>Ga0302320_10021712_pt1 | contig 12717 bp, 16 predicted proteins | sample Bog_T0_3_FD_202130 | JGI IMG/M metagenome (GOLD analysis project Ga0302320, IMG submission 202130) | Peat permafrost microbial communities from Stordalen Mire near Abisko, Sweden - Bog_T0_3 | ecosystem: Environmental > Terrestrial > Soil > Wetlands > Peat | place: Sweden: Abisko, Stordalen Mire...
CCGCTTTTACAGGTGTTTCAGGAGGGTCTCTCCCAGGAAGATAACACCGATAATCCTAATCAGCTGATTCTGTTCGACTTATAGCCGGACAGCAGTGATATGAGTTTGCGAGACTCGAGACCAGCCTGCCTGGCAGGTCATCTGAGCCGGCCGAGATACCGGCGATTAAATCAACCTGCCTTCGCTCCCCTCAGCGCCACAATCCCAATCGCAACCGATGCCCGCGGGCCCGCACCGCCATCTCCTCCGCCCCCCCCGCATCCAGCCCTTCTAACAATCGCCGCGCTACCAACCGCCGCGCCCGCTCCCCCTCATCCTGCAAAGCCGCGCATAACCAGTTCTCCAGAGCAACCAGGGGCTCGCCTGCTCTGGCTAAAGCCTCCTCAACAAAATCCCGCTCCGTCTCGCGCTCTCCCGCAAACCGCTCGAACGCCTTCTGCGAATCCGGCCCCACAAACTGCCCGTCGTCGAACGCCACGCAGTCCACGCACGCCGCCACGCTTAGCATCCGCCGCAGATTCTCCAGATTCATCCGCCCCCGCGTCTGCGCCGCGCTGCCGCCGTTCAGCACCAGCGTCGTATACTCCGGTTCCGCGCAAACAAACCGCCGCGCCCCCGGCCGCAAATCGCCCTTCCCCGGATTCCGCAGCGTATCGGAATAATGCACCACCGAGTAATGCTTGCCCTTCGGCCCCAGCATGTCGAACCGCACCCCCAGCAGCGCAATCCCGCGGTTCGAAAGATTCTCCACAATCACCGAAAACGGCAGTGCCGGTTTCAGCAACTCTCGCGGAGCGCGCCCCAGCAATCCCACCAGCGCCGCTTCGAATTCCTCCGAATCGGGCCCCAGGATCGCCACACCGGCTACCGCTGAAGGCAGAACTTTCATATCCAGGCTGAAGCCGGCATTACCTCCCCGGCATTACCGCCCCTTCACTAGTGTCCATTTCTCCGCATTCATGTCATGCAGCAGCGAGGCCTCCCACGCAAACTCCGGATGCGCGGCCAGATGCGGCTTCGCCTTAAAACTCAAGCCGCACGCATGCCCGGCCGCCGCCCAAAACGTCATCTTCCCGATCAGCCCCGCGTCCGCCACCTTGTTTTGCACCGCGCCCGCCGGCTCATACTTCGCCTTCCAGTCCCCCATCCCGCGCGGCGACAGATCCACATGCCCGCACAGCGTATGCTCGCTCGGCTGAATCTTCTTCGACACCGTGTCGTAATGGTCCGCTAGAAACGCCTTCGCCATCGTCGCGTCGATCCTGCCCTTGTTCTTCTGCATCAGCTCTTCCCACCGCACGCGCCGCGCATTTCCGCTCAACGACGCATCCTTAGGATCGAAGTCGGTCTCCTCCTTCAGCAGCCTCTCGTTAATCGGGAAATTCGCGCCCGCAAAGTACCCGTCCTTCGATCGTTTCAGTTCGACGTTCTTCAGCCCCAGCTCAAGGCTCGCGATCTCATTGGTCTTTACGTCCGCCACCAGCCAGTCGTTCGCATAACCGCCGTTATTCCCGTCCCGCATAATCCGGTCGAAGTCGTCGATCGATTCCGAATACTGCATCGCCTTCCGCGCCCGCACGAACTCGGCGGTGCCATTCGAATCCCACCCATGAAACGCCGTAATCGTGGTCTCGGTAATCGCGATCCCCGCATCGTTCACCCCGAAATCGTCCGCGCTGTGAATCATCCCCGGATATCCGTCCATCACGAACCGATGCCCGCTCGTGGGCTTCACATCGAACGCATAGGTCCACCGCTCGCCGTCCAGATAGCTCGTCCAGTTGTTATGCGCAATCACCACTTTCCCGTCTTTCGTATAACCGCCCGTCGCCACGAAAGCGCTGCAATGGTCGCCCGCCGTCACCGTCTTCGGCTTCGCGATTCCATGCTCTTTGTCGTACTGCTCGGTGTAATAAGACCATTCCATCGAAGCGTTCAAAGCCACCACGTCCCACAGATCCAAAGCTGATCCGCGCGCCTTCAAACCCTCCGCGATCCCTTCCAGTTCCTGACGATACTCGTCCGGAACATGCGGCCACAAAATGTCCCGCCCCGCATCGCGAAAGAACTGCCACGGCTTCTTCAGATCGTGCTCGGCCTCGGCCTCCTGCACCGCCAGTCCGTCCTCAATCTCCTTCGAAATCAGCCATCCATGCTGAAACCCAATCTCCGAGGGCGCACCTTCCAGATGCACATAAGTCCAGCCGTTCTTCGGAGGCATCCGGTAAGCATTCTTCAGACGGGGATCGGGCGTCCCCACCTTCCCTCCGAAACCCAGCGAAATCACGGCACACAGGCACAATAAAGGAAGTATTCGTCGCATCGTCTTATGATTGTAGACGAAAAGTGCCACTTTCCCCGGAGGATAAACCGCTCTCGCGTAAGCTCACCGCTCACGTGAAGGCAGCCGGTTGAGCTTCCAAGCTGAGTCCAAAGTTATTGGACAAAGTGCTCGGCGCTCTGCCGCGTTTTCCCAACCCGAATGTCCTGGTCGGCTTCGACGCTGCCGACGACGCCGGAGTGTATCGACTCACCGACGACCTCGCTCTTGTCCAGACCGTCGACTTCTTCACCCCCATCGTCGACGACCCCTTCACCTTCGGCGCCATCGCCGCCGCCAACTCCCTCAGCGACGTCTACGCCATGGGCGGCAAACCCATCTCCGCACTCTCCATCGTCGCCTTCCCCGCAGGCGCCGATACGGACATCCTCGAAGAAATCCTGCGCGGAGGCCTTGAGAAAATGTGTGAAGCCGATTGCGCGGTTCTTGGCGGCCACACCGTCAACGACCCCGAAATCAAATTCGGCTACGCCGTTACCGGCACCATCCATCCCGCCCGCATCAAAGCCAACGCGGGAGCGCAGGCCGGCGACGCTATCCTCTTCACCAAAGCCCTCGGCACCGGAGTCATCGGCACCGCCCTGAAGCGAGGCATCGCTGCCCCAGCCAGCGTTGAGGCCGCCACCAAATCCATGCTTACCCTTAACCGCCAGGCCTGCGAAGCTATGCTCCGCCTCAACGCCCACGGCTGCACCGATGTCACGGGCTTCGGCCTCATCGGTCATGCCCGCGAAATGGCCCTGGCCAGTAATGTAACACTCGAATTCGATACCGCAAGAATCCCGCTGCTCCCCGGAGCCCTGGACGCCGTAAGAGCCGGAGCCATCCCCGCCGGCCTCAGGAATAACAAGGAATTCGCCTCCTGCGCCGTCGAAGACAGCCAGTCAATCGACCCCGCCTTGCTCGATCTCCTCTACGATCCCCAAACTTCCGGAGGCCTTCTCATCACCCTTCCCGAATCCGAAGCGGCCGGCCTGCCCGAAGCAACACGCATCGGCACGGTCGGCCCGCGCAATAATAAACTCATACGCCTCAAATGACCCACGACCCCATAATCATCGCGCTCGATTTCGATTCGCCCCGCGAAGCGGATCAACTGGTCAAAGCTCTCGGCGACAACGCCTCCTTTTATAAAGTCGGCATGGAACTCTTCGCCGCCGCCGGCATGGATTACGTCCGCTGCCTCGCCGACCGCGGCAAACGCGTCTTCCTCGACATGAAGTATTACGACATCGGTGAAACCGTCCGCCGAGCCGTCGCAGTCGTTGCCAAATCCGGCGCCGAGTTCTTAACCGTCCACGCCGTCCCCCAGGTCATGCGAGCCGCCCTCGAAGGCCGAGGCGACTCTCCCCTCAAACTCCTCGCCGTAACCGTCCTCACCAGCATCGACAATACCGACCTCCGCGAAATGGGCCATGAACAAACCGTCGCTGAACTCGTGATAAAACGCGTCAAACAGGCCCGTGAGCTGGGCATCGAAGGCATCGTAGGCTCACCCCTCGAAGCCAAAGCTATCCGCGAAACCGCCGGACCCGAAGCCATCCTGTTAACCCCCGGAGTCCGCTCCAAAACTGCCGGCAAAGGAGACCAAAAGCGAGTAGCGACCCCTGCCGAAGCCTTGCGAGACGGAGCAACCTACCTTGTCATAGGCCGCCAGATCACCAGAGCCCAGGACCCCACCCAAGCCCTCGCCGAGATCCACGCTGAAATCGCGTGCCTCTAATCGACCATTTCCTCGCCACCTACGGCTACTTCGCCATCTTCGGCCTTCTGATGCTCGGCATCGTAGGTCCGCTTATCCCGGACGACACTATCCTCGTCCTTTCCGGCATATCCATCCACCGAGGCCAACTCGACCTGGGAACCACCCTGGCCGTAGCCTACGCCGGAAGCCTCTGCGGTATCACCCTAAGCTACGTCCTGGGACGCACCGGCCTCATCTTCGCCCTCGAACGCTTTCCCCCTGTCGAACGCTGGGTCAACTGCCACCTCCCCCAGGTACAAAAATGGTTTGAACGCTACGGTAAATGGACCCTCTTCTTCGGCTACTTCATCGCCGGAGTCCGCCACTTCACCGCCCTCGCCGCCGGCTGCAGCAAAGTCAACCTGAGAACCTTCGCACTCTACGCCTACCCAGGCGGCTTAGTCTGGGTAGCGTCCTTCATAGCCATAGGCTACTTCTTAGGAGCCGAATGGGAACAGATCCATCAACGCTTCAACAGAGGATCGCTGATCGTAGCTGCAGTAACAGCTGCGGTGGCACTCATCGCCTGGTATCTAAGACGCAACAACAGAATCGAATAGGTTTTCAGCTTTTCCCCGCCTTCAGCTCCGTCATCACCCCGCTGATTAAATCCTTCGCATCCACAATCGATTTCGTAATCAGCTGAATATCCATCGCCGGCTTTCCCGGCTGCCGCGCGCTCTGGCAATAAACCCCATGCTGCCCCACCAGCACCAAAGCGTCGGTCAGGACATCCAAAGTCACAGCCAAACGCCCCCGAGGCACGCCCATCATGAACTCGTGCTTCTCGAGTTCCTCACGCCGCTCTTCGTATACATTCACAACCCCAGTCTAACGGCTTGCCCGCGCCTTCTCTTCCTTCTCCGCCATCGAAGACCGCAGCTTCAGCAGATCCTTCAAAGCGTCATACCAGAACGGCGCGCCCAGACTCAGCAAAACCCACGTCAGCACCACACCCCTCCAGGTCCGGCCCAGCAGAGGCCAGTCGATGCAAACCCACGAATCGCAGGAAAGCTCCGGAGCCCCATCCAACATATTCGACTCCGCGTGACCCGGCGCGGATCGCAATTGCAGCGCCCCGGTCATCCCCGAAGTCAACACCAGAAACTCCACCTCCGCGCCTGCTCCATCGGCCGATGGCAAGTACGCGGTGCTCCCGAAGAATCCCGCCGGCTTCAATACGTTGCTTGCGGGATCCTCCGCACGCCGCCGCAATTCAATCCAGCGTGCCTCATGATCCACAGCCGTCAGCATCGGCCAGCGCACCGTCGACACCGCCGCATTCGAATCCTCTATCGCTGCGCGCACATCACCCTTCGCCCCCACCTGAATCGACACCGGCGCCGCATAACCCGCGATTAGAAGATAATGCCCCGCGGCCACGGGCGAAACAACCTCCGCCTGCGCCAGTCCGCTCGTCACGGTCGCGCCCTTCAGCTTCTCGACACCCGGCCCATGCACGATCGCCAGCCGCCGCCAATCCCGCGTCAGCGCAACCGGCGCCGCCGAATTCCGGATCGCCCCCTCGATATCGCTCAAGGGATCCGCCGTCCACCGAGGCTCGATCGGATACACCCCCGCCCCCACCACCAACTCCAGTCGCCGAGGATAAGGCGGAGCCCAGTCCGGGTTCCGCATCAGCCGAGCCCGCGGCAGCGCCTGCCATACGAAATGATCCGGCAACAGACCCAACTGCGGATCGCGCAGCTTCGCCAGGTTCCCTTCGATCTCATCCCGCCGCGCCCGCGCCAGTTCCAGTTCGTCCGCATTGCGCTGGCTCGGCTGAGCGCTCGCCTGCTGCTCCAGCCGCGTCTCCTGATCCTGCGCCTGCTTCACCAGCGAATCCCGCAGCTTATCGTCGGTCGAAAGCCGCTTCAGCAGATCGATCGAGTCCACCTGCACTACGAACGCCACCAGCCCCGCCGCAACCACTGTAATCAGTTGCGCGCGGAACCGGTACTCGCCGCTGGTGCGCTCCATCACCTGGTCGAACCATGTATTGATCTTCCCCGTGAACGCGCCGCTCGCCGCCGTCACAATCGCCTTTGCCAGCCGCTCATGCCCCGGCAGCGGCTTCTCCCTCAGCTCCATCGCCTGGGCATGATTGCGAATTGCGGCGAGCGTCGCCGCTGGGTCGGCGATATCATTCGCCCTCAGAATATCCCGCAGCTTTTCCTTCACCGGCGAATCCGCATCGCGCGCAAATTCCAGCAAAATCCGGATGAATTCCTCACGCTCCACCACATCGCCCGGCCGTTCTTTAAAAATCAGAAACGGAGGTTTCCCGATCATCGGATGCAGCTGCACGCTCCTCGCAATGGATGTCGCCTCCGCTGCCGTGAACACTGTCGCGGCCTCTCCCCCCGGGCGGTTCAGCGTCAGAATCAAATTCTCCAGCGCCGCCTGCAGGCGTTTCGATCGCGCGCCCGCAATCCAAAGAGCCAACTGCGTGAGCCCCGCCACCAGCGGACTCAGCAGCACCATCACCACCGCCAGCCCGATCAGTACATCCAGGTACTTGAGAATCTCCATGCGCTATGCGTTAAATTGTATTTCAATTCCCCCTTAACAGTCTTCCGATTCCAGCACCACGGGCGCGCCTTCCACCGCAATTCCCTCGCGAATTACCCGCGCATAAAATCCCCCCAGCGCCCATTTCGGCGAATCCGGATCGCCCTTCTTACACGCCGCATCGGAAACCTCTGCCTTGATCGAAGCCCCGTAAACGTCCAGGTTCCGGCAAGGCTCCCGCAGCGTTGTCAGTTCGATCACCACGTCGGTTCCCACCCGATACCTCTGCCCGGCGCGCCACCTATGCGGGTCCAGCCCGGACACCGTGAAGTTCTCCCCCAGCGCGCCCCAATACACCGGAAAACCCAGCGCCTTCAGACGCTCCACCGCCTCCTCCGCAATCATCAGCACAGCCTTGTCCGGACCGCCGTGAACCCGGGGATTGAAATGCCGGTCACCCTCCACGCCTTCGCGCCCCACCGTCACGGGCCCAGCCACAGCCCGCTTCGGCATCCCGCCGTTGGAACGGCTGATCTGCACAAGCCTGCCCTGCTTTGTCTCATCGTTCATCGCGCTAACCTCTCTTATTGGATAACCTGACGCACTCTCTGGTGGGATTGTTCCTCGCGCGCACCGGACTCGACGAACTCACGCCGCGCGCCACCGCTATCATGGTCGTCGCCGCCAACGTCCCCGATATCGACGTCGTCTCGTGGCTTGGCGGCAACGCCGCTTACCTCCATTACCATCGCAACATCACGCATTCGCTCATCGCCGCCCCCCTGATGGCGCTGCTCGCTGTCGCTCTCGTGCGCATGATCTCGAAAACGCCGCTCCGCTGGCGCAACGCGTGGATCGTCGCTCTCATCGCCGTCGCGTCCCACCTGATTCTCGACTTCACCAACGTCTACGGTATCCGCTTCCTGCTGCCCTTCTCCGGCCGCTGGTTCCATCAGGACATCGCGTCCGTCGTCGATCTCGGCATCTGGGCAATCCTCTTCCTGGGAGTCGCGGCGCCCTTCCTCACCCGGCTGGTAGGTTCGGAAATTGGCGAGCGCAACCCGAACGCCGGCAAAGCGGGTTGGGCCGTCATTGCGCTTCTCCTGCTCGCCGGATACGATTACGGCAGAAGCCTGCTCCACGATCGCGCCGTCGCCATCATGGATTCTCATACCTACAACGGACTCGGGTCCCGCCGCGTCGGAGCCTTCCCCGAGCAAAACCCTTTGCTCTGGACCGGCATCGCCGAACTCAGCAACGCCTTCGTCGAAGTTCCCCTCGACCTGCGCGGTTCGTTTCACGAAGCCGATGAACAAACGTACTTTAAACCTCCGCGAACTCAGTCCATTGAAGCCGCGCTGCAGACACTTCCATTTCAGCGTCTGCTCGAATTCGTGCAATGGCCCCTCTGGATTTTGGAGCCCAACCGAGTGTCTCTGGTAGACCTGCGCTTCGGCACGCCCAGCACTGCCTTCTTCTCAGCCACAGCCGACTTCGACGACCGAGGCCGCCTCATCAGCTCTCAATTTGGTAAACCATGAAGACCGCGCGAACTCAGGCCGGAGGCTGGATCAAGCCCACAGAAATCGAGCGGAGCCCCGCCGGACGCCCGCTTTGCCGCTGGTGCCGCAACGAAGTCCCCAAACGCCGCCGCACTTTCTGCAGCGACACGTGCGTCCACGAATGGAAGCTCCGCACCGACCCCGGCTATCTCCGCGAAAAGGTATTCGAGCGCGACAAAGGCGTCTGCGCCCAATGCGGCATCGACACCAAAGCGCTCAGAGGCGACATGCGCAAACTCGACTATTCCGCCCGCCGACAATTTCTCAAAAAATGGGGACTACGCGAAGGCAGCAGAAAATCCTTATGGGACGCCGACCACATCATCCCGGTCGTCGAAGGCGGAGGCCAGTGCGACCTCTCCAACATGCGAACCCTCTGCCTGTTATGCCACAAGGGAGCCACCAAGGCCCTCAGATCCCGCCTTGTGGCGCAGACTCTCAGTTTGCCGCGTCGAGACTCTCTCGACGCCATTGCTCCGTAATGGCACACGCTTCAATCGGCTGCTAATTCGCTTGCGGGAGGAGCGGTCTCAGGCGTTTTGTTAAGGACAGGAACGCGCGCTCTATCGTTCTGCGAATTTTTTCCCTGGAGTCTGAGACCTTCACGGCCGCCGCTGCCATCCGTTCGGGGCTAACCGAGCGGATGGCGGCGGAGATCATAGCGATGATGGCGAAGACGAGGGCGAGGCGTCGCATTAGCGGCGCTCCTTTCCGGCCTTAAGTTCCTGGAGCATGCGCTCGACTTCGTCTTCCTTTTCGAGCTTGAGGAAGCGGTCGTCGACATTGTCTCCGAGGAGTTCGGTCTTTGCCTGGGCGAGGGCTTCGGTCTTGCTCACCTTATGGTTCATGCGGTCCCAGGCGGAGACGGCGGTTCCGTTGCCGATCTGCATTTGAGCTTCGGCGGCGTTGCCCGACGACCTCGCTCTTCGATGGCGCGCGAGGAGCATTTCGCTCTTGGCTTTGGCTTCGGCGAGTTTGCCGTCGAGGCGGTGCAGCGCGGATTTCAGAGTTTCGACCTGAGCTTTCTGGTCGTTGATCTGTTCGGTGAAGCTTTCGGCGAGCTTCTTCGTTTCGAGCGAGCGCTCAATGGCGGCTCTGGCGAGGTCGTCGTGCTGTTTGGTGACGGCGAGCTCGGCTTTGCGCAGCCATTCTTCGCCTTTTTGGGAGGTTTCGGCGGCTTTGCGTTCAAGCAGATGCAGGTCGGCGATGCCGATCGCGACCTGCGTCTTTACCTGCATGAGCTGATTCTCCATATCGAGAATCACCTGCTTGACCATCTTCTCGGGCTCTTCGGCCTTGTCGATGAGGTCGTTGAGGTTGGCCCGGAGGAGAGTTCCTACTCTTTCAAGGAGTGCCATAAAATTCGATCCTTTCTGTTACCGAAGACTCCGTTTGCCGCTCACCTACGTTCGCGGTTCGGAAGGGTTGTTCATGGGTTTTACTTTGGCGAAGAGGTCGGCCATCTGCATGCCCGAGAGCGTTTCAAAGAGCGCGGGAATCTGCGCGGCCATCTTCGCCATGTCGCCGGTGATCTTATTCATACCCGCGGTGTCGCCTCCGGTGGAGACGATGGTGATCTTGTCGACGTTCTGCAGCGGGGCTGCGAGGGCCCGGAGAAGCTCAGGCATGCTGGAGATGAGCTTGTCGACGACGGCGGCCTGGTTGTATTCCTGGTAGGCCTCGGCCTTGACGTTCATGGCTTTAGCTTCGGCTTCGCCTTTGAGGAAGGTGATGTCGGCTTCGGCCTGTCCCTGAGCGCGGATGGCGGAGGCGCGGCCTTCGGCTTCAGAGATCAGCCGCTGGCGTTCGCCCGAAGCAATGGCTTCGACGCGGCGGCGTTCAATCTCGGCGCCCTTCAGAACGGTGGCGATGAGCTCGCGCTCGCGGCGCTGAATCTCGGCGTCCTGCACGAGGATCTCGTGCTCCTTTTCGATCTGCTGGATCTTGACCTGCTCGGCCACCAGTTGCTGCTGCATGACGTTGGTCTGAATTTCATAAGCCTTGTCCGCGGTGGCCTGCTGGCGCTTGACGGTTTCGAGGTATTCGGCCCTTTTGATGTCGAGGTCGCGCTGGGCTTCGGACTGGCGCGTCATCGATATGGTTTCCGCGAGGACTCGCTCCTGATCGGCCTGGGCCTTCGCTACGGCCGCTTCGCGCTGGGCAACGGCGCGGCGGATGGCGGTGTCGCGCTCGGCTTCGGCAGCGGCAATTTCGGCGTCGCGTTTGATGCGGGCGATATCGGGGCGGCCCATGTTGGCAATGTACTCATTCTGGTCGCGAACCTCTTTGATGGTGAACGAGATTACTTCGAGGCCCATTTTGTTCATGTCGGAGGCGCAGGTGGAGCGCATGCGGTCGCCGACCATTTCGGGCTCTTTCACGATTTCTTCCACGGTGAGCTGGCCGATGATGCCGCGGAGGTGGCCTTCCATGACGAGGCGAATGAGTCCTTCGCGATCCTGATTGGATTTGGTGAGGAACTGCTCGGCGGCTGTCTGGATGGATTCGGGGTCGGACTTGACTTTGATTTGAGCGACGGCTTCGACGGAGACGGCGACGCCCTGTTTTGTGTAGAGGTCCTGTTTGGGGGCGACGTCGAAGGACATGAGTTCGAGCGAGAGATCGCGGGAGCTTTCGATCATGGGGAGGATGAAGGTGCCGCGGCCTTTGATGACACGAGTGCCGCGGAGGCCATAAACGATGACGGCCTGGTGGGGTCCGGCCTTGCGGAACATGCGCGCGAAGGCTGTAATCAGAAACACGATCGACAGCGCCATCAGGGCGGCGATCAGGGGTAACGTCGGCATATGGTTCTCTTTCTCGATTCTGTTGAACGACTAGTTCAGAGCGGTTAATTCGTCCCATTCGCGTACGTAGGCGATGCCGTCTTCGTAGCGCGTGACAACAACTTCTTTCCCGGCGGGGATGGGCGTTCCGTGTTCACTGCGGATAGGAACGCCCGCCCGCCGGCCCTGCTGTACAAAAATCATTTCGCCGGTGCCGCTGGCGAGGACGGGGCTGGAGACACGGCCGAGGGCGCCGACGATCCTGAAATCCTCGGGGTCGAGCGGGCGGTCGCCGGGCGCGAGGACTTTGGCGGCAAAGAGGAAGATGAGGGTTCCTCCGACGACGCCTCCGAGGGCGGCGCCCGCGAGCACCAGAGCAAGTCCGACTCCGCCCCAGACGGAGAGGATGTAGCCGGTGCCGCCGAACCAGGTGAGGAACGCGGCGATGGTTCCGAAGTTGAATTTCGAGACGCCGTCCGAGCCGGTATGGCCGTGTCCGTGAACGTGGAAGTGGCCGGAGTGCAGGTGCAGATGCGATGAGCCGGCGAGAAATGCGATCAGGCTCACGACGAACCCGAATACGAAGCAGCCGAGGAAGAACGATTCCCAGGTCATTGTGTCTCCTTTGTTTTTGCGGAGTCAGGTTTGAGAACGTCGAACAGGCGGTCGAGCAGTCCGGGGTTCTCGAGGATGAGGCGTAAGAGGACGAGGCAGCGGCGCGAGTCGGGATGTTTGGCGAGCGCGAGGAGGGCCTCGTGAATTTCCGGGTCGTTGATGAAGCGTTCCGCGCCGCTGACGAGCCAGAGGTCCAGTTTGTCTTCGAGGGCTCCGAAGTCGGAGATGAGCTCGGTCGAATAGCCTTCGGGGTCGTCGACGAGGTAGCCGGGGTGAACTTTGAAAAACTTCGCAAGCAGCATGCGGCTGGTGTTGGTGAGGTGAGGGCGGGCTCCGCTTTCAATCTGCGAGAGGTAAGACTGCGACAGAGGCTTTTTCAGCTCTTTGGAGATGGCGCGGACCATTTCCTTTTGGGTCATGGCGCGATTGAGTCCGCGGAGGGTACCTTCGACTTCGCGGAGGTAGCGGATCTTGTCGCCCAGAGTCATATTGCAATCTGTGATCACTATATTGCAATACGCAATACCTGTCAAGAGGGTTTATGCTGAATTATTCGTATGGTTCGGAAAATTATCAGATTTGTCATATTGGGGCTGGCAGGGGTGGTTGCGGCAGCATACGGCGTCGACTCGGCTTTGGTGGCCTGGCCCGGGGGGCGGACGATGTATGCGGATATTCGGGTGGACCAGCTCTATACGGATACAAACCGGTGGCACGAGGTGGAGTACAGCCGGGGCGATCCTGTGACGGAGCGATGTGTTTATGCGTTATTTCCGCACGGGGGGAATCGGCCGTGCTGGTATGTTACGCGGCATACGATGCGGGTTACGAATACGGATTGAGGGGGAGAGGGCACGAGCCGGAATATGTGTCCCTGGATTGTCAGACTCGACAGGGAACCAGTTTCTGCAAGAATGGTGGGACTGGAATGATCACTCAAATGACCCTGCGCAATTTCAAGAGCGTGGATGAACAGGTTTATTATTTTTCGCAGTTCGACCTGCTGGTTGGACGGAACAACAGCGGCAAAAGCACGGTGCTCCAGGCTCTAGTGTGATGTATTTGAAATAGCTAGTTGTAACTGAGCGGCGAGAATTTCCTTTGCCTTGGCGATCTTCCTGAGGATTTCTTCTCCCTTCGCCCGCCACACATATCGTT
>Ga0302320_10021718_pt1 | contig 12714 bp, 16 predicted proteins | sample Bog_T0_3_FD_202130 | JGI IMG/M metagenome (GOLD analysis project Ga0302320, IMG submission 202130) | Peat permafrost microbial communities from Stordalen Mire near Abisko, Sweden - Bog_T0_3 | ecosystem: Environmental > Terrestrial > Soil > Wetlands > Peat | place: Sweden: Abisko, Stordalen Mire...
CGAACGCAATCCCCCACGAGATGATTCTGCTGGACCTTTACCGAGCCCTGTGGGCGCTGGATTCGCTGACGGGCCAGACGACCTCCGACGACATTCTTGACTTGATCTTTTCCACCTTCTGCATCGGAAAATAAAGTAGGGTTCAACGGTTTCCAGGAAAATATAGAAATCATCTTCAAACCCTTGCAAATATGGAAATACTCGTTCTATAATGTCCACTAGCGACTCAGGGAAGCCGGAATAGATTGAGTCGCCAGTGAGTCGCAGATTGGGGTGCAAGGCGAAAATCCTCTCCGCAACTCACGGAAAGGCAAGTATGCCGCTCACAGACGCCAAAATCAAAGGTTTGAAGCCGAGGGCCGCTCGCTACATGGAGAGCGATGGCAAGGGGCTTTCCTTGGACGTACTCCCCAGCGGGAAGATGTCTTGGATGTTTCGCTACCGGCTCAATGGGAAGCAGGAACGGGTGACGCTGGGGCAATATCCTGACCTGAGCCTAAAGGCGGCGCGGGACAGGCGGGACGATCTGGCGACGGAAACGGCAAAGGGCAAGTCTCCCGCTGCGGAAAAGAAGCTGGCACGTGCGGGGCTGACCACCAATCCCTCCATGAGGGTTTTTGGGGAGCGGTACTTCGCAGAGCAGGTCGTGCCGAACTGGAAAAACCCAAAGAGCATCCGGCGCTATCTCGACAACGAGGTTTTTCCGGCTCTCGGAGAAAAGACCCTCAAGGATATAAACGCCCTGGACGTGCAAGCATTGGTGTACCGGAAGCGGGACAATGGGCGCATCGCGGCGGCAATGCAGCTTCGCAACGTGCTAAAGCAGATATTCGATTATGCGCTGGAATTGCAACTGGTAACCCTCAATCCGGCTGCGATGGTGGCAACCCGATACATCGGCAAGGCCCGCAAACGCTCCCGTGTGCTCTCCCCAAACGAGATTCGCCTATACCTCCGCACCGTCTACCTGTCGAATATGCGGCGGCAATTCAAGCTGGCACTGCATATCATTCTGCTCACGCTCTCCCGCAAGTCGGAATTGTTGCTGGCACGGTGGGAGCATGTGAACTTTGAGGCCGGGGAATGGCTTATCCCGGAAGAAAACGCCAAAACCGGCAAACCGCACATCGTCTATCTGTCTGCGCAGGTTTCCGAGATGCTCCGGGAATTGAAGGCGCTTGCCGGGAATTCCGATCTGGTTCTACCGGGCCGTAGCAGCCTTGCAAGGCCCTTTGCCGCGAATGCGCTCAACAAGGCTTTGGAGGGGCTGACATTCGACATGGACCCGCTCACCATCCATGATCTACGGAGAACTGGCGCAACGCTCCTAACCGAGCGCGGCTTCAACAAAGACGTGATCGAAAAGGCTCTGAGCCATGAACCCGTAGGAATTAGGGCCGTGTATATTGTTGCCGAATTCGCAGAGCAGCGAAAGAAGATGCTCCAATGGTGGGCTGATTACGTGGACGGCATTGTGAATGAATCCAAGGTGATTGTGGGTAACTTCGGGGCGGCCTGATTCAGCTTAGGCGGTGACGGACTTCTTTTTCGCTTCGGTTTCTTTGAGCTTCTTTTCATTGCGCCACCTGGCCACGCGATGAGTGTCCCTGTGGGCGGGGCAGCAATAGTCTTGATTCGATTGATCCTGCCAGAAAATGTCAGTACAGTACGGACAAACGCGAAAGCCTATCTCACCATTCGGCGCAATGAAGAATGTGTGAATATATAGGGCTATCTTCATGGCGTAGTTGCGGCTCAGCCCACTGCAATAAATTGCGGGGACGAACCTTCCATTTACCCACCAGAGTGCGACCTGAGCCCACACGGCGACGGCGCGGGAGACCTCCTGGGAAAGCAACCAGGACGGGTTCTTCATCGCTCTGGGGCCAGGACGTAGACCCTCATAGTGCTTGAGCGATTCCTCCGGGGGCAGCCCGATGGATGGTGCCATCAACTCACCGAACTTTCTCCGCGATTCCCCATTCTGCGGTAATTGCCGCGAGGCATGGTCCCGTTCTTTCAGTCGATGTACCTCCTGTAGCCGCTCCTCTGCTTTGGCCAGTGCCAAGTCGTCCCGCGCTTCTAGCGCCCCTCTCAGGAACAGCAGCGCGAAAAATTCCTTACCGTCTAAACCCTTCATGTTTCGCCCTGTATCTATCAACTCTTTGAGCTTTACGGGCCGCACAGGAGTGGCTGGGCCAATTTCAATTCCAAACGTTGCTTCTCCCATTGGAGTTTCGGGTGGGACAGCTTCGACCAAGAGGGCGAAGCTCTCTTTATTTGTAACGGTCTTGTAACGGTCACGTTTCACAAAATAAATGTAGCAGATACAACTAGACACAGCAAGGTTTCAGGAGGTTCCCTCGGATGCAAATACGTCCAAACGATAGCCCGACAATTCTTCGATTGCCCGCCGTGAAATCTAAAACCGGCTGGTCTCGTAGCAGCATTTACAGCCTGATGGCGCAAGGGAAATTCCCGAAGGCCGTTGCCCTCGGTGCAAGAGCCATTGGTTGGAACAGCATTGAAATTGATGATTATATTGCCAGCCGGATCGCGGCGAGTCGCGGCGGTGCGCAATGACCGCCGTTGTGCCTGTGCTCCCACCGGAGATCGCCGCCGCCGCTGGCCGTGGATGGCACATTCTGCCGGTTCAAGCGCGTGGAAAGCTGCCGCTGGTAAATGGCTGGCCGGAAGATGCTACCAGCGACATTGCACGGCTTGAGGCGTGGCAGCACCGGTACCCGGCTTGCAATTGGGGACTGGCAACGGGCGCGGCTTCCGGGCTGGTGGTGATTGACGTTGACGGCGCGGAAGGCCGCGCATCATTGGCGGACCTGGAGCGGCAAGGGTTCACGCTGCCAGCAACAATCACAGTGACCACGGGGCGCTCGGATGGGGGAGAGCATCGCTACTACCGCCTGCCGTCCGGGGTTGATATTCGGAATGACCAAAGCGGCAAGATCGGCGCGCACGTTGACGTGAGGGGCACAGGCGGCTTTGTAGTTTGCCCGCCGTCCATTCATGCCAGCGGGAGACAGTATCACTTCATTGACCCATCCGCGCCGGTTGCGGACTTGCCCGGTTGGGTAATCGAACGGCTCACAGTGCGCCCGCCGATAGCCACCGCAACGGCACAGGCAAGTTCGCAAGCCGTTGGGAAGGGTGGCAGGACAAATATGCTGGTCTCTCTGGCAGGGACCATGCAACGGCGCGGGATGAGCCTGGAGGCAATTGAAGCGGCTTTGCTTGCGGAGAATACGGCGAGGTGTGCCCCGCCGCTGCCAGAGGCGAAGGTGCGAACAATCGCGGCAGACATTGCAAAGCGGTATCCAGCCGGTGAGCCTATCGCGCTGTCGCCAGACGAATGGCCAGAGCCGGAACCTTTGACTGATGACCTGCCGGATGTAGCGCAATTCGATCTGGAATTGATGCCGGAGTCTTTCCGCCCGCTGGTGAAAGACGTGGCCGAGCGTATGCAGGTGCCGATGGACTTCCCGGCCGTGGCCGCGATAGCCACACTCGCGGGAGTGACAAACCGGCGAGCCATGATTCAGCCAAAGCGGAATGACCATACTTGGACAGTCGTACCGAACCTTTGGGGCGGTATCATAGCGCCGCCAGGGATGCTCAAGTCTCCTGTGCTTTCCTGCATGACGCAACCGGCACGGGCAATCGAGAGTGAATGGCGCAAGGCGCATGAGCAAGACGAACAGGATTATCAGACCGCGCAGGAATCGCAAAAATTGGAGATTGCGGCTTGGGAGCAGGAATACAAAAAGGCCGCGAAGAAGAGAGACAGCAAAGAGCGCCCGCCAAAGCCTCAATGCTCGCTTGCCCAGCCTGTGCTCCGCCGTCTCATGACCAGCGATGCAACCTTTGAGAGCCTGCATTGCGTGCTATCAGAGAATCCGGCTGGACTGTTTCTGCTCAGGGATGAGTTGACCGGCTGGCTGGCTGGACTAGAGAGGCAAGGCCGAGAACAGGAACGCGCATTCTTCCTGGAATGCTGGAATGGCGATGCTGCCCACACCATCGACCGCATAGGGCGCGGCAGCGTGTTCGTCCCCCATGCCTGCGTCTCGCTGTTCGGCGGAATCCAGCCCGCCCGCTTGCGAAGCTATCTGGCGGACGCCATGCGGGATGGACCGTCGAACGATGGGTTGGTGCAACGCTTTCAACTCATGGTGTGGCCCACCACCTCTCCAGCATGGCTTTATATCGACCGCCAGCCTGACATGAACGCTCTGGAGCGCGCCGGACAGGTCTACCGCCGCATCGCCTCGCTGGATGCCACAAACCCGCTCCGGCTGCAATTTGACGATGAAGCCCAAGCTCTATTCGAGCAATGGTTGACCGATCTGGAGCAACGCATCCGGGGCGAAGAAGTTGCGCCCGTCATGCAGGCGCATCTTGCCAAGTACCGCAGCCTAATGCCGTCCCTTGCCCTGCTGTTCGCTCTGGCCGACGGGCACATGGACTATGTCCCGGTCTCTCAGGCGCGGCTTGCGTGTGACTGGTGCGATTACCTGGAGACTCATGCAAACCGCGTGTACTCGGCTCAGGTGCGGCCAGAACAGCACGCTGCAATCACTCTGAGCAAACGACTGGCAAAGGGCTGGAAGCGTGAAGAATGCATCTTTACCGTGCGGGATGTGTACCGAAGCGGATGGACCGCGCTCGATTCGCCAGACGCGGCGCGGGGTGCATTGCTGGTGCTCGAAGAATACGGCTGGGTAAAACGGGAGTCCGATGTTCAAAGTCCGGGACGGCCTAGCGAAACCTACCGCATCAATCCCAAGATTGGGGGAAACCATGCTGGCAAGTAGACGGTGGAGAGACTGGAATCCGCCTGCTAACTTTCAGAAATGCTCAGAGCGTGAACTGACAAAACCGACAGAATCCGTCCCCTCATCCATTTTGTCAGTTCTGTCAGTCCCATCTCTACTCGTTTCAGAAACAATTGCTTCACCGGCCAGCCATCCTCAGCATGATCCGGCTATGTGGCGGGAACCGTTCGCCCGATGGTTGGATTGCGCTTGCGTGCGTTCCCTGCGATGCTTTGGCGGCGTGGCCTGCCTGCATATTGCTTTCTGCGAGTGGGTAGCAAAGCGCGACGGGATTCCCTGCAATCGGGAGACCTTCGAGCGCCTGCTGACAGAGTTGGGCTTCCTGGTTGGCGAAGTCTCCGGCGTGGTGCTCGTCTCCGGCCTGACGTTCCGAGAAGATTTTGAGTTGTACAAGTGACCGGCACTGCCCGCCGCTGTAGCGCTCCTCATGTGGAACATGAGAAGGCCGCTGTTGGTTGCCATGTGGCGCTCGTCGATCCTTCCCGGATGCTCCAATGAAAGCATCGCAGGCATGGCGCAAGCATGGAAAGGGCCTCATCATCGCACAACTGTTGTACTCAGATTTAGATCGGCGGTAGCGTCGCCGGATTGCGCCTACTCCGCAGGCCATGACGGGCGGTGGGCCTGATACCCGTCTTGCCGTGGCCTGTTACGGCTGCCGAAAATCTCTTGTCGGCCCTCTTTTCTCCCTCCGCCTCACGGTTAGGTTTTTCAGTCACAGTGCGAAACGATATTGCTCCCGATAAAGGAAAGAAGTATTGCGCGAGTACGACGAGGTCCGTGGGCAGTTATGTCGGGACTCTGAACGGAGTCGTTCCCTTTTTACAAAGAAGCACCTTGCGGTTGTACGAATCGACTTGTTGCGGCAGTCTCTCTGTTTGGCGATCATTGGGAGCCGTCTCTATCTCGGATTACGATCCCGAGTATTGCGTGAATCACGGCAAGAGTCGCATTGAGTTCACGCCTGAGTTCGTCCGCGCGTTGATGCCCCATGATTTGCATGAGCAGAAGGTTCTGAAGGCAGCATAAGCCGCTTAGATGTGCTACAGCTCCGCCGCTCATTCACGAACCCAGTCGCTTATTGAACGAACATCTTCGCATATATATGCCGAGGTCAGTCCGCTTATGTGCGCGCGACTTCAGCATTTCTATGGGGTCTCGGGGCGCAGCCCTGAGCAAGATGCGCAACCATTTCTCCGAGTAGCCGAAGGCGGATTGGGGAAATGGTGGTGGGCGCGCGGAACCACGAAGGGGTTTCGTGCGCACAGCGCCCATCTTGCCGTCTCTCTGAAGCATTCCGTTTCAAATATATTACATTTCTACGGTATGTTCTATGGTAATCTCTACGTGTGCCGTTCATGAGGACGGAGTTGGGGAAAATGTATGGAAAGAGCGCGACGTAAAGTGCAAATGTTCACCGCAGAACAAGTGGAAGTGCTTCGCTCATACCTGGCTCAAAAGGCGACTGAACCTCCCCCGCAACCTGAAATGCTCATGATGGGAGGAGACTGTACGAACTGTGTACCCAGAACTGAAGAAGCTGAGGGAAAGCGGCTACTCGCTGAAGGTGCTGGTGCGTGTTTCGGAAGAGAAGGGTGTCGTAATCTCAACCAACGCGCTCTCAACCTACCAGACAAAACTGGCACCAACAAGAGAAAAAACGAAATCAAGAGCGGCTTGTAAGGGAAGATCGGTGTCGTTGTCAACTGCTGAGGGAAGGCATGGACAATCTCAAATGAAGCCGGACGTACTGCTGTAAGAAAGGGCGATGTATGGCGCGAGTGATTTTTGTGATGGGCAGCAAAGGTGGCGTTGGGAGTTTGCAACATAGGGGAGACGTACAGAATCGAATGGTGGCTTCACACTGTGTTCAACATATCGTCAATACCCCCGCTGAGTGACGACTTGCACAACGTCTTTCGGTGGATAGGACTGAGGTTGCTTCAGACGAGAACAACATAACCGTGCAAGGCATTCGGGAGAAAAGTCAGATAACGAGCGCGAGGGAAGCGAAGTTGGCTACGGCTGGCTTGCAGACAAATTCGACGACGCTTTGCTTCGTGGGCTTGGTAAATCCGCGCGTAATTCAAATGCAACTCTACCAATGAGGTAATGGGATGCCGAGAAAGATTCTGAGACTGCCAGTCGTATTGGATCGCACTGGCCTATCACGCAGCACTGTCTATCTGCGCGTCAACGAAGGAAGGTTCCCAAGGCCAGTGTCGCTGGGGGCCAGGGCTGTTGGCTGGATAGAAACAGAGGTTGAGGAATGGATTGCCCGCCAGATTGAGATCAGCAGGGAAATCAGAGGGCAACGCACGGTTGTGAGTCCGTTGTCGTCAAGATGATGCCCGGAGTGGGATTACGGCTTGGCCCCCGTCTGAGAATGGATCGCAGGCATGGCCTGATTCTCTGGCGCATACAGGGGTTGACTGAATGACTATGCCGCAGTTCCAAGAAACGGCAGTACCTTCACGCATTTCAGTTGGTCAAGAAAGTCAGCCCACGCAGTCATTTCCCGGCTCGCGCATGGCGATCCTCCCGCGAGATTAGCTCCGGTAAAGGTTTCATTTTCCCTCCAGTGTAACGCGGTTTCATGCGCTGCGGCACACGATCACAGCGGACCCGTTGACGTTTGAGTGGTTGACGGAGTAGAAGAGTAAACAGAATGGATATTGAAAAGCAAAACAAGTTCTTACTCAGTCTCGTGAATCGTCTGTTTTCAGACTTGGGGGCGCATCTGTCTTTTGTGCTGTGGGTGAAGATGGTAGTTCCGGGAGAAGACATTTACGGGGTTCGGGATAAGGCTCGTGTTGATCCTGAGCTAAAGGCGTATGTGGATGCTTTTCTGCAAGGGCTTTCTGTATCGCTATCCGAATCCGATCAACTCGATCCGGATCGAGTCTACCGTGAATTTTTGCGGCAATGGACTCCCCAAAAGAACGTGAATTGAGAGACATTACACCCTTTCCGCCGTCATGATACACTTCGGCTAGAAAGGGTCTGCGTAGCTGTCAGAGCGCCAACTCCACCGGCTATAAACCCGACGCCAGATCATTAAATATAATCCCGCCTGCCAGCGGGGAACTGAGTCCGATGCACTTAAGCGAATCATCGCATGGAGTGTGCCAAAATGCAAACCACTATGGAAAAAACAGAAAAAAAGATTATTGATGCCCAAAAGAGGGTAATGGAATTGGCAGAGAGCATCTACGCCCTGATTAAAGACGGAACATTGGAAGTAGGGTTTGCTAAAGATGCTCTCGACGTTGCCCTGATTTTGAAACGGCGGCAAGACCGACTATACCGCTTCAATCGCTCATTTTTTCAATCTCAACGCGAAATTGCTCAAGTTCCGTTGAAATCTGTTTGAGCAGTTCTAAAATCTCATTCCCTTGCTCTGTGGTCATGGTGTTTTGGGCCAGATCGTTTAACTTTGCGATGATTTCGTCTGCTTGTTCTTCATTCATGATGCGATTCCTCCCGTTTGATGGTGCGGGAGAATTGTACACAATATCCCGCCACTACTGCTCTAGGATGAAGCCGCCGGAGACGCCACAATTCGTCTGGGCGCGCTCGCAATGCTTTTCCCCTTCGATGGTGCCGGAGCCTTACCAGCGGACACGGAACGCTGTTGACGGGATATTTCGTGGTGGCCTACTTTGAGCCTGCAACGAATCCGGCTCCAACCCACCCCACGGCCCGAATCAAGCCCCAAGGAAGAGCGAATCCAAGCATGGGAAGAATCGCCGCCAAGAGATATAGCCATCGGCTTGGTGCCGGTGTCGGATAGAGTGTCTTGCCGTCATCTGTCTCGATTGATGCTACCCCAAGGTTTTGGGTCCAATGAATGGATTTGACGCCAGCCAGACGGAGGCTGCGCACTTGATCGAGAAGTCTCGTTTGCGTTTCCGTTGGAAGCTGGAGAAGCACTGCGGATTTCTTATCTTCCGGCAGCGCGATGAACGCCTGAGTGGGATCGAATTCAGACGAACCTGCATCAGCTTCGGGAGCGATAATCGGTGGAGTCGTGCGCTGAATAGATGAGCGTTCCTGCTTCAGAACATCCGAATTCGCCAACATTTCAAATCTGGCGTGGCGCTCCCTCTGATTCAGGACACTTTGCAATTCCAGGTATGAGGCAATGCCGCCAAGAATTGCCCCTACCACTCCCAGGAGCAAAGCCAGCCGCCGCGTTCCTTCCCTAAGATTCACAGTCGCTCCCTCTGCTTCTAGTTGATCGCACGGCAGACAAACTCGTCTTTGAAAGTGTCTTTCTCTCGACGGCACTTCCAATCCGAAATGGCGTTCCTATCAAGATCACCCCAAAACGTCACGGGTATGTTGTGGTCACGGTGTGATCCTGATTCATTGCAAGCCACAACCGCTACTCTGCCTTTCGCGTCGGGGTATGTTTTGCAAGTCCGTTCCTCATCGGGAAGCCAAAACGAGTCCATGTCCGTGTCCACTCGGACTGTGGTGGACCAATAGCTGTGAAGTTGGCTTGAAATTGTAGGAGTGTTTGAAAGCGCGCGAGCGTTGACTTCCTGCTCTTGTTTCTGCACTTCCACGAGGTCTTTTTGAGCGATTGTGTTCCCTTGCGCCGCTGCCTTTTGTAACAACGCGATGCCTTGTGCTTTGTCTTGGCCGATGCCTTCACCGCTGTAGTACATGTCGCCAAGCAAACATTGTGCAAACGGGTTGCCTTGGTCAGCTGCCTTGCGTAGCCAGATTGCAGCCTGAGAATCATCCTCCTCAACGCCTTGGCCTTCGACGTACATCATTCCGAGGGAGAATTGAGCATTAGTGTTGCCTTGGTCAGCGGCCTTGCGATACCACACAGCGGCTTGTCCAAAGTCCTGAGGGACAACTTCGCCAAAATAGTACGTATTGGCAAGAGTAAATTGCGCATTTACGTCGCCGCTCTCAGCTTGCTTCTTGAGTGCGTCGATTCTCTTCGCCGCTGTCGCATCTACCACACTCTTTGGTCGCTGTTGACAACCCGTGAGCGCAACCATCATGAGTATTAAAGGTATCAACGCGATTCGATTGAGCATTGGCACCTCCATCGGTGCGCGAGCCAAATCTTGGAACGGATAGTTGAATCAGTTTACGGCGGAGTGGCTCATCTACCGAACGCAATCGAGATGCAAGCATTTTCTACGGCTGGTAACGCCAGAGGTCGTTGAGAAACAAGTCCCCCTTACCTGTTGAATCGTAGCCATATCCGCTTCCGAAAAGCCAGAGATTTCCGCTGCGGTCTACCCAAGTAATTGCCCCTAACCGTGCTCCGGGTGTGTTGCTGGCCGATGCCACACCGAGTGTGCCATAAACCGGCACCAAACTGCCTGTATCGCTCCCGCTCACCCATGTCCACATCTTGGTTGTGGGACTAAATTCCCAGAGGTCGTTACCGGCGTAGCCTGTGCCCCCAAAGAGCCAAAGGTTGCCGCTCGTGTCAATCCAAGAGACAGCGTCGGTTCGAGCCCCAGGCACGTTGCCAGCAGAAGCTATACCCTGTGTGCCATAGACGCCACTTGCATTCGCGGCATTGCTCCCGCTCACCCATGTCCATTCCTTTGTCGAGGGATTGAACTCCCAAAGGTCGTTGTATGCACCATCCGCCGCACTCGTACCAACATTGCCCCCGAAGAGCCAGAAATTGCCGCTGGCGTCAGTCCAACTGACAGAACCGCTCCGGCCTCCGGGAACATTGCTGGCGGCTGCAACGCCCAACGTGCCATAGACGCCATATGTATTGCCCGTGCTGCTCCCGCTTACCCAAGTCCAAGTCTTTGCTGTAGGGCTGTACTCCCACAGGTCGTTGAGGCTGAGAAACCAGCTCGTACCAGTCGAATCGAGGCCACTGCCTCCGAAGAGCCAAAAATTGCCGCTACTGTCAGTCCAGCTTACGGCGGAATATCGGCCTCCGGGGACGTTGCTGGCAGAGGCAATACCCAATGTCCCGTACACACCTTTTGCATTCGCAATTTTGCTACCGCCTACCCAGGCCCAAGTCTTCGCAGCCGGGTTGAACTCCCATAGGTCATTAAGATCCCCACCCGGCCCCCCTGAATCGCAGCCATAGCCTCCAAAAAGCCAGAGCTTGCCGCTCGTGTCGATCCAGCCAACGTGTGCTTGCCGTCCGCCGGGGACGTTGGTAGTGGCAGGAGTGCCTTGAGTGCCGTAAACCCCAAATTGACCATTTAGAGTACCGCAGGTGCCCGTTCCGAGCGTGTTGCTCCCGCTCAACCAACTCCATTCGTTCGTGCTGGGGCTGAATTCCCAGAGGTCGTTGAGGTTGCCCTGATTTCCGGTTGAATCATATCCAAGCCCCCCAAAGAGCCAAAGGCTGCCACTGCTGTCCGTCCAGCCAGTGCCGGAATACCCTCGGCTGCCGGGAACATTGCCGGCACCGGCGACGCCTTGCGATCCATAAACACCCGGCTGGCCGCCGTTCGCACCTGTCACGGTGCTGCTTCCGCTCATCCACGTCCATTCATTGGCGGTGCTGGGCGTAGGCGTTGGCGTGCTGCCCCCGCCGCCCGAATTGCCGCCGCCGCCGCAAGAGGTGAGAAGAAGTGTGGCGCACACCCCCATGAGGGCACTTCTGGCCATAAACCGGGCAGGATCGAGAATCATAGGATTCACTGACCTCCAATTCCGACGATAGTAGGAACGCGGACTCCATCCTAGTCCGACGATAGTAGGGATGGCAAGCGACATTTGCATCCTGCTGGGTCTGCGCATCCGCGAACTGCGGACGGCGAAGGGTTGGCGTCAGATTGACCTTGCAGAGGAAGCCGGTATCAACGAGAACTACATTTCCGATTTGGAAATTGGCAAGAAGGAAATCTGCTTGCGAACGATGCAAGCAATCGCGGACGCATTCGACTTGACGCTTGCTGAGTTGTTGCAAGGTGTGGAAAGCAAGCCTGTCTGAAATCTTCCGGCTGCTCTGAATCTGTTTTGTGTCACAATCGCTAGACAGGGACGGAGAAATTGGAATTCAGGCCGGATTATAAATTCGCTGTTGCCAGACGCTTCAAGGCCTTGCGCCGGAAAGCTCACCTGTCGCAATCTGTGTTGGGCTGGCTCATTGATATTTGCCGACAATCCGTCAACGAGATCGAAAACCGCCGCGTGATGCCCCACCAATCAACATGGGACCGTTTCTGCGATCTTGAGGGTAAGCACAAGCAACCCCGGATGCGTTTGCCCACGGTCTGGCGGTAAGAATTTGGCCTTGCCAAAGATTCGACATAAAAGGCGACATAAATCATTTTTTCGCCAAGTCCTGCGCCTTTCAAATTCGCAAATTGAATTTCAAATTTCAATTTCTTACACGGTTGAAACCTGAATCCTGAATCTGATTTTCTTGCGCCTGATATGAATTTGGAAAAAGTTTCTGTCGTGAATGGCCAAATCCGTCCTAGCCTTTCCTAAAGGCCGAGCTGCTGGACATCTAAAACCACTCCCACGGGGCCGAGAGCCGTGCCCGTGAATCGGCCTTGGGATGCGTTTGCCGCCCCTTGGAGGCTCTGGCGGGCCGGGATGCTCATTCCGGCCTCACCGTCGCCCTGCAAGGCTCTCCTACCTCATCGCTGGTTAAATTGCGCCCTGTTGGGGAGCGACGGCGAAAGTCGAATTGCCGCCTTCCAAAGCCTTGTTGCCTCCATGCTGGCGACCGTGTGAACTGTGTACAAATGAATGTGCCGGTTTCGATGCTCGATTCAGGCAAGCATTTGAGAACGTCAAGCAAGCATCTGATTATGCTTGCCAGCAGCCTGCCAGACTCTTCCCAGCGCCCCGGCGCATCTCTGAGGTAGGAGCGGGCTTGCAGGCGTTCACAGGCCGCTTTCTG
>Ga0302320_10021719_pt1 | contig 12714 bp, 10 predicted proteins | sample Bog_T0_3_FD_202130 | JGI IMG/M metagenome (GOLD analysis project Ga0302320, IMG submission 202130) | Peat permafrost microbial communities from Stordalen Mire near Abisko, Sweden - Bog_T0_3 | ecosystem: Environmental > Terrestrial > Soil > Wetlands > Peat | place: Sweden: Abisko, Stordalen Mire...
GCCTGCTACCGTAATTATTTATAGCAGCACGGTATCGATGCGCTCTTGCGTGCGCATCATGGCCGGCGGTTCGGGGCGCTTTTCCAGGAATTGCTTCAGCTCTTCCTCCGACCCGTCGAAGTAGCCCTCCAGCAACTCTTCCACGGCGGCGCGCCGCGCGGCATCGCGCGTGGCCCGCGGGGTGTATACGAAGCTGCGCCCCACCTTGCGCCGCGCCAGCATGCCTTTGCGCATGAGGCGGTCGAGCACGGTCATGATGGTGGTATATGCCAATGGCCGGGATTGCGCCACGATCTGACGGACCGCGTTGACGTTGCCTTCCCCCAAGGACCACAGTGCCCGCAGGCAGAGCAGTTCCAGAGGAGGAGGCACCTCTCGCGCGGTTCTCGGCATCAGCTTTCCTCGGAGGCGCTCACCGGTTGCAGGGCTTGTTTCAATTTGTCGGCGAACGCGGAATCCAGCCGGAGCGCGGCGGGCGCGGCGGGCGCGGCGGGTGCGGTCACGGGCGCCTTGGCCGGCTCGGCTTCCCCTTTCAGGAAGCGGGCTTTCTTGAGCGCGCAGCGCTCCAAAGGCACGTTGTAGACCGTAAAGCAGCCGTCTACCTGGCGGTCGTTCTCGATCAGCGCCCGCATGCTTTCCATCTTGGAATCCACGTCGTCCAGATAGTGCAGCAGCAGCGCCTCCGGGAACGACGGCAGTTTCGGCGAGCCGAATTCCAGCTTGCCATGGTGGCTCAGGATCATATGCTCTACCAGGGACCGCAATGCCGGCGGAAAATCGGGCAGTCCGCGCAGCTTGTCCCCAACCATGCGAATTGCGATATTAATATGCCCCAGCAGTTGCCCGTCGTTGGAATAGGAAAAGCCGCGCTCGTAGTTCAGTTCGTAAATCTTGCCGATATCGTGCAGAATCACGCCGGTGAGCAGCAGATCGCAATCGATGACGGGGTAGTGCGGCCCTATCAGCCGGGCCAGGGAGCAGACCGAAAGCACATGTTCCAGCAGGCCGCCCAGAAAGGCGTGGTGGATATGTTTGGCGGCCGGCGCGCGGCGGTAGCGGCGGGCAATGTCTTCGTCGTCGAGCATCGCTTCCAGCAAGCCCTTGAGATGCTCGTTGGTGATAGCGGCTACAATGCCGCGCAATTCCGCCCACATCTCACCCTGGTCGCGACGCGAAGAGGGAAAGTAATCGCCGAAATCGATCTCGCCGTCGTCCATCCGGCGCACTTTATGGACGGTCATCTGCGGCCGGTTGTGGAAGATCTGCACCAGCCCTTTGACCTTGACAAAGTCGTCGCGGTCGAAGGTTTCAATCACTTCGGCCACGTTGTCCCACATCTTGGCATCCACTTCCCCGGTGCGGTCGGCCAACAACAGCGACAGATACAACTCGCCGCTCTTCTTTTGACGAATTTCTTTCGAATGTACCAGGAAGCTGGTAGTAATCAGCTTGTTCGGCTCTAGCTCGTTGACGTAGGGAGATTTCATTGTTTGATGGGGGGCATGGGGGGACTGGTGTCCTCCTTGGTGACTTTCGCCACGGCGGATGCGGATTCCACGGCGTCCGGCGAGATGTCCGAGGCGTGCGTATGGTGCTTGGACGGCTTGGGCGGTTTCTCGGTCTGTTCGGCGGTCTGGACCGTGCCCTTGGTTCCCGGTATCGGCACGCCGAGGAGCTTCTTATTCGGCTTGGCGCGCGATAATACTTCTTCCTTGGTGGTGAGCGCCGGCTTCAACTGCGCCACTTCCTTCCAGCGCGTATCCTGACCGGGGGCCGCGCCGGTATCCACGTAGCCATCCTTGACTTGCAGAAATGCTTCCTGGCGAAGCCGCGTCAAGTACTCGCGCACCTTGGGTTGCATTTTCGGCTCGACAATGGCGCCCTGCACTTGCTCGCGCACTTCGTCAAACGAAGCCTGACCGGCTTCGTAATGCTCTTCCACTTTGAGAATCAGGAAGGCAGGCGGGGCGGTGAGTTTGATAGGACCCTCGATGTCGCCTTTCTTGTCTTTGAAAACCAGGGCCTCGATGGCCGGGCGCAAAACACCGCGTTTGCTGGGGGCGCCGAGGTATCCGCCGCTTTGCGCGGTTTCCAGATCGTCGGAATTGTCGCGCGCCAGTTCGGAGAACTTCTCGCCTTTTTTGGCGCGCGCCACCAGGTCCTTCGCCTTGGCTTCGGCCATGGCAATCTGGTCGGGACTCTTCCCCTCGATCGAGATCAGAATCTGACTCAGGAAGACCTCCTCGTCGCGCATATACTCGGCCTTGTGGTCGTCATAATACTTTTGCAACTCGGCTTCCGGCACGGTGATACGCGAGGCCACTTCGATGCCGACCACCTTCTGCGCCAGCAAGGTCCGCCTCTCGCGGTCTTTCAGCTCGTCATAGGTCATGCCGAGCTGTTGTTGCAGGAACTCGTGGAACTTATCGGCGTCGGCAATCTTGTACTGCTGCTGCATGTTGTCGAAAAACTTCTTCACTTCCGCGTCCACGTTGACGCCGGGAAGATCCTTGCCTTTCTGCACCAGCAGCAGCGTGTCGATCTCCTCGCAGAGGGCATCGGCGTCTTTCTGCTTGATGAAGTTCTGCAAGGCGGCGCCTTTGAGCCCCCCCTGGATAGCCGCATCCTCGGTCTCTTTGTGCTTCTCCGCCAGCTCGCCGCGGGTGACGATTTCGTTGTTCACTTTGGCGGCGATCTCTTCCACCGTGTGCACCGTGGGCGCCTGAGCCGCGGGTGTGGGAGGCGTCTGCGCCGTAGCATTGATCGCCAGGATCGCAAGGCTGGGTACTACATACTTAAAAAGCATATTCGGAGACTCCTATTTTAGCAGGACCGTGTCTAGGGATCATAGCAAGAGGCTGACCGCACTCTTCTCCATCATCGAACAGTATGATTGTCAGCTTTGGAATCAACGGTTTACGGGTTAAGGCGGGTTTGGCTGGCCAATACACCGACTGGGCCGCCAAGGTCCACCCCGGTCCGTTTCGGCACGGGTCCCGGTAAGGAGAGGCCCCCGGCCTGTCCTACGGGAGTACGGCCACCGGCGAGCGCCAGAAAACGACCTTCTGGGATTGAGCGTCGATCACGCTCACCTGGCAGGTGTACCGGCCTGGCTCCAGCGATTTGAGAGGGATGCTCAGTTTGACGGGCTGCGCCTTGGCCTGGACCTTGAAGGCCTCTTTCGATACATCCATGGGTGTTTCGAAAACCTTGGTTTTGCCACGGTAGAACGAAACCGTGGTTTGCAAAGGTTGCTGCGCGTCGGGTTCAAAGGCTTCCAAATACACGTATAGCGTTTGATCGCGGCGGAACGCGCGCGTCACGCTGGGCACGATTTTCTGGCCGTTCTGGATCAGCGGATGATCCGCCATGGCCTTCTTGTCCTGATCGCCGCTGGCCAGCGCGGCGCTCTGCGCTTCGATCTGACTGCTCAGCACCACCGAACTGATGGGCAGCCAGGATTTCTCGGCCGCCAGATCGGGAATCACCAGCTTGGTTTCGAAGGTCCCCATTTTGCCGGTGAGATTTTCCCGCGCCAGGAACTTGACCGTATAGACGCCGGGCGGCAGTTCAAAGCCGGAATCGTAAGCCAGATTCTTCTGCGCCAGTTCGGCGGCGCTGACGCCTTTCACCTTCACTTCCAGATTGTCGCGGACCTGCTTCACCACTTTGTTCTTGCTGTCGGTCACCTGGCCGATGAAGTCCAGGCGCACGCTCTCCGTATCGCCGTGCCGGGCAAGATCGATTTCCGATCCGGGGATCTTGGCTTCCAGCGGCACGAAGTAGCGGTCCTGCGCCAGGCGGAAATAGTTGAGTTCCAGCTTGAGCGAGAGATCGGTGATGGGGTCGCCCAATACCAGCGCTTCCTGCAACTGGCGCTCGCGGTCGGACGTGGTGAACTGTTTGAATTCTTTGCCGGCGAAGTAGCCGGGGCGGTAATCCAGGCGGGCCGTTTTCGTGTTGCCGGCCAATTCCACCTTGACGCGGCGGTACTGGCCGTCCAACTCCTGGTTGGTGCTGTAGTAGGCGAGCAGGTAGTAGTCGTTGATTTCTTTCTGCGCTTGCACAATGCCGGCGGCGAGGTCGTTATTATCGAGGAGCTCTTTTCCGCCGGTATCCACCGCCAGCGTGTGCATGGTTTCCTGCGACGCCTGCAGCTTGCCGAAGTTGGCGAGGCCGGCGGCGCCGACGGCGACCGAGGCGCTGGCCGGAGCCTTGCTGGCGTCGCCGGAAAGCACCGAGGCCGAGAGCCCGCGCGCATCCACCGGAAACAGACTCACGTTGTAGCGGATGGCGGCGTTGGTGGTGGCGCGCATTTGCGCTTCGTTATCCAGCCCCGACTTGGTGAAGCCGCTGGAGAAATACATCAGGCCTTTTTTCTCGGGAAGCACGCCGAGCGCTTTAATGGCCGATTGCAGCGCCACCAGCTTGCGGTCGGCATTAAAGATATTGAATTCGGTATCGTCCGCGGTGTAGGCCGCTCCGGTAACGGAAGCATCGTCGCTGGTTGCCGCCAGGTCGCTGCCCTCGCCGATGAACAGGCTCTTGACGGCTTTGGCGATGAGGTCGCGGTCGGAGGTGAAATCCTGCAGCAGGTTGACGCGGCTGGTGAAGCTCATTACGGCCAGCGTATCGGCAGCGGTCATTTCGGTGGTGACGAACTGCAAGGCGCTATCCTGCGCGCGCATCTGATCCTGGATGGGCATACCGGTCATATCGAAATACAGGACCAGCAGACGGCGGTCCTTGTATTTGATCTCGCCGGGCTTGCCGGCGGCGATGGTGGTGCTGAGCGCCAACGCGGGTGTGGCGCCGGTTTCCGCGGCTTCCGCCTTGCCCGCGGAAACGGCGGCGAGCGGCGTATTGTCGAGCTTCTGATAGTCGCAGGTGGCGATCTTTTGTTTCTTGCCGTCTTCGGTAAGGACGAAGTCTCCGGCGTTGAGCCCCAGGATGGGGTTGCCATCCTTATCTTTGGCGGTCAGCGTGATGGTGACCAACTGGGTGGTGACGCTGAATTTCGGCGGCGCCTTGGAAGCGTTCTGCGCCGGGAGCATGACGGCGGTGAGCAGTACGGCCAGAATTTCTCTCATAGTCAGAACCGGAAACGAAGAGTGGCGTTCATGCTGCGCATCGGTTGGGTACCCGTCGGCAGACCGTAGTTGTAGGCGTTCACCACCGTGCTCCACCCGCTGACGACCACATGGTTGAGGACGTTGCTGGAATCGAAGCGCACGTCGACGCTGCGTCTTTCGCCTATGCGGAAAACGCGGCCGAGCGAAGCGTTCAGCCCCCAAACGGTGGGGCCCAGGATGGTGTTGCGCCCGGCCGTGCCCCATTGGCCCACAGCCGGTACCGAAAAAGCCGCCAGGTTGAAAGGCTCACCGGAACCGGCGGGCGCGGTGAGACTCAGGCCGGTGGCGTTGGCGCGTTCGCCGGTGATGCCGGTGCCACCCACCGTCACCCCCGCAATGCTAGCCGTCAACGGCGCGCCCATGCGCCAGTTGACGCCGTTGGTGAGGGTCCAATCTTTGAGCAGCGCGCCCTTCCAGCCTTTGACGAGCGTGCCGCCGGCTTTGCCCTGCCCGGTGCTGTACTGCCAGTTGGCGTTGATCTGGGCCTTCGGGGCGAGTGAAGACGTGGCCTTTTCCGCGGTCAGGTCCTGCCAGTTCTGCGCCACCGTGCCGGCGCCGCTGATCGCTCCCAACGCGCCATAGTCGACGAAACGGGTGAGCACCAAATTGGTGCTGGCCGACAACCCGCTGGCCATATTCCGCCCTAATTGGAAGACTTCTTCGATGCCTTGCAGTTTGCCGTTCGACTGTTCGTAAATGTAGCCAACCGGCGGCCCGGTCACTGGCACAGGCAAGCCAGGGGCAAGGGAATTGGGCAGGAAGGTCTGATCCAGATGAGAAGCCTGGATATAAACCATATCCGCCAATCCGTAATAGCCCTTGAAGGACCGCTGTATCATGAGCACTGCCTGGGTCAAGGCAATCATGCGGTAATTCGGATCCACGGCATACGTATTGGCAGTCACCGGCGTGTTGAGGAAGGCGGTCTGCATGTTCAGCGGTTCGGACGGGGAACTGGCGATGCTCAGCACTTTGGCGAAGGGAGGCTGTCCGGACAGGTTGTTGGCAATGGCGGTATACCCATCCATGGTGCGGCTGCGGTTGAAGCTGATACGAACCGTGGTGGGCGATTTGGTGTCCTTCGGGAAAGGCCGCCACGCCAGCCCGGCGCTGGGCGAAATGCCGTCGTACTCCTTGCGGACCAGCGAAGCGGGCAGGCTGCCGGAGTAGGGTCCGGACTGTCCCGCGGTTACCACCGCTGCATTGGTGAAACCGGAGCTGACATCCAGGTTCGCCAGGCGGTTGTAAACCTCGGTGAACGGCGTCGTATAGTCCCAACGAATTCCGAAGTTGGCAGTCAGGGCCTTGCTGATGGTCCAGTTGTCGGACGCATACGCGCTGAACCGCGAATTGCGCAGGTACTTGTCGGCATTGCCGAAGCGGACTGACGCCACCGCCGGCTGATTCAGCAGGAAATCGGCAAAATCGTAGCCGCTGGGGAAGTTGGCGCCCGGCGATTGCCCGGTGAACGTGAACGCGCCGCGCCCGTTGGGATCGGTCCGCGGATTCTGCTGCTGCCGCGAGTAGCCCGTTCCGAAGCCCCATTGGTGTTTGGCGCGGATGAGGTTGAGGCTGTAGTTGAAGCCCGTGTTCTGATTGCGCGAAAGCGAGGCCACGCCGTCGGTGAGGCCGTTGAAATTGGTGAAATTGAGATTGGGTGGTCCCCAATCCTGCGGCAAGGAAGAGGTGCCCTGAATGCCGAGTTGCCGGGCCACGTTTTGATTGAGCGTGGAGAAGTATGGCGCCTGCTCGTTGCGCGAGCGGCTGAAATTGAAGTTGACGTTCTGAATCAGTTGCTTGCTGAAGGTATGAGACCACGACTCGTTGGTGTTGACCCCGTAGCTGCTGGTCTGGTCGACAAAGCTGAAGATGTTGGGGTTTACACCGTTGCTGCGCTGCCAGCCTATTCCGCCGGACAGGCGGTCTTTCTTGCCGATGGTCTGGTTCAGGCGGGCATTCAGATTGTCCTGGTTGCTCACGCTGATCAGAGCGGTCTGGTAATTCAGCCGCGAACCCGGCGCGTTGGGTTGGGGATAATAGCTCGCCAGAGCCACGGCGGCGCTGCTCAGGCGCGCGGTGGGAATCTTGTCTCCCGGGAAAGGATTGCCGGTGGTGGGGTCGTCCACGATGACGGGTCCCACGATTACCGATTGGGAAAAGTCTCCGATACGCTCCAGCGCCGTGGGCACGATGGCGTCGGAGGTGGAAGCGCTGCGGGTGCGGCCCATGGAGTAATTCAGGGTGAACGTGCCGCCCTTGCCGCTCAACAGGTGAGGGATCTTCAACGGCCCGCCGAACGAGATGCCGACACGTCCCTTGGCATAGGACGGTTTGGGAGTCTGGATGCCATTGAGGGAATATGAGTTGGCATCCAAGGCCGAGTTATCCAGGGAGAACGAGGCGTTGCCGTTGTATTGCGAGCCGGCGATGGCATTGCCTGCGGAGATGCCGCCGCCCCCGCCACCCACAGAACCGGCGAGCACGGCATCGCCACCACCGCCGCCGCCACCGCCTGTGGCTGCCAGCGCGGCCGCGCGCGATTGAGCCTGATCCTGCGCCGCCCGTTGCGCCGCGGCGCGGGCACGGATCTGTTCCGGGGTTTGCGCGGGCGCGCCGCGGCCACCCGGTGGTCCCGGAGCTCCCGGCGCGGCCATATTGACGGCCATGGTGACGCCGGGCGCGGCAGGAGGGGCCTTCGCCGGCGCCAGAGCGAGTTCCCAGGTAGGGGGCGGGGCGCCGGGGCCTACGCCGATTTCTCGCGAGACCTTGGTGAAGCCCGCCATTTCTACCGCGACGGTCCAGGTTCCATCGGGTAGATCGCGGAAAGAGTATGCGCCGTCGTCATCGGTGGAAGTGACCAACTGACGGTCGCCCTGGACGGCTGTAACGACCGCCCCCGGAATGGGCAACCCATGAAAAGTGACGACGCCGTGGTGTTCCGAAGCCGGCAGAGCGGTTACGGCGCCCCAGGCAATGCAGGCAAGAATGAGGACATGCTTTAGGGACGTCATGCTTCGCTGTGCTCCGATCACAGCAAACAATCGCTTTCTATCAGACGAACAAATAGTGCAAGTGTTACGAAAGTCTGTCTATTTCATCTAAGAAGACGCTGGAAAGGAGCGGATCGTGCAGATTTAATTCTCGGAGGGTTTTTCCGCGTGGTCGATCAGCAGGCACTCGACGGGCTCCTTGGCCGGAACCACTTTCAGGCCGAGTTGCTGCTGCAATTCCAGGAAAATGGGCCGGTCGGTTGCGGGGCTATCGGCCGCTACCAGATCGCGGTTGCTGAGGGTATATTGCAGCGTGAAATCATAGCCGCCGCGGAGGCCGGTCTTATCGAGTAGGGGGCGATCGAAGTTAGGGGAAATTCTAACGACCAGTTGATCCAGGGACAGGTTGGAATATTTCGCTCCGTACAGGCCAAGGGGCGCCGAAAGGCTCTCGGTATGAGTTGCCGCGTCAGGCGCGCTGGGCTTCATCTTCGGCCCGTTCCTGTCCACGGTGAGATCGTATACCGGCATCACCTTCGGCTCGCCGTGGAGTTTCAGTTGGAAGCGATCGGCCAGCAAAGTTTGCAGCATCAGCCGGACTTGGGCCATGGACGGTGTGCCTTCCCCCTCCGTCTTGGCGGCGATGTCATACAACTGTTCGCGGTTGCGGCTGTCGGTCCATTTCGGCGCGCCGGAGATCTGGAAGTCTTTCACGTTGTACGCCGCCGCCACGAGTCCCAGGAGAGTGCCCTGGGTGGTAACCCGGTTGCCGCTGATACGCAGGCCAGCCCCGGCGACCGTGGCGAAGGCAAATTGGTTCGGCGCCAATACCAGGGGTTTGACCGATGCCACTTCGAAAGCCGGAGCCGCGGGCTGGCCGCAAAGCGCGGATGATGCCAAGAGCAGGAAAATCGGCCTCATAGAGGGGCAGTATATCAGTTGGTGGGCCGAACCCCTGGCCGGCCCGCTCCGGAGCGAGAAGAGCGGGTCCAGGGGGACCCGCGCGGACCAGGGGGTCCGCCCCACTGCGGCTATTCTTCCTTCTTCACTTGGACCTGCTTGGTTGCTGTATCTACGAGCTGATAGCCCGGCGGTACCAGGAACAAATCGGCGCCCGGCTCGCCGCGGTGTACGTTGGCTAAGTGGAAGGTCTCCTCGCCCGTGCGCGGATCGGTGCGCTTGGTCATGACCACGGTCTGCAACTCGGCGGAATACCAACGTTCCGAGACCACTTGAATCGGCCGGTCGTTGCCGATCGCGCCGACTTCCATGATAGTGGTGGTGCGCGAGCCATCGGCTGCTACGCCCTCCATTACCTGCTGTCCGAGAGCTTCCACCTTCGACGAATTCGACGTATTGGCCTTGGAGAGTTTTAGCGTGGCAATCTCCAGCTTCTCCTTGATAGCCCTTGCCTTTTGCTCGTCCGCCGGACTCCCGTTCACTACCACGGCGCCGTTCTGCGAGGCCGCCAGCTCAGCCTGTAGCTTGGCAAGGTCGGCCATGGCCAGCGCCTGCGCCTCCGCCTGCTGCTTTGCGACTGTCACGGCCGAAGTCGTCACCGTCGATGTGGTCGTCTTCGCCAGTGGAGCAGCCGAGCTGTAAAAAGTAACGATCTGGCCCTGAGTCGATTTCCTCGCGGTCATGGTTTTCGGATTGAGAGAGTAGCTGACGTTGGCCACCGGATCCGAGATGGTGATTTCCGAGGGACTATCGCGCCGCACGCGCCCTTCGCCATCGCGATAGACCGTGACCTGATTCTGGTGGCTGATGCGCGTGCCGTCCGCCAACACCTGCAAAGACTCGGTGATTTCGTCCGCCGAATAGGGCGCGCCCTTCACGGCCGTCCCCATCACGCTACCTGTCACGGTGTTCGTTCGAAAAGTATAGGTTCCAACGGCGGTATCCTGCGCCGCCGCGCTCATTGCCGACATAGAAAGTATCGCTGCTGTGATCCAAAGCCGTTTCATTTTCGTTTCCTTCCGTTCCCCTACTGGTTATTCACGATCCGGATAGCATGTGCCTGGCCATCGGGACCTAAGATGAGTTCCGCTTGCACATCGCCGTTTTCCGCGCTCACGCGCACTACCGTGCCGGTTTCGATGGGCTCATCGTCCAGCCGCAGGAAGTAGCCCGCGTCCGAAACCGGCCTGGGTTGCGCGGCTTGCCGCCTGGCGGAATGCCGCAGGGTTGCCGGCGCCACTACCGCCGGTCTCTCCGCCGGCACGGACGCAGCTATAACCGGGGCGTTGCCAGCCGGCGCAATCCGCCTGCCGCGTTTCGGCAGCACGACAAAGCCGATAGCCAGCGCCGCCGCCAGCGCCAGCGCCGCTACCGCCCATTGCCTGCCATGGCGAGCGCCCACCGGCAATGCACGAACCGCGCCTGCCGTGGCCGTCTCGGGTAGTATGCCGATCATCCCCGAAACTCGCGCCGCGCGCGCCGAGATCTCCTGGTAGCGCGCGCTGCAATCCGCACAACTCTTCAGATGCCCACCGATCCGCTCTTGCGTTTCCAGCGGCAGTTCGCGGTCTACATAGGCCCGCAAGTCGCCTTCCGGCCAACACGGTTTCATAGATCGTCTCCGTAGCGCGCTCGGTACCGGCGCTCAAATTCGGCTTCCGCCCGGGCCAACAAGGTACCTACCGAACCGGCTTCGATTGCCAACGTCTGCGCCAGTTCGCGATACGCCAGACCGCTCGCGCGCAATAACAGCAGTTGCGCATCGCGCGGCTTCAAGGTAGCCAACACTTCCTGCACGCGGGCGCAGCGCTCCTGCTGCAAAATCCGGTCGAGCGCTCCGGGCGCCGCTACCCGCGGGCTTTCGGCGCCTGCCGCTTCTTCGCGCCGTTTGCGGCGGGCGTTGGAGCGCACCGCGTCCAGCCCCGCGTTGATCGCCACCCGGTAGACCCAGGCAACCAGACCGTCGTCTTCCCGCGCCTGCTGCCGGGCCAACTTGCAGAAAGCGTCCGCGGCGATCTCCTCGGCCTGTCCGCGGTCGCCCGTGAGCCGCGCCAGCATACCCACGACGCGCGCGTAGTGCGCGTGAAACAAGGCGTCGAACCACTCGCCGGCACGCCGTTTATCCAGCGATCGGATGCCGGCCGGATCGAGCGCTATTTCCTCCGCGGGCTGCACAACCCTTAAAACGATGCCCACCGTCATTTTGTGACGAGAATTTTACCAGTTCCGCCACCGCCGGCGAGCGGTCACAATAGAGATGATGATCTCGTGCCGCAACCTGACGCGCCGCTTTGGCGAATTCACCGCCGTGGATAATCTCAACCTGGAGGTGAGCTCCGGTGGTATCTGTTGCTTCCTCGGGCCCAACGGCGCGGGCAAATCCACCACCGTGAAGATGCTCACCGGCCTGCTTCCGCCCACCTCCGGTTCGGTGGAAGTCTGCGGGTTGGACGCGGCCGCCAATGCCCTGGAACTGAAGCGGCGCATCGGCGTGCTGCCGGAAGATCTGGGCCTCTTTGACGACCTCACCGTGGAGGAGCACCTGCTCCTCACCGGCGCCATCTATGGCCTGGACCGCGAAGAGACGCACCGCCGCGTCAGCCAGTTGCTGCACGCCCTCAGCCTGGAGCACGGCCGGCACACCTTCGCCGCGGCTTGTTCTCACGGCATGCGCAAGAAGACCAGCTTCGCCATGGCGCTGCTGCCCAACCCGCGGGTGCTCTTCCTCGACGAGCCGTTCGAAGCCGTCGACCCGGTGACTTCGCGCATCATGCGCGACCTGCTGCAATCCGTGGCGCGCCGCGGCGTCACGGTCTTTCTGACGGCGCATATTCTCTCCGTAGCCGAAGAGATTGCCACGCAGATCGTGATGATCCGCAAAGGCAAGATCGTGTGGAACTCGCCCGCCGGCGAATTGCCGCAGTCGCTCGAGCAGCACTACTTCGATTTGGTGGAATCGCCGGTGGTGGAGGAACTGGCATGGCTCGGCTCGTCGCCATCCTAAGGGCGCTGGGGCGCGCCTTCCAACGCAGCGAGAAATCCTTCGGATCGCTGGCCGGCAACAATTTTTTCCTGGTAGCGGCGCTGTTCCTGGGGAAGGCCGGGACGTTCCTGTTTCTCATCATCGGTCTGGTGATTCTGTTTCCGCTCTCCACCGATCCGCTGCGCAAGATCCCGGCATCGCGGCTGGCGCTCTGGCCCTTGGAAAGGCGCGAGCACTGGATGTTGCGCGCCGCCAGCCCGTGGGTCAACCCCATGACCTGGGTGATTGCCGCGCTGGCCCTGTGGGCGGCGCATGGCAGCGTGACGGTGGGCCTGTGGGCTTTGGCCGCGGGCTTGTTCGGCGCCGGCTTTCTGCTCTCCGAGTTGCCCCTGCCTTCGGGCTCGGCCATGTGGCGGCGCCTTCCTCATTTCCCCGGGCCGCTCGATCAGCTCATCCGCAAGAACCTGCGGGAAATGCTCTCCACTCTGGATTTCTACTGCGCCCTGTTGCTCAGCCTCTCGACCTTCGCCTACCGATTACTGGGACCGCCCTTGCCGGCGGAAGCCTTCATGGCCATGACGGTGCTGGTGGTGATCGCGCTTTCCAGCTTCGCGCAATGCCTGTTCGGCCTGGATGGGGCCGGGGGCCT
>Ga0302320_10021720_pt1 | contig 12714 bp, 6 predicted proteins | sample Bog_T0_3_FD_202130 | JGI IMG/M metagenome (GOLD analysis project Ga0302320, IMG submission 202130) | Peat permafrost microbial communities from Stordalen Mire near Abisko, Sweden - Bog_T0_3 | ecosystem: Environmental > Terrestrial > Soil > Wetlands > Peat | place: Sweden: Abisko, Stordalen Mire...
AGCCACGAAAGCGAAGATCCGGAATCTCATGAGCGCCCTCTTCCATCCCCCAATGCGCTACGAGTGGGTTGATCGAAACCCGATCGAACTTGTGCGCCAAAGCGCGAAGCGAGAGAGAGCTCCCGATGTCCTGGAACTCGCAGAAATTCAGCTTCTTCTCAGCCGATTGTCGCTTCGAGAGCGCACTTTGGTGCTGCTCGACGCGGCGACAGGTCTTCGCGCCAGCGAATTGCTTGCACTTCGCTGGGAAGACGTTGATTTCGGCAGTTTAGAGCTTCGCGTGACCCGCTCCATCTGGCATCAAGTAGTGGGCAACTGCAAGACCGAGGCTTCTGCTAAGCCCGTCCCTCTGGACGACTACCTGGCAGAGGATCTTCTGAACTGGCGCCGGCAAAGCGCATACCCGATGGCCGGCGATTGGGTATTTGCAAGCCCGAAGATGAGAGGGGAACAGCCCTATTGGCCGGACAACATCATGAAGCGCCACATTCGGCCGGTTGCCAGTGAAGCCGGCATTCACAAGAACATCGGCTGGCATACTTTCCGCCATACCTTCGGCACGTTGCTTAAGGCGAACGGAGAGGATGTGAAGACCGTTCAGGAACTCTTACGGCACGCAAATAGCAGGATCACGCTCGACGTTTACACGCAGGCAGTGACATCCAACAAGCGGGCCGCGCAGAGCAAGGTTGTAAGGATGATGGTGCCGAACGTGGGCACAAATGAGGTGGGAGAAGAGGCAAAATCAGCATGATTTCGGGCTTATTGTGCCCTTATTGTGCCCAGATTTTGCTGTCACTTTGATCGCCATTCGCTCCTAAGTCTTTTGGAATGAATGGCGGGGACGACGGGGCTCGAACCCGCGACCTCTGCCGTGACAGGGCAGCGCTCTAACCAACTGAGCTACGTCCCCAATTGCTCAATTAGCAATCTGGGTACTGCATTCGGAACCGGCGGCTTTGCGCAGATTTTGCGAGTCTCGCTCGATCCCAATTTATCGCTTGTTGGTTTGCTCTTACCGTCGATCTGAAAATCGATCAGCAGCCAAACCATCAACCTTGGAACGAAATCTAGTTTATCAGATACCGGGCACCATCCGAGCACCCGCTCAAGCAACGCGATCAACTCTAAGGTGGCCCAAGGCACTCGGTCTGAATACAAGAATCTCTTAAGCGGACAAAGCTGTGCGACTGCTCCGTGCAGCCGACGTGTAACCCATATCAGCCGATATGCCGCGCACACATTGCAGCAGCTGGTTTGCGATCGCAGGCAGCTTATGCGCCGTCACTCGAAAGGACGGTCCGGAAATACTCACCGCCGCAACAGGCAGCCTTTGAGCGTCAAGAAGCGGTACAGCGATGCACCTGAGTCCTTCTTCAAATTCCTCGTCATCCACCGCATAACCGCGCCGCCGCGTCTTCTCCATCTCCGCTCGCAAGGCTTCAGCCGTTGCGATGGTGCGATGCGTAAAACGCTCAAAGCGCGTGCGGCGTACCACATCCGCGGCTCGATCGTCGGGTAAGAACGCGAGTATAGCCTTGCCAACCGAGGTGCAGTGAACCGGGTTGCTCGCACCCACCCGGGTAATCATGCGCACGGAGCGGGCAGGCTCAATCTTGTCAATATAGATGACTCGCGCCGCTTCCAAAATACACAGGTGCGCGGTCTCCTCGGTTTCCGCAACCAGCCGGCGTAAATGGGGCTGGGCGCGATCCCGAAGGTCATACTGCTCAATCGCCCGATTGCCAAAATCGAATAGCCGCAACCCCAGACGGAACTTGCCGTTCGCGGTCCGTTCCACCATCCGGTGGCGCTCAAGAACCATTAGAAACCGATGCGCCGTACTCTTATGAAGCTGCAGGGACGACGCAACTTGCGCCAGCCCAAGCGGAATGTCGCTCTCGCCAAGCAGGTCAAGAACTGCGAAAGCGCGATCCAGGGCCTGGACTTTATAGGTACCTTGAAGTGCAACGTCTCGCATTGTGGCCCTCCGTTCCGGCTAATGGTCTCAGTACTAGTTTGCGCGGATAAACCCCGCGTGTCAACGGCAGGGCTCGCTTTCTTCCAGAGCATGACCAGGCGTCTGGCAAAATAATCACTTCGGGACAGCGTCCCCCTCTCCCGGTGCCAGAAACAGATTCGTTTCAAGACCGTGCTGCCGAATGTAAAGATCGTAATATCGCCCCCCCATGGCAAACAGTTCCGCGTGGTTGCCGCGCTCCACAATGCGACCTTGCTCGACTACAAGTATCTGATCGGCTCGGCGAATGGTCGAAAGCCGATGGGCGATAACGAACGTCGTTCGACCTTGCATTAATTGGTTCAATCCGGCCTGAATCATCGCTTCCGATTCAGAATCCAGTGAACTCGTCGCCTCATCAAGAATCAGAATGCGGGGATCAGCCAGCAAGGCACGGGCGATGGAGAGCCGCTGGCGCTGCCCGCCGGACAGCTTTACGCCGCGTTCACCAACAATGGTGTCGTACGTTTCCGGAAAGCGCTCTGCAAACTCATCCACGCGCGCGGTGCGGCAAGCGAACAGAAATTGCTCCTCGGTGGCATCCGGGCGGGAAAACAGGATGTTCTCGCGAATCGTGCCATCGAAGAGAAATGAGTCCTGCAACACCACGCCCAATTGCGATCGAAACGTGTCGAGATCCACATGGGCAAGGTCCACACCGTCCACAATCACGCGTCCCTTTGTCGGAGTATGAAAGGCGCAGAGGAGACTGATGATTGTCGATTTGCCTGAGCCCGAGGATCCCACAAGGGCTGTCACGGTTCCTGGCGTAGCCACGAAGCTGATGCCATGCAGGACAGGTTTTTCCGCCTCGTATTCGAACTCCACATCGTCAAATCGCACCATGCCCTGAATAGGCGGCATTTTCTCCGTGCGCGCTGGACTTTGATTCTCTTCCAGTTCCGACATAATCTCGTTCGTGCGATCGAGTCCAGCAAATGCCTCAGAAAGCTGCGTGCCAATGTTCACGATCTGGAAGACCGGGGCCACCATGAACGCGAGAAACATGTTGTATTGGAAGTAAGTCCCGACCGTCCACGTATTGCCGAGAACGTTGTGCCCGCCCAGCCACATGACGATGCCCGACACCAGGCCCAACACCGTAGTTGACGCAGCCGAAAGTGAACTCGTCATGGTCAGTGACTTCATCACGTTGTCCAGCAGCCGATCTACACCGGCAGAAAAGACCCCCGCCTCACGCTCTTCCGCGTGGTAGCCCTTGATGACGCGCACTCCGCCAAGCGATTCGGTCAGCCGCCCCGTTACTTCAGCGTTGATTTTTCCGCGCTCGCGGAAGATTGGCCTTATCACCTTGAAGCCGTATTGCAGCACAAAGACGAACGACCCCATAACAACAAATACGGTGAGGGTGACCGTCACGCTGAGATGCAGTAAGTAAAGAAACGCCAATACCGCCGTCAGCAACCCTCCGACAAACTCCACCAGGCCGGTCCCCACCAGGTTGCGCACGCCTTCCACGTCCGTCATGATGCGGGCAACAAGCGTGCCAGTGCGGTTTTCATCGTAATACGCAACCGAGAGAAGTCCGACATGCCGTTGCACCTGGCGGCGCATTTCAGCAATCAGGCGTTGCCCGGCCTTGGAAAGAAGCTGCGTAAGCGAAAACGAAGTGATGGCCTGCACCACCATTGCCGAAAAAACAAGTGCGATGATCTTCGGCAGCATCTCCGGATGCGGGTGTTGGCTCGAAAGCACTTTGTCCAGTAGCGGTTTCGACGTAAACGGCAGCACCAGCCCGGCAACCCGATTGATGGCCATCAGGCAAAGTCCAAAAAGCAACAGCCCCTTGCGCGGCGAAACAAGGGCCCATATCTCAGGCCACAACTTCCTCAAGTTTGGCTTGCGCTTGGGCGGATCAGCCTGCACTGAACGCGCACTGCGCCCGTGCGGACTGCGCTCGGCTCGCATGCTCATTCCCAAACCACCGCCTCGCATGGTGCCCATTCGTTACACCTTCCCCGAGCGGCGCGCCGCAATGAATGACCGTGCACATAGAATCACGTAAACCAGCAACAGTACAGCCATAGTGACCTTGGAAGCCAATGCGATTTGATCGGGCTCGTGACCCGCGGCCGTAGCGTGCAAGTAGCCGCGAATGGCTTCCGCAGCCCCACCCAAAAATCCAAGGAGCGCAATCGTGACGCTGATATGCATGAACAATTTGCGCCGGCGTTCACTGGGGCTGATGGCCAGAAACCCGGATACGCCTAGCGCTAAACCGAATGCGGCCGGAATCAAAGCTGTCCGATGCACGCTGCCGGTTCCTAGAAAACCGCCCAGGCCTAAGGCAACCAGCAGAACCGCGAATACGAGTGTCACTTTCGCCAAGCATCACATCCTTCCGGAACATAGTGAGGATAACAGTTGCATGGATGCTTCTGTGGCCACCAAAGATGCGAAGATCGATGGCTTCAATTGCGAAGTGGACCCAGTTCAGCGCTGTATCCGGGCGGATCCGCCCTTCGCAAATGCTCGTACCTGCTCGAGAGTCGCCATGGTCGTGTCCCCTGGAAACGTGGTCAACAACGCGCCGTGCGCCCATCCCAGCTTGATCGCTTCTTCAGGGGATTCGCCATTGATGAGCCCGTAAATAAAGCCCGCGGCAAAGCCATCTCCCCCACCCACGCGGTCAAGCACATCCAATTCGGCCGTAGGCGCTGCGTAGGTCTTGCCATTGACCCAGGCAACAGCGCTCCAGCTATGGTGACTGGTGGAGTGTACCTCGCGCAGTGTGGTGGCGACTGCCTTAACGTGCGGGTGCTTCTTGACTACGTTTTCAATCATGCCGAAAAATACGCTGGGATCGAGCTTCGATTTGGCTGCCACTTCCGGCCCCGGAATGCCAAGCCCCTTCTGCAAGTCCTCTTCGTTCCCCACCAGCACATCGACATTCTTCACAATGCTGCCGATGATTTCAACCGCACGTTCGTTGCCGCCAGAGATCTTCCAGAGCTTCTCGCGGAAGTTCAAATCGAATGAAGTAATGGCCCCCGCCGCCTTGGCTTCCTTCATCATCTCTGCCGCGAGAGGAGCAGTCGTAGGTGAGAGAGCCGCAAAAATCCCGCCGCTATGGACCCAGCGCACGCCTCCAGCGAATATCGCCTTCCAATCGAAATCCCCGGGCTTGAGTTGCGCGGCCGCTTCATTTGCGCGATTGTAAAAAACCACTGGAGCGCGCACGCCAAATCCGCGATCGCTATAGACGGCGGCCATGTTCGGACCCGTGACACCGTCATGCTTGAAATGTCTGTAGAACGATTTCACACCCATGGCGCGCACGCGCTCTGCGATCAAGTCGCCAATGGGATAGTCCGACATCGCCGATGCGACGGCGGTCTTCAAGCCAAAACAGTCTGAAAGATTTGCAGCTACGTTGAACTCCCCGCCGCTGACGTGAATCTGGCACTCCGTCGCTTTTCGAAAGGGAATGATGCCCGGATCAAGCCGATGCACCAACGCTCCCAGCGACAGAAAATCGAGATCCGCGTTCTTACGAATATCAAGATCGTTGCTCATCATCGCTCCACGTGCCTTCAAACCAAAAACTCACTTACGTGCAAACATCGTATAAGTTCAAAGATCGCACTATATCTACTTCAGAATACATTTTCTTAAGTGTTACCCGCAACCACTTGTTTGACGTCGGCCGTCAATTGCTCCGCAGTCCATTCATTTCCCGGATAAAAACGTACCACTTTCCCATCAGGCCCAATCAACGTCGTGGAAAGCGTGTGCGTAATGGTCCCATCGGCTGCATCCGACATTCCCAGGTCGAAAAATCTTGCCATCTCACCCAGCACTGGTTTCTCCGGCACTGCAAAATCCCAGTTTGCAAACGCGCCCTTCGCATCATTGCCGATGTATGTTGCCCCATAGGCGCGAAGTCGTTCCGGCGTATCGTGTTCCGGATCGAAGCTTATACACATAAGGTGAGTTTTCAACGCAAGTGCAGGACTAGCGGCTAGCTGTTGATTCACCGCGGCAAAATTACGCGTGACCCGCGGGCAGAAATTCGGAAGCGGACAGCGCGTGTAAATAAACGTGATCAGCAAAGTCTTGCCTCGAAATTGTGCGAGGTGGATCGCATGTCCGTCCTGATTCCGGAGCTTGAAGTCAGGCACCCCATCCCCGCGGGCAGGCACATGATAGGAAACCGCTGGGCGATAATCCGGCTTGCCCTGCGCCACCACGACGATATGGTCCAGCAACACATCCGCATTGGGATCAGGGGATACCACCACATCGGCGGTCAGCACATCGCCAGGATGCAATTCACTCAAAATATTCGCGTCCTTCAACTTGTACGGCATGGTCATCGCATCCATGAAGCCGGGAATAGCCTCATGATCCAACGTTACTTCGTCTTTAATCGCGTTCGTAGCGACTACCTTGCCGCGCAGTTTATAAATCTTTGAAACCGCATTGCCGGGCGCAGAGGCGTCGACGTTTGAGCCTGAATGGCATCCGGACAACACGAAAAACGCAAGCAATAAAGAGCAAAGAATCGGTCGAAGCACAATCCAGTGTACAACCGGCGGCGGCCTGTCGGTCACCGCTGGCACCGCCCTGGTCTGGCAGCGTATAACGCAGAGATGGGCCTCATCGCGGCATCTAAAATCGACGCATGGCTGCGCAACGGCGGCCTCGTCATTACAGCCAGCGATCGCGCTGCTCGCGCCATTTCATCAGCCTTCCATCGCGCCCGCCAAGCCGAGGGAATCAGCGCCTGGATCGCACCCAATATTCTCGACTGGAAGACGTTCGTCCGCAGTGCGTGGCAAGAGCGAACCTTGGACGGCCGCCTGGTCCTGAATCCTGCCCAGGAACAAGCGCTCTGGGCTCAGATCGTCGGCAGCAATGAGCAACTGGCGACCCTTCTCGAAGCACCGCGCCACCGCTTGGCGAGTCTTGCCATGGAAGCGCACGAATTACTGTGCTTCTACGCGCCCCAGTTCCTGCGCGCCTCCAATCGCTCCGGCTGGCAGCAGGATGCCGCTGCATTCAGCAGTTGGATTGGCGACTTTGATCAGGCTTGCCGCGCAGACAATCTGGTCAGCCCCTCCCGCTTGCCATTGGAGTTAATCGCGCTGTTTGAATCCCCAGGATATGCAAATCCCGAACCTAAGCGACCCGCCATCGTTTTAGCTGGCTTCGATCGTATCCTGCCCCAACATCGCAAGCTCCTGAATGCGTGGGGAACGTGGCACATCGTCGCCCCGAGTGAAGAAACCGCGAGCGCGCAGTTTTGGGAAGCACCTGACAATGCAACAGAGCTGGCCGCGTGTGCGCTTTGGTGCAAGAGTCAACTCACTAAGAATTCCCGCGCTCGATTGCTAGTTGTGTCACAAAACATCGCCGGTCGCCGCGGTGAAATCGAACGAGCCTTTCTCCGTCACGCCAGCCTCTCGGGATCTTCCCTTCTCGAGTTTTCGCTTGGCGTCCCGCTGGCCCAGGTTGAGCTCGCGCAAACCGCTCTGCTGCTGCTTCGCTGGCTTTCCGGCCCGATTGCCGAGCACGAACTTGATTGGCTTTTCTCCACGGGTCGATCCGCTTTTAATCCGCAGGAGACCAATGCGCTGCAAGCCCACATGCGCACCCTCCGGCGACGCGGTCTGCAACAGCCGAGTTGGACTCTGACATCATTCAACGGGAGAGATCCCGCATCTCCTTTACCCGACGCTTGGGTCCAGCGCATCAACCAGGCTCGACTGCGCCTGTTGGATTTCTCCTCCAGAAAACACAGCCCCTTCGATTGGGCCGAGCTAGTCCCACAGTTACTTCAAACCGCCGGCTGGCCTGGTGGCTCTCCGCTATCGAGCGCGGAGTTCCAGGAAGGCGAGCGCTGGCAGAAGGCCATTGAGACCTGCGGATCGCTCGGCTTCAATGGTCACCTCATTTCGTGGCAGGACTTCCTCTCCAACCTGGTCCGGATTCTTGACGCAACTCTGTTCTCGCCCGAATCAAGGGAAGCGCCCGTCCTCATCGCAGGTCCTGCCGAATCGGCGGGCCTGACTGCGGACGCCGTGTGGTTCCTCGGCGCAACAGAAAGTGCGTGGCCGGGTACCGGTGCAACCCACCCGCTTCTTCCACTGGGCGTGCAGCGAGACACAAGCATGCCGCATGCAACTCCACAACTTGATTGGGAATTGGCGCTTGCAATCACGAATCGGCTACAGAGGACCGCGCCCGAAATCCGCATCAGCTTTTCCAAACAAGACGACGGTGCAGAAGCGCGCCCTTCGCGGCTCATCACGCAGCTTGCCGGATCGCCTCGCCAGATCCCAAGCGATTTCAATCCGCCGCCAGCGCCGCCGCCAATCACCATCTCCATCCAGGATGCAAGCCAAATTCCCTTCCCTCCCGGAAACATCGCCGGCGGAGCAAGCGTTCTCACTTTCCAATCGCAATGCCCCTTCAAAGCGTTCGCAAACGCAAGGCTAGGCGCGGACCATTGGGAGCGCGCTGAGGCTGGCCTCAGCGACTCTCAACGCGGCCAGTTACTCCATGCTGTGCTCCATTCAGTCTGGGCCGGCAAACCAAACGGAATTCGCACGCTCGCCGATCTGCGCAACCTGAATTCAATCGACGAGTTTGTCAACGAACATGTCCGCCGCAGTTTGCAGGAAGAGATCAACTCCGGCCTTCGCCAGCGCCTGCCTCGGCGATATCTCGAACTCGAAGAGCAACGCTTGACTCAACTCGTTACCGAGTGGCTGAAGTATGAATCTACGCGTATCGACTTCGAGGTCGTCGAAACAGAAGCAGGCCGCAACATCCCCGTCGCTGGGCTCAGCGTAAAGCTCCGAATTGACCGCGTCGACCAACTCATCGACGGCTCCCTGTTGGTGATCGACTACAAATCGGGAAATGTCTCGCCGAAGTCCTGGGAGCTCCCCCGCCCTGATGATGTGCAGCTCCCCTTGTATGGCGGCTTCGCCCTTGATGGCATTCTTGGCGGACTGGTCTTTGCGAAAGTACGCACAGGAGATCAAGCCTTTGCCGGTTGTGTAGCTGATCCAACCGGCACATTGATTGCGGACCTTAATGCAAGCTGCGGACTCATGAAGAAACCGCTGTGCGCGGAAACCCTCATTGACTGGCGCGATCATATTGAGCAACTCGCTCGCGCTTTTCTGGCCGGCCGAGCCGACGTCGACCCGCGTGACTACCCCAAAACCTGTGAGCATTGCGGCCTGCAGAGTCTTTGTCGCATTCAGGAAAATCACGACGTGTTCGAATCCGACGAAGAGAACGACGAGACTGAGGACGCGTTCGATGAATGATGCCGCGCCTCCCGATCAAGCTCAGCGCAATCGCGCCCTTGATCCTGTTCGCTCAATCTTGGTTGAGGCTTCAGCCGGCTCCGGCAAGACTAATCTACTGGCTCGCCGATTTCTCCGCCTGCTCGCAGAGGTCGAGGAGCCCGGCCAGGTTGTCGCCATCACATTTACCAACGCAGCCGCAGCGGAGATGCGCAACCGGATCCTTGCCGAACTTGAGAAGGCTGCAGCAAGCTCGCTTAGTTCGCCAGTCGCAGACGAGTTTGAAATGGATACACTCGCCGCCCGCGCCCTCCAGCACTCGCGCGCAATGGGCTGGGACTTACTCAATCTGCCCATCCAGCTGCGCATTTCCACAATCGATTCATTCTGCCGAGAACTCGCCCTTCAGGAACCATTGCTTTCAGGTCTCGGCGGCAGCCTCGACATTGCCGATCTTCCCTCAGACCTCTATATGCGTGCTGCCCGCCAGACCCTGGAACAAATCGGAGGTGCCGATTCATCCTTGAACAAGGCAATTGAATCGCTCCTCTTGTGGCGAGACAACAACTGGCAGGAGTTGGAAGAACTGCTTGTTGAAATGCTCAAGAGCCGCGACCGTTGGATGCGCGACTTCGTCCTCGATCGCGAACCCGATTGGGAAGAACTAAGGAATCGTCTGCAACGGCCGTTTGCCAATGCGGTCCACGAATGCTTGGCCAAGGTCGATCGGTTGCTCAACCATGTGCCAAACGCCCGCGAGGAAATTCTGTATCTCGCGCGCTTCGCCTGCACACAGCTAGGAGGAAAACGCCACAGCGAATTAGCCGAATTGGCCGAGTTCCCATGCGCCCCGTTCCCCGCAGAAGGCCTCGAAGAAATCCGCCGTTCCTTTCTGTGCCTCGCAGGTTTGCTACTCACTGACGAGGGCACGTTCCGCAAGAGATTTGATGTCCTGCTCGGCTTTCCCGCCGACAGGAAAGGTAAAAAAAAGCAGATCATGAATCTGAAAGGCCGCCTGGAAGCTATCCCTGGCTTGCAAAACGCGCTCGCTTCAATTTCCATCCTTCCCCCCGCGCGATACAGTGACGAAGATTGGCTCGTGATTCGCGCTTCTTTCACGCTGCTGCGCCATGCCGCGGCCCAGTTACGCGTTGTGTTTGCTGAAACAGGGACAGTGGACTATATAGAGGTTGCGCAGATCGCGCATCGTGCCCTCCAAGGCTCGGACCGACTTCCCACCGACGCCGCGCTTGATGTAGCGGATAAGATCCATCACTTGCTCGTCGACGAATTTCAAGACACCAGCCGCCGTCAATATCAGTTGCTCGCGGCCTTCATCGCCGCTTGGCCTGAGCGCTCCGGCCGCACGTGCTTCACCGTCGGCGATCCAAAGCAATCCATCTATTTCTTCCGCGATGCCGACGTTGAACTCTTCACGCGCGTAAAAGCGATTGGACTTGAGATTCCAGAGGCCGATCCATTTCCGTTCCACGCCCTCGCGCTCACCGCCAACTTCCGAACATCGCCGCATCTCGTCGATCGCCTTAATGAAATGTTCGCTCACGTATTTTCCGTTGCGGACGAAAGCGGCGTTTCCTTTTCAGAAGTCGAGCCCGCGCGCGTTCCAGAACAGAACAATGACGCACAATTTAAGTTACACGTTAACTTTTCCCCGCAAGTCAGAGGCAGCAAAGCCGCCGATCGCGAACAAGCAGTCGCAGCAATAACGGCGGCCCTCGAAAAACAAACCCGGGAGATTGTGGCCGCCATAAAAAGTCACTTGGACCGGCTTGCAGTCGCCCGTTCCCGCAACAATGGAAACAAATACCGGATCGCCGTGCTTGGACGCACACGCAAATCGCTCGCACCCATTGCCAAAGCTCTTCGCGATGCGGCAATTCCCTTCCGCTCTCTTGACCTTGAAAAGCTTTCTGAGCGCCCGGAAATCCTTGATGGGCTGGCCTTGGCGCGCGCATTGCTCAATCCTCTTGACCGTGTCGCGTGGCTTGGCGTGCTCCGCGCTCCTTGGTGTGGACTTGCACTCGACGACCTACACCTGCTGACAAGTTCTGACCACGACGACTTGCTTCGCCGACCAGTACCCGAACTCTTCGCAGAGCGATCGTCATTGATCAGCCCGGCAGGACGTCAAGCTGTAACTCGAATTCTGGATACGCTTGGGTTCGTGCCTCCAATGCGAGCGAATGAACCAACCGCATCTGTCGGAACCAGGCTCGAGCAGGTATGGCTGCGCCTTGGTGGAAATTATTGCGTGGATGCCACGGCCCAAGCCAATCTCGATCTCTTTTGGAATTGCCTCGATAGCTTGCCTGGCGGCGAGCAGGACATCCTCGGGCCAGCCCTCGATGCGGCTCTTGAAAAACTTACAGCCATGCCTGATCCCTCCGTCGAAAGCGATTTTGGCGTGCAGTTAATGACGATCCACAAAGCCAAAGGCCTGGAGTTCGAAGTTGTGATTGTGCCCGATCTACAGGCTCCAAGCGGCGGCGGCAAGCCCAGGCTGCTGTCCTGGCTTGAGCGCGGAATCGCAACACCCGATACTTCCGGCGAGATCACAGAGTTCCTGATCGCCCCTCTCCAGACCAAAGGCGCGGAACGAGGTGCCGCCAAGAAGTGGGTCGATCGCGTTTACAGGATGCGAGAATCCCAGGAGGACCGGCGCATTCTTTACGTCGCCGCCACTCGGGCGCGCGAAGAATTACACTTCTTTGCGCGCCCTGCCTACAAGTCGGAGCCCGACGGCAGCTTCAGTCTCTGCCAACCTTCGTCCAGCTTGCTGGCCACCGCGTGGCCGGCGCTGGAACAAGAAGTGCGCGATCGATTCGAGGACTGGAAGGCCGCTGCTCAACCTCAAGAAACTACGATCACCTCGATTGCCGCTTCAGCAGCGAGCAATATCGTTGTGATGCCGGCACCCTTCAAGCCAACGTCTTTGCGACGATTGCCGCCGGAGTTTCGCGCTGGCTTAGGCGAAGAATCGAATTCCAATCCAATTCAAATCCCAGTGCTTGAAAGCGGCACAAGAGCAAGCGCCGCTCGCCTGTATTCTCGCCACGAGGGCGGCTTGCTTTCTCGTGCATTGGGCACCGCGATCCACGCACTCCTTGAAGAGCTGGCACGGCTCCGTGTCAGTGAAGATTGGGAAACTGCGCGCCTGGCTCTGCAACAGTTCACTCCCCGCCTCGCCGCGCACGTACGCTCGACAGGAATCGATTCGCCCAAAGCAACCGCGATTGTTGATCAAGCGCTTCATCACGCCCTCAACGCTTCCAGAGATCCGGTTGGTCAATGGATTCTTGCGCCCCACATCAGTGCCGAAAGTGAGACTCGCTGGGCTGGCATCGTTGACGGCGGACTGAGCACTGTTCGCGTCGATCGCGTTTTTCAAGC
>Ga0302320_10021722_pt1 | contig 12713 bp, 8 predicted proteins | sample Bog_T0_3_FD_202130 | JGI IMG/M metagenome (GOLD analysis project Ga0302320, IMG submission 202130) | Peat permafrost microbial communities from Stordalen Mire near Abisko, Sweden - Bog_T0_3 | ecosystem: Environmental > Terrestrial > Soil > Wetlands > Peat | place: Sweden: Abisko, Stordalen Mire...
TCGAAGTCGTACCTGGATATTCTTCCCAGTGTGCAGGCTCGGTATCCGATTACCAACAACTCCGACGTGCGCGCCTCGTATGGACGGGGAATTGCCCGGCCTGACCCGCAGGACCTGATCCCGTACGTCACCCTGGACACCTCAGGCTCCATCTCGAAGGAAGGCGTTGGCAATCCCGCTCTTGTCTCTGAGCACGCCAACAACTTCGATCTCCTCTATGAGCACTATCTCACCCCGCTCGGACTGTTGCAGGCGGGCTTCTTCTACAAGGCGCTCTCTAATCCATTGGTGGTGAACCAGGGATACGTGACCTCCGGTGCCTACACAGGCTACCTGCAAACGCAGCCGAACAACGGCGGCAGCGCATGGGTCTATGGAATCGAGCTTGCTTACCAGCAGCGGCTATCGTTTCTGCCCGGCGCACTGGGCGGTCTCGGCTTCGCAGGCAACTACACCTACAGCGATTCGCGAGCCAAGAGCGTAGACCCGCTTCGCACCGACAGCCCGGCGCTGCTGCGTCAGACACCAAACACGTGGAACATTGGCCCAAGCTACGATCGGGGCCGGGTATCGGTCCACCTGGGACTCGAATACAACGGAGCCAGCATCTACTCCTACCAATACCAGGACCTGAAGGTAAACCCAGCCGGCGGCACTTTGCCCAATCCCCAGGTTGGTGGAGTGAGCGGGCCCGCCGGCGATAACTATCTCTACCCCCACATGCAGGTCGACGCCCAGATGAGTTATCGCCTTCCAAAGGGGTTTGAGTTCTATGTACAAGGATTGAACCTGACGAACGAGGTGTTCGGATTCTATTACGGAAGCCCGCAGTATGTGGTTCAGCGCGAGTACTACCATCCGACCTATGGCGGCGGACTGCGCTGGACCTCTCATCGCGACAAATAAACTCCGTGTAACTTCAGCGGGCACACATCGCGATAACCGGCTTTGCTCCGTCACGCGGAACAAAGCCAGTTATCCACTACTTCTTATATTGGAGAGAACATTGAACTCTACTGGCATTCAACTTGAAGTTCGCAGGCAACTCGCTCCCTGCGCAGGCTTCCGCGCTCTGGCCGGCGTCGCGCTTTCGCTCACACTAGGCCTCGCTTCGCTTTTGGCGGCGCAGCCTCGTCCGGCTGCATTGCAACTTTCCAAAACAATGATCCTGCCTGGCGTAACGGGCAAGTTTGACCATTTTGCCTTCGACGAAGCAGGCGGCCGCTTGTTCGGAGCAGCGACCGGAAACCATTCCGTTGAAGTGATCGATTTCAAGCGCGGCAAAGTGGCGCAAAGCATTACCGGCTTTGGAAAGCCGCATGGCCTGGCGTGGGTGGCGGCGACAAACACCTTGTTTGTTAGCGATGGCGCTCGGGGCGAGCTGCGCGCATACAGGGGAACGCCATTCACTTTGGCGGGGACCATCAAGCTCTCAGACGATGCGGACGACATGGCCTACGACGAGCAGACTCATCTTCTGTTCATAGGTCACGGCGGCAGCGATACGGCGAATCCAGCCAGAGTTGCCGTCGTGGATGTGCGCACCATCAGCCTGGTTGCCAACCTGCCCGTACCAACTCATCCCGAGGGCATCGCGACCGATTCGGGAAGCCGCCGCGTCTTCGTAAATATTGCCGATGCAAGTGAAGTCGCAGTGATCGACACGGCTACGCGAACAGTCGTTGCGCATTGGAAGCTGACGCGGGCCGCCGACAATGTGCCGCTTGCCCTTGACAGCGACGACGGACTGTTGCTGGTCGCCTGCCGCACTCCCGGCACGCTGATTGCGATGGATGGGGCCAATGGCAAAGAAACAGCCGGCATTGCCGCGGCAGGCGGAGCCGACGACCTCTTTTACGACGCCGCACTTCGTCGCGTCTATCTGATTAGCGGAGCTGGCGAGGTGGACGCCTTCCAGATCGACGGAAAGCGGGCACTGCACGCTCTAGGGGTTGTGCACACTGCTCCCGGCGCAAAGACCGCATTGTTTGTTCCGGCGCAGAATCTGCTTTATGTCGGCGTTCCCAGCGACGCGACACACCCCGCCGAAGTCCGCGCTTACAAGACCATTGCACCGTGAGGGACCGCATGCGCAGCCGCATCTCGGCATTTCTGATCTCGATGGCTCTGCCCTTCTGCATCGGCGCATGGTGCGTTCTCTCGGCACAGGCGCCCTCGCAAGCACAGGCAACCAATGCCACCGCCGGCGATGAGCTGAAATTTGTTGTCGTCATAAGCCGCCATGGAGTGCGCTCGCCCACCGGCAAGGCCGACCAGTTGAACAACTACTCGCGTCAGCCATGGCCGGCATGGGGCGTGCCTCCCGGCTACCTGACAGCCCACGGCGCGCAGTTGATGACTCTGTTCGGCTCCTATGACCGCGAACTCTTGTCTGCCCAGGGGCTGCTTTCGCCCAGCGGCTGCGGCAATGCGACTCAAATCAGAATCATCGCCGACTCTGACCAGCGTACCCGCGAGACAGGCAACGCGCTGGCTGCGGGCCTGGCTCCCGGATGCGCGATTGAAGTGACAGCGCTACCCGAGGGAACCGCAGATCCGCTCTTTCATCCTTTGGCTGCCGGGCTCGGGCCGCCCGACAAACTGCTGGCAACCGCGGCTGTTTCCGGCCGGATCGGCGCCAATCCGCAGGGAATTGCTGAAGCCTATCGCCCGCAGTTCCAGGCCCTTGAAGATGTTCTCCTGGCCTGCAATGCCGGCCACAACTGCGCGGCTCCTGCTACGCCGGCCCCTGCATCTCTGTTCGATATTCCCGCTTCGCTTGCACCGGGCAAGGGCGACCACCTGGTGGATCTGCGCTCGCCGCTCGGCACCGCATCCACCATGGCTGAAGACCTGCTGCTCGAATACACCGAGGGCATGGATGCGGCCAATGTGGGCTGGGGCCGCGTAGACGGCCACAAGCTGCGCGAGCTTGTGCAGCTTCACACCGCCAGCGAAGACATTGTTCAGCGCACGCCCTACATCGCCCGAGCTCAATCCTCAAACCTGCTCTTTCATGTCCTTCAGTCCATCAAGCAGGCCCTCAGCGAAGCGCCTGTGCCGGGCGCGCTCACTCATAGCGCCGACCGCCTCCTCATTGTCGTCGGCCACGATACAAACCTCGCAAACATCGGTGGTGCGCTTGGGCTGTCCTGGCTGATCGACGGGCGCCGCGACGACACGCCGCCCGGTGGGGCGCTCGTGTTTGAGCTGTGGAAGAAGCATGGCTCGCAAGTGTATTTGGTTCGGACTTTCTTCACGGCTCAATCGCTTGATCAAATGCGTTCCGCCTCGCCTCTGAGCACCAGCAGCCCGCCTGAGCGTGTGCCTGTATTCATGCCTGCCTGTTCCCGGGCTGACAACTCCTGCGAGTTAGAGGCATTTCAGCAGGCAATGCACGCACAGATCGTTTCGGCCTTCGTAAAGTGATCTCGTTTGAAGATACAGTCGTTCCTTCGCAGGACATATCCTGGTTCCGCTTCCTCTAGGAGAAGCAGGAATTGTAGCGGTGTACCGGAGCGGCGATTGAGAATCAAATCCCTCACCCCGAGCCTGAAAGAAGACAAGAGCGGCGAGCGGCTACTCGATGCGCAAAGGATTTTAGAACTCGCGCAACGTGCTCATTCGCTGTACGTTACGCGCAGACCTGCCGAACAGGCCGAATTGCTGAAAGAAGTACTTTTGAACTGCTTTATCGATGCTGTAACCCTTTACCCTACATACAGAAAGCCCTTCGACCTCATCGCCAAAAGGGCTAATCTAAAGAATGGTCGGGGCGGAGGGATTCGAACCCCCGACCCTCTGCTCCCAAAGCAGATGCGCTACCAGGCTGCGCTACGCCCCGACGTCCTCTCCGATTGTATCGCGGATCGCTTTAACCTGTGAGTCGGCCGCACCCGACCCACCCACCCGCCTAAACGCCGTCAATGCTACAATCGATAGGTACATGGCGGCTATAGTTCAGCGGCAGAACGCCTGACTGTGGCTCAGGATGTCGTGGGTTCGATCCCCACTAGCCGCCCCACTTTGCCCGGACCGCAACCGCGCGTCATTCCATCTGCTGAGTCTCCGTGAGCCTGATAATCCAGGAAAATCAAGACCTTGACCCCATAGGCACTGGCTTGCCCGATGGCTTTCCTCCCTTTGTGCCCCGTCGCGGACTCTCCAACGCCCATCTTCAGACCATCGTGGGCAACTTCTTCCCCCGCCCGCCCCTCCAACTCCAGTCCATTGCCGAAACCGTCGAAGTCGACCCCTCAGACGGCAGCCGCGTCCTCTGCCACTGCCATTGGCAGCCCGACCCGGTCCGCGCCAGCCGCCTCACTGTGCTTCTCGTCCACGGCCTTGAAGGCTCCTCTGACTCCCGCTATATCCAGGGCATCACCGCCCGCGCATGGGCCGCAGGCTGCAACGTCATTCGCATGAACATGCGCAACTGCGGCGATTCAGACGCGCTCACCCCCACCCTCTACCACTCCGGCCTCTCCGCCGATGTCGGCGTCGTCATGCGCCACTATGCCGCCCGTTTCGGCCTTCAGCGCGTCGCCCTCGTCGGCTACTCCATGGGCGGCAGCCTGGTCACCAAACTGGCCGGCGAGTGGGGAAGGGAAGCCCCCCTCGTCGCCGTAGCCGCGGTCTGTCCCGCCATCGATCTGGCCCCCGGCGCCGATGCCCTCCACGAGCCCGCCAACCGCCTCTACGAGTGGAGATTCCTGCGCGGCCTCATGGCCCGCCTGCGCCGCAAAGCCGCGCTCTTTCCCTCCATTTATCAAACCCGCGGCTACGGCCCGGTCCGTTCCCTCCGCCAGTTCGACGAGAAGATTCTCTCCCCTCACTGGGGCTTCAAAGGCGCTGACGACTACTACCAGCGCGCCAGCGCCGCCAACGTCGTTCAGCACATTGCCGTGCCCACGCTCATCCTTCACGCGCTGGACGATCCCTTCATCCGCCTCCTGCCGCAGTCCCGCGCCAAACTCATCGCCAATCCCCACATCGCCTTTGTCGAGACGCGCCACGGCGGCCACTGCGCCTATCTCTCCCGCGATCCCGGCAACGAAATCCACTGGGCCGAAGCCACCGTCATCCGCTACCTCCTCGCCGTAGCCCCCGAGCCCACCCATGCAAGCTGATTGGGAAGTCGAAATCGGCGGCGGCGCTCCGGTCATCGACGCACTCTGGCCCGGATTCATTGACCTGCGCCACAACCCCGGTCGTATCGCCGAGATTCAAGAAGCCGCGGCCTTCCCGCCCCTTGCCGCCCTGCTCCTCGCCTTGAACGGCCCCGCCTCGCCCCTCTGGACCGCAAAGTGCGATCTCTGGCAACCGGAGACCGGCACATTCCCTGAGCAGGACTCCGATCCTGCCCCAGCCTTCACCCTCGCCTGTTTCGTTGATCTGCTTCCGCTCGAGACCCAGGTCTTTGCTCACTGGCAGTCAGCCGAGCGCCTCTGCCGCGATTGGGTAGCCGTTCTCGGCCCAGTCTCCGCGCCCCACGCCCAGGTTGAGCTCATCGTCCGCCAGGCCATCGCGGGCCAACTCGACGGATTCGCCATCACCGCCTACCTTGCCGCCTCCGGCCCCAGTCGGCCCACCGCCTCCGCCAACCTTGCCGCTGCCCTGGACGCCTTTGCGCGCGACCTCCCCGCCACACTCCCTCCCGAAATCCCCGCATCGAAGCTACAATGAGAAAGGTACGGGCGAGTAGCTCAATTGGATAGAGCACCGGCCTTCTAAGCCGGGGGTTGTGGGTTCGATCCCCGCCTCGCCTACCACTCCCAATCCCCGCGCAACCGCAACCTCCGCGCCGCCTCTTCCTCATCGAGCTATCGCTCCGCCCCGCCCGAGCGCTCCGCCCCGCCCGAGTACGAAACCGACTCAAACGCATCCCAAAAACTGCCCAGCGGCAGCGCAAAACTCCCATCCGGCCCCGGATGCCTGCCCCAGGGATTCCGCATCCGCACCGTCTGCGACTCCTCGTCAAAACCCATCACCGAGTAGGCGTGCCCCGCCACAAACCACTCCCCGCTCTGTGCCGATCCAGCGTTCCAGCTTCCTGCCACCATCGCCATGCCGCCCTGCTTCAGTCGGCGCAGATGCTGCATCGTCATCTCGTGGTCGGCCACCAGCCCCGCATGCGCCGTGCCCATGAACGACTCCATCACCCGCACCGGAATCCCGCCCTGCCCCAGGCTCTTGTACGCCCCAAACACCTCGCCATCCTGCTCCACCGTACGCGAAAGCCGGATGAAGAACCCCTTCTCATCCATAAACCCAACCAGCATCCCAGCCTCTGCCGCAGGCACGCCCAGAGAGCGGAGTTGCTTCGTCAGAGCCTGCTTCAACCCGGCCCTGTCCATCTCTCCCTCCTGGCTCACTACTGACCGAATCGCGCGGTCATACGCCACCAGCAGCAGTCCGGAGTGATTCAGCCACTCCAGCGCAACCGGCTTTGCATACCCGGGAATCGCCTCCGATTGCTCGATGGCCGCAGCCAGTCCGCGCCGCACCGCGCGCTGCGCATAGCCCCTCATCAGCACCAGTACCCAATCGCCGTCTGAGCGGTCATAACTGTGCGCGTGACCATATTGAACGTCGGCCGGCAGCACCATCTCATCCGGCCCGCCAGCAAAGTGAACCTTATAGCTCCCCAGCGCACTCGGTCGGATCGCCTCGCGCAACGTCTCCGGCGCAGCCTGCGCCAGCGAAGCAATCGATGCATGAAAGTAGCAGCTCCCCAGCACGCCCTGCCGCACCGCGTCCGCACTCACCCCACGCGGTCCATACAGCGCGCCGGCGCTCTGCGCCCACAGCGTTCCGCAGCTTCCCAGCCCGATCATGGCAGCCGCAGTCCACCCAGCCCGCTTCAGCATCGTCTTGTTCCTCTGTCCTCTCCTTCGCGTTGCCGCCTTCAATCCGCAGGCCGCGTCTAAGGCTGCTGCGCCTCCGGCCCTTCCGTCTTCTTCGCCGGCTCCGCCAAAACTCCCATCGCCGATTTGAAAATCTGGAACTTCAGCGAATCGCTCGACGCCTCCGCCGGAACCCTCACCAGCTTCAGCTCGCGCCGCATCGCCGCCGCCCGCTCCGGCGTTGCCGGATGATCTGAAAGAAAGGGAATCGGCGCCTTGCCCGACGATTTCTCCAACGCATCCAGGTGCGCAAACAACTTCAGGAATCCCTGCGGGTCCCACCCCGCGCGCAGCATCTCATAGAACCCCAGCAAGTCCGCCTGCGCCTCATCCGCACGGCTGAACTGCAACATCGCCAGCATCCCCACCGCGCCGCCAAACTGCAAAATGATCTTGTCGATCACGCCATTCCCCTTGTGCAGGTTGTCCAGCACCGGCTTCAGCAGCGCCCGTGCCGTAAACGTCAGCATCAGCTTGTTCACCACGTGCCGTCCCACCACGTGCCCAATCTCGTGCGCCAGCGCCGCCGCCAGCTCGTCCTCGCTCGTAATCAGCTCAACCAGGCCCCGGTTCAGGTAAAGATATCCGCCCGGCAACGAAAACGCATTCGGAACATGCGTGTTCACCAGCTTGATCGAATAAGGAAGCTCAGGCCGCTGGCTCTTGGCCGCAAGATCAGAAACAATCTTGCCCAGGTAGCGGTCAATCAGCGCATTCGAGATGATCTCCTCTTCCTTCTCAAGCTCCGCCGCAAATCGCTGCCCCAGCGCAATCTCGTCCTCGTCGCTCAGCTTGTTCAGCGGAGAAACCGTAATCCGCGGCTCCTCGGCCAACAGCCTTCGCCCCGCAAGTCCAGGCGCCAGCGCCACCGCCGCGGCTCCCATTCCCGCCTTGCACAGCCATTCCCGTCTGTCCCATTCCGTCATTGCGAATCCTCTCGTTGCGGAAGCCCTCAAGCAGTCCATTCTCCAGGCAAACCCGCAATCCATCCAAAACAAACCTCACCTCAGCTCTTCATCGCATTCAACTCGCTCACATCAAGTTAGGTTGGCCAGAAGCATACCACGCCTCGGTAACATCCCCTCAATCCCGGAACGCGCCACCCCGATCTTCTTGCAAACGATTCCTCACAGCCTCACAATCCACCACGAAACAAACTCCCTGCCCAGTCGAATCTCCCCCATGCTACAGTGTGAGCAATCCCGGAATCTTGTCGCGCCTTTCCGCCAGCTCTCTATGCCGTCAAACGAATCCAATCCGAAATCCTCCTGGGTCATCGGACGTCACAACGAGTGCGACCTCGTCGTCCCCGAGTCCACTGTTTCAGGCCGTCACTGCCTGCTCACCCGTCAGGGCGATGGATTCACAATCGAAGACCTCGACTCTTCCAACGGCACCTTCGTCAACGGAGTCAAACTCACTCCCCGCCAGCCGGTCTGGGTGCCGCGCGACGCGACAGTTACTCTGGGCAAACAGATCCCCATGCCCTGGCCCCCCATTCCATCCCAAAGCGCCCCAGCCCAAAGCGCCCCAGCCTCTCCGCATCGCGCCCCAACCATCCCCTCCGGCCCGCCCCCCGCTGCGGCTCCCGCCGGCGCAAAGCCCATCACCATCGGCCGCTCTCCCGAATCCGATGTGCAAATCGATCTGCCCATCGTCAGTTGGAATCACGCCCAAATCTGGCTTGAAAACGGCCAGTACATCCTTGAAGACCGCAACTCCCGCAACGGAACCTCCATCGGCCAACTCGCCAATCGCATCCAGCGCGCGCCCCTCGATCCATCCGCCGACGTCTTCTTCGGCTCCTACAAAATCTCCGCCGCTCAACTCCTCGCCCAAGGCAAAAAAGTCGAAATAGGCGAAGGCGCTTACAAAGAGGTTGCCTTCCCCGCCGGCAAAGATCAGATCGAGATCGGCCGCGACCCCGACTGCGACATCCCACTCCAGTTCCCCATGGTCTCCTGGCGTCACGCCCGCCTCACCCGCGCGCCTGAAGGCATCCTGGTTGAAGATCTCAGCTCCCGCAACGGCACCTTCGTTGACGGTGTCCGCATCGGCGCCAAAGTTCTCGTCAAGCCCGGCCAGGAGATCGGTCTCGGCAGCTTCCGCTTCCAACTCCTTCAGGGCGGCCAACTCGCCCAGCGCAAGTACTACGGCAACGTCACCATTGAAGCCAACGAGATCGTCGTCCACGCCCCCAACGGCAAGCGCCTCCTCAATCCCGTCTCCCTCACTGTTTTTCCCTCTGAACTCGTAGCCCTCATGGGCCCCGCCGGCGCAGGCAAAACCACCCTCCTCAAAGCCCTCAACGGCTACACCCGCCCCGTCGAAGGCAAAGTCCTCTTCAACGGCTACAGCCTCTACGACTACTACGACAGCTTCCGCCAGCAGATGGGCTACGTACCCCAGGACGACATCGTCCATCCCCAGCTCACCGTCCGCCAGGCCCTCTATTTCTCCGCCCGCCTCCGCACCGACCTCACTGACAGCGAGATCGACACGCGCACTCAAAAAGTCCTTCACGATCTCGGCATCCCCGACAAAATCGACACCGTCATCGGCTCGCCTGAGCGCAAAACCCTCTCCGGCGGCCAGCGCAAGCGCGTCAACATCGCCCTCGAACTCATCACCGACACGCCGGTTCTCTTCCTCGACGAGCCCACCTCCGGCCTCTCGTCCTACGACGCCGAATCCGTCGTCGACCTCCTCAAGTCGCTCTCCAAAACCGGCAAGACCATCGTCACCACCATCCATCAGCCCAGCCTCAAGGTCTACAAGCAATTTGACGACCTGCTCATGGTCTCCCGCGATCAGGGCGACTCGCCCGGCGCGCTCGTCTACTTCGGTCCCGCCTTTCCTGACTCCATCCAGTTCTTCAATCCGCCCGCTCCCGGCGCGCCATCCTCACCCGCCGCCCAGCAAACCGGCGCAGATCTCAACCCCGAAATGCTCTTCTCCGGCATGAACACAGTGCCTGAATCCAACCGCACCGAAACCTGGCGCAAGCGCTACAGCGAATCCAACTATCGCAAGGAATACGTCACCGGCCGCAGCGGCAAGCAGCCCGCCGAACGCGGAAAAACCGGCCAGGAGAAGCCCCGTCGCGTCTTCGGCTTCACTCAGTGGCTTGCCCTCGTTCGCCGCAACCTCATCGTCAAGCTCCAGGACCGCGCCCAGACCGCCATCCTCCTCGCCCAGGCCCCCTTCTTCGCCATCCTCGTCTGCATCATCGCCTCGCCCCTCGACAAAAACGACCTCCCCGGCCTTGCCGAAAAGCTCCTCATCGCCCACTTCCTCATGGTCGTCGCCGCCATCTGGTTCGGCTGCAACAACGCCGCCCGCGACATCGTCGGCGAGTGGACCATCTACAAGCGCGAGCGCATGGTCACCCTCAAGCTCCTCCCTTACGTCTTCTCCAAGCTCGCCGTTCTCCTCGCCCTGTGCATCTTCCAGTGCGGCTCCATGCTCGCCATCGTCTATCTCTATTGCGGCCTCCAAAGCCCCTTCCTCTACGACTTCGCCATCCTCCTCGTCGCCTCGCTCATCGGCGCCGGCCTCGGCCTCTGCATCTCCGCCGTCTCCCGCACCAACGAGAGCGCCATCGCCCTGTTGCCCGTCGTCTTGCTCCCCGTCATCGCCCTCGGCGGCGGCATGCGCCCCGTCTACCAGTTGCCCCAGGCAGGCAGAATCGTCAGCGCCATCATCCCCTCCCGCTGGGCCTTTGAGGCCAACCTCCTCCAGGAATCAAAATCCGAGGAGTGGAAGCCCACTCCACCACCACCAGTCTCCGCCAATCCCGCCCGCGCTCTTCCGCCCGGCGTGCAGCCTCCGCCAGTGCCCCAACTGCCCGCCGACATCGCCCAGCACACCATCCCCAGCTATGTAGTTCCCGTTCAGGGCTCCCGAAGCAATCGCCTCCGCGCGGCACTCCCTTCGGAATACCCCGACGCAAATCCCGCATCCGATGCCCGCCCCTTCCGCCATCGCTATCGCGATTCCATGGCCGTTCTCTGCGCCATGCTGCTCTTGCTGCTCGCCACCGTCATCGCCATCCTCCGCAAACGCGACAACGATCTGCAATGATGCCCATGAATCCTCCATTGGTCTTCTTCGAACGTCTAATCCGCATGTCTCACGCGCCGCCGGGAATTGTAGCGCCGGCCTCCTGGCCGGCTGTACTGAGGGCCTCCCGGCCCTCAGAATCTAAGCCGCTTCCGCAAAGGGGTCTTTGAATGACCAAGTCCCAAATCCCGCGACAGCCGCCCATCGTCTTCGCCGAAGCCTGTGACCGAGGCCTCGTCCGCGAAGAAAATCAGGACTCGGTCCTCCACATCCTCGTCGCCCTCGGCCACCTGCTCATCGTTGCCGACGGCATCGGCGGCTACCAGGGCGGAGCCGTCGCCTCCCGCATGGTCGTCGAGAGCTTTCGCGCCCATCTCGCTTCGCTGCCGCACGACTATCCCGCCGCCCAGGCCATTGAAGAAGCCTCCGCCCGCGCCAACGCCGACGTCATCGCCGCAGCCAGCGCTCCCGGCGCGCCCTACTCCCGCATGGGGTCCACCGTCGTGCTCGCCCTTGTGCAATTCGATGCCGAAGGTTTCCGCGCCTGGATCGGCCACATCGGCGACAGCCGCGCTTACCTCGTCCGCGCCGGCCAGTTGAGCCGCATCACCAACGACCACTCCGCCGTCCAGGCCCTGCTCAACCGCAACCTCATCACGCCCGAGCAGGCCATCAACCACCCTGACGCATCCGTGCTCACCCGCAGCATCGGCCATCACCCCAAAGTGGAAATCGATATCGAGATGGTTCCCCTCATGCCCGGCGATAGCCTCCTGCTCTGCTCCGATGGCCTATGGGGTTTCGTGCCGGAAGAGGAAATTCAAAAGGTAGCGGCCAACCCCGCTCTCACAGCAGACGCCGCGGCCAAAGCCCTGCTTCAGCTTGCACTCAACGCCGGCGGCCACGACAACATCGGCATTCAACTCGCCCGCATGGCCGACCCCGCCCCCCTCACCCCGCCCGCTCCACCCAATCGCCAGCGCGGTTCCATCAATCCGCAGGCCCTCGCGCTCCTCATCCTCACCGCTCTCAGCGGGCTACTCTTCGTCGCCCAGCGCTACCACTGGTTCCACGCGTTGCGTCTTCTCCGCTAGCCGCAACTCCCCCAATTCGCTTTGAGTCCCGGAGGTACGCCGCGATAAAACAGAGTAGTTCCCGAATCGCCGGTCACCCGCTCCAATCAAACCAAAACGCGTTGTCATGCTGAGCGCAGCGAAGCATCTGCGGTTGCTCTTCCAAACTTCCGCATAGGCGGTGATTCGCCCTAAACCTGAAAAATTGCACAAAAGGCCTTTTTTCGAGCTGTTCGGTGTGACACGAGTAAGATGGTGTCCGACCGGGATTGAAGCGAAACCGGCGTTGCAGGCGCACGGGTAAGGTAGGGCCACTGATGGCGAGACTATGGGCACGGGTTCCGCTGGCTTTGTTCGCGCTCGTCAGTGTCTGTTATGGACAGACGGTGATTCCCGATCATCTTCCTGAACTGAAGTATCCGCCGATTGGCAGAGTCGCCCGCGTTCAGGGTGACGTTATTGTCAGCTTCCGGCAAACACCGGACGGTAACACTGTCGATGTGACACCAATCTCAGGCCCCGCGATGCTACAGGGTGTCGCGGTTGAAAATGTGAAGGCTTGGCACTTTGCACCACCCGCGGAGCCTGCCGGCCAGGTTTACAAGGCCGTATTTCACTTCCAACTGAATCCGCCTGATGATGGCTTCGATGACAATCAGCCAACAACCAAGGT
>Ga0302320_10021723_pt1 | contig 12713 bp, 9 predicted proteins | sample Bog_T0_3_FD_202130 | JGI IMG/M metagenome (GOLD analysis project Ga0302320, IMG submission 202130) | Peat permafrost microbial communities from Stordalen Mire near Abisko, Sweden - Bog_T0_3 | ecosystem: Environmental > Terrestrial > Soil > Wetlands > Peat | place: Sweden: Abisko, Stordalen Mire...
CGGGAGGCAGTACATGAACATGAAGGCCGAGGATCCTTTCCTCTGCGCGGACCGGATGGTCGAGCGCCTGCGGGGCCAGGCGGACTCGATCGTGGTCGAGATCCACGCGGAGGCGACCTCGGAGAAGCAGGCGCTCGGCTGGCACCTGGACGGACGCGTGACGGCGGTCCTCGGCTCCCACACGCACGTTCCGACGGCCGACGCCTGCGTCCTTCCCAAGGGAACGGCCTTCATGTGCGACCTGGGAATGACCGGTCCCTACGCGAGCGTCCTCGGGCGCGAGGTCGGACCCGTCATCGCCCGCTTCATGGACGGCATGCCCAGGCGCTTTGAGGTCGCCACGGGCGACGTCCGGATGTCGGCGGCCCTGGTCGAGATCGACCCCTCAATGGCCCGCGCCTCGAGGATCGAGCTCCTGACGGTCCGCCGCTAGTTCCCGCCCGCTCACGAGCGGATGACGCCGGCCTCCTCGTAGGTGCCGATGTGCCGGTAGCGCTCGTAGCGCGTCTGGAGGAGCCTCTCCGTGTCGAGGGCGCGCAGGTCGTTGAGGTGTTTGTGCAGGGAATACTTGAGGGCGGCGGCCGCCTGAGCCGGGTCGTTGTGCGCGCCGCCGAGGGGCTCGGGGATCACCTCGTCTATGGCGCCGAGCTTTTCCAGGTCCTCCGCGTCGACCTTGAGGGCGGCGGCCGCCTTTTCCAGGGAGCCCGGCGAGCTGTCCTTCCAGAGGATGGCCGCGCATCCCTCCGGGGTGATCACGGAGTAGTAGCTGTTCTCGAACATGAGGACCCGGTCCGTGACGCCGATGCCGAGGGCCCCACCCGAGCCGCCCTCGCCGACGACGACCGAGATCGTGGGGGTCCGGAGCATGGCCATCTCGCGCAGGTTGACGGCGATCGCCTCCGAGACGTGGCGCTCCTCCGAGCCGACGCCGGGGAACGCACCCGGGGTGTCGATGAACGACAGAACGGGAATGCGGAATTTCTCGGCCATCTTCATGATCCGGAGCGCCTTTCGGTAGCCCTCGGGCTGCGGCATCCCGAAGTTTCGCGCTATCTTCTCCTTGGTGTCGCGCCCCTTCTGCTGGGCGACGATCATCACAGCGTGGCCGTCAAAGAAGGCGGTGCCGCCCACGAGGGCGCGGTCGTCGTTGAACTGGCGGTCGCCGTGCAGCTCCTGGAATCCCCTGCAAATCATCGAGACGTAGTCGAGCGCGTACGGCCGCTTCGGGTGCCGGGCCAAAAGAACCTTCTGCCAGGGGGTCAGGTTGGAGTAGATTTCGCGCTGCATCCGCTCGATCTTCTTCTCGATCATGCGGATCTCGGGGACCATGTCCGCGTTGGTCTCGATCGACTGCTGGCGCAGCTCGTCCAGCTGGCGAGCGAGGTCGCGCAGCGGCTTCTCGAACTCCAGCGTATAGGAAGGGGTCTCCATTATCGGGCAGGCTGACCGACAATTATCGTTCAGGCCCAGGGCCTGTCAACGGGCGGCAGCGCCCCTTCAACGCAAACCGGCTGCATCGGACGGGGGAGGAGCGCTCAGCTCGTCCTTCCAGCCCTGCATTCGGGCCATGGCTCCGAAATGCTCCGCGCGGGCCTTGTCGCCCCGCTCCATCCACGTCCGCGAAAGCGTGGCGATCGCCAGGGGGTCCGCCTTTCTCAGCTCATGGGCGCGCTCGGCCGCCGAGAGGGCCTCGTCCAGCCGGCGCAGGCCGAGGCTGATCTCCGCGACGGCGTGCCACGCCTCGAACGAGTCGGGAAACTCCGATGTCGCGCGGGCGAGCTTCGCGAGCGCCGCCGCCGAGTCGCCGGTGACGTAGTCGAATGTCGCGTCCTCGATCAGAGCCTGGAGCTCATCCGGGCTCACTTCTTCGCCCCGGCGTCGGTCTTCAGGTCCGCCTCGATGTCTATCAAGACGCCCACCTCGTCGCCCAGCGCCTTGCCGAGGATCGCCGGGCCGGTCACCCCAAAGTCCGCCTTTGCGAGGGTGGTGGTGGCCTCCCAGCCGGACAGCTGCGCGCCCCTCATGCCCGGGCCGAAGCCGAGCAGGGTCACCTTGAGCACGACGGGCTTGGTCGTCCCCTTGATCGTCAGGTCGCCGGTCACGTCGAACGTGCTGTCGCCGGTCTTTTTCCAGGACGTGCTCTTGAAGGTGATGGTGCCGAACTTCTCGGCGTCGAAATAGTTGGCCGTCTTCAGGTCCGCGTCGCGGTGCTCGTTGAACGTGCTGATGCTTGCCACGTCGATGGCCGCCTCGACGGAGCTGTTCTCAAGGTTGTCGCGGTCGACGACGATCGTCCCGCTGAACTTGGTGAAGGCGCCTGGCACGTTGCTCACGAAGTGGCGGATCGTGAACCCGACGTGCGAGTGGACGGGATCGATGGCGTAGGTCTCGACTGCGGCTGAGGCCGCGGTCGCGAGGGCCGAGGCAAGGGCGGAGAGCGCGAGGATCCTGGAGTGAATTTTCATGAAGTATGGGTTGTGCCGGAAACAGATACAGATGGCCCCAGATCGGGCAAAATTCAACCCAACACGCCCTTTTAGGTGACCAGCATGGCGTCTCCGTAGCTGAAGAAGCGGTAGCGGCGGGATACCGCCTCAGCGTAAATGTCCATCAGCCAGTCAACGCCGTCAGCCGATCCGGGGGCGAGGAACGCGGCGACCAGGCAGAGGAGAGTGGAGCGGGGCTGGTGAAAGTTCGTGATGAGCGCGTCGACGCCCCTGAACGCACGGGGCGGATGGATGTAAAGGCGGGCCTCCGACGCGTGGGAGCGCCCGAGGGGTGCCGCATGGTCCGCCAGAAAGTCCTCGATCGCGCGCGCGGAGGTCGTTCCCACCGCGATGCGGCGGCCGGAAAGGGGAGGGAAGAGCGCCCGCTGCGTTTCGGCGGGGATCTCATAGAGTTCGCCGTGGATCGGGTGGGCCTCGACCGTCGCGGTCGAGATCGGCCTGAATGTCCCGAGCCCCACGTGCAGCGTGAGATCGGCCGTGCGCACGCCGAGCGCCTTGATCTCCCCGAGAAGCCCCTCCGTGAAATGGAGCCCGGCGGTCGGGGCCGCCACGGCAACCTGGCGTGCCCGGTCCGCATAGACCGTCTGGTAGCGCTCGCGGTCCTGTTCGCTCCGGGAACCGTCCTTGCGGAAAATGTAGGGCGGCAGGGGAATGTCCCCGAACCGGTTCGCAACGTCCGCCACCGTCTCGCCGCTCGGGCTCGAAAAGCGCACCAGGGCGGCGCCGCCCCCAAGGTCCGCGGCGACCACGCCGGAGAGCGCGCCCCCCGCGACCTCGAAAATCTCGCCGACGGGAAGCTTGCGCGCCGGCCGGACAAGGCAGTGCCAGGCTTCAAGGCGCCCCTGGGGCTCCGCGCAGCGCCTGAGAAGGAAGCACTCGATCTTCCCGCCCGTCGGCCTGCGGCCGTGGAGCCTCGCCGGAAGGACCGAAGCAGTGTTGCGAAAGAGCGTGTCGCCCGCGCGCAGGCATCCCGGCAGCTCGCCGAACATCCGGTGCGAAATGCCGCGCGTCGCGCGGTCGACGACGAGGAGCCGCGATCCATCCCGGCGCGCCGCGGGCTCCTGGGCGACCAGCTCCGGGGGAAGCCGGTAGTCGAGGCGGTCGGTGGAGATCACGCGCTCAGGTCCCCACGAGGCTGCGAAGGGGTGGCGATCCGCGCGGCTTCAAACGGCTTTGGCCCGGATCGGCGAAGCTTCGCGATCGCGCTCTTCGGTTCCTCCAGATAGGTCATCGACACAGGCCTATCGTGCCGGCGATGCTCGACAAGCGGCAAGAACCACCCCGTCGCCGGGCTGGCAATCCATTGACCGGCCCGAGCTCGGGTCCGTGTCATCGGGGGAGGCCCACTCGGGGCGCGAAGGCCGACGGGTCGGCGGGAACCTTGAAATCAGAACGGACGGATTCTTGCGCATCGACCAAGAATAATCAGGGGCTCCTCCCCTGAGGGAAACCCAATCTGTCCCTTGATGGCACCTTCAGAAAGGAGATGATGACCCCGCCCGCTAGGTAGCAACCAGCCAGGAAGAGCAGGCAGGCACGGTCGCCAAACCCATGGGCTCTCAGTTCGCCCACGCAGCTGTTGCCAAGGAAGCCAGCCAGGCTCGCGCATATGTTGACAATGGCGACCGCGACCGCCGCGGCGGAGGCCGTCAGAGTGGCTGTGGGAAGGGCCCAGAAAGGGGTCGCCCAGAAATATGCGGCCAGTCCCATCCCGCAAAGCCAACTGACCACAAGCCAGAATGGCTGGCCGGGAATCACGCTCATTCCAAGGAAAACGGCTGTAAGAACCTGGCCGGCCACACAGTGCCATTTGCGCTCACCCGTCCGGTCGGAAGACTGACCGGATGCAAAGACTGATATTAGTCCGAAGGCGTGAATCAGCCCGCTCCATCCGAGCACTGAATTGTTGGACGAACCGGACAATCCCTTGATGACGGTTGGGAGCCAGAAGGCGAGTGCGTAGCCCCCGGTATTCGCCGCCAATATGCCGAGAGCCAAGATCCATATCTGCGGCAGCATCAGCGCATCCGCAACCGAGGGCCTCTTGGACGACTCCTTGGCGCGGGCCTCCGTGTCCAATTGCGCCTGAAGCCAGTCACGTTCTTCCGGCCGAAGCCATTTTGCATCCCTCGGCCGGTCGTTCAGAACGAACAGCGCAAGCACGCCGATGAGAATCGCGGGCGCTCCCTCGAGGATGAACAGCCACTGCCACCCGTGCATCCCAAGCCATTTCAGGCCGAGCAACAGTCCCGAGATGGGCGCGCCCAGTGCAAGGCTGAACGGGACCGCCATGATTAATGCTGAAATCGCTTTCGCCCGGTCACGACCGGGAAACCAGTGGGTAAAATAGACGATGATGCCCGGGAAGAACCCCGCCTCCGCTATGCCCAGTAAGAATCGAGCGAAATAAAACTGTCCCGGCGTCTTCACGAAGCCGGTCAGTGCCGACAAAAACCCCCAGGAGATGAGTATGAGCGAGAACCAACGCCGGGCGCTCCAGCGCTCGACTATCAGGGCTCCAGGGATTGCCAGCAGCAGATAGCCGGCGAAAAAGATTCCGAAACCGTATCCAAACACCCGCTCGGAGAACCTGAGATCGGGCGCCATCGACAGCTTCGCAAAGCCGGCGTTTGCCCGATCCAGGTTGGCCATAATATAAAGAAGGAACGCCAGCGGCAGTATCCGCCATGCAACCTTGCTTCGGACCGCATCGACATCGGCCGGCAACGCTGGACCAGATTGGAACCCCATGAAACCGTTCTCTGTTGTTTGGAAGGGCGTCACCTCATCGGAGCGCGGTGGTTCGCCGATAGCCCGGTTAACATGATGAGCGACGAGCCGGAACGATGCCTTCCGCATGCGCTCGGTCAACGCGAAAGAGACCCGGGTCTCCGACCTGTCCGGAAGAACGCACAGGCATCCAAGACAGATTCGGCGAAGCCGCAAACGAAGGGCATCTTTTCGACAGGCACAGGTTCGGCTCGACCCAAGTCATGGAAGGCCGCCGGCAAACGAAGGATCAAAATCCTCGCCCGAGATTTTGACTTACGCCCGCCGCACCCATGCTTCCGGATGGCATTGCAACCGCCGATTATCTGCTTTTCCGTGCCTAAGCGGGGGATTCAAGCTGCCCTCGGGCACGCAGGTCAATGGGTCGGCGGTAACCTTGAAATCAAAGACGAACGGATTATTTATGAAAATAATGAAGCCTGGCGGGTGGTTTAAGTGGGCTGCATGGCTCGTTCTTCTTTTGATTTCCAGGCTGCCTGCCACGAAGGCGGCAACCGTGAGTCGGGATGAACTTGCCCAGGCGGGCCAATGGTTCGCGGAACACTTCGAGGCCGATCACGGGGCCATGCCATTTTCGTTCGAGTACGGCGGCGTTTCGTCGGCCAGCCTGCTTGGAAAATGGCCCCGCAAGGAGAGCGAGAAAGTGCTCGATGAGAATCGCACACAGCATGTCTTTGAATTCGCCGATCCAGACACGGGCCTCGTCGTTCATTGTGTGGCGGTGCAATATGGCGACTTTCCCACGGTCGAATGGACGGTTTATTTCCAGAACACCGGCAAGTCGGATACGCCGGTGCTGGAAGACATTCTGGGCATGGACATTGCAATGAACCGTCCCGCCGCATCGTCGGAGTATGTCCTGCATCACAACAAGGGCGGCAGCGCCTACCAGGATGACTACCAGCTATTGGAAACCACGTTGGGCCCCGCCGTAGATTTCTCGCTCAAGTCGTTCGGCGGCCGTCCATCAAATGAAAATCTCTGCTACATGAATCTGGAAATCCCCGGGGAAGCCAAGACGGAGGTGCTGGCGGAAATGCCCTATGGCTGGTGGAAAAAGACCCGCGTCGAGCAACTTCCCGGCTATGGCATGATCATGGCGGTCGGATGGCCCGGACAATGGTCTGCGCGGTTTGTTCGCGATGGCGATAAGGGCCTGAAAATAGAGGCCGGGCAGGAGACCACCCATTTCATCCTTCATCCCGGCGAGAAAGTGCGCACGCCGCTGATGGCGCTGCAGCTTTACAAGGGCGCGACGGTGCGCTCGCAGAACATCTGGCGCCAATGGATGCGGGACCATAATTTTCCCAAGCTGGGCGGCAAAGTCCCCGTCTCGCTGCTGGAGGCATGCAGTTCGCCTGAATTTGTTGAAATGACCAAGGCAACCGCAAAGGACGAGATGGAATTCACCGATCGGTACATCGAGGAAGGCCTCAAACCCGACTACTGGTGGATGGATGCCGGGTGGTATAAGCTGTATGAAAACCGATGGGAATTCACCGGGACATGGGAAATAGATTCAAATCGCTTTCCCCAGGGCTTTAAGCCCATTTCTGAGAACGCCCACAAGAAGGGTGTCAAACTTCTGGTTTGGTTTGAGCCCGAACGAGTGGCTGAACACACATGGCTTTGGGAAAATCACCCGGAGTGGCTCCTGGCGCCAAAGGATGTGCCTGTGCGGGTCGGCTGGATGCGGGATTGGAAATTGCTCAATCTTGGCAACCCCGAAGCCTTCCGATGGCTGATCGACCACGTCGATGCCATGATGAAGGAGAATGGCATCGACCTTTACCGTCAGGATTTCAATGTCGATCCGCTGTTCTTCTGGCGCGGGGGCGACAGCGAGAACCGACAGGGTATGACCGAGAATCTTTATGTGCAGGGATATCTCGCCTACTTTGACGAACTCCTGCGCCGGCACCCGGATATGGTCATTGATTCGTGTGCATCGGGCGGCCGCCGCAACGACCTTGAAACGATGCGGCGCGCACTACCGTTTGTACGCAGCGACTATGTCTTTGAGCCGACCGGCCAGCAGGGGCACATGTATGGCATCAGCCAGTGGCTGCCGTTTCATGGCACCGGCATGAGTCCAGTCGCGGTTGATTGGGACATGTATCATTTCCGAAGCACCATGTCGCCGAACATTGTCATGGGCTGGGACATGCGAAATCGCGATCTCAATTATGGCCTGTTGCGCACATGGACAAGGCAATGGCGTGCTTTGGCCCCTTATTATGCGGGCGATTACTATCCGCTCACCGACTGGAGCATTGCCGAAAATGCGATCATTGCCTGGCAGTTTGACCGGCCTGATCTTGGCGAGGGGATGGTGCAGGCCTTTAGAAGACCCGATTGCCCGGTCGAAAAATGCAGCTTCCCCTTGAGCGGCATCGACACCGCCCGCCAGTATGAAATCTGCAACATCGACCTAAATAAGCCTGTCATCGTCTCCGGTCAGGAACTCGCGCAAGAGGGGATCGGCGTTTCCTTTGAGGGCAAGCCCTCCGCAGTAGTTATGACTTACCGCGCAATCACCAAGGTGGCAAAGTAGTTCAGGTTCAATATAAAATGACTCCAGCAGCCATAACCGTTGACTAGACAATTGGAGACCGCTGCAAGACTCTTTTCGACGGAGGATTTGGCAGTGCGTCAGAGAATACGGCTGAAGCTCGGGACGTGGGCAACTGGCAGAACGATGTGCCGTCCGGCAATATAAGGACATGGTTTGAATGCCCCCTTGAGGGGTAGACACGCTTGACCAGGCCACAGCGGGGATCAGCCCCGCGCGCACCGGCCTTGCGCCGGGCACGGCGGCATTGGTCGCGGACGATACCGTGCATCGCGGGGGCACCCCCGGCATCATAGCCGTCCCCGGCACGGCCGGCGAAGGCGCGTTTGCCCTGGCCGATAGAGCGAAGGGTCTTTGAAACACCCAGCATCCCGCGGTTCGCCAGCGCCATTGCTCCCGGCGATGCGGTGATCACGGCATGCCCGGCTGGCGCCGTCAATCCCGCCGGAGAAATTCGTGCCCTTGAATCCCGGAAATTTGCTTCAGCGCCGATTACTTCTGCTGAACCTTGGGCCTGCGCTTAACGCCTTCCCGGTCCCAGCAGCAGCTTTTGAATCATCCCGATGGCCCGCTTCTCTCCTCGAAACGCCCAGACCTGGGCTTCGTCATCGCATTGGACGCGACCGGTGCGATGACCGATGGCCGGAATATGATATTCAAGCTCGCTGAATGAGCCTAAAGCGCTGTTGACGTTGCAGGCTTGCACCGCGAAACCAAAATACTCCGGGTCGATCCACGGCACGTCGACATATTCTCCCGACGGATTTACGACAAAATTGCGGACGATCAGCGACCACTTGCTGCCGGACTTGTATACGTACCCGACGCGGCCACACACCGAAATGGCGCGAACGCTGATCTTGTGCTCGCCCTTTTGGCGCATTCGATAACAAATGAAGTGGTCGTTTGTGATCAGCTCGTCGGCTGGTATGGCGCCTATTGTGCTGAAAATATGGCGGGGCTTGCTGTAGTTGTAAGTGGGGATCAAGAGATCGCCGCCATGAGGCATTTGCACCAAATTCCACAGACCGACCTGCACCCCTGTTGATTTGCTCGCACCGGTCAGTTCCAGCGAGGTATATTGTGTATAACCCGCATATTCCACGCCACTAATGTCAACTCCGCGTTCGTGTCGTATCGGGTTCGGTGCAGGGCCGAACGATTTTGTGATCTTTAGGTCGATGCTCTTCTTGGCGCGCGAAAATGTTACTTTGAGACGATTGACCAGTTTGAAGCGGCCATTCGCCTCTATCACGCTGTAGTTGCCGGGATCAAGGGATCGCTGTTGAAAATATGTGTCCAGCTTTGGGAAATGCGGGAAGAAAAGGTCGGCTTCGGGCGCCAGCCAGGTGCGGTCGCCGCCGGAATTTTGCCACTGGTCACCGGCGTAGAATGCGCGCGCCGTCTCGGCCGACGCCAGATCGTTGTGGTTCCAATAGAAATTCTCATCACTTTGGCCTGAATAAAGGCCGAGCATTCGGCCGCCGTGCGGCAATATTAGCAGACGCGTGCCGTCGGTGGTTCTATAGGATTTCGTTGGCTTCCCAACTTTCTTCAGGATTGCGGCAAGTGTTTTCAACGGGAGATTTGTTTTGTCATTGCAGGCGCCAATGGGGGGACACTAGCGCGGCGGGCGCCGTGGTAGCGAGGCCCTTTTCCATGAGTTCGCCGCCGCCATCGCTCCCGCCAGGGGGATTCCGGCGTTCTGGAGCCGGGCCGTTCGCCTCAATCCGTATCCCTTCTGCGTCATTTTTGAGAGTCTCATAAGCTCCCCGGGTCAATTGCCATTCCAAAGACGCCCTTTGGCCAGAACCCCGATCAACGCGCCGTGAGTCCTGCGTTCGCCCAGATTCCCTCGCGCATGAAATTGTCCTGTCTCACAATCTTCCATCCCTTAGCGCCGAACATTATCCTCCGTAGTGATCTTAACCTTAACGCCAGGCTGCGATGTGAAATCATCCCGCATCCGCGTGCCCAGGCCCGGCGTTGTCGGAAGGGAAATATGCCCGTCCTTCACGGGGATACGGTCCGTCACCACGTCATTGTACCATCCATCGATATAGCCTCGGACGGTCTCCATTATCAGCGCGTTTGGGATGTGCAACATCAGGTGCACCGCCGCCCAGAGCGCCACCGGTCCGATGGTATCATGGCAGGTTACCGGCAGGTAATACGTATCCGCCATGCTCGCGATCTTGCGCCCCTCTGTGAGACCGCCGCCCCATGAGAGGTCGGGCATGATTATATCGGCCGCATTCTTCTCGATCCACGGCCGGAAGCCAAATCGTGTGAACACACGCTCGCTTTGGCAGATCGGCACCGTCGTTGCGGCCTTGAGGCGGACGTAGGCTTCTACGTTGTCCGGCGGCATGATTTCCTCAAGCCACATGATATCATAGGGTTCGAGCGCGCGCGCAATTCTCGTGGCCGTCGGCAGGTCCCAGTGCGCGTGTCCCTCGATCGCGATGCCCATTTTGTCACCCACGGCCTTGCGAATATCCTCCACCACCGAAATGCCGCGCTTCAACTCGTCGTTCGTGATCGAATGTCCAAGCAAACCCGCCGCGACCTTCCCGCCCCCGACCACCACGTCCTCGCGCAGTCTTTCCGGTCCGCCCAACGTCGGGCCAAACTGGTCAAACGGCCATATCTTCATCGCCAGGATACCCTCTTTCAACAGGTCCTTAGCCACCTCGCCGGCCCGGCCCTCCGTCGTGTCGTGATAGTCTTTATATTTTCCCGAACTCACGCATGTATTGTAAATTGCGATCCGATCCCGGCTGCGCCCTCCGAGGAGATTATATATAGGCTGCTTGAGATGTTGGCCCACCAGGTCCCAAAGCGCCACGTCGATGGCGGATAAGGCGCGCATTTCCGCGCCCGCAAAACCGCAGAAGTTAACGAGCGCGAACATATTGTTCCAATTGTTCTCTATATCCATGGGATTGCGCCCTATCAGCAAAGGCGCAAAATATTCGTGAATGACGGTGGATACGGCGCTTGGCAGGAAGTAGGTCTCTCCAAGGCCGACCAAGCCGTCATCGTTGTAGATCCGCACCCATAAACTGTGCGGCGTAGCCTGGCGGGAGGTGGGATTGTCCCGCCTCCATTCCGCATCGGGCAACATTTCGATCCAAATGGTTTCAATCCTTGTGATTTTCATGGAATGCGGCTGCAGGCTGACGCAGGTATTTCTAGCGCTGGGAGAAGCGGAATTCGGGCCGGACCCTTCTTTTCAGATTTATGCTGTATCTGAAAGAGCCCGGATTGATTATCTTGTATACCCATCATATTAAGGGTGATACAGCATAGATCAAGCCTGTCGTATCACATGTTCACCTAGATCTCCCCGGATTTTGGCAACAGCCCCCAAGTCTCGCACATATCGCGCCCATTCCCGTGTCAAAGGTGTCCTGGGCCACCTGCCATTGCCCATCCAACGATTGAAGGCGTAAATCGGATGCCGGTCCGCTTACCGAGGGCCCGCTCGCCTCGGCGCAATCAAACCGCATGGCTGCAAAACAACAGGACGCTAGAACGAGAAGGCTTCGGGCCAACAAGCGGAAGGGGGTTATTTTCATCCTTGATTCGGCAGTTGAAGGACAAATTGACCGTTTTGGGTCAAACGATCCAGAAACCGTGCCTTCCACAGCGATTGGCGCCGCGGGTCCCCATCCCTATTTTCGTTTGCCTGATATAGCGCGCAACTGGATCAAGGCACCTCGTAAACCTCAGCGAGAGCGACGCCGGTGTCCCCGCTGGCCCCTGATACCTGGGCGGTATAGGCCCCCGGCGGGAGCGTGACGAGGATGGCCGAGTCTTTGCTGGCGGCATTGCCCCAGGGAAATGCGCCCACTGACGCGGCCGCGTTCACTATCTCGGTCTCTCCGCCCCAGCCTTCGCTGGTTCCGAGCAAGGTGGAGCCCGAGTAGAGCTGGAGCTCCGGGTCGGGAATAGAGCCCGTGACGCCGTAGGCTGCGAGCGCGGGGCCCGACGCGCGGATGAGGACCGTCCTTGATGTCGAGCCGCCGATGACAAAGCCCGCAATAAGGATGTCGGTCCCCGTGCCCACCTGCACGCGCGCTGAGATGTTGACGAGGCGCGGTGTGGCAAGCGTGTACGTGCCCGCGGGCGTGTCATCGTAGACCTCCGCAAGCGCGATCCCGGTGTCTCCGCCCTGGCCTGAGATCTGGGCGGTGTAGGCCCCTTCCGGCAGCGTTTCGACGAGCGCCGCGTCATGGCTCGACGGATTCGTCCACGTGAACGCCCCGACCGCCGAGGCCGCGTTGGAGATGGAGGAACTGCCGCCCCAGCCTTCGTTGCTCCCGAGCGAGGTGGAGCCCGAGTAGAGCTGGAGCTCCGGGTCGGGAACAAAGCCCGTGACGCCGTAGGCAGCGAGCGCGGGGCCCGACGCGCGGATGAGGACCGACTCCGAGCCCGAAGTCCCGGCCCCGCCGACGACAAGCCCGGCGATCAGGATGTTGGCTCCCGTGCCCACCTGCGACCGGCACGAGATATTCACCAGGCGCCCGATGTTGGTCGTGGATGCCAGAGAGATTGTCGCCGGGTTGCTGGTCACGCTTCCCTGGGAGTTTGTCGCGGTGACCTTGTAGGTCCCCGCGGCTGAGGCCGCGTTGCTGATCATCAGAATGGAGTCGGTCGCCCCGGAGATCGGCGCGCCATTGAGGTACCACTGGTAGCTCGGCGAGTTGCTTGCCGCAGCGTACAGGGCGACCGTCCCTCCTGTGACGGTCGCGGAAATCGGCTGCGTAGTGAAAACAGGGGCGTTCGAGGGCGTCGAGGTTGGGGTTGGGGTCGGTGTCGGGGTCGGTGTCGGTGTTGAG
>Ga0302320_10021724_pt1 | contig 12713 bp, 10 predicted proteins | sample Bog_T0_3_FD_202130 | JGI IMG/M metagenome (GOLD analysis project Ga0302320, IMG submission 202130) | Peat permafrost microbial communities from Stordalen Mire near Abisko, Sweden - Bog_T0_3 | ecosystem: Environmental > Terrestrial > Soil > Wetlands > Peat | place: Sweden: Abisko, Stordalen Mire...
CGTAGCGTGTTTTCGCGTCTCGATCGGCAGCTAAAGGTCTGAATAAAATGTGAGGATGTTTGTTCGCAATTGTGGAGAGGTTTTGTTGAATTGTCCGGCAGATAATTCAGCAAGTAAATCCGCGTAGGCATCATCCGCGAGCGAATACTCAGCCGCCCCAGTCACATTGCCTGTATCAAGGTCGTAGTTCGGCAGTACCACGTTGTGAAGCCGTACTTGTTCAAGAAAATCACGGTAGTGATCGGTAGTCGCGTCAATGCTTTTGATGTAAAGGTCTTCGGTCTTCGGGGTTGGATTGTTGAATCCCAAAGATTTGAATGGACCGATCTTTGGTACGATGCGTAAGATCGTCGCCAAAATACGAGTTCCAATACCGGGCTTTGTATATGCCTTGCCCCACTCTCTTTCGTAGTCGGCACGAGAGAGGCGATATAAAAACTTCTGTTTTGCAAAATCAGGAGTTTCACGAATCAGATCTTTTTTGTGAGTGGCGAGGGCTACCTGGGTCATTTGCGGAATCAGACGACTAATGAAGAAACGATAGGATCCGATAGCCAAATTCTCGTTCTTCAGAACGTCTTGCAGTTGAAGTCCGTAGACGAGTGGGAAGGTCCGTTCGATGAGGGGCGCCGATACCTTGAATCCGATGAAGTCGTGATATTGCTCTGATCCGTAACGATTCTTCGATACTTGATAAGTGTCAAATCCAAACTCTGTTTTCAGATGAGCGGTCTTGTCCTGAGCGTAACGAACAGACCTACCGTACTTGGCCCGCAGCTTGGGATATGCGATCGCGACGGCTTGGTTGACCGCAGGATGACCGGAAACATCCGCCGCATAGTGCGATAGCGCGCCAAGAGCAAAAGCATATTCATTGGCGTCCCGGCTTTGACGGATGAGTTCACTGACGAAATCTCCGCTGCGAACATAATGGACGAGGTTACTGAATTTCTTGTCGCCAAATGGATAGTATCCAATATCTTGAATAACCGAACCACCATAGGCATATGCGTGCGCTTCCCGCAGTTCCGCTTCTGTAAGTGTCGGGAACCGCGCGAGGAGCAGAGGCTTGATTTCGCTCGCCCAGAGGAGATCAACGATTTCCTCGTGGGTCAGCACAGAATAAGCCGATAACCTGCCGCTCGAACTGAGCAGGACCAGAACTGTCACCGCTATGTGTAACCGTCTAATTAACCCCGCTGCGATCCGGTTACGTGCCGATATCTCGTTCAACGGTCAAAACCGCCCAAGCAACAAAAGCACCACGACGATTATCAGTACGAGTCCCAAACCGCCGGTCGGATAGTAACCCCAGTTTCTACTATGGGGCCAGGTAGGTAGTGCGCCGATTAGCAGCAATATCAATAGCACGATCAATATTGTTCCAAGCATAGTAGCTCCTTACATGTGAAAGCATCGAAGAACTCCAATAGTTGGAGGCGGATTTATCTAACTTAGTTGCCTCTATGTGAATGATCCTGTTGAAAGGACTGAAATCAATCGGAACCCATGGTTCTCATCGATGAATTGCCGTCAGCCAGTGTGTCAGAAAATTGCGTAGTTCGGCCGGAGGGGTGATCCAGATATTCGCGGAGTTTGGGCGCCAATGACGCCGGACCAAAACTCTCAATCCTCTTCCAGCGAGAGAGTGGAAAGCATCCTCGTCGGTTTCATCATCGCCGAGATAAGCGACCGGCGCGTCATTTTCCAATTCGCCGAGGATTTGCCGGACCGCATCGCCCTTCTTTCGTCCGGCACGCAATTCGACGCCACCATCGAATTGTAATATCTGCAATCCGGGGCATTCAGAAAAAGGGCGCAAGAGATCGAGAGCTCGCTCAATCGCCGCTTGTGCAAGATGCGATGACATGCCTCGACAATGCACGGCAACCGCATCCCATTTTTCCTCCAGTCTGACGGCACCCTTGAAATGTGCCGTATGAAGCGCATTTATAGCCGCGCGCAGGGCGAGATGCATTTCAGCAGACAAGCTTTCCCGCTCAAGCAAACCATTCGTATGCAAACGCTCAGCGCCATGAGCACCCCATATTTCAATTGGACGGCGCAGTGCAATCAGAGAAGCGGTCTCGTGTGCCGGTCTTCCGGTAATGATTGCCATTCGTGTTTTTCCCGCATCTTGAATTCGCTGCAACAAGTTCTGAACTCCAGACCACAAGCGCACTTTTGAGGGATCAATACGAAACGGTGCAAGGGTTCCATCGAAGTCCAACAGAAGCGCGTTTGTGCTGCTTGTTGCGAGGGAATTCCAGAATTCATGGATGTGTGATTCTGCCGGGGAATCCGCTTTGCAGTCTTGAAACAGCGGCGAAGTCGACATGCTTGTGTCTCCGCGGCGATGGATCGCCGTGATCTACTCAGATGTAAGTTGCCTGCGCTGTCGAGCGGACCACTTATGCTAACTTTCGGCGCGGCCGATTCAACGAAGCCTCAAGAAGTTCATCTTCAACTCGGACTGCGCAGAGATCGCTCAAAACATTCGACGCCCAACGATACACATTGTTTTCCTTTACCTGATTTCTCATTCGTTCGATTCTCTGTCGCCGATCAGCGGGAGACATGCGCAGGCCGAGGTCAATCGACGCGCTGACTTGCTCAATGTCGTATGGATTAACCAGGAGCGCATCGGTTAATTCCTGCGATGCACCGGCAAAACGGCTTAACACCAGAACACCATCGCCGTCGCTTCTGGCGGCAAGATATTCTTTGGCAACGAGGTTCATGCCATCATGCAGCGAGGTGACAAGGCACATGTCGGCGGAGCGATAAAAGCGCGATAGCTCATCGTGATTGCATTGTCTCTGGATCAAGATCACCGGCTTCCATCGAGAGGTTTGAAAACGTCGATTGATGCGCTCCACAGTCTCTTCGACCTGGCGACGTAGATCGACATAACTCGAGATTTGCGTGCGGCTCGGCGAAGCAATTTGCACGAAAACAATTTGTTCGCGATAGCGCGGGTATTCAGCCAGCAAATGCTCGATTGCCAGCAGACGCTCGACAATTCCCTTGGTGTAATCCATGCGGTCCACACCAAGCAGAAGTCGTTTTCCATCGGCGCCGAGTCCGCGATGGAGCGGTCCAGCCTGGCTCGATTCGATCTCCGGCGTCAACACGTCCGGTTCTTTCTGGACTGTCGAGCCGACGACGATTTGCGGCCCGGGTTTCATGCCCGATGCTTCTCCAGATTGTTGATTGAACGCAGAGCGGTTGAAATTCGTTTCATCCCAAGCGACGCTAATGGGGTATGGGCGCACGATGGAAAGATGGCCGTTGCGGCGAATGTTGAATTGTTCCCAATCTGTTCTCGCTTCCAGCACGCGATCGACAGTGTTGAGAAAATTATTGCAGTGAGACTGGAGATGAAATCCAACAACATTGGCGCCAAGTAAACCGTCGACTAGCTCGGCTTGCCACGGGCAAATTCCAAATGACTCAGGATTCGGCCAGGGGATATGCCAAAACAGGGCAACGCGCGCATCGGGCCGTGCGTTCTTGATGATCCTCGGTAACAACGCGAGGTGATAGTCCTGCACGAAAACAACTGGATGATCCGTGCCGCGCATTTCTTCAAGCAGAATCTCGCCAAATTTCATGTTGACATTTTGATAGTGGTTCCAATCGCTGGCGCGAAAAATCGGACGAGTGTGAGCGATGTGGCAGAGCGGCCATAGCCCTTCATTGGAGAAGCCGTCATAATAACCGGCCTCTTCTTCTGGAGTGAGCCAGACACGGCGAAGGGTGTAGCGTTTTTCGTCAGGAGGCACACGAAGGCGGTCATGGGCATCGACGAAGAGCGCATCTTCACTGCCGCTGCCATGAGCAACCCAGGTGCCATCGCAAGCCTGCAAGATCGGCTCCAATGCTGTGACCAGGCCGCTGGGCGGAACGATACATTCGGTAGCGCGCCCGCTTCGCACATGCATGTAGGGTTCGCGATTTGATGCGACAAATAGCTTTCCAGTGCCAAGGCGCTGACGAATGTGAACAGCAAGACGATCGGCTGTCCATTGATGTTCACCGGCATCGCGAAGGCGAGCTTCGGTCTCTGCCGCCAGACGCGCGCGCGAGAGAGTCTCAGCAAGAGAAGCGACTTCTTTGGCGAGAGGAATAAGATAACCAAATTCATCGGCGCCGTCTTCAAGTTTTGCTTCTCCGTGACGAAGGCGATGAAGCCATTCAGCGGCGCGTGCCAAAGGCTGCTGCAGAAACCAGCGCACCATTCCCGCCGTTACGAAGACGACGAGTAGCACCGTTGCCGCAATGCGCCAAAAACTGCGCTGCCAAACATTCACTCCTTCGACTCGGATATAGTCGGCATCTACCAGCATCAAAAGAGCGCCCGCAACCCGGTCGCCATTATGGAGGGGGATCGCATCGATATACCAAAGCCGGGAATCGCCCGCGTCCTCATCATTCGGAGAATTGCCATTGGCCATTTGTTTATTTACCTGAACGAAGCGGTTCGCCTCATGTCCGGCCAAAGAGCGTTGAAGAAGATCGGACGAGTTGGTCTTCAGCGAAAGGACGTCTCCTGCGGATGCGAGCAGCGCGCCATCGGCATTAAAGAGCGCGAGACTAGGCTGGTCCGCACGCTCGCGCAGATGGCTAAGTAAATGCGCCCATGCCGGCTTGGAATTCGCTGCGAACTGCTCCTCGAGTTGAGACTGCAAACTGGCGCCGAACCACTGCGTTCTTCGCGCGAGATCTCGGCGCAATGTGTGCTTATGGGCCAATATATCGAAATAAGTGGAAGCGACGGAGATCAGCGTAATTCCTAGCAGGAGAGCCGCAACCAATCGCACTCTGAAAAAATGCACTTGTTTTCTCCTTCGGGTGGTGCCGATTTCTGGCTGTGAACTCTATAGGTTTAGCCGGATCATGGGTTACAAACACATCAACCGGAATTGATAAAAGGAAAGGTGCTACCGGCAATCGCCTGTGTACCTCAGCATGTCCTCTATCTGTAAAGCACTAATTTCATAAGATGCAAAAAATGCGCCGTGCGGCGAAATGCGTCTCGCGGCGATGGCGATCAATTCAAAACTGTGGGGATGGCTTCACAGTGAGAAGTTCAGATTGCCGTGAATAACCGCCTGTGGCCATGCTCTTATTCGCTGAGTCTTGTCACGCGTGCGAATCGGCAGCAAATACCAACGCAGCGGAAGAACTTCTTATCTTGCCTGTGCCTATCAAAGTGAGATTTCTTTCGCTGTCCTAAAGGAATTATTGATGGGCTACTTGTCTGACTAATGTCGGCACAGAGGAACATGCGCATTAGTTCAATCACTTATCGATAATTCACGCATTCGATTTGAGTAGAATAAGATGCCTTGCGGCAGACCAGGCGCAAAGCCAACCAATCAAAATCCAATTATGATTTTTTGCGAGGAAACTCAGGCTGTGAGTCGTTCCAACTGGTCGGGCTTGACGATTGTCAGGCTGGAACCCTTGATTGTGATCCACTCGTCACGGCGAAACTGATTAAGCAGCCGGGTCACGGTTTCGCGCGATGTGCCCGCCATGTTGGCGATCTCTTCATGCGTCAGCGCCATCGTAAAACGAATCTCCTGCTTGCCGTTCGCTGCGCTGCGTCCCCAATCGAGCAAGAGCCGCGCCAGCCGTCCGGCCGCCGATCCCGAAAGAGCCAGGCGCTTGGCATCGTGAAAGACTGTCAGGTATTCGCCCGAGAGCGACTGAGCGGCGTGCATCGAGGCGATGCCATGCCGGCCCAAAAAATCGACAAATTCTTGTTTGCGAACGGTTTTTACCTGGCACGGCTCGATCGCTTCGGCCGTCACTTCGTGGGGAACGTTTGCCAGAACGGCGCTGAGTCCCATGACATCGCCGGGACCCGCGATCTTTAGAATCATCGTCTTGCCGTCGCGCGACGTTGAGGAGATTTTCACCTGTCCGAAGCAGATAACAAAGACGTTGCGCGCCGGGTCGCCTTCTGAAAAAAGCTTCGCGCCCCGGGCATGACTCATCATGATCCCGATGCCGTCATAGTCCGTGAGTGCCTCCGGTGTGAGATTGCAGAACATTCGCAGATGGCGATGCTCACAATTAATACAATCTTCCGGAGGGTGATGGGGATGAAAAGTGGCCATGGTTTCGCCGGTGTGCAAGTTGCAGTATAGCGCACTTCCGGTCAAAACAAGACAGGGATTTTGCAGCCGTTTGCCGGGCTTCAGACGGCCCCGAGGTCGGAAATCGCCGAGTGATGCACTCAGCAGCGATCAGTCCGCAGCGCTTGCCCGTCGTTGTATCATCGTGCGGCACAGGCAGCAGCTGTTATAAGCGCGCGAAACCTCGCGGGCCAGCTCTTCCAACAGCCGCATTCTGAGCGGCGGATAGCTTTGAAATGCCTCATTCAAAGCCGCTATCGGCAACAGCAAAACCGACCCGGCGCCCTGCGCCGTCAACGTATAGGTATGCCGTTCATCCCCCAAAGCAGCAGCCAGTTCCACCAAGTCGCCGGCCCGCGCCGGGGCCAGCGTCAGCCGCGTCTCCAGCCGCTCGGCCCGCCGTTGCAATAGCCCTGAAACCACCAGGTAAAGTCCCCGGCAAACTCCCGATTGGCGAAAGATCGTCTCTCCCTCGTCAAACGGAACGCACTGCGCCGAGCCATTCAACAACTGCCCAATCTCCGCCGGGCACTCCAGCAATTCGGCCACCGGACGTGCTCGAACGGCTTCCATTCGCTGGAATATTGCCTCCGATTGCATGGCTCCCTTTCTTTCGTTCACTTTTCGATTTGCGCGCCTGCTTCGGCCCAATCCATGCGTCCGCGCGACGAACTGCTTTAAGCGGACAAGCTCTTCTTGCGGCTTTGCTGGAAGCGATCCAAACTTCATTGGCGGCAAATCGTCTCATTCGAACAAGAAATCTTATTGGCGTCATAATTCGTGCCGACATACGCCCCGAATAAGAAGATAGTGCGCCTAAAGCGCAGGCCGTTTCCTAAGCCACCGACGCCATGGTGCAAGCCGCAAATTTGTCTCGCAGCGCTACCGTTTCCGGTGGAACCAAAAGCACCGGCACTCGCGAGCCAGCCAGCAGCGCAAATGCCGTTCCATGCGGTCCCGGCGTTCCACTCGCGCGTTTTACCCCAGCCACTAAGACACATGGCTGATTCTCCGCGATGCCTTCGACAATTGCCTGCGCTGGATTGCCTTCCTTGGCAATACATCGAACCGCCACCGGCCCATCCGTTCGCACGCCGAATTCATCGAGCGGATTCGCGCACGGATTCGGAAATTTCGCCGCTTCGGCTTTTGTGCGCGCATGCAAAACCAGCAAAGTGCGCCCAAAAGTCTGCGCCAGCGAGTAAGCCGTCGCCGCCGCTTCGGGCGCTGCCTCGTTCTGTTCCATCGCCAGCAGCACCGGGCCACCTGGCGATGGGCGAAATGCCCCCGCGTTCCAATCCTCGGCAACCGCCAGCACCGGGCATGGCGACTGCCGCACCAACTCTTCCGCCAACGCACCCACAACCACCGGTCCCGCTCCCTCGACGCCTTTCGTGCCGAGCACGATCAGATCCGCGTCGTATTGCCCGATCACATCCAGCAGCATCGCCGCCACCGCGCCTTGGCGAAGCTCCGAGTGGCTATGAATGCCATTCCGCAACAGATCGCCGGACAATTTGTCGAGCGCCGCCCGCGCTTCCCCGGTCAACCCCTTTAGAACCGCTCCCGGAACCCCGTCCACCACGGCATATTCCACGGGATCGATGCCATGCGCCAGCACAATGCGCGCTCCATACGCCTGGGCCAGCTTGCCGGCATACTCCAGAGCCGCTTCCGAACACGCATCCAGATCCGTGGCCACGACTATGGTCTTTAGCCCTTTCGCAAAGCTCATCGAACCCTCCAGCGCCGCAGCGTCTTCCTTTTTAACTCTCTATCGGATTCCGAGTCTGCGCCCTGAAAGATTCTCGGGCAGTGACCTTATTCACCCCGTACTGTGACTTCGGTCACAAGATGACCGTGAGCATCCGCTTCTTTTCTTCTTTCCGCGCTTTGTCGCGCTGGCACGTATCAAAACTGCTATACAGCGCCTATCAAATACGATAGGCTTTATGCGTCATGACAAAACTCAAGCTCTTTTGGACCCGTTCGATCTCATTCCTAGGAACTGCGTGCATGCTTTCCATCTTGTCTGGTCTTGCCCATTCCGCCTCTGCTCAAGCTCCCGTGCCCGACTCGCCCCAGATTGAGGCCAAGGCACATGAAATGCTCTCCAAGCTGACTCTCGAACAAAAAGTCGAGTTGATCGGCGGCACCGATTACATGTACACCCACGACATTCCCGCCATCAATCTGCCGCGGCTCAAAATGTCCGACGCTTCGGTTGGCGTTCGCACCTGGGGGCCGACGACTTCATATGCCGGTGGCGTTTCGCTGGCTGCCACCTGGGACAAGGATTACGCCCGCACGCTCGGCGAAAGTCTCGGCAACGATGCCCGCGCTCGCAGTGTTCACTTCCTGCTTGGCCCCGGCGTCAACATTGCCCGCACGCCGCTGAACGGCCGCAATTTTGAATACCTTTCCGAAGATCCTTTTCTGAATTCCGTCCTCGCGGTTTCCTATATTCAGGGCGTCCAGTCCAAGGGCGTCGTTGCCACCGTCAAGCATTTTGCGCTGAACAATCAGGAATTCAATCGCCACAACGCCAGTTCCGACGCCGACGAGCGCACCATGCGCGAGATGTATCTCCCGGCATTTGAGGCTGCCGTCACCGTGGGCCACGCCGACGCTGTGATGAATTCCTATAACCTCATCAACGGCCAGCACGCTACGCAAAATGAGTTTCTCAATCTCAAAATTCTCAAGGGCGAATGGGCCTTCAAAGGCATCCTGATGTCCGACTGGGATGCTGTCTATGACGGTGTCGCCGCGGCCAACAACGGCCTCGATCTCGAAATGCCCTCGCCGCGCTTCATGAACGCCAAGACCCTGATTCCCGCCGTCAAAAGCGGCCAGGTCAAAGAGTCCGTCATCGACGACAAGGTACTCCGCATCATCCGCACTTCGCTGCGCTATGGCTTTGCCGACCGTCCGCAACTCGACCCGGCCAGCTCGACTTATTCTCTGGCCAGCAAGCAGGTGGCTCTCGACGGCGCGCGCAAAAGCATCACACTCCTCAAGAACGACGGCCATCTGCTGCCGCTCGATGCTTCCAAAATCAAGACGATTGCCATCATCGGACCCAATGCCCATCCGGCTCTGACCGGAGGCGGCGGTTCTTCCGAAGTTCGGGAGATATTTGAAGCCGTCAGCACCGTTGTCGGCGTAGCCAATCTCGTCGAACCGAACGTTCATGTCCTCTACAGTCCCGCCATGCCCCAGATGAACGACGTCTTTCAAAACACCAAGTGGGACGGCGACATTCAATCGGCTACCTACACGACCAACGATTTCACCGGCAAGGTGGAAACCCGCACCGAAAAATCGATTGCCAACTTCCATCCCGGCTGGTCCGCTCCGGACGAAAAATATCTCAGCAGCACGCGTTACACGGGTTCGTTCAAGGCCACCAAGGCCGGCGAATATCTTGTCCTCGCCTCCGCCATCGGCAGCGACAGCTACAAGGTGCTCATCGATGGCAAGCCGATCGTTGAGCAGCCCCGCAGCGAAGGCCAAAACTCGCGTTATTCCACCATCGATCTTCAGGCTGGCCAGACGATTCATGTCGATGCCGAATATGTCCCGTCTTTTGCAGGCAACCACTTTGGCCTCGGCATTTCACTCGACGCCGATCTGATCTCCGATGAGGCCAAGCAATTTGCCGCGGCCGCCGATGTCGTCGTCGTTGCCGCCGGTTTCCAGGGAAACACCGAAAGCGAAGGTCAGGACCGCACCTTTGAACTCCCCTGGGGCCAGGACGCGCTGATCCAGACGATTGCCGCCGTCAATCCCCGCACCATTGTGACTCTCTCCGGCGCGGTCGGCACCGATACCCGCCATTGGCTCGACAAGGTTCCCGCGCTGCTTCAGGTTTATTACCCCGGACAAGAAGGCGGAACCGCCATCGCCGAGATTCTTTTCGGCAAGCAGAATCCCGAAGGCAAGCTGCCCGTCACCTTCGACCGCAGTTGGGATGAAAGCGCCTCGGCCAAGTTCTACTATCCCGTCAAGGGCGCAGATACTGCCCTGCATGTTACCGAGAACGATAAGGAACCGGTCGACTACGTCGTTCCGCACGTCAAGTACGACGACAAGCTGATGGTTGGCTACCGTTATTGGACGACCAACGGCAAGCATCCGTTGTTCCCGTTTGGTTTTGGCCTCAGCTACACAACGTTCAGCTTTGCCAAACTCGATGCGCCAGCCACAGCCGCCGCCGGCTCGACGGTGAATGTCAGCTTCAACGTAACCAACACCGGCTCAGTCGCCGGAGCCGAAGTCGCTCAGCTCTACGTCTCCAATCCCGGAGCTAAGGTCAGCCGCCCCGAGCGCGAACTCAAGGGCTTTGAAAAGGTGCATCTCGCACCCGGAGAAACCAAGCGCCTCACGCTGAGCCTCGACGCCCGCGCCTTCAGCTACTGGGATGAAGCGGCCCACAAATGGACCGTCGATCCCGGCAAGTTCGTCCTCCGCGTCGGTGACTCCAGCGAAAACACGCCGCTCAATGCCGACCTGACACTGAACTAACAAACCAGCAGACAAGCCAGTCAGCAAGTCAGCAAAAAACGGCCTGCCGCCACCCAGCGGCAGGCCGTTTTCGTTAGGTCAACACTTTGTACGTAGCCATCAAGCTGCGGTAGGAATCTTTGCCGTTAGTTCGACGCCAAGAGCATTCATGACTGCAAGCGTTGTCTTCAATGTTGGGTTGCCTTTATCGCTGAATGACCGATAAAGCTGCTCGCGAGACAGTCCCGTCTGCGCCGCGATCTGCGCCATTCCCTTGGCGCGTGCGACGACACCGAGAGCATGCGCAATATAGGCGACATCGTTGGTTTGAAATGCCTCCGCCATGAAAACCGCAATCGCCGCGTCCGATCCGAGATCTTCGGCAGGATCATAGTTGGATAGTTTTTCAGCCATTCTCTTCACTCCATTCTGCCCAGAGTCGCTTAGCTGTTTTGATGTCATTCGCCTGTGTATCCTTAGCGCCCCCACTCAACAGGATAATGATGGTGTTGCCTCGCTTTTGAAAGTAAATGCGATAGCCGGGTCCGTAATCGATGCGAAGTTCGCTGATTCCTTGTCCTACCGGCCTTACGTCTCCCGCATTGCCAAATCCGAGCCGATCGAGACGAGAGGCAATGATGGCACGACACCGTTCGTCCTTGAGACGCATACGCCACTTTCGAAAGGTCTCGGTTTGCTTAAATTCCATCGTCGAAACCTTGTATTTTATAAACTACCACACTTTTTATTTCCGCCCGGATACTCGCTCACGGGCGTTTCCAAATCTCCCACTTCTTGATGCCCTGCTTTTCGCCGGTCTCGGGCAGCCCCACATCGCCCGCCGTTGCTGTCAGCGTGTGCGTATCCCACCACTGCTGCAATACCTGATTCCAGCGGTCGCCACGGTCCATCCACAACTCGGCCGACCGGTCATAGCGAATCAGATTCTTCTGCAACCAGTAAGGCCGGTTGTCGCGCAGCCAAGCCTGCTCATACAGCCCGCGCAACAGCGTGTAGCCCTCGAAAATATCTTCCGCGCGATCCCGGCCTGCATTGATCTTGTTCTCGGCCTCGCTCCAACGGGTTTTATCGGCTGCGGCTGCCTGTACCTCGCCAAACAGTGAAACAGCCTCATCGGCAAACTGAAATTTCAGGCCTACGAAATCGATTCGCCGCGCGCCGAGTTCCATCGCATCGAGCGCTTCGGGGTTTTCAAGCGTTCGGTCTTCCAACCGCGCCGCCGTCCGCGCTTCGGCAATTCGCGTCAATGCGCGCTCGGCATCCAGCCGCACTTCGCTCGCCACTGGCCGTAACTTGGCCGCGATTTTCTGCCCGTCCTGCGAATAAGGATCGGCCCAGAAATACGAGTCCTCGGCATCGTAGAGTCCAGCCTTCTCAAATGCCGCGTGCGCGGCCATCAACGCCCGCTCAGCCTCGTCGATCTTGCCCGTCGGATCGCGATGAAAGGCCAATCCATACGACGCCCCAAAGGCCTGCTCCGAGCTTTCTCCCACCTGCCAGCCAGCCGCTGCGCCAAACAATATTCCATACCAGTTTGCGTCGAAAAATCCCTCTCCGTCATCATTCCAAACCGTGTTCAGCACACCCGTCGCGCCGAGTTGTTGCCCATCGCGCACAAAGACGCGAATGTTCGCAAGCGCCGCATTATTGTTTGGATACATCCGCCGCCAGTTGCTCACGCCCGGCGCAACCCACGTCTCCATGCCTGCCTTCGTGAACGGCTCGATCAGCGGCTTGAAGTCGGGTCTGACGTCGTAATTCCAGGGCACGGCAATCATGTCCTTCGGCAAGGTCGCCACCAGATCCGGCGAATTCACGGCAACGTCGCCCCAAAACAGCAGCCGCTTGTGATTCGGTTCGAGCGTCGTGTGAATCTGCGTCAGAAATCCCAAATAGGTCGCGCCCAGGCCGCTTTTCGCGACCGCGTCGTGCGTCTTTCCAAGTCCCAGTTCAAAGGTTTCGTCCGCGCCGATATGCACATATGGTCCCGGAAACACCTTCGCCAGTTCGGCAAACCAGTTGCCAATCTGCGGCAGCGTC
>Ga0302320_10021726_pt1 | contig 12712 bp, 10 predicted proteins | sample Bog_T0_3_FD_202130 | JGI IMG/M metagenome (GOLD analysis project Ga0302320, IMG submission 202130) | Peat permafrost microbial communities from Stordalen Mire near Abisko, Sweden - Bog_T0_3 | ecosystem: Environmental > Terrestrial > Soil > Wetlands > Peat | place: Sweden: Abisko, Stordalen Mire...
TGGTCGGGACGGGCAGATTTGAACTGCCGACCCCTCGCACCCCAAGCGAGTGCTCTACCAGGCTGAGCCACGTCCCGACTAGGAAGGAACCCGCTGCCATCGTTCGCAGCGGATGGGGTTAACCAGAGGATTTTATCATCTGCGGGGCGTTTTTCGTTGCGGGAAGCAAATTAACCACAAAGGGCACGAAGGTTCACAAAGGAAAAACCTTACTTCTTCTTCGTCGCGGCTCGCGACTTCAGATCATTTCTTTTTGCGTTTCGACTTGCGCGAGGATGCCTGCTTCGGCCGCTGCTGCGGCGCTTCTTCCAGAATTGCGAACTGGATTTTCTTCTCCACCGGATCGATGCGGTCGACCAGGACACGAATTCTCTCTCCCATGCTGTATGTTTTGCGTGAGCGCTGGCCGATGATCTGGCGTGTGTTCTCGTGATAAGTGTAGAAGTCATCGGTAAGCGTGTTTAACGGCACGAGACCCTCGACGAATAAGTCGGTGAGTTCCACAAAGAAGCCGAACTTGGTGACGCTGGTGATGAGGCCGTCGAAGTCTTCGCCCACACGGTCCTGCATGAAGCGGACTTTTTTCCACTCCATGAGTTCGCGCTCGGCCTCCTCGGCGCGGCGCTCGGACTGGCTGGATTCTTCGGCGATGTCGTGGAGCTCTTCTGTGGATATGGGGCCACCTAAGGCTTCGCGCGTCTCGCCGTGAGATGGATGTTCGCGGCGCTTGGACCAAGGCGTGGCGCCGCTTTCCCGCTCGGCCGGCGAGACGCCGGCGCTACGATCAGCCCCCGAAACTGCTATCGGAACTTCTCCCTCGAGTTTTTCGGGAGACTTATGCAAAACATCTTTCAATATGCGATGCACGATCAGATCCGGATAGCGGCGGATGGGTGAGGTGAAATGCGTGTAGTTCGTGGCGGCCAGGGCGAAGTGCCCCACATTCTCTTCCGAATAACGCGCTTGTTTGAGCGAGCGCAGCATCAGGTAGCTCAGAATGCGCTCCTCGGGCGTGCCGGCGATCTTAGCGGCCAGTTTCTGATACATGCGGGGAGTGATGTGAACATCTTTCGGAATTTCCAGGGTACGCGCCTGCTTGCCTGATCCCCGTGCGGCGCGGCGATCGCTTTTGAATTGCACGCGATGAATGGGCAGAGCGCCTACGCCGAGGGAATATCCAAACGTAGCGGCAATCACTTCAAAGTCGTAAACCCGCTTGGCATCGGGCTTTTCGTGAATGCGATAGAGCGACGCGATGCGCTTCCCGCTCAAATATTCGGCGACACATTCGTTGGCCGAGAGCATGAACTCTTCGATCAGGCGATGAGCGATGTTGCGCTCTGACCGCGTGATGCTTTTCATCAATCCGGATTCGTCAAACTCGATCACGGGCTCGGGCAGATCGAAATCGATGGAGCCGCGGCGATGGCGCTTCTTGTTTAGGATTACCGCCAGGTCGCGCATCAGTTCGAACGTCGGAACCAGCGGCGCGTAACGTTCGCGCGCGGCCGCATCGCCTTCAATGACAGCATTGACGGCGGTATAGGTCATTCTTTCGGCGGAACGAATCACGCCTTCGCATAACTCATAGCCAGTAATTTCTCCGCGAGCATCAATTTGCATTACGCACGACAAGACGAGCCGTTCCACCTGCGGACGCAGGCTGCAAATATCGGTCGAGAGTTCGAGCGGAAGCATGGGCACGGCGCGATCAGGGAAGTAGACGCTGGTGCCGCGCAAGCGCGCTTCCTGATCGAGCGCGGAGTCAGGCGTGACGTACTGCGCCACGTCGGCAATGTGGACCTGCAATTCAAAGTTGCCATCCGCGAGATGGCGGACGGTTACGGCATCATCGAAATCGCGCGCGGTTTCTCCGTCGATGGTAACGATGGGCAGATTGCGGAAGTCGCGGCGGTGAAGAAGTTCCGTCGCTGGAATCACATCGGGAATGTCTTGCGCTTCTTCAAGCGTGGCCGCGGGAAAGTGGTGTGGCAGATGAAATTTGCGGATGGTGATTTCAACGTCGACGCCGAAATCATCCTGGCGCCCGAGAATTTCGATGACGCGGCCGCGGGGATTTTGCGTGGGCGTGGGCCAGTCGGTGATTTCTACATCGACCACGACACCTTCGAGATCGGTCCATTGGGAAGGGCGAGCAGCTTCGTCGCCGAGCACGCGATCGACAGATTTGTGTAGCGCCGGCGTCTCGCCGGCTTTCGTCCTGGCAGGATTACCGCTGAGAGTATCCTCTGATTCAGAGCGTGGGCGAGGCGCCCCCGCGACAGCCGCCGGGGACGACGGCGCTACGGCGCTCGGATATTCCAGGCCTTCGGGAATGATCACGTCCATGGTGATCTTGCTGTCGATCGGCTTCACAGAGTTGTGGCGCGAGCCGTAATGAAAAATCCCAACCACGGTGGGATGCGCGCGCACCACAGGCCGAACGATGCGGCCTTCGGCGCGTCCATCGGGACGCACGGCCATGATGTCGACCAGCACGCGATCCCCGTGCATGGCGTTGCCGATGGCATGGGGCGCGATGAAAATATCTCCCGCCAGCTTCGATTTAAGAGATGGGCTGAGCGAACTCGCATCGGGGATGACAAAGCCGAATCCATCGCGGTGCATGGTGAGGCGGCCAACAACAAGATTTTTTTCATTCTTGTTCGCTGCCGGTTGCGGCAACGCGTAGCGGTCGGAATTCAGTTGAACCAATTCACCCGCAGCGACCAGTTTTTCCAGCTGCGCGTCCAGAGTTCCCCGAGCTTCGCCGTGCAGGCCGAGCTCGCGCACGAGTTGCTTGAATCCAGCCGAGCGCTTGGGCTGGCGGGCAATGTGTTTCAGGATGGTGGAATCGGAGAGCATGGGGAGCTGTCAGCTATCGGCCCCTTCGCCTTAAAGCTCAGGGCACGCTAAGAACAGCTTTCAGCATAACCCACGGGTCGCGAACTGTGGCTTCGGCTCTCCCGACTTCGGAGTTACGATCTGCCCTCGAAGTATTTCTCCTGCAGAATTTTTCGATGATGCAGTTCGTGTCCCGCAATCGTGTAAGCCAGCGCCCGCACCGTCACTTCATTCTTGTTCGCGATTCCGCGGCGCATCCAGGCCTCTTCATCGAGGTTGCGCAGCAGCGACAGGGTCGCGCGGCGCACGGCAATAAAATCTTCCACCAGGTCCGACAACGGACGCTGCGCGAATGGCCCGTTGCGCACGTAGTCATCCTGCTCAAATCCCTCAAGCGGGGTAGCGTCGGCGCGCGAGAAGCGCAGAGCGCGATACGCGAAGACGCGCTCGGTATCGCAGACGTGTCCGAGCACTTCTTTCGCGCTCCACTTATCGGGCGCGTAGCGGAAGTCCCCGTCAGCTTCATCGCGGCCGCAGAGCATGGTCATGGTTTCGCGGCGCTGCTGGTCGAGCGTGGCGAGAATGTCTTCGCCGTGAACCAGCGAAATGTAACGCTCATAATAGTGTGCGTACTCGCCAGCTTGCGGACGAGCAACAGTGAAGTTTGGAGGCGTGATCACGGCTGGCTCTAACATATTGGCTCCGAGTGAAGCGGATTCGGTGCTGGTTGGTTCTGAGCCAAGAGCATACTCCGAGAAGCGGTGAAACTGGTACCGGAATACATTTTTCGGGGAAACCTTACACGCCGAAAGCCGAAATCGACTCCCGACTGTAATGCGGAGATATGCGACAAAAAGATGCGGGGGAGGTACCAAGCTAGGAAACTCTGTTGAAAATAAAGGCTTTTCCACAGTGCTCATCTTGAGACGGCGGAGTACAATCGAATTTGGTCACGCAAATGCGGCACGTGATCCCTAATCCCAACCAGGAAAGGAACTTTTTATCCATGTGGAAGCCGACGAATCAGCCTCAGACCCCCGGGCGTCCAGCCGAGCCGGAGCGTCCAACCATGTCTACCCCGAGCACGCCTGCGCCAATGGCGAGTGAACCCGCAGCGCCGCGTCCTTCGGTAGGCGCCACCACCACTACGGCGGACCAGGCCACCATCGGCAAGTCGCTCGTGATCAAGGGTGAAGTCACCGGATCGGAATCTCTCTATATCGATGGACGCGTGGAAGGCTCGATCAGTCTGGCCGGCAACCGGGTCACCATCGGACGGAACGGCGTAGTAGCGGCCAACATCAATGCCCGCGAGATCGTCGTGCTGGGCAAAGTGCGCGGCAACCTGACCGCCAGCGACCGCGTCGACATTCGCAGCGACGGCTCGCTCACCGGCGACGTAGTCGCAGCCCGTATTTCCATTGAAGACGGCGCCTACTTCAAGGGCGGCATCGATATCCGCAAAGGTGGCCAGCCTACGCAAACGCAGGGTCAGTCCAAACCCAATGGTAAGGACGAGAGCGTTTCGGCGCCGGAGCCGGCGGCCGTGGGCGCGCGCGCGTAGTTTTCGTAGTTGGGATTTAGGGTTTCGAAACGGTTTCGAGTTTCGAAAAAATTACGAGTTTCGAAAAGAAGATCAGCGGCGGAGGTTCGCAGAAGATGCGAATAACCGCCGCTTTGTTTTTGAGGGTGACAATTAGGATACGGCTCTCATTTCGTCCAAAAACCGTCGCAAGATCGCATCGACCGAGCCAAGCGGAGGATATTTTGCCAAGTGCTGGGCGATGTCCTCGACAATCTTCTGCGCAGGCCGGGCGTCTTTCATCTTCGGATCGCTGTGGGCCCAAGGTCGACCGTGATGAAGCGTGTCCCAAGGGGAGCGGAGGTTGGCGCGGGTTTCCGGGGCATCGCCGTGCTTCCCGAAACCGTAGCAGATACGAACCTCATTGTTCCAAAGAGGCTGGAAAAGATCGATGAGATAAGTCTCGGCCGAATCCTGCCATCCGCTCTGAACGACCAAGGCACGATACTCGAAGTCCTCCAGTTGCAGGGTCTCCGACGCCTTCACAATGGTTCTACGATGGTCGCTTAGCCGCCCGCACAGCCTGTCTCCTTGCTCCATCGCCGTCTTACTGGAGGGGTCGGCGGGGTCTGCCTTTCCAACATAAATTGGGTTTTCTTTTCTTGATATTGCTTTATAAGCCGGAAAACCGCCGTTGTAGTAGATGGCATATACCCCCGAGCCATAGAATTTTTCAACATTGGCAAGCGCCTTCCGCTTTTGAGCGATCATCGTGATTCCAACCATACGCCCGACTACATTCGGATTGGAGGGATCGAAGACGAAGCCCGGATGCTTGATTGGATCGAGGTCGTCCATGATCTTGCGGAGCCTCTCATATGCCTCGCTGATCGTTCTGCGAACTTTCTTCGCGCCGTTTCGCGAGAGTGCCGAAGCCTCCTCTCGCTCCAAGGTTTCCGAGAGGGTCTTTAGTTGAGTCGCTAGCTCTTCGATTTTTGCGAGCGGTGTCACCATCCGTTATTTCGCTAGCCCGCCAAAATTTTTTCGGCTACCGACCGCGCCACGGTTTCTGCTAAACGAACAGGCACTGCATTGCCTAGTTGTCTCATGGCCTCGGTCCAAGCCCCGCGGAAAGTATAGTCCTCCGGGAACGTTTGGAGACGGGCCGCTTCACGAACCGTAAAATACCGCACAGAGCCATCGACACGAGCAAGCATGTTTTCTCCTCCCGGGACGCCATGATCGCCAGCCTTAAGCGTCTTTGCAGGCTCGTCGAGGGGACTGCCTGTATGCCCGGGATAGCTTCTTGCGCCGGGATTAAATTTGTGATTAGCAATGTAGGTCCGCGTCTTCTTTTCAGGATCTGGTAAATCTCCGATTGCATCGCGAACCGTTAACCAAGGAAATTTAGCTGCTTCGAAAAGATCGCTGGTGCGGAGTTTCTCCACGCGGCGTACCAATCGGCCGCTCAGAATGGGCCTTTGGCGTCGAGGAACCTCGTGCCGGTCCCAGTACTCGCCCGTGACCCATTGCGAACGGATCAGCGCGTTTTCCGAGTACGAGGCCTCAGGAAAGCTCCACCGGACCCCTAGATCGGAACGAAAACCAACCAGGAAGACACGTTCTCGGCGTTGCGGTACACCGTAGTTCGCCGCGTTAAGAAGGCGAAAGACAACGTTGTACTCGGTTCGCTCGCGCTGGGAGGTGTGATGTCTTTCAAGACGGGCGCGGTGTTCCCTCCAAGTCTCCGGCTTCCTCCGAACAAAACTCGGGTAGGTAAGCTGCAGCTGTATATATTCAAAGTAGTCGGAGAACGTCTCTCGTAATAAGCCTTTCACATTTTCGAAGATAAAAGCCTTCGGCCGAAGCTCGCGGACGGCACGCACCGCCTCCGGAAACATGTCCCGCCTGTCCATATACCCGCGATGCTTTCCCCCGAGTGAAAACGGTTGGCAGGGCGGGCCACCCGAGACCACGATCACATCATTCAGACAGCCGTAGTCAAACTTCTTGACGTCAATCTCGTGTAAGGGCCACTCCTCGATTGTGGGCAATCGATGCCTCTGATTTTCGCGAAATGTCTCGCACGCATCGTGGTCCAGCTCGAGCACCGCCGCATGTTGAAAGCCAGCCTTAGACATTCCAATCGCCAGGCCGCCCGCCCCCGCAAACAGTTCGACGCTACGCATTCAAAAACCTCGTAATCCTTGAAAGAAGCCGCTCCCGCCTTTTGACCTGGCATTCCCAGATAGTCAGCACCTTCCAACCTTTTCTCGACAAAGCGCGGCTGTTTCGTTTGTCCCTAGTTCTGTTGCCCTCGAGCTTCGGAACCCAGAAACCGAGCCGAGACTTCGGCAGCCTCGCAAGGTTGCAGTTGGTATGACGATGCCAAAAGCAACCGTGTACGAAGATCGCCTTTTGGCTTGTCCTGAAAACAATGTCCGGGTTTCCGGGTAAGTCTTTGGCGTGCAGTCTGTAACGATATCCGAGAGCGAAAACGAGTCTTCGAACAAGTAATTCCGGTTTAGAGTTCTTCGACCGCACTCTCGCCATGATCTCCGACCTCTGGCTGGGAGATAAGGTGTCCACAACTCGCTAGCTCCTCTGAATATTGGATTATTCAAAACTACACCATTCGCCGCTGAGGAAAAAAGCCCATTTGCTGACCATTTGGGACCTGCCTACGGTTGTGTCCCCGCCGCCAGAATTTCCTTGCCCTCGCCTTGAGCCACGGCCGGATAGGCAGTTGCTTTGCGGCGACGCAGATCGTTAGGCAATTGCGAGCGCAGCAGCCAGAGTCCTAGGGCCGTCGCCGCGGCCCAGGTTACGGAGATTAATCCCAGTTGCATCAGATCCGCCACGCGGCTGCCTTGGCGGGACACGAGCGGCGTGACGCTCTTCGCCACTTCAAGGCTGACTACTCCGGCAACTACTCCCGTCAGCGCGGACTTTCCTAATTCATCCCAGCGCAAAGTCCCCAGCGAAACTAATTTTCGGTAATGCAACAGAAACGCAAGCGCAAACAAATTCGCTCCGATGCCGATGTCGGAGGCGAACGCCAGGCCGACCACGCCATACTTGTGGAACATCATCGAATAAATCGGCAACGATGCGCTGGTGATCACCGTGACCGCAACCATGGGCGTCAGCGTGTCGCCGGCGGCGTAGAAGGCGCGGGCGTACAGTCCCTGCGCGGACCATAGCGCCAGCGACAGCGAGAACCAGAAAAAATAGATTGCCGTGGTCTGCGTGTCGGAAGCGAGAAAGCGTCCGCGACGGTAGACGAGATCGATCAGCGGGAAGGCTGCGGCCATCATCCATCCGGTGGCGAGAAACGATGCGGCCGAGACGCGGTAGACGGAATCGTTCACGGTCTGGGCGAATTCTTTCAGCCGCTTTTCGTTGAACAACCGCGCAAAAAATGGCAGCGAGGCCTGCCCCGTAGCTTGTCCTAACACGGCAATCGGGACTGCGAATAATCGCTTCGCGTAATTCAGCCGCGCGATGTCGCCGATGCCGCTGGAAGCGTAGTGGCGCAGAATCCAATCGTCGGCGGTGACCAGCGAAACTCCGAGCATCAGCGGGATCGAAAGCTTCACCCACTCACGAAACGCAGGATTGCCAACATCGAACGACGGACGATATCCCGTGCCGATTTTTACTGCTCCGATCACGCTGGCCAGAAACGGGCCGACCACAGCTCCCGCCAGGGCTCCAAACGCCAAGGCGGAAATTCCAAAACGGCGGCCACCGATCATTCCTCCGGCAATGATCAGCAGGTTGTAGAGCAGGGGGCCGAATGCGGGAAAGAGAAATAGCCGGTGCGAGAGCAGGACCGCGGAAACTACTCCGCCGACGTAAAAGAATATCTGTGCGGGAAGCAGGATGCGGGTGAGGTGAACGGTTAGATCCACTTGCGCCGCGGAAAAGCCATGGAACATCCAGCGCACGAATTGCGGCGTAAAGATTTCCGTGATGACCGTGCCCACGACCATGACCGTGCTCATCACCGTGATTACGACCGAGAAAGTCTTTTTGGCGTCGGCATCGCGCTTCTCGGCGAGAAAGCGGGTGTAGATGGATATAAAAGTAATCGAAGCTGCGCCGCCCGCCACGATGTAGTTGAGCCAATCGGGCAGGGTAAAGGCGGCGACGTAGGCGTCGGTCTGCGGCCCGGCGCCGAAGGCGTAGGCAATGTAGGCCTCGCGAATGTAGCCGACCACCCGCGACAGCATGACCGCCGACATCAGCAGCAGCGTTGCCGAGAACGCCGAGTGCTTGTGTGAGGGCCGGAAGAAGCGCAGAGCTTTGTTCATGGTCGGCGGATGGCGCGCGGCTACTCCGGAGTTTGATCCCGGCCTCGCCGCATTCCTTAAAAGCGTACCAGAGGTATCCCCGCAGGCGGTTTATCAACTGGAATCAATCTTCCAATGATCACGGCGCCCTCTTCGGAGTACTGACATGGCTCTGCAACAGTCAGCAGGCGAAAGACTTGCCGGACGAGATCGATATGACCTCCGCTTGATGTGCAGTGCATTGCCAGCAACTGTCTCGTGCCGCAAAGTGGCTTCCATAAGCAACCAAGCGAATGAATCACGGAGGCATTTATGAACTGCCCGGCAAGTGCGCAAGTCTTAATGGAGATTAGAACGCCGCAGTCTTCACCAAATATGCGGCGCGTACAGGAAAGCTGGGTTTCGGCGGGCGAGAAGCGCGCCCTGCTGTGGCTCGCAGCGCGGACTCCAGAAGCGATCGGTCCCGACCATTTAACCCTGCTTGGTCTGGCCGCGCAGATCGCAGCCGGGATTTGTTATGTGCTCGCCGCCCGGAACCAATATGCGCTGCTCGCAGTAATTGCCTGCCTCGCCGTGAACTGGCTGGGCGACTCCCTCGACGGAACCCTGGCGCGAGTGCGGCAACGACAGCGCCCGCGCTACGGCTTTTACGTAGACCACATGGTCGATAGCTTCGGCGCGCTCGCGCTCATGGGCGGCTTGGCGCTATCCGGATACATGCATCCCTGGATCGCGATCGCCCTGCTCATCGGATTCCTTATGCTTTCCATTCAGTCCTATCTGGCAACCTACGCGCTCGGAGAATTCCGCCTGTCTTTCTGGCGCTTTGGGCCCACGGAGCTACGCATCTTGCTGGCCGTGGGAAACCTGGCCTTGCTTTGGAAGCCGCGCGCGCATTTTCTCGGCGGCGAATACAAGTTGTTCGATATCGGCGGAACGATCGGACTCGCCGGTATGGCGGCGATGCTGCTCGTCTTCACGGCGCAAAACACCATACGGCTTTGTCGCGAAGAGAGGATTACAAAGTGAATGCCCGGAACGGAGGTGCCAAAGATTCCTCCAATCAGCTTCGAGAAATTTTCCTGCGCTGGTTGAAGTTCAATGCCGTCGGGGCACTCGGTATCGCAGTGCAGTTGACTTTCCTCTTCATGCTGAAGAGTTACCTCCATTTGAATTACTTGCTGGCAACCGCGTTCGCGGTGGAATTGACGGTGATCCACAACTTCTTGTGGCACAAGCGCTACACGTGGGCTGATCGCGTGTGTCCGTCGCGGAACGACTCTTGGCTCAGGTTTGTGCGTTTCAATCTTACGAATGGCGGGATATCGATTCTAGGAAATCTCGCGCTGATGGCGATATTGGCCGGCTGGTTCGAAATGAATTATCTAGCCGCAAACTGCGTGGCTATTGCGTTGTGTTCGATCCTGAATTTTCTGCTTAGCGAAACCTGGGTGTTTGCGAAATAGCTTGCGAATCGGCTTGCCGTCCAACCTAGATAAAGCTACGTGCCATTCTGTTCACAAAGGAGCCGCCCCTCGACCCGAATTCAGCACGTTTGAATTCCGGCTGCGGGGCGGCCGCATCACATCGCATACTTCATTTGTTACAGGATCACGATCAGAGCCAGCCGCATCCCCGGATGCGCGAGATCGATCAGGAAATACTCGCCATCGATGTAGTCGATATAGCAATCGTCCGTGTAGCCCCAGCCTACCGGCCAGGCATCCACGAATTGGAAGTTATAACCGCCGTAGGCAAACTGCGTTTGTCCCTGACTAATGACGGTTCGAGCATTGAAGTGATGGGCTTGTCCATAGTGCGCGCGGAACTTGTCGTCTGGAATACGTCCGCCTTTACCGGCCGGGTGGGCGTTCCCCATCTGCTCGGGATGACCCTGTTCCTGCCTGGCGGCATGTGGATCCATGTTTTCCTGCTTGCGCTCCTCGGGTTTGGCGTTCTCGCGAGATTCTTGTTTCTGATCCTGCTTCTCGCCGCGCATCTCCTGTTTCGGCTCGTCCGGATGAGCGGGCTTGGCATCATCCTGCTTGGGCTGGGCTTTGGGTTCTTCCTGCTTTTTATCCTCCTGCTGTTTCTCGTCCTGGCTGTACACCAGAGCTGCACTTCCGACCAGCACTGAAAGTACTGCAATATTCAGAAACCGTAGAACTCGCATGAGCATCCTCCTGGGCCATCTTTGGATGGCTTACCGTCCCGGCTTGCCATCCAATGATCTGCATGTTCGTTCAGCAGTTCGCGGCCCGGTCTAAGATGACGCGGCCTGTCACTTTCGAGGTAGGGAAAAGGCTGCAGAGAAGCTCCGAAAGAACCGTAGGAAGAACCGTAGGACTTTGGACTCCGCCATCGAACTTTCGATCTTCCCGCCCCATTCTTTAGTTTTTCCGTATGTTTTCTTTCCGGTATATACTTCTGGCGTGGTTTATTAAAGTTAGTTATTAGAGGTCGGTTCCTCCCGGCCAAGCCTCCATGGGCTGGGACGGGGCGTACATTCATCCCCCTAATTCTTGCGCGCCCCGCATGTCGATGTGCCGATTCCCGCCCGGGGCGGCGTGGAAAGGCGCCGTTGCTTTCAACAGCGTTTGGAAAGCGGCGGAGGAGGTCCTATTGTGGATCTGATTCTTGTACGTCTTGTTTTCATCATTGTAGTTTCAGTAACCTGTTACGTTATCGCTCCTTTCGGTCGCTCGCAGCCTGTGGATGCCGGTGTCGGCGCACTGGTGGGGGCGGCCATCGTGCTGTTCGAATGGAAGTTGCGAACAGTGAGCCTGAAGCGCTTGATCGGGGCTGCCATCGGAAGCATCCTCGGCATCTGCGGCGCTTATCTGTTTGCCCTGGTCATTCGCAGCAGCGTGCCTGCCGGCAACACCCAGAGCTTTCTGCAAATCCTGGTGATGTTGCTCATGGCCTACGTCGGCCTGATCGTCGGCGCGAGCAAGGGTGACTTGCTGAACCTGGCGGCTTTGGGCGGCATCTTCGGCGGCGAGAAACAAGGTAAAAAAAGCTACAAGATTCTCGACACCAGCGTCATCATCGACGGCCGCATCGCCGATATCGCCGAAACCGGATTTCTGGATGGCATCATCGTCACGCCGCAGTTCGTTCTGCGCGAGTTGCAACTGGTAGCCGATTCCGCCGACTCGCTGAAGCGCAACCGTGGCCGCCGTGGCCTGGACGTTCTTCAGCGCCTGCAGAAAATGGCAACCCTCTCGATCCAGATCGTCGAAGATGACTTCCCTGCCGTCCGCGAGGTCGACCTGAAACTCATCGAACTGGCCAAAGTTTATGAGGGCAAGATCATCACCAATGACTTCAACCTCAACAAAGTCGCTCAGTTGCAGGGCGTTGCCGTTTTGAATATCAACGAACTGGCGAACTCTCTGAAGCCCATTGTGCTGCCGGGCGAGATCATGAAGGTTTTCATCCTGAAAGAAGGCAAAGAATATAACCAGGGCGTGGCGTATCTGGATGACGGGACCATGGTGGTCGTCGATAATGCCCGGAAAATGATCGGCAAGACCATCGACGTCTCGGTCACCTCCGTACTGCAAACCACCGCCGGAAAAATGATCTTCGGCAAGTGGGATGAGCGCGCCTTTGGCCGCATCACGGTGCCGGTTGCGGTGCCGGCGGTGCCTTCGGTGGTGTCCGGAACGGCTGTTCCGGCGGTGGTGGTGCCGAATACGCTGGTGGAAAGCAAACAGCAACCCTGAAGCAAGGTCGTTATGCGGCTTTGGGTTCCCTCTCCGCGAACTCAGCGGATTTTCTCTGCGTTCTATGCGGCGAAAGGCTTTTATAGAAGGTGAGCCAAAAAGCGAAGGCCGCAAAGCACGCCAGACTCGTAGATACGGTGCCGTTTGATTTGGCACCAATGCCAGACTCGTGCCGCGAATTGAACTCTCGCCCACACCCTCGTATACTGACTCCCCGCAATGAAAGTAGTCGTAATCATTCCCGCAGCAGGGCTTGGAACGCGCATGGCCGCCGTGCCGTCGGGAACGCAAAAGCATAAGACTCCGCCCTCAAAGCAATTCAC
>Ga0302320_10021730_pt1 | contig 12711 bp, 16 predicted proteins | sample Bog_T0_3_FD_202130 | JGI IMG/M metagenome (GOLD analysis project Ga0302320, IMG submission 202130) | Peat permafrost microbial communities from Stordalen Mire near Abisko, Sweden - Bog_T0_3 | ecosystem: Environmental > Terrestrial > Soil > Wetlands > Peat | place: Sweden: Abisko, Stordalen Mire...
GGCTTGTGCTCATTCGCCGCGCCATCTCTACCTTGCTGATGTTGTCCTTCTCCATCGCCTGCTGAACTTGCCGCGCCAGCGTCTCTTTCAACACGATCGCGCGCGTCTCTTCGAGGACGCCTTCCTCTTTCAGAAAGTCGTTCAGTGACGACCCGATATGCTTATTGCGCTTTTTCATTTCGTAACCTCCTTCATTCGCTGTTTCGCCAGTGCCAGATCGTCCGCGGGGGTTTTCTGCGTTTTCTTGATGAACCCGTGCAGGACCACGAGCATTTGGTCGTGAAAGCACAGGATGAGCCTCGCTATCCGCTGGCTCGGAAGCGCCGACCGGACTTCCCATAGACCGTCTTTGAGGCTTCCCACCTGGCCTCCCGATCGGCCAACCGAATTGCACCCGCATAAGGTCGAGCCCGATCGCGCGCCGGTCGTCCTTCTCGAGGCTGCGCAGCCAGTCGAGCACCGGTTCCCCGCCCGCTTCCGCGCGGTAAAACCGGGCCGGTATCTCCGGGTTTTATTCATCTCGTTTCACGCTCCAGTATGTACCAAAAATGATACGATGTCTAGCCCGCAAAAGCTTCTCTGTTCCTTCTGTCACAGCAATTTTGGGGTTTTATGCCAGAGGATATTGTGATTGGGACAGGGTTCGACGATTCAACGTGCCTTGCCAGAATGCGCCAAAAATGACACACTGAGACTTGTTTGATCGTTCGAAGAAGCTCCCGGCGTTCTTTTATGAGAATCCCAACGGCCACCAACCGGTGAAGGCGTGGATTCTCGAACTTTCTCCAGCGGAGAAGACGAAGTTGCGACTGGAACTCACGTAAACCAGCTAAGACACCGGACGCACAGCGCAGCTATACTGGTTGTGTTGCTTGCCGAATCGACCCGTAAGTAACTGGCGGTCATTATGTCCCCTATTGCACATCACCCGATGCCGTTGAACTCTCTCGCCGCCGCGTAGTTATACGCCCCGGCAGGGTTCGCGCCCATCGCATTCAACAAGACAAAGTTGATGATCTATACGCATCCGTGCGCAGAGATCTGGTGTTCGTGTGTCCAAAACAGGGGATAACTGTCTTGAAAAAGCATAATCGTGGTTCCAGGGAACCACATTTCATCGATCCAGACTTCATTGAGGCTCTGGACGGAAACGAGTCGGGTAACGCGTCTTCTCGCCGGCAGGAAGAACGAAAAACACTGCAGTTTTGCCGGCAAGTCCAGCGGGCGCTGAACTTCGCGCTTGCGGACTGCAGCGTCAGCGACGACGTGGGCGGCATTTTTGTGGAGGAGGTGTCTCCGGCACCGGATTGCGGCCGCCTGCTGGTCCACGTGATCGTCCCGGGCGGGGTACCCGTCGCCGATGTAATGAACGCACTCGGTCGCGAGACTCGACGGCTCCGGTCCGAAGTAGCCTCGGCGATTACCCGGAAGCGTGCGCCCGAGTTGTATTTTGTCCCGGCTTATCCGGAAGGAGGCGACCATGAGTGAAACACCGATGGCGCCAATCCGGAGTTGGCTGGCGGCTCCCATGGGAAAGGAGGTGTCGGGGGCGATCGAACGCCTCCGGCGCTCCCCGGATATTCAGCAGATTGCCGTGATGCCGGATGTGCATCTTTCCGCCGACGTCTGCGTAGGAGTTGCGGTCGCCACATCGCACCTCATCTATCCACAGGCAGTTGGAGGCGACATCGGATGCGGAATGCTGGCTGTTGCCCTGGACGCTGACGCAGAATCGCTTAGTGCGCCCAGAGTTGCAGGGCAAGTTCTTGCAGATCTTGGCCGGGCGGTACCGGCGCGGCGGCGAAACCGGCGGACTGTCGTTGAACAACCTCATGAGATTGCCAACGACATACTCAGTCATCCCAGCCTGGAATCCGTCCGTCGAAATGAAGGCGCGCTCGAGTTCGCGACGCTCGGAAGCGGAAACCACTTCGTCGAAATCCAGGCAGATGAAGAAAACCGGCTTTGGCTTATGGTGCACAGTGGGTCGCGGGCTCCTGGCCAGGCAATCCGGGACTACCATCTGGCGCGTGCGGAACCCGTCGACAACCGGTTTCGCGTTCTCGATGCCGGGTCCCACGCGGGGGAGGAGTATCTTCACGATGCAGCCTGGGCTCGGCGTTACGCCGGGGCTTCAAGACGGGCGATCGCGGAAGAGGTTGGCCGCATGTTGTTCGACAGACTGGGCGCGACGGTCCTCTGGGAAACCCTGATCACGACGGACCACAATCACGTGTCGCCGGAACACTACGGCGGTCGCGACGTCTGGGTCCATCGAAAGGGAGCAATGCCGGCCCGGCTTGGCGAAGGGGGAGTCTTGCCCGGATCCATGGGCAGTCTCAGTTTCCACGTGGAAGGGCGAGGATACGAGGCGGCATTGTGTTCGAGCGCCCACGGAGCGGGTCGGGTATTGAGCCGGACGGAGGCTCGGGCCAAAGTCAGCGAACGGGATCTCCATCGACAAATGGAGGGCGTTTGGTATGACTCCCGAATCGCCGGGAAACTCCGCGACGAGGCTCCTTCGGCGTACAAGGACGTTCGTGCCGTACTCAGAGCGCAAAAGGACATGGTGAAAATCACACGCACTCTGAGGCCAGTGCTCAATTACAAAGGAGTGTGAGATTGACGTGCCACGGGATTGGAGTGGGCCAGTTTAAAAACGGCCCACTCAACCAGTGGCCGGTGAACGAATCGCAGCGGGAAATCCTATCGGAATGTCGAGGACGTGGACATCAAGGCCGCAACGACTGCGGACTCGGAGGTGTTTTCCGAAATAACCGCCCCGACGCCGTAGCGACGGCCGACGGCGTTAGCCGAGCCAGTTCCTGGCAGTTCCGCCGAAGCCCAGGCCTCGGCGTTCTTCGGCGCGCGATATGGCAGACTTGGGTCGGGATGGAACACGTCACGCTTGTCGTAATGCCGAAGGTCGAAATACCAAAGGCCAGCGATGCGGCGCTGCAGGAGACGGTGCGCCGATTGACGCGGAACTTCGCCGCAGCCGTGCCGCGTATGCCGCCCTTGGGGGAACAGGCATCGCCTCGGATGTATTGGTGTGGACGGCCAGCCAGTTCAACAGCCGCGCCCCTCTGGCCGCATCGCTGCCCGCTACGGTGATTCGCGAAGGAAAACTGCTGCATGCCGCATGATCCAGCGCTGGTGGAAGAAGTTCGCTGCAGTATAGGCGTCAGACGCGTCAGCGAATGAAGCTGATCCGACACAGGGACTGCGCCGCCAGAACGTCAAATTCGTGATGATCCGCGGTCAGAACGACACCGTTCATGCGTTGCGTCAACTCGATGGCGAAACAGTCGGCCAGTGAAACACGGCGGAGGTTGGCCTTCAATATTCCGGCCGCCTGCCAGGTAACCGAAGCCAGGCTTGCATCCTCGATTACGCCGGCTCGCGAGAGGTCCGCGATTGCCTGCTTTGCATCCCTGAGACCCGAAGCCCGGTGAAAATCATAGAAGACCTCGCAGAGGTTGAGAGCGTGGGCATGGCATTGGGAATCCGGATCGAGGAGCACCTCGGCAACAACGTCGGCACCCCGTTCATCCCGCAGGAATGCGATCATCGCGCTCGCATCGAGAATATAGATCACTGCCGGGATTCCAGGTTGAGATCGTCGGCCTTCCTGGCTATGAACGATTCACTGGATGTGGGCACGTGCTGGTATTTTCCCCGGATCGAATCGACCAGTTGCTTCCGGCTGACCGAGGCGGACGGCCGCGACTGATCAATGGCGGCCAGGGCGGACGTCAATTCCCGACGCTGCGACTGGTCGAGGCTTCGGACCGCTTCAAGGATGGCCTGGACTTGTTCCGACACGATAACTCCCTATTGACATCATATCGCCAATGGGAGCAAATAGCTCAGGTCGTCGGGGACGTCATGATCGAGCAGGAACTTCACCCTGGAGCCGGGGCCATCTGACGGGCAACCAGCAGGTCGATCTCTCCCCGTCGTGAACGGCGCTGGTGGAAGAGATCGCGACTGGCTTTCGAAAGCCAGGAAGGATCTGGCAGCGGCGGAATACGAGGTGACGGCGGATCCGCCATTCGCGGAAGACATTCTCTTTTTTATGCTCAGCAGACCGCCGGAGAAATCATAATTCACGCGATCGAGCCTGCATTTCCGCTATGCTCTTATTTAGGATCGTTATGAGTATCCAATTGGCTCCCGATATCGAAGCCGGGCTCCGCGCCGAAGCTGCCGCGCGCGGAATGGACGTTGATGCGCTGATCGCCACGGCGGTCAAGGCGTATCTGCGTGAGACGCCGCCACGTCCGGTTCCCGCGCTGCGCCGAATACCTTCTCGCGCCCGATCCGCTGAGATGGTGTGGACCTCCAACCCCGACACGCAGTTTCTCGGTAAGTGGGTGGTGCTGGAAGGCGGTCAGGTCGTCGCGAGCGGCTCGAATCCGAAACAGCTTTACGAGGACGTACGGGCGAGAGGCATCTCCTCGCCATTCCTGATCTTTGTTTCCCCCGACGAGCAAGAGCCGTTGCCGGCGGGTGGGTCGATTGAGTTCGCTGGACTTCGACGCGGACCTTGAGTACCAGGAAACCGCCGCCGGAATACTTGTCCCGGTACGGTTGATTCACGGTGACCGAAGCGTCGAATTGACGGCGCGGCTGGACACAGGGGCGGCAGATTGTCTTTTCGACCGCTTCTACGCCGAGATGCTGGAGCTTCCCAAGTTCCGGGGTGGAGAGGCATTATCGGACAGTCACGGGCTCGTTTGCCGCCTTCGGGCACGAGATTACCATTGAGACCCTCGGACTTCAATGGGTGGCGCTGGTGTTCTTTCATGCTATGGGAAATCCCGCCCACGCATTTTTGGGCCGTCGTGGCTGGCTGGATCGTGTGCGAATCGGAATCGTGCACGACCGGCGGAGATTGTTTCTCGGGCGCTAAACCAGCAACAACACGGGTACCGTCAACGCCCAAGATTCGCGAAGGGAAACTGCTGCATGCCGCATGATCCCGCGCTGATGGAAAAGGTTCGGAGGCTGGCTGTCGAAGCCGGAAAAGATCTGGCGGCGGCGGATGACATCGTGACGGCGTTACGCCGAGTAATGGTGATCGGGCGTCAGCGTTCCGTCAATAGGTCTGAGTCATTCATGGCTAAAACACCCACCGTGGCCCCCCCGTTTGCCGTTCTTGCGAGGAGCCAGGCACCGGAAACCCCGTAGTGTCGTTCCCATCGATCCATCCGCTGACCGACTGCGGCGGGATTTCTCACAGAAACGCAGAGACTTCGGGGAAAGACGCGCGTCATCGGTCAGGCGAAATTGACGTTATTTCGGATACCACTCTTGCCGGCGCGCTCCAGCAGCCGAAACAAGGCCACTCGCTCCTCGCCACGGGTTCTGCGGCGAATGACTATCACGACGCCATGATGCGGCTTCGTTGCTGCGAGATGCAGAAAGTCGTCCCGGTTGCAGGTCAGGAGTATGCAATCGGCCCCGTGGGCAAAGCGGATAACGGCCTCGTCTGAAGAATCGGAAGGGCCTGGCGCAACAACGTGACATTATGGCCCAATTGCTCGAGCAAATAGCTCAGGTCGTCCGGCACGTCATGATCGAGCAGGAACTTCACTCCGAAGCCGGAGCCATTTGGCGGGCGATGAGCAAGTCGATCTCTCCCCGGTGATCCTCATAATAGGCCAGGCATTCGTAGATCTGAGATCGGGTCAGTTGCGGGAAACAGTTCGCCCGCACCGTGTCGATCGTCTCACCATTCTGAAGCAGGCCGATAACATCGTGAACGGCGATCCGGGTACTCTCCACTGTGGGATTCCCGCTGCGCACGCCCGCCGAACGTACGATGTAGCGATAAGCTTCCGAGACCGAGGCCATATCTGAATGGTACGGTTCTCATCACCGGGTGTCAACCGGGAGCAATTTGCGTGGGAATCTGCACCGTCTGGACAAAAGGCACATACTGGCAGATGAGGAGGCCATGCGAGCCAGGAACAGGCTCAATACGCGTGTCAATCATACTCCGCCACTGCTCCAACACCGTCCCGGCCGCCCCCAGCCCCGGCCCAATCGGGTCCGCTTCGGGTGTGCGAGACAGAAGTGGCGGATTCGGGCCCGACATGGATCGCTGAGACTCGCGAATAGCGCACCGCTCCGGGACGAATCTGGCATTGTGGAGCCACATAGGCTCGGCGTAATATGAAGAACGCACGCCTCAAGAAGATGTTCGGGCCGTGCCAGGAAAGGAATAGCCATGACTGAGCCGACCACTTCCACTGAACTTCGTTTCGATCCGCCCGGGCCAGGACCCTGGACTCAGGATGCCGTCCACCTTCCCCGCCCGTTGACGCGCTACTTCCAGGAGACCCAGCCCGCGTCCTTCAAAAGGGGCACCAACGACTTCGCCCGCTTCTACGGCATGCTCATCGATGGCCTCCAGATGGCCTACGTGAACGGCTTTGGCTACAACCAGGTGGTGCCGGCTCCGGATGCCGAAATCCCGGAGCGGTTTCAGCGCGCCGAACAGGTCTTCGCGCAGAAGCTCTGGCGCGAACAACTGCGCGACTGGGATGAAAATCGCAAGCCGGCGGCCATTGCCGCGCACCGGGAGCTGCAGGCTATCGATCCGGACGCTCTCGCAGACGCGGAGCTTGCCGCCTATCTGACGCGTTGCCGCGACCATCATTCGGCTATGACGGCTCAGCATATGCGCTTCACGGGGGGCGCGGTGATCCCGGTCGGCGACTTTCTCGCACACGTCGGGGACTGGACGGGCCTGCCGCACTCCGAGTTACTGGGGCTGATGCGCGGTTCCGCGGAGGTGTCTTCGGGCGGTTCCGCCGAGATGGAGCGTCTGAAGCAAGCGTTCGCAGGGGACGCCGCCGCCCGCGAGGCGCTGGCGTCCAACGCCGATCCCGCGCAGGTGCTCGCCAGCCTGCGTGCGCTCGGAGGCGAAACCGGCGAAGCGGTGAACGGCTACCTCGATCTGGTTGGTAACCGATTGATTGACGGTTTCGATATCGCCGAACCCACGGCGATTGAGCTGCCGGATGCGCTGCTCCGGTCCATCCGGATTGCCGTTTCCGGAGAAGCCCAGGCCGCCTCCGACGTCGACGCGCGCACGGCCGAAGTTCGCGCTCAGGTCCCGGCGGCAAACCAGGCGGAGTTCGACGAACTGCTCGGTGAGGCCCGCCTCATGTATCGCCTGCGCGACGAGCGAGGCATCTTCAGCGACATCTGGGCCTCGGGTATCATGCGGCGAGCCGCACTGGCCGCCGGTCGGCGCGTTGCAGGCCGCGGCCGCATCGCTACCTCGGCGCACATGCTGGATGCCAGTCTGGACGAGATGTGCGCACTCGTTACGGGTACGGGCGGCCCATCCGGGGACGAACTTGCCGGGCGCGCCGGATATCGCGCGGCCCATACGGCCAAAGACGCCCCGCCTTCTCTTGGGCCGCCCGTACCGCCCCCGCCGGATCCCTCGAAACTGCCCCCGGGCGTGGCTCGGCTGATGCGTGCGACTTTCATCTCCATGGGCCACTTGTTCGGGAGTTCCGAGGCGCAGAACGAGGAAAAGATCCTTTATGGTCTTGCGGCCAGCAGGGGCGTCTATGAAGGACCCGCGCGCCGGGTTTCCGGCCCGTCCGAGTTCGGCCGGATCGTCAGGGGCGACGTGCTGATCACCGAGTCGACGTCGGAAGCCTTCAACATCCTGCTGCCGCTGCTGGGCGGGATCGTGACGGATAACGGCGGACTCCTCTCGCATGCGGCTATTGTGGCGCGGGAGTACGGTATTCCGGGTGTCGTAGGGACCCGCGAGGCGACCGAGCGCATTTCCGATGGCGCGAGGGTTCGCGTGGATGGCGATAACGGTGAGGTCACGGTGCTCGGATGAAGAAGGTGGTTCCGTTCACACGTGCGCGTGAGACGTCGCTCTACGGATCGAAGGCGGTGGGGTTGGGCGAGGCGGCGCGGTATGGGCTTCCGGTCCCGCCTGGCGTGGCGCTTTCCGGGGATTTGGTGGAAGCGGTCGCGTCGGGGGATTTGGCGGCGATAGAAAAGCTGGCTAAGGCCGTGACTGCGCTGCCGGCGCCATTCGCGGTGCGGTCGTCAGCCGTGGACGAAGACGGCGCGACGGCGAGTTTCGCGGGCCAGCACCTGACGCTGCTCAACGTGCATTCGGCGGCCGATGTGCCGGGTGCGGTGCGCGAAGTCTGGTGGTCGGCGAACTCGGATTCGGCGATCACCTATCGCCAGCGGGTGGGCCAGTTCACGCGACCGAGCGTGGGCGTGGTGGTGCAGACGCTGCTGAATCCGAGCGTGGCGGGGGTGATGTTCACGGAGAACCCGGTTACCGGCGCCGATGAGCGGTTGATTGAAGCGACGTGGGGTCTGGGAGAAGCGGTGGTTGCGGGTCTGGTGGTGCCGGACCACTTCCGGCTCGAGCGGTCCGGCCATGTGCTGGAGCGTAAAGGCGGGCGCAAGCGCATCGCGATCCGCGCGCTCCCGAACGGGGGCACTTTCGAGCAACAGGTGCCGCCCGCGCAGGTGAATCAGCTTTGCCTGGGCGATGAACAGCTTGCGGCCCTGGGCGAACTGGCGCTGAAGTGCGAGAAGGCATACGGCCCGCGGCGCGACATTGAATGGGCATATCAGGACGGTACGCTCTACCTCCTCCAATGCCGAGCGATCACCACCGGGAAGGCGCCTGGCGCCGCGCCACCGCCCGGGCCGCCGCCTCGCGACCCCGTGGCTGCGCTGCGACGGGTTCAGCTTTTTGCCGATCTGGACCGGAGGCAGGCCGAGCAGATCGCAAAACTGCTGAAGGAACGCCGCTTCGCAAAGGGCGAGACGGTCATTTTGGAAGGCTCGGGAGGCGCCGCGTTCTTCTTTATCGACTCGGGTGAGGCGACGGTGTCGCGCAAAGGCGTGGCGCTGGCAACGTTGGGGCAGGGAGATTACTTCGGCGAGGTTGCGCTGATCGATGGCGGGCCGCGGTCGGCCACAGTGACCGCGGCGACCGATCTCGCCTGCTACGGGCTTACCTTTTGGGAATTCCGTCCGCTGGTGGAACGGAATGGCGCTATCGGCTGGAAGCTGCTGCAGGCGATGGCGAAGCGGCTGCGGGCGGCGGAACCGAGTTAGGGAAGCGGTTAGGTCAGGGTCCGCCACAGCCCGGGCTTTCCCGATCGGGTGGCGGCCTGCCGAGGGAAGGCGCCATCACCAGGGAGGCCGGTTTCAAAACAATGCGTACCGGTACGAGGGGCCTTTACCCGACGGGTACCTTTTAGCGACACTTGGTGTGGCACTAATTCGCCTGCCTGCAAATCGATTTGCGGCCGTTCATGGTCTGCAAAGGTTCTTTGAACGTTTTTGAACAGTGCTGCCGATTCTGTCGCGAGAGGTGTTTCCAGTCATGATCGAACTATCGTCTGGCGAAATTTACGTTTTGGTGGCGTTCACGTTTGCTATCATTTCGATCCTGGTAATTGGGGTCGGAATATTGATTCAGGTGTCCCACACGCGAAGCGATATTCAGGCTGTTCGTCGATTTGTCAGCCTTGGTCGGGGAAGAGGTTGAGGCGCCTCGTTCTTGGTATTGGTCTGTTTTCTGCTTTGTATGCAGGCAGAGGGACTGAAGTTACGGCAATCAGGGAGATTTCCGTTAAGATCACGTCTAATCTCGACCGGATTTCCCGCACTCTCGATTCCCTGAAATAAAGGCGGCTACCGGGCTGCCGAGTAAAGCCAGGCATATCCCGCCCGACCGGGGCTTCTCCCGCTCGACCGTGTCGGAAATCCGCCGATGCGGACGCGAAAAAGTCGGGCAGGGAGCCAGATTGTCCCAGGGCCATCCTCACCACGGGAACGACTGAGATATCATGCAAAATTCCGATGCGAAAAATCCTGGTCACACTCCTGCTCAGCGCCCTCACCATTCCGGTGACGCTCGCAGCCGCAGATCCGTCGGCTGCGCCCCCGAAAAGAACGTCGGCCGTATCCCCAAAGAAACCGCTCGCAAAGAAACGGCCTGCGAAAACCACGTCGGCGACATCCGCAAAGAAAAAGCCTGCAACACCCGCTAAGAAGCGGCCGGTGGCGTCCGCGAAGAAGCCGGCAGTGAGAAAACGGTCGGTTGCATCGGCGAAGGCACCGCCGCTTCCCGAACTCCCCGGGAAAATGCCCGAGATCGGTTATCCCCTGGCCGAGATCAAGCCCGGAGAACTGCACAGCGAGTTCAACGATCATCGGCGCGGTCACACGCACCATGCCATCGACCTGATGCGTCCGCGCGGTACCCCGGTTATGGCAGTGACCGACGGAGTCATCCACAAGCTCTATCGCAGCCGGACGGGCGGCATTTCGATTTATCTCTTTGATGGCAGCGAAGAATACTGTTACTTTTACGGCCACCTGGATCATTATGCGAAAGATCTGCATGAGGGCCAGGAGGTCCATGAGGGAGACCTGATCGGCTATGTCGGGTCTACCGGTAACGCCAGGCGCTCGTCGCCACACCTGCATTTCGCGGTAAGCCTGACCGGGGCCGAACGTAAGTGGTCCGGCGGGGTGCCGATCGATCCCTATCTGATGCTGGTCGCGGCAGCCGTGCCTCCACCCTCTGCGCCCGCCGGTGGGACTGTGGCGGGAACCGAGACTGTGGCAGATAGCGAGACGACTGCGGTTACTTCCGGGGGCGGTTCCGTACAGGAATAGAGCCGGTACGTCGCTGTCCCTGGTTTTTCGCAGCGCGGATTCGTTGTAAGCTTGCAGGCATGTCATTTCGCCGCGCATTCTCCTTTCTTCTGCCTGTGCCGACGGTTGTCCTGCTGCTGCAGTGTGGCGTCCTGTTGGCCCAGACCCCCGCATCCTCCGCACCCGTTTCCGCAGTTGCCCCGTCGCTGCACGATCGGGCAAACGGACTCCTGACAGACGCCCTGAAGAGCAAGAACCCGGACACCAGAAAAGAAGCCGTTCAGGCTCTGAGCCTTGCCGGTTTGCGGGAACCCTATTTTTCCCAGGTGGAAGCGATGCTCGACGATAAAGACGTCGAAGTGCGGGTCGCCACCGTCACCAGCATGGTGGATTTGAAGAACCCGCGCACCGTCGCCGCGCTGAAAAAAGCACTCAACGACGACGTGCCGGAGGTGAGTTTTGCGGCGGCGAAAGCGCTTTGGGCGCTCAACGATCCCGCCGGACGGGACGGACTGGTGGCCGTTCTCAGCGGTGAGTCGAAGACCGCGTCGGGCTTCCTGACGAAGCAAAAGCGGGATGCGTTGCGTATGCTCCAGACGCCGAAGCCGTTATTCACCTTCGCTTTGATGCAGGGGATCGGGATGGCTCCGATCCCAGGGGTGGGGCAGGGCGTGTCCTCGTTGCAGGGGATTCTTTCCGATCCCGGCGTTTCGGGCCGGGCGGCGACGGCGCTCCTGTTGAGCAAAGACAGGAGTCCGGAAGTACTCAAAGCGCTGCGGGACGCGCTCAGCGATAAAGATGCCTCGGTGCGCGCGGCCGCGGTACACGCCCTGGCGCTGCGGAATAGTCCGGCTTTGTTGCCCGAACTGACACCGTTGGTCGACGACAAAAAGGAAGCGGTGCGCCTGCGGGCGGCGGCGGCCTACCTGCGCCTCGAGGGGATCAAATCGGCGAAGCCGGTCGCGAAGAAATAGGTTCGGAGATCACCCGCATTTCCGGCCCTGTGGTGTTTGGGCGACCAGCGGCGTGGGTGAGATCGGCGCCGGACCGGAAACCTGTCGTTTCATTGATTTCTCCCTGGTGGGGCCGGTGCGGGACCGGAAATGGGGAGGATTTGCTCCTGACGGCACCCGAAAACGGAGAGCCAGATTGCGATTCCGCCCGGCCCCCAACAACCCTGGAACATTATCGTCACACCCGGAGTCCTATAATGTGTAGATTCTCTGTTTGAGGTTCTTATGACCGGCTCCTGTTCGCTCAACATAAACGCGAGTCTCACCACCGAGCAGCAGGCGTCGCTCGAAGACCAAGTCCTTCTCTCTGCCCTCCAGCGCGCCGAATCCAACGCCTACGAGACCCTGATTTCGCGTTTCCAGTCCCCGGTTTACAACCTCGCCTGGCGCTTGCTGGACGATCCCTCCGATGCCGGTGACGTGGTCCAGGAAGTCTTCCTCAAGGTGTTCCGCAATGTGGACAGCTTCCGAGGCGATTCCACGCTGCGAACCTGGATTTACCGCATCACCGTGAACGAAAGCCACAATCGCCGCCGCTGGTTGTTTCGGCACCGCAAGGGCGAAACCGGCATTGAAGACGTCTACGCGGGTGAAGACAGCCGCGAGACGCCGCTGGTGGATTCCGGCGAAACGCCCTTCGATTTCACCATGAACCGGGAAGCCCAGTTGCTGCTCGAACAGGGCCTGGCCGCGATCAGTCCGTCGTTCCGCGACGCACTGGTGCTGCGCGAGGTGGAAGAACTGAGTTACGAGGAGATTGCCCACATTCTGGATATTTCGATCGGCACCGTGAAATCCCGGATTGTGCGCGGACGCGAAGCTCTGCGGCATTATCTGGCCGACCGCCTGAATCCGGCGAGCGCTCTGCAACTGGTGCCGGGACATGCGATGGAGGCCAAATGACGGAGCTTCGATGCAAAGCAGTCCGCCTCAGCCTGTGGGATTATGCGGCCAGCCAACTGCCCGTCCAGGAAAATGCCGCGGTGGATGCTCATCTGGATACCTGCCGGAATTGCGATCG
>Ga0302320_10021732_pt1 | contig 12710 bp, 8 predicted proteins | sample Bog_T0_3_FD_202130 | JGI IMG/M metagenome (GOLD analysis project Ga0302320, IMG submission 202130) | Peat permafrost microbial communities from Stordalen Mire near Abisko, Sweden - Bog_T0_3 | ecosystem: Environmental > Terrestrial > Soil > Wetlands > Peat | place: Sweden: Abisko, Stordalen Mire...
ATGCGCCATTCACGCCTCCATTCGCGATGAGCGAGGGTCGTCAACTCAAAATAGGCTTCTCCAACCGGATCGGCAAATCGCGGACTCGCACAACCGTGGCGTGATAGACTGCGTTGGACACGGCGACGTTCGTGCCGACATTGCCGAGTTGCGTCGCAAGAGGCGGTTCCGGGCGCGATTACGTCCTCCCTCGTCGAGGGTTCCGCCGCGCGGCGCCTGGAACCCGGTGACGTTCGACGCGTTCAAGTGCCGGAGGAGCGCTTAACATGCCGACTTTGAGCGATGAGCGGACCGTCCCGGTGATAGACGCCGTCGCCACGATGGACCGCGACGATCCTTCAATCGGCGAAGTGAGGTTTCTCACCGACGAGGGATGGCGGATATTTCAACTTCCCCGGATCATTCTGAAACGGCTTGCGCGAGAACTTCAGGACGGCTTGCAGGCCACGGCTTCGGATCAACCCAAGGGATAGCGAAGGACTGAAAATGGCGCCTCGCGCGAACTGGAAAGGCCTGTTGCAGGTGGCGGAGGTGATCTGCCCCGTTGCTCTGTATACCGCTGTGTCGGCGTCCGAGCGGATCGCGTTTCACACCATCAATCGCGCGACCGGACATCGCGTAAGACGCGAATTCGTCGATGCCGAATCCGGCGAGCCCGTTCAGCGCGAAGATCAGGTGAAGGGCTACGCGGTCGGCAAGGAGGATTACGTCATGTTGGAGCCCTCCGAGATCGCCGCCGCGACGCCTGAAAGCGATAAGATCCTCGAGGTTTCCGTCTTCGTCGGCATCGATGAGTTCGATGACGTCTATCTCGACACTCCCTATTATCTCGGACCCGTCGACCGTGGCGCGGACGAGGCCTATGCGCTCATCCGCGAGGGTTTGATCTCCAACAAGGTGGCCGCGATCGCGCGAACCGTTCTGCATCGTCGCGTCCGGACCTTACTGATCCGCGCCCGCCCCGAAGGCATGATCGCGACGACGCTGATCTTCAACTATGAAGCGCGGTCGGCGAAAGCCGCATTCCATTCCATTTCGGACGCGGCGATCAAGGGCGAAATGCTGGAGCTCGCCCAGCATATCATCAAGACCAAGATGGGCGCTTTCGATCCCTCGACTTTCGACGATCGTTACGAGAACGCGCTCGCCGATCTCGTCAAGGCCAAGGCGGCGGGCAAGACCATCGCGCCGCCGCGACGCGAGAAACCAGCGGCCGTGGTCGATTTGATGGCGGCTCTGCGCCAAAGCGCCGGCGCCGGCGGTGAAAAGGGCGAAGTCAAGCGGAAGAGCGGGCGGTCATCAAAAAGTCGCTCCTCCGCGACGTCGCGGCGAAAGGCGAGTTGATCGATGACGCTCGCACAATACCGCAAGAAGCGCGATTTTTCCGTCACGACCGAACCGAAAGGCCGCAAGGCGACGAATCTCGGCGCGAGTTTCGTCGTGCAAAAACACGACGCGAGGCGATTGCATTACGACTTTCGCCTGGAGATGGACGGCGCGTTGAAAAGCTGGGCGGTGACGAAAGGACCCAGCCTCGTGCCGGGAGAAAAGCGTCTCGCCGTCCATGTCGAGGATCATCCAATCGCATATGGCGATTTCGAAGGGACGATCCCTAAAGGCGAATACGGCGGCGGCACGGTGATCGTGTGGGACCGCGGCCGATGGACGCCGATAGGCGACGCGCGGCGTGGTTACGCCAAGGGCCACCTCGAATTCGAGTTGGAGGGCGAGAAGCTTCGCGGGCGCTGGCGTCTCGTCAGAATGCACGGCAAACCCGATGAGAAACATGAGAATTGGTTGTTGATCAAGGGCGAAGATGAGTATGCTTGCGACAAGGACGCGCCCGATGTTTTGGACGAACTGCCTAATTCCGCCAAGACGGGGCGCGATCTCATCGAGGTGGCGGGCGACAAGGCGGCGCCTGAACCCAAGTCGCGGCCGCGCGCGAAGGCGCCGAAAGCCGCTGATAACGCGGCGATCCAGGGAGCCCGTCGAACGCCGCTGCCGGCTTTCGTCGGACCCGCGCTCGCCACGCTCGTCTCGCAGCCCCCATCAGGGGACAATTGGCTGCACGAGATCAAATTCGACGGCTATCGCGTGCTTGCCCGTGTGGAGGATAAGCAGGTCGCGCTGATGACGCGAAGCGGTCACGATTGGACCCGCAAATTCGGTAAAGCCATTCCCGCCGAATTGCTTCGACTGCCCGTCACCACGGCATTGTTGGACGGAGAACTCGTCGTCGAGAACGGGTCGGGCGCGTCGGACTTTTCGCTGTTGCAACGCGATCTCTCGGAAGGGCGAGACGACCGCTTCGTTTATTACGCCTTCGATCTCCTCCATCTCGACGGCCAGGACCTTCGCGGCGCGCCGCTGAGCGCGCGAAAGCAACGCCTCGAACGCATCATCGGCGCCGAGCCCAGCGTCGTTCGCTTCAGCGGGGATTTCGCGGAGGCGGGCGATCTGGTGTTGCGCCACGCGTGCCGTCTCGGCTTGGAGGGGGTCGTCTCGAAAATGCGCGATGCGCCCTATCGCTCGGGGCGCGGCAAGACCTGGGTCAAATCGAAATGTTCGGCGCGGCAGGAATTCGTGATCGGCGGCTATGTCCCATCGACGTCGATGCCCGACGCTGTCGGATCGCTCGTACTCGGCGTTCATGAGGGCAAAGCGCTCCACGGCGTAGGCCGGGTGGGCGCCGGCTTCACCGTCGCCGTCGCGGAAGACTTGTTCAAACAGCTCTCACACAGAGAAACCAAGTCGAGCCCGTTCACACCGCCGCTGAGCGCGGAGGCGGCGCGGGAGGTCAGATATGTGAAGCCGGACCTCGTCGCCGAGGTGGAGTTTCGCGCATGGACGGCCGATGGCATATTACGGCACGCTTCGTTTCGCGGCCTACGCGAAGACAAACCGGCCGCTGAAATCGCCCGTGAAACGCCGACGTCCACGAAAATGACCAAGCCCTCAACCCGCACCATCAAGCTCACGCATCCCGATCGACTGCTCTGGCCCGACCAGGGCGTGACCAAGGAAGGGCTCGCCGACTACTACACCGAAGTCTGGCCTTATATCGCGCCCTTCGTCATCGGGCGCCCGCTCGCTCTGGTGCGCTGCCCTGATGGGGTGGGAGGTCCCACTTTCTTCCAGAAGCATGCGTGGCAGGGGCTTTCAGCGGCGATCACCGAGGTCCACGACCCCCAACACAAGGACGAGAAGCCGCTCATCACCATCAACGACCTCGACGGCCTGATGTCGCTCGTGCAGGCGGCGGTGCTGGAAATCCATCCGTGGGGATCGACGGTCGCCGATTGGGAACGACCCGACACGATCACGATGGACCTCGATCCCGGCGAGGGCGTTCCATGGGAAGCTGTCATGAGCGCGGCCCGAGAAGTCAAGGCGCGCCTCGAACAGGCCGGGCTGGCGGCGTTCGTGAAGACGTCGGGCGGCAAGGGTCTGCATATCGTCGCGCCGCTGAAGCCCTCGGCCGATTGGGCCTGGGTCAAGGCGTTCACCATGAAGTTCGCCCAGAGCATGGCGTCCGACAGCCCGGACGCTTTCGTTGCGACGATCGCGAAAGTGAAGCGTCGCGGCAAGATTCTGGTCGATTATTTGCGCAATCAACGCGGCGCGACCGCTGTCGCCGCCTATTCGACTCGCGCGCGGCCGGGCGCCACGGTCTCGATGCCGCTGGTGTGGAGTGAATTGATTCCGGGCCTGGAAGCCAAGCATTTCACGATCGAGAATGCGCTGAAGCGCCTCGGGTCGATGCGTTCCGATCCGTGGGCCGACTTTCGTTCGGCCGCCGTCCCGATGGAGGCCGTCGGACCTCGCGGCAAACGCAAGCGTTAGCGGCGCTTTCCAGCCGCCTTTTCGGAAAGCAGACTCTTTCGCAACGCATCGACGATGCTGATGACATTGCCCGTGACAGGCGCGGGCTCTGGCTTTCGTTTCGTCGCCCGCTTCCGACCCTTTTCTTTCGCCGCGATATCCCCGAGGAGACGGTCCTGGACCGGATCATCAACCATATCCGGGCTCCAGGAACGGCGCCTCGATGCGATCAACTTGCCGACAAGGGTTTCCAATTCGGCGTCGATCGACTTGTTTGACGGAATATGAAGATCATCGAGGGCTCGCACCTCGTCGCCATAGCGAAGCGTCCAAAGGATCATGCCCCTGTCGCGCGGCGCCAGCATCACCGCGCGCTCGCGGCGATAGAGAACCAGGCGGGAAATGCCGACACAGTCCGCCGCTTTCATCGCGTCGCGGATGACGCGGAAAGCTTCTTCGCCGACCGAACCGTCAGGGGTCAGATAGTGAGGCTTGTCGTACCAGATCCAATCGAGAGAATCGGCCGCGACAAACGTTTCGACGTCGATGGTCCGCGCGCTTTCCAAGGCGACCGCCGCGATCTCGTCATCTTCCAGAACGACGTAGTCGCCTTCGCCGCGAGCATACCCCTTTACCGCGTTGTCCTCGGCGACCGGCTTGCCGGTTTCGGCATCGACGTATCGGCTGACGACCGGATGTCCTGTCTTCCTGTTCAAAGTGCGGAACCGCACCTTCTCGTTTTCACTCGTCGCTGGCGCCATCGCGACAGGACAAGTGACGAGCGAAAGCTTGAGATAGCCGCGCCAGAAAACGTGGTCCATCAGCCCTCCATTCCCAGGAGGAGACAGATCAAACCGGCCATCGCCATCACCAGGGCGCCGGCGGTGAGTCCCCATACGCGGATTTGACGCGCGGACCCACGGTAGTCGCTGGTTTGCAGATGGTGGCGCACCTCGAGGTCGGCGACAAAGGAAAGAAACAGCGCCCCGCCCGCCACCACGCTGATTATCTGTTCCATCTCGAAGCCTTCCCCGTATCGGCCGTTTGTCTCCAAACGCGGCAGTTCCCAACGAGTTCCCCCGCGCTTCGTTGCGTCGGTTTCTTCAATGGACAAGGGGAACGGGACGTCGCCCGCCACGTTGCCTTCACGTCTTTCGACGCGAGGGATAAGTCCAATGCGCAAAATCACCGGCTCATCGATATTTCATACGACGGCCACCGGCTATTGCGTTGGCGCGTCGATCGGGATTTCGCTCAGCTGGGCTCTTCTCGTCGCCAATCCGATCATATCTCATTGGGTCGCGGACGGCCCGGAGCCCGCTTCCGCTTGCCTCGCGCTCGGCGGTTGTTTGGCCTCGCTTTTCGCCGTCGGCGCGGCCCTCAGCGCGTTCATCATCCAAATTCTGTACGGCGGGGACGCGAAGCGATAATTCGTCCTACCCACCGGACTCAATTGATCTCGGAACCGCCGCTGGGCGCCATCGTCGGGATCTCCGGCCCGGCCGGCGGGGGAATGTCGATTGGTTGCGGCGGCTCCGGCAATATCACGTCGGGACTTGGCGCCGGCACGTTGGTGGGATCCTTTGAAGGCGCCTCCGAAGGTGGTGACGGAACCTCGGGCGGGGCGACGGGAGGCGTTGGCGAGGCGGGGCTGATGGCCATGGGAATCTCCATTCGTGGAGACGAGGAACTTCGTCACGATCGATAAGCGGCGCCGCGTGAATTTGTTCCCGTCGTGATGGTTGGCGGAACAGGCGCGCGCCTATTTCGTTGAGCACCGACGAACGTACAGCGGCGCGAGCGTACAGCGGCGCGAGGTCTCTCATGACGGGTCAACGAAAAGGCATGTCGGGGCGGGCGGTTCGACAAACCGAGCGCGGTTCACCCGGAACCGAGCGGGAAGGCGGACAGCCCTACGCCACGGAGACGGAGGCCTAAGAGGGTAAAAATCTGAAACAGCCGACGGAGACCGCGTCGCCGCGCCGAGGACGAAAGTCTTCCGAGCCGCGATCCTCGTCGCGAACTCTCGGCTAAAACCGGACGCCGACTCCGCGAAGCGCCTTTTCCAATTGCTCGCTGGTGTAGGGCTTCGGCAGAAGACCAATGAGGTCGTGGCCTTGAAACCGGTCGAGCAGCGACGACTCGCTATGCCCGCTTGCGATCACGATCGGCAATGTCGGATATATGGCGCGCAATTCGTTGACCAGAACATCCCCCGACGCGTCGGGAAGACCGACATCGACGACGGCGGCGGCGACGTCTCCCTTCAGCAAGGTCAGTTTGCTCTTGGCGGCCGTCGCCGAGCCCACGATTTCCGCGACGAAGCCGATATCCTCGAGCATGTCCGCGGCCACCATTTGTATCAGCGCTTCATCTTCCACGACCAGAATGCGCGGCGGAGACGATTGCGCGTCCAGGACGTCCCTGATCCGTTCGGCGAGCGCCGCGTAGGTGAAAGGTTTCGTGATCAACTGAACGCCGGGATCGAGCCGGCCATCGTGCACGATGGCGTTGCGAGCGTATCCCGTCGTATACAGAACCTTGAGATCGCGCCGCTGAGCCTGCGCCGCCTCGGCAAGTCGCCGCCCGTTCATGCCGCCGGGGAGCCCGACGTCCGTGAAGAGCAATCTAATTTCAGGTCTCCGCCCGAGTTGCTCGAGCGCGACTTTTCCGTTCGGAGCTTCCACGACCTGATAGCCGAGATCGCGGATTGTCGAAGTGGTGTGGGCCCGCACATCGTCGTCATCCTCGACGACGAGAATCGTTTCGCCATGGTTGCCGCGCGGAATTCTCACCGCCGGCGGCTCCGGCTCCGGTCTCTCCTCGGCGTACAATCGGGGCAGGTATATCCTTACCGTCGAACCCTGCCCCAACTCGCTATAAATTCTGACATGGCCGCCCGATTGTTTGACGAACCCGTACACCTGACTCAAACCCAGACCGGTGCCATGGCCGGTATCCTTGGTCGTGAAGAAAGGATCGAACGCCCGCGCGAGCGTCTCCGGGGTCATTCCGATACCGGTGTCGGTGACGGCGATCGACACATATTGACCCGGCGCGACCTCGGCCTGCCCGGCGGCATAGCTCTCGTCGAGGCTCGCGTTGGACGTCTCGATGGTGAGCTTTCCGCCCGTCGGCATCGCGTCCCGCGCATTCACGGCCAGGTTGAGAATCGCCATCTCCAACTGGTTCGCATCGACGCTGCCACGCCACAGCCCGCCCGACAGGACGACTTCAACCGCGATCTGTTCGCCGATGGTTCGTCGCAGCAGGTCGGACATATCAGCCACCAACCGATTGACTTCGAGGGGCTTGGGATCGAGCGGCTGTTGACGCGAAAACGCGAGAAGTCGCTGCGTCAGAAAGACGGCGCGCTGGGCGCCCCTCATCGCGTTGTCCGCCAACCTTTCCAGATTGCCGTTGTCCGTCGGCGCTGATCTCAGTCGGCGTTGCAGGTTTTCCAAATTACCCACGATGATTGTCAGAAGATTGTTGAAATCATGCGCCACACCACCTGTGAGGTGACCGATGCTTTCCATTTTCTGCGCTTGACGCAGCGCCTCCTCGGCCTGTCGGCGCGCCGTGATCTCGACCGCCTCGGGCGCGATGCCCACCAATGCGCCCGAGGCGTCGCGAACCGGACGCATTTGAAAATCGAACCAGCGCCAGCCGCCCACCGGCAATTTCACGCGTATCTCATGCCGAACGGTCTGGCCGTCAACCGCGGCGCGAACACCGTTCAACACGGTTTCCGGCATCCCGGGCGTACCAGTGAACCAGGGGGCCTCCCAGAACGGCTTGCCGACGATGTCGGCGAGCCGCGCGTCGATGCCCGAGAGCGACGTGGAATTCGCGTCGAGCAGCGTGCCGTCGGGCGACATGTAGCCCTGATAGGTGTAGCTGTTCTCGAATATCGCGCGCAGACGCGTCTCCTTGCTGCGTAGTTCCGCGGTGCGTTCGACTACCTGGGCCTCCAGCATTTCGTTGAGCCGCAACAAAGTGTCCTCGGCGTTCTTCCTTTCGGTAATGTCCTGGAAGTAGAGCGACAGACCGTGATCGCGGGACGGAAAAACGCGAAGGTCGAACCACCGGCCGGAGGAAATGTGAAAGCTCTCGAAAGCGACGCTAACACGCTCTCTCATCGCCTTGCGAAAATGCGCCTCGACTTCGGAGCCGGGATCGTTCGGAAACTCGTCCCAAAACAACTTGCCAATCAAGTTTTCGGCGGTTCTGCCGGTCAAGCGCTCGGCCGAGGCGTTGACATAGATGAAGCGCCAGTCCGCGTCGATAGCGAGAAATCCATCGTTGATGCTGGCGAGTATGCCCTCCGCGCGCTCTTGCGCGATTTCAGCTTGCAGGCGCAATTCGTTCTCCACCCGAAGCGCCTCACGCCTGAGCGCGGCCATGTCGAGATTGGCGCGCACGCGGGCGAGCAACTCGCGCGCGCTGAACGGCTTGGTGAGATAATCATCGGCGCCGGCGGCGAGACCTCCTATCTTCGCCTCCTCGCCGGCGCGCGCCGACAACAGCAGCACCGGAGTGTCGCGAAGCTCCGGATCGTTGCGCAAGGCGCCGAGCAAGCCGAAACCGTCCAGCTTGGGCATCATGACGTCGGACAATATCAGGTTTGGCCGTATTCGTTTGGCGACGGCGAGCGCGATCTCGCCGTCCACGGCCAACTCCACGGCGTAGCCGGCCGCGCGCAGCAATCTTTGCAAATAATTTCGCATGTCGGCGTTGTCGTCGACCAGCAGAATGGTTTGCCCCTGTCCGCCAGCGAGCGACGCGAGATCGCCAACATCGTCCGAGGTTGACGAGATAGGCCGCGGAGCCTGATCGTCGGCATTGTCGGGCAGCCATCCGGAGGCTTCGTCGATATAGGCCTGAGCGCGCAAATGGCTCGCGGGCGTCGTGGGCGTCCAGGTGACCTTCTCTGGAGAAAGATGGTCCGCGCCGTAAGGCAGGACCACTGTGAAAGCGGTTCCGCGCCCGACTTCGCTTTCGACCCGGATCGTTCCGCCGTGCAATTTGACCAGCTCCTGGACCAGCGCCAAGCCAATGCCGCTTCCCTCGATCGAGCGTCCCTTGGCGCCTTCCACGCGCCGAAAGCGCTCGAACAGATGCGGCAGCTCCTCGGTGGGAATGCCGACGCCCGTGTCGCGGACAGTGATTTCCACACCGTCATGTCCAGGACGAGGACGGCACTCCACCGCGATCTCGCCCTCGAGGGTGAATTTGAACGCGTTGGAGATGAGGTTCAAAATGACCTTCTCCCACATGTCGCGGTTGACGAAAACCGCATCGGGCAAGGGCGGACAATCGACCCTCAGACGAAGGCCCGCTCTCTCGATCGTGGAGCGAAAGCTGGAAGCGAGTTCGGCCGTGAAATCCGCGAGGTCGACAGGTTCGAAATTCGCCTGCATCCGGTCGGCTTCGATGCGGGAAAAGTCGAGCAGCGTGTTGACGAGCTTGAGAAGGCGCGCGCCGTTCCGATGCGCGACTTCGATCAATGAACGATTTTCCGCGAGCGTCTCTTCGCCAGGTTTGGCGAGCACGTCCTCGAGCGGGCCGAGCATGAGGGTCAGCGGCGTTCGAAATTCGTGGCTGACGTTCGAAAAGAATATCGTTTTCGCGCGATCGATCTCCGCGAGCGCCTCGGAACGCCGGCGCTCTTCCTCGTAGGCGGTCGCGCTCGCGAGTCCGGACGCGATCTGGCCGGCGATGAGTCCGATAAATCCCAAATAGGCGACGTCGAGCGGGCGATACGGATTGGCCGCCGCGACGAAGAACCCCGCGGGAGCGTCCTGGCCTTGACGCGCGATAGGGGCGATCACGGCGCGATGCGGCGACTTGTTCCAGCCGCCCAAGGGAATGGCGTCGAAGCGCGCCTCGAGGTCGTCGAGGATGAAGCTGCCGCGCCCGGCCAACAATTCCGCGGCCGGCCAGACCGGATCGACGGCCGACGCTTCGATGACCGCCGGCGCGATGGAATCGCCGGGCGAAGCTCCGGTCGACGCGGACAGATGCGCCCCTCCCTCCTGATCGAAGAGATAAACCAGGGCGCATGGCAGATCCCGGCGATTGGTCTCCAGTTGGCGACCGGCGGCGCAAAGCACCTCGGCGGGGGTATTTTTTCCCGAGATCTCGGATGCGAATTCACTCAGGCTGAGCAATCGGCGCTCGCCGACGATGCGCTCGGTCTCTTCCATGACGACGCAAAACATGCCGACGATCTCGCCCTCGTCGTCGGCCAAGGGCGAGTAGGAGAACGTGTGATAGGTCTCCTCGGGATAGCCGCTTCGCTCGAGGACGAGCAGCAATCCTTCGTCCCACGTCGCTTCGCCCGTCGCCAGCACATGTGCGATTCGCGGCCCGATGTCAGGCCAGATTTCCTTCCACACCTCTCGCGCGGGGGCGCCCAGCGCCCAACGATGTTTGACGCCGAGCGTCGGCCGATAAGCGTCGTTATAGAGACAAATGAGATCCGGCCCCCAAGCCATCCACATTTGGTAGCGCGACGTGAGGAGAATACGCACGACGGTCTTCAGGCTCTGCGGCCAAGCGTCCACCGGTCCCAAAGGCGTATCGGCCCAATTCTTCGCGCGCATGAGCGCGCTCATCTCGCCGCCGCCCGAGAAGAAATCCGGATGCGCGCCCGCACCGTCCCTAGCTTCGCGAACGCCGACATGATTTGACGCGGCGCCGGATGTCGGCCGGTGCGGAGGTTGAACAGACATTGCGACAAAACCCTTGGTTGGCGCCACGCTGGTTAGGTCGCGGGAGTTTGCCCGAGGCGACAATGTTTGTAAATTGCTGGCCGAAAGAAATTGTGAGTGGATTCGTAAACTGGCGCCGGTATTCTCTGTGGCGGCCGCGGCGCGAAGCTCGTCATAAAATCCGTTCCCGATCCGCCACGACAAACACGTGGAAACTGCTTGGGATCAGCGGCCGTCCGATCCCTCAACTGAAGATCATCGAGACTTGAACGGCTCCGGTATTTCGCAGAACGCGCATCGAGACGTGTGAGCCGGAACGATGCAATTCAATGTCGACCATCGCTTCGTTCATGCGCAGTTGGCGCAATACGATACGATCGTAGGATGGCGGCAAACGGGGATTGCGGAATACGATACATCGCCCAGGAACGTCGAATTCAATGCCGAGGCCAGCCTGGATCAGCAAGAAGAGGGATCCGCTCGCCCAGGCTTGCGGGCTACAAGCGACGGGAGAAAGCGTGGGCGCCGCGGCGCGGCGTCGGCGAAAACCGCAAAACAGTTCGGGCAGGCGCCGCAGTTCCATGTAGCTCGCGGCGGCGAGCATACCCTCGAAAATCTTGTCGACGTGCTGCTTGAAACCATACCGGGATAGTCCGAGCGCAATGAAGGAATTGTCGTGCGGCCAGATCGAGCCATTATGATAGGACATCGGATTGTAGCGCGGCTCGCCTTTCGCGATCGTACGCACGCCCCAGCCCGAGAAGAAGTCCGACGATATCATCGCATCGGCGACGCGACGCGCGTGCTCCGGCGAGGCGATCCCGGTCCACAACAGGTGCCCGGCGTTGGACGACTTTACCCGGCACGCTTTCTTCGATCCATCGAGCGCAATGGCGTAAAGGCCGATGTCTTCGCACCAGAACGCCTCTTCAAAACGCGCCGCCAGTTCATCGGCGCTCCGATCGAGTTGGATCGCCGCGTCCGACATGCCGAGGCGGCGCGCGCATCGCGCAGCCGATCGCTTCGCGGCATAAGCGTATCCTTGCACCTCGCACAGAGCGATCGGGCCCTCGGCCAATTGTCCATCGGCATGAAAGACAGCGTCGAAGGAATCCTTCCAGCCCTGATTGCGCAAGCCGTGACTGAATCCCTCGCCGGCGATGGCCCCATATTCGAGAAATCCATCGCGATCGGGGTCGCCATACACATCCATCCAATCGAGCGCCCGCTCGACGCACGGCCACAGTTCACGCAGGGTGGGTTCATCATGGGTGCGCTCGACATAAAGATCTAGCAAGATGACGAAAAGCGGCGTCGAGTCGACGGAGCCATAATAAAGCCCAAAGGGCACCTCGTTCAAGGCCGCCATCTCTCCGCCGCGCATCTCATGCAAAATCTTTCCCGGCTCCGCGTCTTTTTGCGTGTCGACCTCGGTCGCCTGATAGGCCGCCAGACGCATCAAAACTCCGCGAGCGACATTGGGATCGCACCAAAGGATCTGAATCGCCGTGAGCAACCCGTCACGTCCGAATGTTGTGGAATACCAAGGGATTCCCGCGTACGGATATGCGCCTTCCGGCGTATCAGTGACCAACATTCTAAGATCCGCCATCGCGCGCCGGAGCGCTTCATTGAGGACATCATTCGAGGTCTCGACGGCGCCCGTGTGGCGGGCGGCCAACTGGCGATTGCGATGGGCGGCCATCAGGCCCTTGACGAAGCTGATGCGGTCCGGTCCCCGCGCGTTCAGACATTCGGCGGACATGAAGACCTGAAAGGATTTCTTGGCTTCCAACCGAACCTGGTAAGTCGCCACGCTCGCCAACAATTGGGCCGGCGGAGGCTCGAAAGCGATCAGCGTCGTGCGCTCGATCCCGTCGAGGCCATTGTAGACAAAGTTGACCTCGGATGCGTCGCGGACAGTTTCCCGCGACTTGCCGCGACGCCTGCGGGTCTCGCCGCGAACCTCGAACAGATCGGCGAAGTCCGCGCCGAAAGTGACCGCGAGCGTGAAATCGATGGTCGTTTGGCTGTGATTGCTTATCGAAATCCGCTGATGGGCGGCGCCCTTCCACAGATACGCCGTCCGTACGATGTGAAGCGAGTCGCGCTTCAATATGACGTGACCATCCACAAGAATGTCGGGATTGGTGAGATCCGCGGTCAACG
>Ga0302320_10021735_pt1 | contig 12710 bp, 8 predicted proteins | sample Bog_T0_3_FD_202130 | JGI IMG/M metagenome (GOLD analysis project Ga0302320, IMG submission 202130) | Peat permafrost microbial communities from Stordalen Mire near Abisko, Sweden - Bog_T0_3 | ecosystem: Environmental > Terrestrial > Soil > Wetlands > Peat | place: Sweden: Abisko, Stordalen Mire...
CGTCGCTCATTACAGACTCCGTACGTTGTCCAGCATGTGGCGCTGGAGGATGGCGGTGCACACGCTCATGCATGCGTTTATCCTTCGATATGCTACTCCAGACCCGAGTACGGGTCAAAGGTTCCATCGACATTTCACTGGAAGTGACGCCCCACGAGGCCAGCGCTGCAATCCATCACAGGTCCGATGGAGCGTGGCCCATTGAATGAGCTTGAATGTGTTGCATCCAATTCATCACTCTCCCGGCTCAAACCCTGATGCGCGAAACTTGAGGGCGTTGCAGTTCTCCTTAACGGTGCGCTGAATTCCATCATCAAACCCTGCCGGGGCTACTGCCTGAATTTCGACAACAATACTCACGATGTCATTCGGGCGGGTCGTAAAGTTCTGCACAACCTCGTCGATAATCTCCGCAAACTGCTTCTTGGCCAACAATGGATCGAGGTTAACTGTGCCGTAGAATCGCTTGTTCGCCCTCTTGGTTGGTTGCCCAGCCGAGGGCACCGGCGCCTTTGACGGGTCGCCGGGTTTGTGCGGCTGTTGAGCCTCATCAGTTTTCCGTTTGGCCTCCTCGGCTGCCCGCACCTCTGCTTCATAATTTGCTGCAGCGTCGGGTTCGATCAGTAGATTGGTTTCCAAGTGCACGATTGCCCGTTGACCAAACGTAAAGCCAACATACTTGGCATCACGCTTCCCCTGCGCCAGGCCGAAGAAATCCCGACTGCCCGTGCCCTCGCTCACCGTTGAAGCGAACACATTGCTATCCTTCAGCCGCGGCATGTAGAGGTACTGACAGGTCTTCTGCCAAACATCCTGGGCTGAGGCGTCCTGCGCCCCATCCTTCCAGAACCAGGTCTGCAACAACTTCTCAAGATGTATCGGAGCCCAACGCTCAATGAGCAGCTCATGTTCGGTCATCACCCGCTCAATCTCTTTTGTGAATGACCCTGTGCCCGTGCTTAGCGCAAAGTGCTCCCAACGCATCTCCGGAAACCCCTTCGCGTTTACCTCTTCAGTCGGGGCTAGCAACCACTTATAAGCCTCTCGAATCGCGCGGTTGGCCGCATCCGACGCACTAACGCAACTATTCCGCGCTTGGGTGCTCTGCGGTTTGTCCAGGTTTAGGTCTCCATGATCGAAGTCCTTCACAATGGATTCCCATGCCTTGAAGGAACAAACCAGGTCGTCCAGCCTGGCGGTAGCCTCAGAATCGGCCGCGAGGAATAGCATCCGATTCCGCTTCAAGCGTGGTTGATCGCCCCGATTGTTGAGCATCTCCATCGCGGACTTTGTAGCAGCCGGGTTCTGAATCTTGCTGAACGGTTCCGCTGGAGGCAGCACCACCAAGTGCATTCGCCAATCGTCGGGGACGTCTGAGCTATTTGGGAAAACGTGAATCCCGGCAAAGGTAGTGGCCTGGATTGAGGTCCGAATGCGGTTCTGAATCTCCGGCAGAATCTGCTCCGCGGAAGTGAAGCGCCGTTTGCGGTCTTCCATCTCTCGACGCAGGTTTGGCCTCACATCAAACCAGAACCGATGGTTCGCAGTGTTCAGATAGTGCAGCTTATCCGTTAGCCTGCGAACCGCGTCCTTGTATACGCCGATCTGCTGGCCCGGTTGCAATACTCCGAGCAGCAAGTGCTCCGTATCAATGCCGCGGACAGTCTGATCAGTCGTTGTGGGAGCGCTACCGAGAAAGATCGTCCTTGCCAGTCGCCGGCAAGCCTGGACGCTTCCGAAGCGCGGATCGTACGTCTCGATCTCGACCGTCTCTGAGCGTTCTCCGTCAATGTCGCCCTCGACCACGGGGTCCCAGCCTTGCGGCAGGTAGTAGATCAGCTCGTTGCGCGTCTCCGCGTCGTAAAGCGGCAGGTTACCCGGCAGGATGAACGGATCATTGTTCCCGTCCTTCCAGAGCCGATGAATGACCTTTGCCATCAATTTCAGCACGCCGCGGGTACGCTGGAAGTTATCGAGCGATGACCAATCCTCATAGAGCCGGTCGAAGACCTCAGGATGAATCGGATAGGCGCGCGCCATGCGGTCCAGGTAGCGTCCTTCCAAGGTCTCCTTTGGCATATCCTCCCGATTTTCCGTATACGCATCGGCAAAGGTGCGGCAAGTCTCTTTCGCCTGAGCTTCATCCTTGATTTGGGTGAAGAGGCGACGCCGGACAATCTCGAAAGCTTCTTCCGTTCCAACCGGCTTCCACAAAGCGTGGACGCGGCCTACGGTCTTTTCCAGGCTCGTAAGCGACAGCGCTCCTTCCAGTTGGTCCATCGCACGCTTGCCGCGGGCGCTCCCCACCTCGGACAATTTCGATGCTGGCAATGAAACCAGCATGATCGCTTTGGGAACTCCCTTGAATGCCTGCGTCAGATTCTGGATGAAGGTCAGGTTCGACTCGAATGTCCCGCCGGCGTAACTGCGGCCATCTTCAAACTGACGCAGGTAGGCCACCAACTCGTCCATCAGCAACACGACTGGCTGATGAGGTTCCAGCATCCTCTCAATCAGCGAAGCGTCGGGGGCCGTGCCATTTTCATCGCTTTCCGCGATTGAGGCGAATGCAGCGGCGCCGCCCAGTTGCCACGCCATCTCGCCCCACAGGGTTTTCACGGTTTGACCATCGTGCACCTTTGGCTGGCTGGGAGAGAAGCGTGTGCCGTCGAGGACGACGACTTTTGCCTTTGGCAGATCGGTTACTCCGGCAGCATCCAAAATAGGCGAGATGCCAGACAGTTTGCTCGCGGGCACAGTTCGATTAGCCAAGTGGTAGACCGCAAGCATGGTGTGCGTTTTGCCGCCGCCAAAGGCGGTCTGCAACTGCACGACTGGATCGCCACCGCGGCCTGCAAGACGGCGAATCACGGAGTCGAGAAGCAGGCGCATCCCCTCGGTGATGAAGGTTCGGTCGAAGAATAGTTCCGGATTTAGATACTCCTCAGGGGCCGTGCCTTCATGCACCTTGGCCAGGTCAGCGGCGAACTCGGCCTGCTGAAAGGTGCCCTTCAGAACGTCTTCGTGCGGTATCGCAATTTCACGCCAAGGCTTCATCGGTTCCTTCCAATCTAGAACAACTCGCCTTGTTTCTCAGGCGGTCCAATTTCGTCGGCAACCACTTCAATCGAGGCCCATGCTCCGATCAGTTCATTGTAGGGGCGTGCATCCTCGGCCAGGCCTTTGCGCTCACAGAGCGTGTAGAGACGATATGCCAGCGTTCGCACTGGTCCGCTCACCGCCGACATTTCGGCCAGCAGAGCACCCGCCGACTGCTCTCCGTGCATATTGAGATTTCTGATGAGGTAATGCAGCGCTTCCCACACAGGAGTCTGTTTGTCAGGATCGGGCTTCCAATCTGTCGGCAACTCATTCCACCGCAACAACTGAACTTCGCCGCCACCAGAATTCAAGACTCCAGACCGGAAGAGTGCGTCTACGCTGGTGCCTTTGGCGCGGGCGGCCACATCGGCAACGCCGTATTGCCCCGGCTTCCAATAATTGGTCTCAAACCACTGCAGGCAGAACTGGGTCTCCGGATCAAATTCATCGTCGGCCAGGAATCGATTGATAAGTTGCAGAGCCGTCCGGACGGTCATCGGGGTGCCGTCGGCTTCAAGGACGGCTTTGTATTTTGAGAAGATACCCATGCCGGGACCGATGATAGATTGCGAGAGATCTACTGGAGCAACAGGTGAATTGACGCCGCCCCGGGTCATGTCAACAAGAGCATCGGGAAGTACCGCGTGAAGTTCCCGGAGAAATTCCCTTCTGGAAATCGTCGGCGCATCAGGGTCTCTCTTACGGCAAACAAGAAGAATAGATGATGCCAGAGCATTTGTCCCTGAACCAATCATGCGATTTCCAAGTTCCGTTCGCATTGGCCACGTGCCGAATAAGGAAAAACCTGCCCTAGAAACTGCTTCAAGAAATGTTACCCACCCGCTGCTCGATGTGGCGTCGTCGCTATTTGTATCGGACTGTTTGAACGCGTAATAGATTGTGACTGGGAATGCAGGATGCGCCTGTTCCGCTAAGTTGTGAAGAGCCTCAGTCATTCCGACCAAGAAGAAAGCTTCCGCAGATTCTTTCCCTCCGTGGCGATACGAAGTCGCTACAAGTTCGTCCTGCTTAGGGACAGCAACGGTAGCGTAGAGTGAGGGATAAATTGAGCGAAGCGCCTTCCGAAGCCACACATAGAAAAAGTCAGAGAGATCGGCATATGCAATGTTGTCATAGTATGGAGGATCGGTAGAGATTATCTTGCCAGTCGATGTGCATTGAATTTGTGCCTGCTCTTGCTTTGCGAATCCAGATTTGATCGCAGGAAGCTGTGCGAGCGCCTTCAGCAAGTTGGATAGACTTACCTGATAATCGCCCGCGGCTCCGGCGAAGACATTATTTTCTGCATAGTCCCATATCATCGGAATCGCTTGACGTCCGAACAGGTTTCTAACTTGTGTTTTTGTGTTTTCCCAGCGGCAAAGTGAATTACAGATATCGGTCAATCGACTCAGGGCCATCCCGAGGTACACGGCAACAGCTTGTGAGTATGCGAATGCACCCGAGCCTCCTTCATTCAGTGGGGATTGGTCGGAGGAGAATCCCGATTCCAGAGCGTCTCTCTTGCACTTTTCCATTGCTTTTTCAACCAGCTCGGAGAACGAATTTAGTGCAACCAGTTGCCTCGGAGTGAAGAGATCTCCCCACACTCGCAGCCCGTATGGGACGCAGGTACCACCGGTGAGGCGAGCGGGAACGTCTCCGATTGGGCGCCAACTGGGATCGGCTGATTTGGCGACTGCCTCCTGCATAGAAGTGGGCGATAAGTAAACTCGTGTGCGAATTCCATCAGCAACAATGGCGAGTAATCTCGCTCCTATCCGCCCAGCTTGCCCCTCAGACTTGATGTAGTCCCCGCTAATGGGCGCATCTGAAACCAAACAACGAAATGCTGCGCCCCGTCCTGCGGCCTTGGTTCCCGATTCTGCACTTGATGGTGGTTTACCCATCCGAATTGTAAAGTGATACTGGTCCCCATCGACAATCGGCTCGATATAGGCCTCTTGGTCGATCTTCGACGAAACAACAAAGGAAGAAACTAGCGGTACATCCACATTAGAGTACGCAGGGTTGGGAGACTTTACCGTTCGTGCCCAGAGCCAGGCGATGACCGTCAGCTTTTGACCAATGAGGGGCTTGAGGTCCGGTCTGTCGGTTGCCATTACTTCGGTGATCTCGATCTGGGGATACAGGTGACCGATGCATTGTTGGGCTTCTTTCCTCATCCATGCACCGTAGCGCCTGACATCTTCTGCCAACCCACCGGCTCCTGGCCAGGCTTTCTGGCTAAAGTCTTGTTGCTCACCGGCTGGTATCGGACCAATAGGAGCCCTTCCGGCAAAACGCGGTGGTATCTCGATCATCGCCTTGTTGATCGTGACGGCAACAGGGTTTAGGTCAGAGGCATAGCTTTCGAGGCCAAGTCGCTGCGCCTCGAGCGGAATGGTCCCCCCTCCGGCAAACGGATCATGAAAGGCGGGCAGTTTTTCCGAATTGAAGAGCGTGGCTGCATCGGGATGATTACGATTCAGTTCGCAGGTCTCCCGCCAGGATTTCCAGATCTCTGCGCGGGCTGCGTTGAGCACCGTCTCGTTGTTTGTGTTTTCCCAAACCACCAGGTCTTCAATGATTTTGAAAAGCCGCTCCCGCTCCTTCGCAGCTTCTACCTTGTTGACGCCGCGGTTGAGGTGCCGTTCATAACCGGGATCGTTCACAAGCTGAGCGAAGAGCACTGCCCGCGCAGCCGCGAGCGGTCGCCGCGCCCACCAGAGATGCAGAGTGCTGGGATGGCCGTGGCGGATGGACTTCTCTCGCGCTGCCGCCACATTGATCTTGTCGAGCGGCAGTGCCACTTCGATGAGTTTGCGCGGACTCTTGACTGCGACGTTCTTGCTTGATGCCATGGAGAATTAACTCGGGAACGCGGGCTCTGCCCGTGAGAGTAGAGATTTCAGATTGAGGTTGACGCTGGTAGTTGCCCAGTCGGGCTCCTGCGTAAATGGGCAACGAATATAGTACGGGCCATTGGCCTGTTCGCCCTCAACCAGAACGATGGCAAGCAGGAACTTCTCCCGCTGATTCAAGCCGTACATGATCTCGTTGCTTGTAACCGTAATGGTGTCGCTCCCATGGATCCGCCCTTTGACCTCAATGTGCCTGGGCTCGGGAAGCGGGCAACCGGGCATCCCTGGAGGCTGGCTGGTAATATCCCAGCCGCACTTCTGGGCTGATACATCCAAAACCTGGTGGCCGAGTGCCTGCTCCGTTTTGATAACAGCATCCATCGCGATTCGCTCGATGCGCCTGCGAGCCTCCGCATCGGCGCTCCATGTCGCGCCGTCCGCCGGTTCACCTCGCCTTTTCGCCAGCAATCCAGCCGGTATGACAAGCGCTCCGCCCAACACGATTGGAGTGGCTGAGCTAACCTCTCTCATTGCGGCCAGTTCAATCTGGCGGCTGCGAAGCCGGTTTGTGAGGTCATCGAGAATGCGGTCGATGTTTCCCAGGGTCACACGCGGCACTTTGCCGGCGGCAATCTCCTCCTGGATGCGAAGGCGGCGATTTTGCCAGTGGTTGATCTCCCGCACCAGGCGATCCTGCACTGCGGCCAGGACACGGTCCGCATTCCGCTCGACGCGCTCTTTTACGGTTCGGAGATGCTCCGGCACCAGCGTGGCCGAGGCCTGCTGGATGGCGAGCTTTTCAAGATCCTGGGTGATCCAACTCGCGGCAAGGATGTCGGGGATCAGCTTCAGGTCCGCCTCCGACGCTGGCTGGAGGTCCAGGTGAGGCGCCCACCCAGCATTGCTTGCCTGCCCATCGGCGTGGATGTCAATGAACTGTACCAGCCGGGAGATGGTCCGTCCAGAATCGCCTCCCTGGCGAATCGAGTGGTCCACAAGAAACATGATGCGAGGATCGGTGGAGGGATCTGCACCGGACTCGATAGGGTCAACTAACACCGCTCCCTGTTTTAGCTTGTTGCGCAACTGCTCAAGGGTAAGATCTGTGACCGCCTGCATGAGGGGATGGGCCGGATGCAGAAGACTGGCCATCGGCGCGCCGACGCGATCTTCGATGTTAACAAACTTCTTCTCAAAGCAAACCCGCTCATACCGGAGAGTGACCGGATTCAAATTGCGCCGGTCCCGGCCAGTGAGCTGCCGGTCTCGTTCGCGAATGATGGCCGGAACATTTGTTATCTCGTATCGGCCTTCTTCACGCGGGCGCAACTCGCCGCCGAGCTGCTGAAAGGCCTGGGTGAAATAGGACCGAATGAAGTAGGGCTGAAGCTTGCGCGCCTCGGCCTTTTCCATCTCTTCTTTGACCGTGTAAAGGCGCTGCATATCCATGACTTCTTCAGACAAGGCATTGCGGGAGAGAATCTCTTCGATATGCGCGGTGTCGAGTGCGCCTTCCACCTTTGACCGCAGCTCGTCACGCCGTTTCGGGTCGTCACCGTAGCGAATAGCCTCGATGAGCAGGTCCTTCAAGCTTTTCTCTTCGAAGACTTCGCCAAGGATGTCGAAGACGCGCCCGCCGAGGGCCTCGCGCTCAATTTCCAGTTTCTGAAAGAGTCGGGCAAATACATCGCCTTCGCGGGTTTCGGCGGCCAGCATATTCCACAGGTGGCAGACCTGGGTCTGGCCGATGCGATGGATGCGACCGAACCGCTGCTCAATCCGGTTGGGGTTCCAAGGGAGATCATAGTTGACCATCAGATTGGCATTTTGAAGGTTGACGCCTTCGCCGGCCGCATCAGTGGCCACAAGCACGCGAACGCGCGGATCGACGCGGAAGAGTTCCTGGATTTTGCGACGCTCATCCCGGTGGACACTCCCATGGATCTGGACGACTGCTTCCTGGCTGCCCAGTAAGTCCTTGATCTTGCGATCAAGGTAATGCAACGTGTCCTTGTGCTCAGTAAAGATGATGAGCTTGCGCTGGTTCCCGTCGGCATCGCGCATTTCCGGATTGTCCTGAAGAATGTGAGAGAGCTCATCCCACTTCCGGTCCTGGTTGGAATTCTTGAGTTGAAGTGCCTGAGCCTCCAGGTCGGCTAGTTGCAAGATTTCAGCTTCGAGTTCCTGGATCGTCTGAGCGGCGGTTGCCTGATCGACGACTTCCTCCTCAAATTGATCGAACTCCTCAGGAGGCAACTGGTCTGCCAGGTCCCAGAGGTCGTCCGATGCGTGCTCGATTGGCAATGCCTCCAATCGACCTTGGGAGCGCAACCGCTCTTCCTCTAGACGGCGCTTCATCTTTCCATGGCGTCGGCGAAGGGATTGGTAGATTGCCTCCGGGCTTGACGCTAGGCGCCGCTGCAGTGAAGCCAACGCAAAGCCGACTGTGCCTTTGCGGCCTCCATCCTGGAGACGATCTGCACGATTCATCTCTTCGGTTACGTATTTCGTGACGGCTTCGTAAAGTGCTCCCTCGGGCGGTGAGAGTTTGTAGGAAGCTGTATAGGCGCGCCGTTCCGGAAAGAGCCGGGTTCCATCAAAACGCAGCATCTCTTCCTTGACCATTCTCCGCATGAGGTCAGCAACGTCCACTCTGTGGGCGCCGTCGCGGAATTTCCCGTAGAAGCGGTCAGAATCCAGTAAGGAAAGAAATAGCTGGAAGTCCGCCTCTTTGCCGTTGTGCGGAGTCGCAGTCATCAAAAGGAAATGGCGAGTGACGCCGCCGAGAAACTGTCCAAGCTCAAAACGCTTTGTCGTATTGATCTTGTTCCCGTAGTAGTTTGCCGACAGCTTGTGAGCTTCATCCACGACGATCAGGTCCCAGCGTGAGGACTTGAGTTTTTCCTGCAGATCTTCATTGCGGGAGAGTTGATCAAGTCTTGCGATCAGGAAATCAGTATCCTCAAATGGATTGCCACTCAAGGATTGCTCGACGTGCTCTCTGGAGAATATGGTGAAACTCAGTCCAAACTTCTCAAAAAGCTCATCCTGCCATTGGTTCACAAGGCTGCCAGGGGTGACGACGAGGATGCGGACGGCGTCCGCCCGCATAATCAATTCGCGGATGTAGAGCCCGGCCATGATCGTCTTGCCTGCGCCAGGGTCGTCGGCAAGCACAAACCGTAACGGCTGTTTGGGCAGCATCGCCTCATAGACTGCCGTGATCTGGTGCGGAAGCGGCTCGACGTTCGAGGTGTGGACGGCCATCATTGGATCAAAAAGGTGCGCGAGATGAATCCGGAACGCCTCTGCGGCGAGCTTGAAATCCTGCCCCGATGCGTCGAATGCCCAGGGGCGGCCGGCTTCTGCCAGGAAGAGAGTGGGTTCGTCGGCTCTGAAGAGCATCCTCTCCAGAACTGCGCCTTCAATCGTCTTGTAGTAGACGGTCAGAGCATGATCCCCAACAAACTCCGTCGTCACGATACGGACCGGGCGGTTGGGATCGATACCCGAGATCGCCGACTGATTCTTGATCTCTTCCAACTTCAACATGCTCTTCCCTTGAGTCGATTATTTCCACCCGCCAAGATGAATGAAACCCGTTCACATATGTCCGACACGATTGAGCCTTCGTTTTCATTCTGAGTTGGAGTTCGTCAGGTACTTGATGCCTTCGCTTTGGAAGCGCTCTTCGCCGCTCGTTGGCACGCTTTTTCGAAGGAGTCAAGCATGCCATAGCCACTGAAGCTGATTTTGACAGTCTTCACCGTTGCTTTTGGGTCAGACCTGGTTACCTCAAGCCATCCGCGGGCGATCATCTTTTTCATCAACTTCGCCACGTTTGGTTGAGGTATCCCGGTCATTTGCGCAATCTGCGTCTGCGATTTTGGCACAGGCTTGTTGCATTCCCGCAGAATCAGCACCACCGACCTTGGGTCCGCCGACGGGAAAGCGTCCCCCAGTTCCACTCTGTAGGCGTCCATCATACCTAGAAACGCGTCCAAATATGCCACGCATCATCCTTGGATACAACAACATGCCAATTGAAATGTAACGCAACGCCCTCCCAAATGAGCAGCGACATTCCAAATGGAATATCCCCAAGTGCTTGAGGGGATCAGATCGATATTCCAAATGGAATAAAGGTAAGTGTCTCTCAAGCGGACGACTCATGTAAAGGCCAGCGCTATTTGGAACTCGTGGATTTGGTTCACAACTCCCATGTCTCACTCCATGCATGTGAAATGCGACCTCCAGATGCAGGGCCGATATGGCCCGAGCCTTTGGTTGTCTCGGCAAATATCGGATGATCGCAGCGTGGTGGGAGCAGTCTTTCTTCGGCCTCACCCCACCCGCCGACAAAGCCGTAAGGTTATGCACCAGACCCGTCACACGAATTGAAAGCCTGCAAGAATGGCGATCCGTGGGACGCCTGCGTTCCGCCGCTGGCCCAGTTCTCGCTGGCCGCTACCTGAGCTCGGCTGTTCAAGCAAATCGCTGGCGACCGGCGCGGCAGGGATCGCTACCTGAACTGCTGGCACGAAAGGCCGGTTGTCATTCTCCACTTCGGCTTCCGGCGTCGGCGATTGTGATTTGGGCAACCTGGTATTCAGAAATGCGTCCAAGTCCGTGCTGGAGATGAAGATTCTGCGGCCGTCCCGATGGACTGGCAGTGGTTGTTTCAGGTAGGTCCAGCCGTAAACCGTCTTCGGCGTAACCGCCTTCAATGTGGCGACTTCTCGTACGGCCATCAGGTCGCCTATCGCCGGTGATGAGATTTTCATTCGGCCTCTTGGGTTGATTGGCATGGAACTTCCTACCATCTCTTTCATCATGCTCAACCGAGCATTCCTACCAAAGGCCCAACCTGGGGAAGACCTGCAAAGTTGAAAGGAGGTGGTGCAACATGCGATTGATCATAATCCGCGTGATCGGGAATCTGATCTCGATGGCGCTCATTGGGCTTGCCGTTCGCGTCCTCGAAAAGAGACTTCATCGAATAGGTTAACGCGAACCGACGACCCGCCTCCGCCTGTTGTGCGTGATAAACCGTCGCTACTTGTTTTACCCTATCCCCATTTCCGACCGGGCGTCTTACGGTTCTCTCAGTAAAGAAATGATAGGCCCGCATCAGTGCACCTTGGGCGCACAAGCCTGAATTGTGTCTGAATGAGGATCCCATGGGAGAGCAGCATGAGCAATTCAGAGACGACCAAGTATCGACTTCTGGAGGAAATCCTCACAATCAAGGGGCTTCCTCTCCAGGCGACTTACACAAATGGGGACCTTGCGAGAATCTTCGATGTCTCCATCAGAGCAATCCAGAATCGTGTTGCTTCCGGGCAACTGATTCCCCGTAACCTGCCCGGAAGGGCGAAGTTCTTGACCCAGGACCTTGAAGACTTCCTCTTGGCCAGCAGGAGGAGTGGATGAACGTGCCTGCCATTTCAGGAAACTTCGCCACCCTATCTTGTCCGATTGGATGCCCGCATCGGATCGAGGTGTCCCATATAGCTCGACACCTCGGAGTTCGCTCATTGAAGCAAACAGGAATGCCGCCGGTCGAATTGGCCGGTGACGCCCCGTCCAAGAAGACCGGGGCCCCGCTACATGGCTGTGATGGCGCAGTTGTCCGGTACGAGAACGACGCCGATGGATCATGCAAAAAGGCCCCACGTTTTTCGTTATATCTCCAACTTCTGCGCATATGGAGCGAGTTTGCGGGGAGCTTCGCAGAGCTTCCTACCGCTGCGCGTTTTATACGCAATTTCGAAGTGGATATGTCGCCAGCATGAAATAGGGAGATGCGTATATGAATCGATCCAATGTTCTGATTGGTTCGCCAATTGCAATTGAAGAGCGCGCTGCTTCCATAAGCAGCGCGTCTCACCTCGAGGTCCCAGAGACGCTGCACGACCTCCTGCATATATTGGTCAAGAACCCGCCAAGCACGTTTTCAATGCTACGGACTACTTGCTCTCTTTTATCGACCTTTTATGGTAGGCCTCCGAAAGAGATTACGCTTAACACGGTGAGCACTACCCGAGACGGCTTCCGCCCCTTTCTCGAGAGTCGGATGTACGCTAATGCTTCGATCCGATCATACGTGAACTACGTACGGATCCTCCTCAAAGAGGCCAGCGCTTTAGGCTGGAGACCAGGCGAGAAGATAACTGAGGAGTGGCGCAGTGTCGTAATGCTCACAATAGAGAACAAGTGTGCCGATCTCGCGAAACACCTTGCTCAGCTAAGGAAGAGGCCGTCAGAAGTAACGATTGAGGATGTGGATAGCTGGGTCGAAAAGATGGTCCAGGGAGGCAGAACGTATCGCGAGGCAACCTTGGAGAAAGGGCGCTTCTGGCGGCTCCTCCGGGCGCATGGCTGTACCGAACAATTGCCGCTGTGCCTATCGCGGGAAAAGGGTTACGGCGTTCCGCTTGATCAATTTCCACCCACCTTAAAGAACGAAGTTGTCGAGCTCTTGAAATGGAAGAGAGCCGAGTTTGCGCTGGACCGACCAAAGAATGCCCGAATCAGATTGGTTTCGTCCGAAGGGATACAGGACACCATCTGTCAACTATTCGGCTTCGCCGCCAAGTTTTGCGGTGAAACATCGATAACAACGCTGCTTGACCTGGTTCAGAAGCCTATCGTATGGAAGTTCATTGAATGGAAGATAAACGAGCGTAAGGTGAAGGCAAGGAGTCTACAACTCCCGCTCGGTCGACTTTCTGCTGCAATGCG
>Ga0302320_10021736_pt1 | contig 12710 bp, 11 predicted proteins | sample Bog_T0_3_FD_202130 | JGI IMG/M metagenome (GOLD analysis project Ga0302320, IMG submission 202130) | Peat permafrost microbial communities from Stordalen Mire near Abisko, Sweden - Bog_T0_3 | ecosystem: Environmental > Terrestrial > Soil > Wetlands > Peat | place: Sweden: Abisko, Stordalen Mire...
TCAGAGCGGCTTTGCAGCTGAGGATGTGGGCGTGTGTCTGAGCGAGCAGGATGCACCGAACGCCACGCGCACCATGCTCAGTAGAGAACCTCTGGCGATCGCGGACATGAAGCCTGACCCCAAGACCAACGTCGGATTCGTACGCGCCCACGGGTTGCGTTCGGTGCTCGCTCTGCCGCTGCTGGCCAAAGACCTGGTGATCGGTTGCCTGCTTGTTTACGGCAGGCAGATTCATCAATTCGACGAGGCCGAGATCGACTTCGGACGCAAGCTGAGCGCGACCGTCTCACTGGCAATCGAGAACGCGCGGCTGCACGAGGGGCAGGTCGAGGCCCAGCGCCGAGCCGAGCAGGAGCTTGCGACGACGAGTCTGCTGCTCGAGGCGGCCACCACCTCCACGTCGTGGACCGACCTCGAAGAAATGCTGCAGTCGCTCGGCGACCTTCTCCTGCGCTCCACCGACCACTCGCGCGTCCTGCTGGAACTCTGGCACGAGCAGCGCCAAGAGGTCGAAATCGCAGTCTCAAGGGGCGCCCAGGCTACCGCCAAACAGCGCTTCGGGCTCGACGAGATCTCGGACGGAGCCAAGGAACGTCATCACGACCCGCAGGACGGCCGTCATCGACTATGCCACGACCGCCCTGCCGGCGTCCCAGAAGGGTTACGTCGACAGGCACGCGTTTCTGCTCATGCTCGTTGTGCCCATCGTCTACCGTGAACGGCTCGTTGGACTCATCACCGTCGATCAGCCGGGCGAAGCTCGGCCGTTCAGCCGGCAAGAGATCCAGGTCGTCGAGGCCATCGCCTCGCAAGCGGGCGTGGCCATCGAAAACGCACGGCTGTTCGAAGCGGAGGTCGACGCACAGCGCAGGTTGCAGCATGAGCTGGCCCGCACGACTCTGCTGAACGCCGTCGCGGTGGCCGCCACGGCAAGCGTCTCGGTCGCGGAGGTCGCTCGGCGGGTCTTCGAGACGATGGCCGCCGGTCTGACCGTCAAGGTAGGCACCATCTTCTCATGCGACCCCCGGTCGCGACGCCTCGTACTTCTTGCCTCCCACGGGGTGAAGAGTCCCTATCTGGAACGTGTGCGCGAGGTTGTCGCCGACGCTGACAACCCGATGCTCATCTCCAAGGCCGTCCTGGCAGGGCGCATCGTCTCAAGCGACGAGGCGCCCCTCACCGACGCCAGACGGGCGATGCTGCGCGAGACCGGCGTGAGCGAACACAACAGAGACATGGCGGTGCCGATCCTCGCAGGCGGCAGCGTCATAGGCGTGCTGTATTTTTCCTTCGAGCGCAAGGAGGAGTTTTCGCAGGACGAGCTCGAGGCCTTCCGCTCGCTTGCTGCCGTCGTGGGTCAGGCGCTCGACAGGGCGCGCCTCTATGAGGCGCAGTGCAACATCGCCACGACCCTCCAGGAGAACTTCATCCACGTGCCGCCCACGGTCGTCGGCCTTGAGATCGCGGTCGTCTCTCAGGCGGCCTATACATCCGAGCTCGTCGGCGGCGACTTCAGCGACGTGTTCGTCGTCGACGACACCCACGTCGTAGCAGTCATCGGCGACGTGGCCGGCAAGGGTGTGCGCGCCGCAGGGCTCACCGAGACCGTGCGTTCCAAGATGCGGGCCTTCGCCACGATCGACCCCTCGCCTGCCTTCATGTTGGCCAAAACAAACGAGGCCATGCTGCGCTTTGATCCGGACGACGCGCACGTGACCGCATTCCTGTGTGTGCTCGATCCGCATACCGGCGACCTGAGCTACGCCAGCGCTGGTCACCCCGCTCCCGTCCATCTCGGTGCCTGCTCGTGCCGGGCGCTCGACGTCACGTTCGGTCCTCCGCTTGGCTCCTTCGAGCGTCCTTACACCAACGCCCACGCTATGCTCCCTCTCGAGGACTACCTCGTGCTCTACACCGACGGCGTCATCGAGGCCCGGCGAGGAGCCGAGCTACTTGGCGAGAAGCGCCTGCGCGAGATCGTCTCCGGCCTGCGCGGACGCTCGGCTCAAGAGATCGCCGATGGCGTGCGCGACGCCGCGTCGGACTTCGCCGCCGGCCGTCTGAACGACGACCTTCAGGTGGTCGTCCTGCGGCTCGCCTGAGCCGCGCCGCGACGGCTACGGCCAGCCCGGTCTTTGCAGACATTCTGCAACCGAACGCAGTAGCACTCAGCGCTGCCTGATGGCACTCGGATGGCAGTCAGGCCGGGCTCACCGCGGCTGCTTCGGCCGGCTCGATGCAGGAGATGAACGCCTCAACGATCCTGGGGTCGAACTGCGTCCCCGAGCAGGCTTGTAGCTCGGCGATGGTCTCTTGGCGCGAGAGCGCCGCGCGATAGGGGCGGTCGGTCGTCATCGCCGAGTAGGTGTCGGCCACGGCCATGATGCGGCCGAGCAAGGGGATCGCGTCCTTGGCCAGGCCGTGCGGGTAGCCGGCGCCATCGTAGCGCTCGTGGTGCGACACGACGGCGGCGCGGATCTCCGCGACGTCAGGGATGGCGGCGATGATCGTCTCGCCGAGCAGGGAGTGTCCCTTCATGATCTCGTGCTCGGTCTCGGAGAGGCGCCCCGGCTTGCGCAGGATGCGGTCGGGGATGCCGATCTTGCCGACGTCGTGCAGCAGCGCGGCGACGCGCAACACGCGCTGGCTTTCGTCGGAGAGCCCTAGGGCGGCGGCGATCGCCAGCGCGTACTCGGTGACCTCCTCACTGTGGCGCCGTGTGTAGCGGTCCTTGTTGTCGACCGCCGTCACGAGCGACTCGAAGAGGTCGAACGTGCTACCCTCGGCCTCGCCCAGGAGCCGCTCCTCCGCACTGCCGGTGACCGCATCGCCGCCGCGGCGCTTGGAGGCGTAGAGGTTGGCGTCGGCGATGGCGACCAGCCCGTTGGCGTCGGGCACGTCGTCGGGGTAGGCTGCGATGCCGAAGCTGGCGCGGATCGGGATCTGTTCGCCTGTCGCCGTCAGGTAGGGTCTCTCAGCGAGCGCCGCGCGTAGCTTCTCAGCCGCCTCGCCGGCCTCGCCGGCCGTGGTCTCGGGCATCACCAGCAGGAACTCATCGCCGCCGTAGCGACCGACGACGTCGGCCGCCCGCGCCCGCTCGGCAAGCAGCGCGGCCACCTGACGCAGCACGGCGTCGCCGGCGGGGTGTCCGTGCGTGTCGTTGAGCAGCTTGAACTCGTCCAGGTCGAGCATCACCAGGCTGAAGAGGCTGCCGTAGCGCTCCGTCCGGGCCTGCTCGTGGGTGAGGAACTCGCAGAGCTTGCGGTGGTTGGCCAGGCCGGTCAGGGAGTCGGTCTCGCTCAGGTCTTGCAGGCGACGCAGCAGCTTGGCGCTGCGTACGGCCTCGCCGGCCAGTTCCGCCAGTGAGGTCGCCAGGGCCAGCTCTTCGGGCGAGTACTCGCGCTGCTGCTGCTCGTCCCAGAAGGCCAACAGGCCCAGCACTCCGTCGGCAGACGGCATGGGGACTGTCAGGCAGCTCTTCTCGCCCCACTTCTCCATCGTCGCCCGGCTGTAGGCGTCGAGGTCGGGGTCCGAGAGGCGTTCGAGCAGCACGCCTCCGGAGTCGAGCAGCTTGCGCTCGACCGAGCTTTCGAGCGGCAGGAACTCACCCAGCCTGTCCCACCCGCTGGGCGTGCGCTCCCACATCGCCCGCGCCGCGATCGCGTCGCGCTCGGCGTCGTACTCGTAGGCGATGCCGCCGCTCACATCGAAGAGCTCGACGGCGCTGCGCGTGACGATCGCGAGCGCCTCTTCCATGCCTCCGGCACTGGCGATCGCGCGGCTCGACTCGAGCAGCGAGGCCAGGCGCCGAGCCCGTAGATTCTGCTCCTCGACGACTGTGCGCAAGCGCAGCTCGCTCTCGCGCAGCGCCTCCTCGCCGGCCTTGCGCTCGGTGATGTCGCGCAGCGTGACGACGGCCTGCATCACGGTGCCCCGCGCGTCGTGCACCGGCAGGGCGCTGAGCAAGGCCGTCCGCCGGTCGCCGGTCGCTCGGTAGATGAAGGCAAGCTCCAGGTCGCTCACGGCTTCGCCGGCGAGCACCTGGTCTACCGGCGATTCATGGGGCGCCAGGAGGCGCCCGTCGGCATAGCGCAGCTCGAAGTGCTTACGCAGCTCGGCGAGGCTCGCTATCGTGCCCTGGCTGGCCTTCGTCGCCGCGAACAACCGCCAGACCGTCGGGTTGGTGAACGTGAAGCGGCCCTGTGGGTCGACCATGACGACGGCGTCGTCCGCGTGCTCGAGGATGAGCTCGAGGCGCCGGCGCTCCAGCTCTGTGGCCGCCTCGGCTCCTCGCCAGCGACGCGACACCCACGCCAGGCTCTCGCCGACCACGACGCAGGTGAAGCCCACGAAGACGACCGAGCTCAGCGCGGTGGCCGAGGCCTGGTGGGTCGGAAACAACGGGGCAAGATAGGCGACGACGAAGGGCGCCAGCATCCTCAGCGAGGTGCCCGGACTCTGGCAGATGCCGATCCAGGCGAAGACGACGATGAAGAACGCGCTCCACTCCCAGGGATCCTGCCCGCCCGCCACGTTGCTGAGGGCGACAAGCAGCAGGCCGAGGGGAACCAGCCAGAGCGTGGCCCGCATCGACCAGCGCGCCCAGGGCAGCAGCCAGACCACGACGCCGGCAAGCAGGGCGTACGCGCCCGTGGCCACGAGCAGCGGCATGTCGATGCCGGGCACCGTGGGTTGCAGGGCGGTGAGCAGGTTCGCGGTCCCGCCGACCAGGAAGATCAGTGCCGCGAGGTGAGCCGCGAAGGTGGCGGACACGCCGGGCTGCTGGCCGTTGTTCCAGACGTGCTGGATCCTGCCACGCGCCCAGCCCAACAGACCCGATGCCTGCACCTGACCCTCTCCCGGTGGTCCCCAAAGATACACACCCTGGCGTAGATGCCTTGAAGGCGTCTCGCCAGTCGACTACTGCACCACGCTCGTACGCCTAACGTATCGACGGCTCGTGCCAGAAGTTGAAGCGCCTGGCCCGGCCGCCGAATGGGCAAGGCCAGAACGAGCGTCTCGGGCGCAGCGCTCGCGGTCGGCGGTCTGCTCCTTCATCATCGCACCGTAGAGGAGTCGTCGGGCGGTGCACACTAGGCGGCCGGCTGCACGCGCTGTCCCGCCCGCTGACTGTGCGCCATGAGGCGCAGAAGCCCTTCGGCGTCTGAGCAGCGTTGCAGGGCCACGTCGTGGGTGATCTTGTGCTCCCTGACAAGCTCGGCCAGGGCAGCGTCCATGGCCTGCATGCCGGACCGCCCGCCGGTCTGGATGACCGAGGGCAGTTGATGGGTGTCTCCCTGGCGGATCAGGTTGCGGACCGCCGCCGTAGGCACGAGCACCTCGCAGGCCACGACGCGCCCGGCGCCGTCGCAGCGCGGCAGCAACTGCTGGGTGACGATCCCCATCAGGGCGCTGGCAAGCTGGGCGCGGATCTGACCCTGCTGGTGGGGTGCAAAGACATCGACGATGCGGTCGATGGTCTGGGGGGCGTCCTGGGTGTGCAGGGTGGCAAAGACCAGATGGCCGGTCTCAGCTGCGGTGAGCGCCGTCGACATCGTCTCGGCGTCGCGCATCTCGCCGACCAGGATGATGTCGGGGTCCTGGCGCAGGACGCTCTTTAAAGCCCGGGCGAAGCTCCGCGTGTCGGGTCCCACCTCACGTTGGTGTACCAGACTCTTCTTGTGACGGTGGAGAAACTCGATCGGATCTTCGATGGTCATGATGTGTCTGCGCTGCGTCGTGTTGATGGCGTCGATCATCGCCGCCAGCGTGGTCGACTTGCCACAGCCGGTCGGCCCGGTCACCACGACAAATCCCCGCGGCTTGGTGATGAACTCGTGCAGCACCTGAGGCAGCCCGAGATCCTCGAGTCTGGGGATCTCGATGGGGATCAGGCGGAACACGGCCCCTAGGTTGCTGCGCTGGAAGTAGGCGTTGACCCTGAAGCGGGCGCGGCCCGGCAGCGCACACGAGAAATCGATCTCGAGGTCGTTCTCGAGCTGGCGGCGCTGCTCCTGAGTAAGCAGGCTGTAGATCAGCTCGGTGGTCTGCGTGGCATCCAGGTCTGGAAGGTCGAGGGGCTCGAGCTCACCGTCGATGCGCACGACCGGTGGGGAGCCCACCGAGATGTGCAGGTCGCTTGCCTTGCGCTCAAGTACCTGGACAAGAAGGTCGGTGACATCCACGCTGCTGCCTTTGCTTTCGTTGCAGGGATGGGGATCTGCGTCGTTCCACCGATCTACATCGACCGGATGGCCCGTGGCTGCAACCCCCGACTAGACGGATGGACAGCGATAAGCGCGATGGACGGGAATGCCCTTGCTCTCCGACCGGGCAGTCGAGTAGCGCTCGAGCGGGTGTCGGGCATCGGGTCGCCACCCAAGCGCCGGCACCGGATGCGGCGACGGGCTTAGCGCCTCGCGACCGCCGCTGAGATCGTATCGATGCGTGCTGTCTCTGCCTCGGTCAGAAGCAGGTCCATGGCCGCCGCGGTCGCTACCGCCTGCTCCGGTCGCGAGGCGCCCGGTATGGCGACGACCGTGTCCCCGTAGTGGGTCACCAACCACGCCAGAGCGACTTGCGCCACCGAGGCGTCGTGCGCCTCGCCGACCGCACGCAGCTCGGCGATCAGCGGCGCCGTGCGCGCCAGGCCCTCGGGTGTGAGGAAACGGCCGGAGGGGCTGAGCCGCGAGCGGCGGCCCCAGGGCAGCGCCCGGGCGAGCGCTGGATCGTCGTGGTAGCGCCCCGTGAGCAGGCCCTGGGCGAGCGGCGAGTAGGCGATGAGCGTGACGCCCAGCCCTTGCGCGGCGGCGAGCACCCCGTTGGACTCGACGCGCCGGTCGAGCAGGTTGATGCGCACCTGGTTGCTGGCGAGGGTGAGTCCTTCGTCGCGCAGGGCGGCGGCCGCCTGCGCCATCTGCTTCGCCGAGAAGTTGGAGACGCCGACGGCGCGCACCGAGCCGGCGCGCACCAGCTTCGCCATCTCGCGCATCTGCGCCGGGATCGAGGAGAGGCTCCCGGGTGAGTGCACCTGGAAGAGGTCGATGGGGTAGGGCTGCAGGCAGGCGATGCGCGTGCCGATGGTGCGCGGGATGTCGCGCGCCGGCTTGGCGATGGGCAGCCACTTGGTGGCGACCACGACGGTGCTGGGCGTAACGCTGCGGTGCTGGAGGGCGGTGCTGAGGGCACGTTCGGAGGCGCCGTTGCCGTAGGCCTGGGCGGTGTCGAACCAGCTGATCCCGCCGGTGAGCGCGGTGTCCACGATCGCGTCCATCGTGCCCTGGTCGAGGACCGACCACATGCGCCCGGTCATCCCTTTGCCCTGCGAGAACTGCCAACAGCCCAGGCCGATCGCAGAGACCTCGACGTCGGTCTTACCCAGCTTGCGTGCGTCCATTGGTGCTCCTTGCCTCTGGCGGTCAGTCTGGCTCGCCGTGTGTCAAGAGTGCTGCATGGTTTGTGGTCCGCGTACCATGATAGTGGCAGAAACGGTGTGCCGACCGCGGCGAGACCCTCCCGTGGCCTTCTCGTGCTCGATGGGCCTTCGAGACAGCCTCACACTTCTCGCGGCGCGAGGAAGATAGTCTCTTTGGCCGCGGACGGGCACTTGATGGGGGCCACCGCCTGCGAGTCGGTGGCGCGTGTCGTTGCCACAATGGGCGACATGGACGGTCGTCCTATCTTGTCGTTCAGCCCCGCTGACGATGTCAGTACCAGAGGGACCAATGCGTCGGCGGGCAACCGCGGGCGCGAGCACTCCCTGGTCGTTCACCGAACTTGGGGGTAGGGATGGCGGCACTGAGGGTCGGAGATCGCGTGCTCCATGAAGGCAAGACGTGGCGCGTGGACTCGCTCGGGCGTCGTGCTTACCCGCGCGTGGGTGCCAAGATCGTTAACGGTGAGCTCTACGCTACGCTGCTGCTCGAGGCCGACCCGCCCGGCAGCCAGCCGCCGCACAGGATCGTTCTGCCGGAGAGCAAGTGGGACGAGGCTCAGCTGCTGGAGGAGTAGTCCGCCGCCGCCGCCACGGGGGCTTCCTGCCGAGCCCCCCTGCTCTTTGCCTATCCGCGCCAGTGAGCCAAAGAGCGCCCCGTGCCGCCGCCTCCTCTACTGCAGGGACTTGCGTCGGTAGAAGTAGACGGCGAGGGGAGCGAACACCGCGATCAATCCGATCGACCAGAGAACAGTGGCCAACTCGGGGTGCTGCATGGGCCAGGCCGCGATGTTCGCGGACGGGTTCGGGTTGCCGAAGAGGTCTCGGCACGCTGAGGCGACCGCACTCACCGGGTTCCACTCCGCCACGACTCGAAGCCAGGCCGGCATGCCCTGGGTGGGAACGAAGGTGTTGGAGACGAACATCAGCGGCAGGAAGAAGATGAAGACGATCGCCTGGGCGGCTTCTGGGTTCTTCAGCAGCATGCCGGCACAAGCCCCCACCCAGGTCATCGCGAATGCAAGCAGCAGGCATAGGCCAAACGCCGCCAGAGCGTCGCCGACGCCGTTATGGATTCCCCAGCCCACGGCCAGGCCGGCGATGACAAGCACGGCAGTGGCGATCACCTGGGTGAGGAGGTCGGTCACCACGCGACCCGCAAGGACCGCGGAGCGCGCGATGGGAAGCGAACGGAATCGGTCGATGAGACCGGTCGCCATGTCGGCCGAGACTCCGACGGCGGTGCCTTGGGCCGTTCCGATCAGGGTCATCCCGAACATGCCGCCGATGAGGTACTCGTGATAGTTGTCTCCGCTGGGAAGTCGAATGGCTGAGCCGAAGACATAGACGAACAGCAGCACGAATATCACTGGCTGGATGGTGACGTCGAGGAGCTGTGAAGGCTCTCGGATGATGCGGGCGACGCCGCGACCAGTCAGCACGAGGGCATTGCGAAGCGCCCACCACAACCGGGAGAGCAGGGACTCGGCTGGAGCGGCGAGTGGCGATGTCGGGACGTACGTCATACGAGTGCCTCTTCCTTGTCGGCAGCGGAGACGGGAGCGGCGGAGTGGCCGGTGAGGGTGAGAAAGACGTCGTCAAGCGAAGGCCGCAGCATTCCCAGGTCGTCCATCAGCACGCCTGCCGCGTTCATCGCGGCCGCGATCGCCGGAATGGACCTGGCGCCATCGGGCACCAGCGCGTCGACGACCCGTCGTTCCGGGTCCATGTGAAGTTCGCCCTCAGCGTGTCGGGCAAGTACTTCGCGTGCTGCCGCAAGATCGGACTCCACTGCCACGGTGACTGCGATGCGGTCCCCGCCGGCCTCGGCCTTCAGTTGGTCTGACGAGCCTTGGGCGATGACCGAGCCTCTATCGATGACGACGATCCGATCGGCCAACTGATCGGCCTCTTCCAGGTACTGCGTGGTGAGGAATACGGTCGTTCCATCCGCTACGAGCGTACGGATGATGTCCCACAGGACCAGACGGTTGCGAGGGTCGAGACCGGTGGTGGGTTCGTCGAGGAAGAGTATCGGCGGCCGGGTCACGAGGCTGGCTGCGAGGTCCAGCCTGCGGCGCATGCCGCCCGAGTAGGTCTTCACCCCGCGGTCTGCGGCATCGGTCAGGTCGAAACGGGACAGCAGCTCTTTGGCCCGTTGCCGGGCGTCGCGCCGTGAAAGGCGACAGAGCTGCCCGATCATCACCAGGTTGGCCGCCCCCGTCAGGGACTCGTCGAGGGCCGCCGACTGCCCCGACAGACCGATGCAGCGTCGCACCTGCGTCGCTTGGGCGACCACGTCGTAGCCGTTGACTCGCGCGGTGCCGCGGTCGGACCGCAGCAACGTGGTAAGGACACGCACAGCCGTCGTCTTCCCAGACCCGTTGGGCCCAAGTACGCCGAGGATGGTGCCCCGTTCTACCTCGAGATCAAGTCCGACCAGGGCATGAGTCTCGCCGAATGATTTGTCTAGCCCCACCGCTTCAATGGCCAGTGATGCGCCCACAGCTCCTCCTTCTCATACAGAGTACGAGGTCATAGTACACTGTACGAGAGTACCATACAAGCTACGCGCACTGGACTCTGGAGGACAAGCGGTGGACGACCTCAACGACCTTTGGCCGCCGTTTTCAGCTGTTGCACTCCGACGAGGGGCCGCGCCACGGTCTCAGCAGGGACAGCGAGACGCTGCTCTGTCGCGCAGCGAGATTGTCATGGCCGCGCTTGCCCTTGCCGATGCCGAGGGAGCCGAGGCCATCAACATGCGCCGCATCGCCAAGGAACTTGGCGTCGGGACCATGTCGCTTTACTGGCACGTCGCCGGTAAGGAGCAGCTTCTGGATCTCATGCTCGACGCCGTCGAGGCTAAGGAGGCGATCGCCGAGCCGAGTGGGGACTGGCGGAACGACCTCGCCCAGATCGCACGGCGGGAGCGCGCCTCGCTGTTGCGCCACCGCTGGAAGCTCGACTTCATGGCGGGCAGGCCACCTGGGCCGAATGGGTTCCTGAACATCGAACGCTCGCTGGCCTGCCTCGACGGCCTGGATATCGAGACGCGCACCGCACTTCAGATCCTCACGACCGTCATGACTTACGCCACCGGCTCGGTCTTCAACGAACTGCGGGAGCTCCACGCCGAACAGCAGCAGGCCGGCGCAGGACACACCGCAGGACACAGCGAGGCCGAGATCGCGGCCGGCTTGCGGGCGTGGAGAGCCAGCCTTGATCGCTCTGGACTCTTTCCACGCCTTGCTCGGGTCTTCGACGAAGGGATCGACCCTGACGCGGCCGAGACGCGCGACGAGCGCTTCGAGTTCGGCCTTGCGTGTGTGCTCGACGGCATAGCGGTGAGGCTCCCGTCGTAGGCGCGGATGTGGGTGCGGGCACCTCGACGGCGACGCTGCGCCGGGCGCTGTCCTAAGCCCAGGTCACGGTCACGTCGGCCGCCTCGAGGCGCGCAAGCTCGGCTGGGTCGGCGCTTGCGTCGGTGATCAGCTCGTCGACCGCCTCGACATCGCAGATGCGCGCCAGCGCCAGCTTGCCGACCTTCGAGCCGTCGGCCACGACGATCACCCGGCGCGCCCTGCCGATCATGGCGCGATTGGTGGCCGCCTCGACCTCGTGATAGGTGGTGAGGCCGGCATCGACGGAGATGCCGTCGACGCCCACCACGACGATGTCGAGGTTCAGATCGGCGAGGGTCGACTCGGCGAGTGGGCCGACCAGCTCGTAGGACTCGCTGCGCGCCGTGCCGCCGGTCACGATCAGTTTGACGGTGGGGCGGAGCGCCAGATCAGAGGCGATGTTGAGGGCGTTGGTGACCACGGTCAGGCCGACCCGGTCGATCAGGCAGCGGGCGACCTCGGTCGTCGTGGTGCCACCGGTCATGCCGACGGTGGCGACGGTCTCGTCGACGCGAGCGGCGGCCTCGGCGGCGATACGGCGTTTTTCGTCTTTGTGACTGCCGCTGCGGTAGCGCAGGGGCAGCTCATAGACGGTCGCGTTGGCGACGGCGCCGCCGTGGGTGCGCGACAGCAGGTGCTGCTCTTCGAGGAGCCGCAGGTCGCGCCTCACCGACGCCGTCGACACGCCGAGCTCGGCGGCGACCCCGCTGACGCCCACCGAACCGGTCTGCGAGATTCGCTCGAGGATCAGGCTGAGGCGTTCCTCCTGGCGCATGACGCGATGCTACCATGCGCGAGGCTCGTTTCTGTACGAAAGGCGCCGGCGCCGCACACGATGTGACACGCTGTCGCGCTCGGCGGGCGGGCGTTGCGCGCGTCGCGGGCGGGCGATCGACTCACGCGGCGCAGGCGGGCGTTGCGGGCGCCGCGGGCTGGCGTTGCGGGCGCCGCGGGCGGGCGATCGACTCACGCGCGGCAGATGTTGCTTCGTAAGTGATTCGACCATAAACTGGTCACAAATGAACAAGACGGCCACCGAGATCGAGTCAAAGCTGGCTTGCCGGCGCCGCGCCGCGGAGCCGGTACCCGCGCTCGGAGCGAGCGCCTCGATCACCCAGCCGGGTCGCGTAGTTGCCCTGACCGCGCACCGCGGCCTCCACCCGGACTGCCCCCGCAACCTGACGCGGTCGGTCATCCCGCCTGACGGCGGGTGACGACGTGACGGGTCTCTCCCTGCACTGTTCGCCAGCCACGGAGGTACCACGATGACCCGTTTACGCATCGTCTGTGGAGCGACGCTCGCTCTTGTCGCCGCGGCCCTCCTCGTAGTGTCGCTGGCCGCCGCCGGTTGCGGCGGCAGTTCGCCGACGGGCTCGACGGCGTCGCCGGGCACCGCCGGCAGCGGCACCGTCACCATCTGGCACGGCTACACGGACATCGAGCGCACGGCCACCGACCAGGCGGTCGCCGAGTACAACGCCACGCACCCGGCGTGGAAGGTCAAGGCGGTGTTCGCCGGCAACAACGACTACGCGCTGACCAAGCTGCAGACCGCCATCGTCGCCGGCAAGGCGCCCGACATCGCCTACCAGTACGGCTCGTCGATGGCGCTGCTGGCCAAGCTGCCGCAGGTCGTCGATCTCACCTCCAGGGTGAACGCCCCGGCCTTCGACTGGAACGATTTCTTCCCGGCGGTGCGTCTGGCGACCACGGCGAACGGCAAGGTGCTGGGCGTGCCGGCGCTGGTGGACAACCTGGCCCTCGTCTACAACAAGACGCTGTTCGACCAGGCCGGCGTCGGGTATCCGACCGCGCAGTGGACCTGGGCCGATTTCCGCGCCGCGGCCCAGAAGCTCACTAACGCGTCGACCAAA
>Ga0302320_10021740_pt1 | contig 12707 bp, 10 predicted proteins | sample Bog_T0_3_FD_202130 | JGI IMG/M metagenome (GOLD analysis project Ga0302320, IMG submission 202130) | Peat permafrost microbial communities from Stordalen Mire near Abisko, Sweden - Bog_T0_3 | ecosystem: Environmental > Terrestrial > Soil > Wetlands > Peat | place: Sweden: Abisko, Stordalen Mire...
GCGAGTTCCTCGCGATTCGGGATCACGAGCGGCGCTCCGATGCGCAGCCGATTGATGTTGCCGTTGAATGCAGTCGGATTCGCGTGATAGATACCGACCATCATGACCATCAGGTCGGCGTCCGAACGCGCCCCCGCCCGTCGGGCGATGCGTCCGAGCGTGTCGCGGGGTGCGACCGTGTACTGCGATGCCGGCGGCTCCGCCAGGCGCCGCGGCAGGCTCGCGACGGTGGGGCCAGGCGTCGCCGGCAAGGGGATGCCGGCGAGCGGTGCCTCGCGGCGCGCCGATTCTCGGCCGTCCGCTCCCGGCGACTGAGCGGCAGGTGCCGGGCCCTCGGGCGTCTCATAGGCAACATGGCGCGAAATCGCCGGATCGAGCAGCAGCGTGTATTCGCGGACCAACTCGCCGCTCGACCATTGCAGGTCGACGAGAAAGTTGACGAGCGGTTCCGTGAACGCTTCGGTCGATTGGATCAGGAGGATCGGCCGCCCTTGACTGTCCTTTCCCAATCTAAAACTCGTGGTGGAGAGAAACGTCGGACGATCGGCGTTGTAGCGCTGGAAGGTGTCGCGGTTCGCGATCGCCGCGTGAACCGCGATCAGATCCTCGGGCGTCGCGCCGACGATGTCGATCTGGCCCGACAGAGGTTCGTTGAGGGCCGACGTGACGTGGATTTCCCCCAGGCCCAATGCATGCGCCGCCCCCGACAAGGCAAATGCCGGCATGAAAAGTAGCGGGTTCGAACGGCGTGACATGATCTGCTCCAAGGTGCTCTGAGGGTAGTCGCCAAAGACCTACACGTTGATGCTATGCGACAGAATCCCTACTTGGAAACAGGCGTTTACGAAGACTTCGACGGAGTTCACGCACTTTCCTGGCGGAGCTCCCCGAACCGCAGCGCGTCGGATGCGCACGGGCTGGATTAAGAGGGCGGCGCCCGCGCTGCGGCAAGCGCGGAATGCGATTCAGGTCACAAGATTCCTTGGGCTGCCGGCGGCCCACGCGTCGATGTTGTCGATGAGTTGATCGGCGAGGAATTGCATCGCACCGGTCGAGGACCAGGCGACGTGCGGCGTGAGTATGAAATTCGGGCGACGCAGATCGAGCAAGGGATTGCCGTCGCGCGGGGGTTCCGTCGTGAGCACGTCAAAACCGGCGCCGCCGATCCAGCCCTCATCGAGTGCGCGCACGAGGGCGCGTTCATCGACGAGGCCGCCCCGCGCCGTGTTGATGAGCAGCGCATGCGGCTGCATCGAACGCAGTTCGCGCTCGCCGATCAGGTTGCGGCTCTGCTCGGTCAGCGGACAATGCAGCGACAACACGTCCGCCTTCGCGATCAGCTCGGACAAGGGCATGAACTCGAGATCGGTGGCCGTGCGCAGCGAATGGTCCGCGAAAATCGCGCGCATGCCGAACGCTGTGCCGATCGCCGCGAGTCCGCGGCCGAGCGCGCCCTCGCCGATGATGCCGAGCACGGAGCCGTGCAGGTCACCGATCTCGTGGGTCAGAAAGCAGAATTGCGTCGTCCGCTGCCAGACGCCGGCTTCGACGTCCGCACGATAGGCGAGCAGATTTCGGCGCAAAGCAAGGATCATCATGAACGCGTGTTCCGGCACCGTGTGGATCGCGTAATTGCGGATGTTCGCGACCGCGATTCCGCGTTCGCGGCAGGCTGCGACGTCGATGACGTCATAGCCGGTCGCGGCGACCGCGATCATGCGAAGTTCGGGCAAACGTTCGAGATCGCCTGCGCGCAGCGGCACCTTGTTCGTGATGGCGACGCTTGCGCCGGAGAGGCTCGCGACGCTCTGGCCCGGTGCCGTCGCGGCGTATTCCACGTAATCCCGGGCGCAGGAGGGCGTGCGCACCCTCGCGCGCAGCGACTCGCGGTCGAGGAAAACGATACGGTGAGCGCCGCTGCCGTGAGCCGCGTTTTGCGGAGCCGCGGGCCCGGCAGCCGGGGCGTGCCCGGCCGCGCCTTGCCCGGCAGGACCGCGGTCGGTCATGCCGCGCGGTCGCTCTTTTGCAGGGCGGCTCCGGCGCGCCAGTAGCTCACCGCCGCCGCGACGCCGCTGCCCGGCTCGACGGGCACGCCGAAATCGAGCATCGCCATTTCGGCGCCGGCGATCGCGCCCAGCAGCATCAGTTCGTTCAGATCGCCGAGGTGGCCGATGCGGAACAGCTTGCCGGCGACGCGCGCGAGACCCGCTCCGAGCGCGAGGTTGTAGCGCTGAAACGCATGCTTGATGATCGCGGAAGCATCGATCCTCTCCGGCACCAGGATCGCCGACACCGTGTCGGAATACCAGCGGGGCTCGCGCGCGCACAGCCTGAGTTTCCACCCCGTCTGCACCGCGGCGCGAACGCCGCCGGCGAGCCGCGCATGACGTGCGAACACCGCCTCGAGTCCTTCCTCGGCGAGTATGGCGAGCGACTCGCGCAAACCGTAGAGCATCGGAATCGACGGCGTATAGGGGAAATAGCCGCCGGCGTTGGCCTTGACCATGTCGTTGAAATCGAAATAACAACGCCGGCTCTTGGCGGTCTTCGCCGCCTCGAGCGCCCGTCGGCTCACACAGGTCACGCCGAGGCCTGCTGGCAGCATGAGGCCCTTTTGGGATCCGCTCACGCAGACGTCGACGCCCCATTCATCCATGCGAAAGTCGATGCTCCCGAGCGCGCTCACGGAATCGACGAACAGCAGCGCCGGATGGGCGGCCGCGTCGAGAGCCTTGCGCAGCGCCGCCACGTCGCTCGTCACACCGGTCGCAGTCTCGTTCTGGCAGATCAATACCGCACGAATTTTGTGGCCGCGGTCGGCCTCGAGCGCCGCGGCATAGCGTTCGATGGGAGCGCCCTCACCCCATTCGGTCTCGAGCACGTCGACCTCGAAGCCGAGGCGTTGTGCCATGTCGATCCACAGATGGCTGAACTGGCCGAAGCGGGCGGCGAGAACTCGATCGCCGGGGTCGAGGCAATTCGTGAGCGCGGCTTCCCAGCACCCCGTCCCGGAGGACGGAAACAGGATCGGTGCGGCGCTCGTGGTCTTGAACAGCGGTTTCAAGCCGTTCAAGCATGCCAAGGCAAGCTCGGGAAAGGCGGGCGACCGATGATCCTCGGAAGCGACCGACATTGCGCGCAGGACCCGATCCGGAATGTTGGTTGGACCAGGAACGAACAGGAAATTGCGACCGGCCATGAATGCTCTCCCCGAAGATGGCGACCCGGCATCTTAACCAGCGGGCAGCCCCGAGAACAACAGCGCCGAAGCCCGGGCGCCCGGGCCGGGGGGCTTCAGGCGGCGCGCAGCGCTTCGGCGACCGGCAGGCGGGCCGCGCGCAATGCCGGGAAGAAACCCCCCAACAGGCCGATGATGCATGCCCAGACCACGCCGGTCACGATCAGCGCCGGGGTCACCGTGAGTTCGAACACGACCTGAGCGAAGGCGCCGCCGAGGGTGCTGACGCTGTGGCCGTTGAAGAACACCCAGGCGAGCGCCGCGCCCAACAGGCCGCCGAGCAGCGCGAGCAGCAGCGCCTCGAGCATGATCGAGACCAGCACCGGCAGCCCGCCGAAGCCGATCGCGCGCAGGGTCGCGATCTCGAGGCTGCGGGCCGCGACGGCCGAGTACATGCTGTTCAAGGCGCCGAACATCGCGCCGATCGCCATGATGACGGCGACGGAATTGCCGATGATGCTGATCGTCTTGCTGAGGTCCCGCGACTGCGCCGCGTAGTAATCCGGTTCACGCTCAACGTCGACCTTGAGCCTGGGATCCGTGGTGAGCGCGTCCTTGAAAGGCACGAACGAAGCCGCCCCGTCGAGCAGCACGAGCGCTGAACTGTAGCCGGTGCGCTCGAGCATGGATCCAACCGTGTCAGTATCGGCGAGCAGTTCCGACTCGTGCACGTCGCCGTTGCTCGTGAACACGCCGGTCACCGTCCAATCGGCATTACGAATGTGGAGCGTGCTGCCCACGGAGAGTCCGCGAAACTGTTTGACCGCGCCGGCGCCGGCGATCAATTCACGCACCGCCGGATGGAACATGCGCCCCGCCACGATCTTGATCTCGGGCCTCACATCGAGCAGGCGCAGACCCACGCCGCGCAGCGTGACGTTCGCGTCCGTGCCGGTGTCGCGTTTCGGCACGTTGGCGACCGTGACGAGTTCCATCGACAGCAGCGCCTTCCCGTCCGCGTCCTTGGCGACGCCGGGCGCGCTCGAAATCACGTCGATGTCCTCGCGGGACAGGTTGCTGTTGAGTTCGGCATCCGATCCGCCGCGCAGCACGATCGCGCGATCGGCGCGGCCGCCGTCGGCGAGCGTGTGATGAAACCCGGCCGACATCGCGAGGACCGAGACGAGCACCGCGACGACGCCGGCGATGCCGATCACGATGACGCTCGAGGCGCCGAGCCGCTGGGGCAGCGTGCGCAGGTTCATGGCCGTCACGGCAATCAATTGTTTGAACATGGGCTAGCGCTTCCCGCCGAGGGCTTCGACGATGTTGAGCCGCATCGCCGCGAGCGCCGGCGGCAGTCCGACGACCAGGGCAAGCAGCACGGCGACGGCGACGCCGGCGGGCAGCGCGGCCGCCGAGAGGTCGACGCCCTGGAGGGCCCGCTTCGCAATCGGGATCGCGAGCCAGCTCAATCCCAGGCCGGCGAGCGCGCCCGTTACGCACAAGAGCAGGGACTCGGCGATCACCAGCGCGAGGAGGGTCCCGCCGCTGAAGCCCAGGGTCTTGAGCACCGCGAGTTCCGGGATGCGTTCGCGCACCGATTGCATCATGGTGTTTCCGGTGAGGAACAGCAGCGTGAAGAACACGGCGCCCAGGATCGCCCGCAGCACGAAGCCGATGTCGCCGAGCTGCTTGATGAACGCGAGCGCGAAATCCTTGGCCGGCTGAGTCTTGGTCTCGTCCGAGGAATTCGCGAACAGGGCATCGATGCGCGCGGATACCGTCGCCGACTCGGCCGGATCCTCCACCCGCTCTTCGAACCAGCCGACGTTGCCCTTGCCGAAGGAGCGCCCCTCGTCGAACAGCTCATAATGGAAGAGGAACGTGGACGCCTGCTGGCTGGCCTGGGACGGATCCTTCACGTCGTAGTCGCCGACGATGTCGAAGGTCCAGTCGAGCGATCCGTTCTTCTGGGTCCAGATCGTCGAATGCAGCGGCACCTTGTCGCCCACCTTCCAGCCGAATTTCTTCATGAGCGCGACGTTCACGAGTGCGCCCGTGCGCGTTGCGCGAAATGCCTGCATGGCGGCGTCGCTGACCATGAGGTCGCCCCTGTGCAGACTGAAATAGGTGTCCGTGTCGATCGGCAGCACGAACACGAAGTTCTTCGCTTCCTGGTAGTAGCCCCCGAACCAGGTGATCCAGGTGACCTCGGAGACCCCGGGGACGCTGCGGATCTCGCCGGCGTCCGCGAACGGCAGCGACAAGGTGATCGAATACTTGTTGATCGTGATCAGCATGTTGGCGCCCGACACGCCGCCGCTCGGATGAGCGAAGGCGTAGTCGATGGTTTCGAGCAGGCCAAACAAGAGGAAGGCGATCACGATCGACACCAGCGTGAACACCGTGCGGGTCTTCTTGCGCCACAGCGTCGCCCAGATCAGGGGAAAGTATTTCATCGGACTTCCGCGAGCGCACCCTTGTCCATGTGCAGCTGGCGGCTCGCGAATTCGGCCGCCTTCGGGTCGTGCGTGACCATCACGATGCTCTTGCCGTGCTCGCGGTTCAACGTCTGCAGGAGTTCCAGGACTTCGTCGGCCGACTTGCGGTCGAGGTCTCCCGTCGGCTCGTCGCAGACGAGGATCGTCGGGTCGGCGACCAGCGCGCGCGCGATCGCGACGCGCTGCGCCTGACCGCCCGAAAGTTCGTTCGGTTTGTGCTTCGCGCGGTCGGCGATCCCGACGAGCGTGAGGGCGGCCAGCGCGTTCGCGCGCCGCTGGGCCGCTCCGAGCTTGGTGAGCAGCAAAGGCAGTTCGACGTTGCGCTGGGCGGTGAGCATGGGCATGAGGTTGTAGAACTGGAACACGAAGCCGACGTGATGGGCACGCCAGTGCGCGAGCGCGCTGCCGCCCAGGGCGTCGAGTCGCTGGCCGGCGACCGTGATCGCGCCGGACGTGGGCGTATCGAGGCCGCCGATCAGGTTGAGCAGCGTGGTCTTGCCGGAACCGGAGGGACCCATGAGCGCGACGAACTCGCCGCGCGGTATGTCGAGGGACAGGTTTTGCAGCACGTCGACGTGCTGCTTGCCGCGCGTGTAGCGCTTGCTGACTCCGACGAGGGAAACGATGGCGTCGCTCATGAGGCTCCTTGGACCACGCGCACGGTCGCGCCGTCCCGCAGTTGACCGAGATCGCCGACGACCACCTTGTCGCCGGCTGCAAGACCCGACAGCACCAGCGCACTCTCGCCGCTGACCGGCCCCAAGCGCACCGCGCGTCGCTCGACCGTGTCTGCGTGCAAAACGAACACCACCCCGGTGCCGCCCGTCGCCTGGACCGCGGCCGCCGGAATGCGCAGGCCCGGTGTCGGTGCAGCGCCGGCCTGCGGTGCGTCCTCGAGAAACGCCACGCGCACGCCCATCTCCGGCAGGATGCGCGGATCCTTCTGATCGATGGCGATGCGCACGGTCACCGTGCCCTTGCTGCGGTCCGCCGTGGGAATCACGGCGATCACGTGCGCCGGGATCTGCCAGTCCGGATAGGCGTTCAGCTTGGCGCTCACGCGCTGCGCGTTCTTCACGCGGTTGATGAAGTTCTCGTTGACGTCGACCTGGATCTCGAGAGAATCCATGTCGACGATCGTGCCGATGCCGGTGCGTGTGAAACCGCCGCCCGCCGAAATCGGCGATACGATCTCACCGGGTTGGGCGGCCTTGACCGTGACCACGCCGGAGAACGGCGCACGCACGGTGGTGTCGTCGAGGTTGCGCTCGGCGAGCTCACGGTTGCGCTCGGCGACCTGTACGTTGCTCTTTTGAGTCGCGAGCTGCGCGCGCAGCGCGTCCAACTGCGTGCGCGAATTGTCGACGGCCGCCTGGCTCACGAAGTGATCCTTGAGCAGCGCGCTTTGGCGATTGTAGTCTCGCTCGGCATTCGCGAGGTTCACTTCGGTCTCGTCGAGACCGGCCTTCGCGTAGTCGAGTTGCGCACTTGCCTGGTTGAGGGAGGCGCGGATGTTCGTGTCGTCGAGCTTGGCGATCACCTGGCCCGCCTTGACGTGATCGCCCTCCTCGATATCGAGCTCGACCATTTTGTCGGTGATCTTCGAGGAAACCGTGGCCTGGCGGCGCGCGACCACATAGCCCGAGCCGTCCAGGATCGAAGTCGCCGATGGCGCGCCGGCATCGCCGACGGGCTCGGCGACCGCGACCCGGACCGCGGTCGCCGTCGGCCGGAGCACGAACCACGCGCCCGCGGCCGCCGCGAGGGCCAGCAGAATCGCCGCGATCAGCCAGGGCCGTCCCCGCCGAGACGGGGTCGGGTCGCTGCTGCGGTCGATGCGCAGTTGATTGAGCAGAGCGGACTTGTCGTTCATGAACCCCTGCCGGGCGACCTCAACGGAGCGCCTTCATGCGTCCGGTAGCGTGAGCACGATCTTACCGAGATGCTTCGAGCTTTCCATCAGCGCTTGCGCGGCCGCGGCCTCGCCGAGCGGATACGTCGCGTACACGATCGGGCGGACGGCGCCGCGTTCGAGCAACGGCCAGACGTGTTCGCGAAGCGCGGCCGCGATGGCCGCTTTTTCCGCGACACTGCGCTGGCGCAGCGTCGAACCGGTGAGCGTCAGGCGCTTGCGCAGCACGAGACCCATGTCGATCTCGGCGCGTGCGCCGCCCAGCAGGGATATCGTCACGACCCGGCCCTCGAACGCCGCCGCTTCGAAATTGCGATTGACGTAGCTGCCTGCGACCATGTCGAGGATCACGTCGACGCCCCGGTTGCCCGTCTCGCCGGCGATGACCGCCACGAAATCCTCCGTGTGATAGTCGATGCCCCGGACTGCACCGTAAGCCTCGCAGGCGCGGGTCTTCTCCGCGCTGCCGGCGGTGGCGTAGACGCGTGCTCCCCAGGCTTTGGCCAATTGAATCGCCACCGTGCCGATGCCGCTCGTGCCGCCGTGAATCAGCACGGTCTCGCCGGCGCGCAAGCGGCCGCGTTCGAACAGATTGGTCCAGACCGTGAAACAGGTCTCGGGCAGCGCCGCGGCGTCGATCAGGGACAGGTTCTTCGGGATCGGCAAACAGAGCGGGGCCGCCGCGACCGCAAAAGCCGCATAGCCGCCGCCGGGCAGCAGGGCGGTCACTCGATCGCCCAGGTTCAAGCCGCCCGCGTCCGGGCCGAGTGCGACGACGGTTCCGGCAACTTCCAGACCCGGCAGATCGGATGCCCCGGGCGGTGGCGGATGCCGGCCCTGCCGCTGCATCACGTCGGGACGGTTGACCCCGGCGGCGGCGACGCGTAACAGGACTTCGCCGCGCGCGGGCCGCGGCACCGGTCGCGTGGTCGCGTGCAAGCGCCCCAAGCTGCCGGGCTCTTGAATTTCGATGGCCGCCATGACGTCCGGAAGGGGATTGGGTCCGCTCACAGGCCGCTCGTGTTGTGCATAGCCGCGATCTTAAGCGAGATCCAGATTTGACGCCCGAAGTCCGCTATTATACATTCGTTCAACAACACACGATCGAGGTTCTGACGATGCATGACATCACTCTGCTGCGAACGGCGCGCGTCGTCGGCGATGAAGTCGAGGTCACCTGGAACGATGCACAGGCGCCGGCCCGTTTTGCCGCCTTCTGGCTCCGAGACCATTGCCATGCGGCGCACAGCCTGAACCCGGAGACGCTGCAGCGGCAGGTCGATACGTTCACGATTCCAGCCGACCTCGCGGTCGCGCGCGTCGAGATCGTCGATGCCGGCCGGAGCCTGTCTGTCCATTGGCGCGAGGATGACCGGCCGAGCAGCCTGCCGGCATCATTCCTGCACCATATCGCCGCGAATGAGGGTCGCGAGCCCGCGCCGCCCCGCCGTCTCTGGGACCGCGCCGCGATCGGCACGGCGTTTCCGAGCGTTCCGCACGACGAGCTCATGGCGGGGGAGGCCGGGCTCTTGCGTTGGCTGGGGCTGGTCGAAGAATACGGGTTTGCGCTCGCCACGGGCGTCCCGGCGACGATCGAAGCGACGCGGCAGCTGGTGACGCGCATCGGGTACGTGCGCGAGACCATCTTCGGCGGCATGTGGGACTTCACGGCCAACATGGCGTTCAAGGACTCGGCGTACACGAGCGCGGCGATCGGGCCGCATACCGACGGGACCTACAGCCTCGATTCACCGGGATTTCAACTGTTCCATTGCCTGAAGTTCGAGGGCGCGGGCGGCGAGAGCACCCTGGTGGATGGATTCCAGGTGGCGGCCTCGTTGCGGGACCGCGATCCTCAGGCCTTCGCCGCCTTGACCTCGGTCAAGGTGCCGGCTCACTACCAGGGCGACGGCGTTCACTTGTCGGCCGAGCACCCGATCATCGAACTCGACGCCAACGGGGACTTCCTCCAGATCGCGTACAATAACTACGACCGGGCGCCGTTTCGCCTGCCGCCTGCGCGGATGAAAGAATTCTACAGGGCACTTACGATCTTCAATCACTCGATCAACGATCCGGCCAATGAAATCACGATGCGATTGGCTCCCGGCACGGCGCTGCTGTTCGACAATTGGCGGACGCTGCACGGACGCCGTGCTTACCGGGGACATCGCTGGCTGTGCGGCGCCTATTTGAACAAGGAGGATTTCGACAGCAAGCTGCGCGTGCTGCGCGCGGCGGTTGCGGCGCCGTTGCCCGCGGCCCGGGTGCCCGTTGAATCCTAATTTCACCAGCGACAACGTGACGCCGGCGTCGGCGGCGATCCTCGCCGCGATCGAGGCGGCGAATGCCGGCTGCGAGCCCTCCTACGGCGGCGATCGCCATTCACAGCGCCTTGGCGAGCTCGCCAATGCGGTCTTCGAGACCGAGGTCGCGATCTTTCCGGTCGCGAGCGGCACCGCCGCGAATGCGCTCGCGCTCGCTCAGATTGCACCGCCCTACGGCGGCATCTACTGTCACGAGACGGCGCATGTCACGACCGACGAATGCGGTGCGCCGGAGTTCTTCACGGGCGGCGCGAAATTGCTCGGCTTGCCCTCCGCGGACGGCAAGATCCCGCCCACCCTGCTGCGGGACGCATTGGCCCATGCGCGGGACATGGGCGTGCATCACGTCAAGCCCGCCGCCTTGAGCGTGACGCAGGCGACCGAATGGGGCACCGTCTACAGCGCCGCCGAGATCGCCGAACTCACCGCGATCTCGCGCGAGCATGGTCTGCACGTCCATATGGACGGTGCGCGCTTCGCGAATGCGCTCGCGCACTTGGGTGTTGCGCCGGCCGCGGCGACCTGGCGCGGCGGCGTAGATGTGCTCTCCTTGGGGGCCACGAAGAACGGGGCTTTGTGCGCCGAAGCCGTGGTCTTCTTCGATCCGGCGCTCGCCGCCGACTTCGCGCGACGCCGCAAGCGGAGCGGCCACCTCTGGTCGAAGATGCGATTCTTGAGCGCGCAGCTCGTGGCGTACCTCGAAAACGACTTGTGGCTCCGCAACGCACGGCAGGCGAACGCCGCCGCGACGGCACTCGCCGCAGGATTTCGGGACGTGCCCGGCGCACGCGTGCTCCGGTCGGTCGATGCGAACGAAGTGTTCGTCGCTCTGCCGGCGCCCACGATCGCGGCGCTCGAGGCGGAAGGCTTCGGCTTCTACCGGTGGCCGGTCGGGGGCACCGCGCCGGACGTGGCGATACGCTTGGTGACGTCCTACGCGACGCGCGAGGGCGACGTTGCGGCCCTGCTGCGGGCAGCCGGCCGCGCGGCGCCGCAGGGCATCTCGGGCGGGAGGGGCTGATGGGGACACGCGCTCAATTCCATTGGGACGATCCGCTGCTCCTCGAGGCGCAGCTCACGGTCGAGGAGCGCATGGTGCGCGATGCCGCGCATGTCTACGCCACGCAGCGGCTCGCGCCGCGCATTCAGGCGGCGTTTCGCGAGGAGCGCACGGACCCGGCCATCTTCCGCGAGATGGGCGAACTCGGCCTGCTCGGCACGACGCTACCCGAGACCTACGGCGGTGCGGGCTTGAACTATGTGAGTTACGGTCTGATCGCGCGCGAGATCGAACGCGTGGACTCAGGCTACCGTTCGATGCTTAGCGTTCAATCGTCGCTGGTCATGCTGCCGATCTTTCAATTCGGCACCGAGGCTCAGCGACAGAAGTATCTGCCGCCGCTCGCGCGCGGCGAGTCGATAGGCTGTTTCGGTCTCACGGAACCCGACCATGGCTCCGATCCCGGCAGCATGATCACGCGCGCGCACGCCGCGCCCGGCGGCTTTCGCGTCTCCGGCGCGAAGACCTGGATTTCGAACAGTCCGATCGCCGACGTGTTCGTCATCTGGGCGAAGACCGAGGACGGGGAGATACGCGGCTTCATCCTCGAGAAAGGCTCCCCTGGCCTCTCGGCGCCGGTCATCCACGGCAAGGTGGGCCTGCGCGCCTCGACCACCGGCCAGATCCTCATGGACGAGGTCTTCGTGCCCGAGGAGAACCTGCTGCCCGGCGTGCGCGGTCTCAAGGGTCCGTTCACCTGTCTCGATTCTGCGCGTTACGGCATCGCCTGGGGCACGCTCGGCGCGGCGGAGTCCTGCTGGCATACGGCGCGTCAATACGTGCTCGACCGCAAGCAATTCGGGCGGCCGCTCGCGGCCAATCAGCTCATTCAGAAAAAGCTCGCCGACATGCAGACCGACATCGCGCTGGCGCTGCAGGGTGCGCTGCGCCTGGGCCGCATGAAGGACGAAGGTATCGCGGCCGTCGAGATCACCTCGATGCTCAAGCGCAATTCCTGCGGCAAAGCGCTCGACGTCGCGCGCATGGCGCGCGACATGCTGGGCGGCAACGGGATCTCCGACGAGTACGGCATCATTCGTCATCTGGTGAATCTCGAAGTCGTGAACACCTACGAAGGCACGCACGACATTCATGCGCTGATCCTGGGCCGCGCGCAAACGGGCATTCAAGCTTTCTCCTGACGCCGAGTCCGGCGCCGGGATCAGGATGGCCCGGAAGTCAGGTGCTCACGCAGCTTCGGAGGTTTGTGCGCGCGTTTGAGCGCCGCCGCGCGTTTCGGCGGCGAGCCGATCGGACAGAGGCAGCGCACGCGCGCGCCTCGGCTGCTCTTGCGGTTGCGCACGCTCAAGGATCCCCCGATCATGCCCGCCCGATACTCCATGATTTTGAGCCCCATGCCGCCACCGGGCGAACGCTGCGGGGGAAGTCCCGTGCCGTCGTCCGTGACCGAGAGACGAATGAGCCGGTCCGCGACCCGCAGGCTCACGACGACGGCCTCGGCGCGGCCGTGCTTCACTGCATTGAGAATGGCTTCCTGTGCAATCAGGTAGAGCTGTGAGGCCAGGCTTTCCTCGATGCTGAGATCGTGCGGCACCGATAAGCGCAGCTGCACGTCGACACCAAACTGCGCGTGCGACCAGCTCGCGAGCGAGGAGAGTGCGGCAACGAAGCCGTCGCGGGCCGGGGTCGCGAGCGAGAGTCCGAGCGCGATCGTGCGGGTGGACTCGATCGCTCGATTCACGAGCCGGATGATGTCCTCGAGCTG
>Ga0302320_10021742_pt1 | contig 12707 bp, 14 predicted proteins | sample Bog_T0_3_FD_202130 | JGI IMG/M metagenome (GOLD analysis project Ga0302320, IMG submission 202130) | Peat permafrost microbial communities from Stordalen Mire near Abisko, Sweden - Bog_T0_3 | ecosystem: Environmental > Terrestrial > Soil > Wetlands > Peat | place: Sweden: Abisko, Stordalen Mire...
GGCGGCAGCTTGCGATGGTCACCGGGCATGATGTTGGCCAGCCCCTCGGCAACCGCTTGCTCCATGTTGATGTCGAAGAGCTTGAAGTGACCCTCTCCCCTGGACGCCTTATCGCACTGGGCGTTGAACCAGCAGCCGTCATAACCGACGGTTGAGATGATGATGAAGCTGTGCCCGGCCTGGGTAGACGGAAAAGACGCATCGTAAAACTCCGCCGCATCGTCAGCGTAGGCCGCTTCGTCGAACAGCACATCGCCTACCAGGCCGCGAACTACGTCGGTACCGCTGGGCATGACCTGAATCGTCGCGCCGTTGGGGAAAGTCAACGTCGTGGTAGTGGCGTCCTTGAGGTTGATGACCTCTTCGCGAATCACCAGGTTGAATATCTGTGCCCACATCCGGCAATACTTGGCGAACAGCTTGGCGGATCGCTCGACACGGCTGACGTAGTAACAGTCCGTACGCTTTTGCAGCCGCCGCCGCACCGCCCACAGGGCCAGGCCCATTGTGAATCCCGACTGACGGCCCTTGCGGACAATCACGTACCGCTCGGCGTCGCACAGGCGGATGAAGCGGCGTTGATAGTCCAACAGGATGGCGCGTGACGGTGTTGCTGGTGTCGGCTCGTGTGGCTCCGGCGCGGGCGTTGGCGGCCCGGGCGTTGCCGCCGTGGGGACCGTGGGGGTGTCGAAAAAGTAATCGTCGATCGTCAACGGTTACAGTCCCATGATGGCGTCAATTTTCTTGACGATTTCCTCGGGGCTCAACGTCACGATGGTCGCTGTGGCGTCGATCTCGAACTTGGGTCGGCCCAAAACGTTGGCGATCAGTGAACACCGGGCCGTCTCGCGGATGTCGAAGTCTTTGTGCAACGCATCCTTGGCCCATTGCAGAACGATGGCGCGGGCCACCTCGGGAGTCAGTGACGTTGCACCGGCTTGACGAAGACTCAAAATGTAACCGTTGGCCGGGTTGCCATGGCCTTTGGCGGCTTGGTTACCCTTTTGGAATACGTTACCGCCGGCGCCCCTATGGCCTTTGACCCAGGCGGGATTACCGCGACGTTTAGTGGATGTTCGTGTTGGCATACGTTTATTTTACCTCACCAAAAGCATTTTTGGAAAGATTTGGTCACTTAGAGTCTGTTGCTTCGGCAGTGTGCCGCAAGCATCGCCTCAATCGCCGCATAGACCTTACTCACCGGCTCGATCACTTCGATGGTTGTGCCGCTGATCAGGTGGACCAGGCAGTAGCTGTCCGGGTCGTCGATAATCGTGAACGTGAAGCTTGGGTTCAATCGCGATGATCATCGTCGCGATGTAGGTCGTCGCCTCGGCCACCTGTCGTCGCCGTAGATCTTGTTGATCGTCGAGCTTGAGTGTCAGAGCATGGTTTTGTCCTCACAGCGCAAAAGCGTTTTAGCGAAGTCGCTTGACGAGGATGCGGCAGTAGGATTTGCTGAACAGCTCGCCGTTGACGATGTAGTAAGTCTCGTTGTAAGGCGCTTTAGTGATCTTAGTTGCCGGCCCGTCGTTTAGTTTCATTACGTTCGACCTTTTACCGTCTGCGCCAACTTGGATTTGCCGGGGATAGATCTTTGAAGCGCACCCGTTCCAAGACTGCGTGCATCCCAGGATCTCGAACTGGCTGGGGTTGTACTTGTCCATGAATGTGATGGGCACCCCCATGACGCCGTCGTAGTCCATGGGAATGTCGGCGCACTTGGACACTTCAATCGCGGCGTAGTTGTCGTATGTGGGATAATCTTTCGGGTTGTAAGTGCGGTAGAGGATGAGGTCTTCGCGTCGCTGGGCGAAGTCGAGGTTGGTAAACCAGCAAGCATTGCCTAGGCTACGCCAATTCGTTCCCTTTTCGTCCCGCCAACTACCCGACGCGCGCATTTCATAGTCGCCGGGTACAATAAAATCCTTCGGATGCATGTGCCCAAGCCATAGCTTTCCCGCCTTAATCAGAGGGAAGATATCCTTGTACTTCACAGCATTTATGTTGCCGATGACCAGGAACTTCTTCTTGTACTTCACCAGCTGCGCGATGTACTCGCGAAACAAAGAAAACGGCGGGTTGGTCACCACAACGTCGCTCGCCTTGAGCAATTCAACGCACTCGGGGCTGCGGAAGTCGCCGTCGCCTTCAAGAATGCTGATCTTGATGTCGTCGGGATTGGGGATGCGACTCTTGCCGCCGCAATATTCAAGGCAGATGCCGTTCTTCGACTCGCCGTCGCCGAAATGGTCGGATGAATGGCTGCGGTAACAGGTTGTGACCAGCTTTTTCAAGCCCAGGTCATTGAAACCGTACGCGAAGTAGTGGAAGAACTTGCTCACCCCGGGATCGTCGCAGTTGCACAACACGGTCTTGCCCTTGAAGTGCTTCGTGTAGTGCTTTAGCTCTTTCTCGATGTCCGAGAGCTGCGTGTAGAACTCATCGTTACGCCCCGTTTTGGCTGCGTGCAGATTACGGTTGTTGGCCTTGGATTTGGTTTTAGGGGATGTAGGCATGGTTGATCTTTTAAGCGCAAAAGCGTTTTTGGAAAGATTGGGTCACTTCAAGTCATTCAAGATACGATTCCAGAACGGCCAGCAGAACTCCGGGTTGCCCCAGGTCCGTTCCACATGTTGTCTTGCGGCTATCGCCATCTCATGGGCCATGGCCGGGTCCATCGCGATAGACGTTGCCAATGCCGCCTGTCCCTCCAGCGACTCAGCCCACAGAAAATGACGGCCCGGTTCCGCGATCTCACTGAAGGCGTTGTAGCCGGCCTGTTCCAGTACGCAGGGCACTCCACAAGCCATGGCCTCCAGAATGTACCGTCCGAATGACTCGCCTTGCTCTGAGCGTTGCAGCAAGACGTCTATCATGGCGAAGAATCTCTGTACGCTGATCTCGTACGGTTGGAACACCCGCACGGATGTCGACTCGGGAATGGGTCCGATCTTGGCCAGTACCTCGCGGTTCAAGCTGTTGACAACGATTCCCTTGGTCTTATTCGTCACTACCCAGTCCATCATGCGCCAATAACCCGGGCAGAACTTGAGCGGGTCGGGTCGTTGCAGCGATCCAATGCCGAAATAGTCCCTGTCGAGCCGGTGGTTGAAAGAAAAGTCGGGCAAGTGGATGTACGGCTTGTAGCCGAGCAAGCTGTAGGGCTTGAGTCCCTTGCGATCATAGATGTCGAAGTGATGTGTGCGTTGTGCGTTGCTGACGTGGGTTATGACGCCCAGCTCGTGCTTGGCGATTGCGGCCAGTTCATTGGTTGACGGGGTCCACATCGGCGATATGTAGATGATGCCCCTGGGGCCCCTGGGCTTGGCCTCAATGACGAAGGGAAGGCTTGTAATAAATCCCGGGTGTCCTACCGACACAACCAGCTGGTCCTTGAGCTGGTCCCATTCGCCCTTGTTGTTGGGCCATGTGCGTACCGTTGCTCCCTCCACGGGCGAAATATCCGCCTGGGCTTGATAAAGAACAGGGGTTACGCCGTGCATCGCGAACAGCTTGCACAGCGCGATTGCCTCTGTACCGGCTCCGCCTACCGTTCTGGCGGGGCTGAGAATGTGGACAGTGTTTAACATTGCGTTTACCACGGTGTTTGCCGCAGCGGTTTGTCATTGCATCCGTACGGCGTCACATAGACCCGGTTGGGCGGGTTGGCCTTGTCGGCTTCACTCGGTCCCTGGTTGAAGTCGGGCGTTGTGCGTTCCACATCGGCGGCCGTAAAGATCTTCTGGTTGTTGCTGATGTTGTTGCAGGATGAAATCGCCTCGTGATAGCAGTAGATGTACATCGGGTCGCCGTCGACGAAGCCGGCGGTCTTGATCAACGGCTTGAGCAATTCCGAAAACTGCGCGTCTTCGCCGAAGTTGATGGGCTTGAACCCCGTCTTGAGGGCCAGCTCGCGCCGTACGGGCGTGATGTGGTAGATGTTGCGGATGTACAGGCCCGGCTTGTTGGCCCACCGGGTGTTGGCGTTGCTGGCGACGAAGGGCCTGTCGAACTTGCCGTTCTTGTACGCCGTGCCGTTGAACCCGTAGGCGTCCTGGTCGCTCTGGAATGCCGTCAGCAGCCTCTGTACGTAATCGGGTGCGACTAAATCGTCGTCGTCGATGCAGACCACGTACTTGCCCTTGGCGTCTTCCAGCAGCCGTTGCCGCTTGGCGCCGATCGTCTCCGGCGGCGGTGCGTTGTCTATCAGCCACTCGACTTGGCCGTGAAACGTCAGCTGGGGTTGCAGCCGGTCCCTGAGTCGGGCCAATAACAGGTGTCGTCCCGGCAGCGTCGGCGTCATAATCGACAACATCAACGGCGGCGGCGTTGTTGCGGTTGTGGCGACGGGTTGTGTTTTCGTCAGCTCGGGAAAGCCGTCCCGCTTGAACTCCTCGAACAGCTTCTTGTCGCGATTGTGTTGCTTCTGGTTGCAATTACGCTGGTGCAACGCGTCTTGCGGATGTGTCTTGCCGATCCACTCGTGCCGGATGATGGTCTGCGGGAAGTACGGCAGCTTGTCGCGGGCCCGGGCCACGGCCATTTGGTGATCGTCGGCGAACACGGACTCATAACCGGGGTGGTAGATGTACCCGTCGCGTTGGTAATACTTGCGGCCGATAATCGACAGGGTGTTCAGCTTCGACTTGCCCCAGAAGCCGTCGTCGAAGAACAACATCAGGTCGGTGTCCGTCATTTTATCGGCGATGATTTTGTCATAGCCTTTGACGACGGGGATCATATCGTCGCTGACCAGCACCAGGATGGTCCAGTCGTCCCGGGCCTCTTCCACATCGGCGTTGCAGGCTTGGATCTTGTTCTTATGGCCGCCGTCGAATACCCGTAGATTGGGTTTACCGGCCAAATAATCCCGGGCTTCACGGGTGTGCATGGTCTTGTCGTCGGCATTCAACGACACGATGAACTCGAACGGGTAGTCGCCGCTCATGAACGCGTACCACTTGTCCAGCGTCGACTTGAACAGCGGCAGCCGGCCCATGGTCGGGAACTTGAACAGGAATCGATGGTCCATGGTTGTTTCCAAAAGCGTTTTTGCTCTCTACACGCAGAACACGTTGCCGCGCGACAGGCCGCTGGCCAAATCAGCCAGGTTGGACCGGTTGCGTACGAAGTTGAGGCACATCGAGAACATCGCGATCAGCGTTGCGATGTCCACGGTCTTGTCATAATTGGACTTCGGGTTGTCGCCGTCGGCCATTTGCGACGCAGACCGGGTGCGGTGAAACGGCAATGACACAATACGGCCGCGATACCGTCGCATCAGCAGGTCCTGTACGGATTGTTCCTCGCATTGAGCGAAGATCGTCAACGACGGCTGGAGCATCAACTGGTCCAGCCGCGGATAGAAGTTCTCAATCGGCGTTATCGGCGTCTCGGTGTACTTGTCGGTCCCCCGGTAGCTGACGGCGACGGTGAGAGCCGGGTTGAGATTGTTCTCGCGGAACAGCCGCTCGGCGCGGAGCATAATATCGCGATTGAGCCGCAGGAACTGCGGTACAACGGCTTGCAGCTTCTGTACGCCGACCGGGTCGTTGACGAATAACGGCAGCGACATGTTGTGGCGTCCGGCCAGCCATGCCGGTTCGTCGAAGTACAGTCTTGGGGCGTTGGCGTCGACGGCTTCCCGCAACGTCACTCCGCAAGGCGGGTCGGCGAAAAGACTCCACAGGTCCGGCGGGGTGCGTTCGTCGCGATAGTATTTGGCGCCGTGCAAGTCCACCGCCGCCCTCTTGCCGTGCAGTCCAGACCGCAGCGTGTGGATCATGCTGATGGCCGTGCTGATGTACGAGCTGAGCGACGCACCCGACTCGTACCGGTCGACGATAACGATGTCGTGGTAGTTCATGGCGTTGTGGGCGTTGTGGGGTTGGCGGTAAGGCGGCTGGCAATGTATTGGATCGTCTTCTGCCGTTCGGCGATGCTCTGTTCCAGCCCGGATCGCACGATGCCCCGCAACAAATCGCACATATCGTTACAGGCACACACGCTATCCGTCGTCAGGTCAGCCGCCAGTTGTGCCAGGCTGACCTCTGTCAGTCGACTCAACAGCTGGCTGATGCAGTCGAGCTGTGATTTGACGTTGATGATCTGGGTTGCCGCCGCGACGATTTCGTCATGGTCCATTGGTGTGACTTCCGTGTCGGTTATTCAGCCGCCGACCAGGCTCAATTCATTCAGCATATCGATTAAACTGCGTGTGTCAAACGATGTCATGGATCGGTTGAGCGTCATGGGAGGGCTGATCGGGCCGTTGACGGTCGTTTTGGCGGTTCGGATGAGCGGTCTACGTTGTCAGCAGCCGGGCCAGCTCGCAAGCGGCGGCGTTTTTACGTCTGGAAGGGGTCCCGGGAGGGGTATAGACGGCATTTTCGCTCCTAGAGGCCTTCCAGCGGGGTTAGTAAAAAGGCTTTTGAAGTCTAAATCGATCCACTGGACTTAGACTTGGGCTTGAGGCGACTGTTGCTGGCGGTAGGCACTTCATTCGGGTTGAGCTTGAGCGATAACGCGGACAACAGCTGGTCGGCCAGCTGCAAGACCAGCTGCGGTTGGTCGGCGGCAACCCAATGCCGGACCAGAATATCGGCGGCTGCGGCCGGGCCAAAATATTCGACGGCCTCGATCATGGCTTCGTCGGCTTCAATCACGTCGGTGTCCCATTCATTACCGCTCTCGATAACTTCGGTATGACGATCCCGGTGCTTGAACAGGGGCTTCTCCAGCACCGGTTCGTTGCCGGTCTCGTCGTCTTCGTTAGCGTCGGCGTGTTGATCGTGCATGCGGTCTCCTGGGTTTGGGTTGCGACTGACACTGGCAAATTAGAATAGCAACGGCTCGGGCAAGGTCAACACCTGTTTCGTTTTGTTCAAGCCAGAAAAAAAGGGCTGGGTCGCAGCCGCCGGAGGCCCGCCGGAGGCAAGCAACGGTCGCAACGGTTGAGGAGGGCGTCGACGTCTACCCTGCTCGCACGTCGCGAAGGTTGTGTGGGTCGACGTCTACCCTGCTCGCACGTCGCGATGGTCGTGGAGGTCGCGTAGGTCGTTGGTGTCCGCTGCTCGCACGTCGCGTGAGTCGCGGAGGTCGTTGGTGTCCGCTGCTCGCACGTCGCGTGAGTCGTGGAGGTCGCGTGAGTCGCGATGGTCGTTGGTGTCTTGGCTCGCGTATCGCGGAATGGTCTTCGGTGTCTAACCTGCACGGTGTCTTACGGCTCGTGTATCGCGGAATGGTCTTCGGTGTCTAACCTGCACGGTGTCTGGTGGCTCGCGTATCGCGGAATGATCTCGGTGTCTGACTGATCTTTCTTATTCAAAGAAATAACGCTGTCGCGACGAAGTCGCGCATGTGTTCAGCCAGGTCAAGAGCTAGTTGTATTAGCTAGTATAGCTAGTAGGGAATCGAAAAACGGGCTTAACTCTTTCCGCGACCACGAATTACGTGAAAAGCTACCGGTCCATTTCGGAACTCCACCGGTCCATTTCGGAACACCTACCGGTCCATTTCGGAACTCCACCGGTCCATTTCGGAACTCCAGACCGGTCCATTTCGGAACTCCAGAGGTATGTAAACTTACCCATCTTAACGAAAAACGCCCGCCGTCTCGATGATTTCGGAGACGACGGGCGTCGTGAGTCTACCCTTTATTCTTGCGAATCAGTCGTCGTCGACCGTCGCTTTACGCTTGTCGATGTATCGTTCCTCAAGCTCGAATTGATGATCCATGCCCGCCTGGACCGCGATCCCCATCGCCGCGGTGTACACGTCCATGTTGATGTCGATGAGAGTCGTCTCCCGGTTTTTACGCATGTGTGTCGTGACGGTGATCAACTTCTTATCTTGCAAAATCTGGAGCCACCGTTGCACCGAACTTTCGGTCGTCGCCAATCGGTTAGCCCACCATCGTATAGACCGGTTAAGGATTTCTTCTTGGCCACCGCCGTCCTTGGGCATATGTGCCGGCAGGCCAACGTCGCCGCGATATGGGCCGTGGCCGACGCCGCCAAAATAAAAGGTGATCTGGGACAACAGCCTCGCTGGTCCGAGCTGATGGTCGACCATGTGCGACAAGATCCACGGCACACGTACACCCTCAATTTTCTTGAGTTTGAATTCGTGACCCATGGCTCGCTTGCGAGTCCGGGTCTTGAACCAGTCTTTGGTCGGAACATAGGGCACAACCCTACCGCTGCGCAATGCTTCCTCATTCGCGCTTTCGGTGTACGTGATCCATGGTCTTGTTTCCGTCGGTAGGATTTTGAATTTACGCGGGATAAGCAGCTCGATCCTTGCCTCTACGTCGCGCTCTGTGTCGCAGTAGGCCTGGGCTGTCCCCTTGGCGTTGATCATGATCGTGGTAGGCAGGTTGCGATTGGCGCCTTCCATGAGCACGATCAGCCCGCGCTTGAACAACCATTCAAGCGCTTTGTAAGCCGTTATCTTGGGGAGGTTCGTCCTGAAGGCCAGCTCGGTGATCCCCATATCGATGCACATCACATCCTCGCCTTCGAGACGAGCTTGTCGCCCGGTGCGGGCTGGGCCGTAGCCGCGAGTGTCCGCCACAATCTCGCCCTGGCGGCTTAAATCGAACCACCACAACAAGTGTGCGTAGACGACCGCCTGAGCCTCTGTCTTGACCGCTTTACGGACCCAACGCGGAATCCAAATGCCGCGACGATGGTCCATCAGCCAATGGCCGGCTTGGGTTAGTGTGACATGCTTAGGAACCTCGGGCGGCGGCTTACGGGGCTTGAGGCCGCGGGTGTTGCGGTCGATAACCGGCTTGGGGACGGCCGGCACAGGGACGGCCGGCTCGGGGACCGGCGGTGCGGGAATGGCCGCCTGCTCGGGAATGGCCGCTTGCTCGGCACGGCACCGTGCTTTGAGCCATTCCCCGCCGCGGTAGCCTGGATGCAGTGCTTGTGGACAAGCGGGTAATTTGGGGTTGACAGCGTCAATGTGTTTGGTATTATTCATGCGTTCTTTCTTTCTTTCTTTCTTTCTTTCTTCGCTTGTGGGCTCCGTGATACGAGCCCGTGATATTTGCCTCAGTGTGTTTTACGGACACACTGAGGCTTTTTCATGCGCTGATGTCGGGCAGGCGGAAGCCGCGGTGAGTGTCGGCAATGAACTTCTTCATCGCCTTGACCGACACCATCACATGGCCGCGGATCGATATGACCTCAAGCCTGATCCGCACGCCATTCGTGAGCAGGCCGCGTTGCACCCAATTCGTAATCGACTGTCGCGCTATGCCGTTGGCTTTGGCGATTTCGGACAGAAAAATAACTTCGTTCGTGTTGATCGTCATCGGGGGGTCCTTTCAAGGTGTAAGGTGTTAGCAAAAGCCTATTTGCTTTCGACTTTAACACCTTACAGCGTGCGCTTCAATTGTCAACGCTCAAGTCACGGCTTGAACATCACCACGTTGATCGAGTTCACCGCGATCACCATCGTCAAGCCGAACCGCGTGCAGTAGTTGATCGCCTCGGATTGCCGGCCGTCGTGTTCGACGCACACACAGCGCACGCCCATGACGTCCAGCGGCATTTCCAACAACCGCGGCACCGACTCGCCCTCGACGTCAATGCTGAGAAAATCAAAAGGCGGCGGGTACTGCTTCAACAGCGACGCGATAGACAGGCCGTACACCTGGATCGGCTTGAACAGAACCCGGTGTGCCGCCGACCACTTATTCACATGACTCGGCTGCGTCGTCGACAGCACCCGGGCCGACAGCTTGTGAATAGTGTCCGATTCGGCCGTGTAAAAGGTCAACAGGCCGTCCTTCTCGGTCAGGGCCACCGGGGCGATAACGGCATTGTCGTTGCCCAGGTGAAACTCCCGGAGTTGCTTGAGGTTATTGGGGTCGGCTTCTACCAGCACACCGGTCCAGCCCCGCTCTAGCAACGCCCGGGAGTTGCTGAAGGCCTTGCCGTCGGCTGCGCCAACATCGAGCAGCCGGCCTGTGTGTTCGCCGAAGTAGTCCATGATTACGTCGTCTTCACCGTATTGACTGTACATGGCCGTCCTTTCAATGAGCGGGTTTAAGTTCGTCGCGAATGATCTTGATGTGACGCGGAGCCTTGATGCCCAGCCGCACGCCCGACACGATGCGATGGTCGCGACCGTAGGCCGCCGTCAAGGTAACGGCGATGTCGTCGCCGATGAGAATCTTTTCACCGTCGGCCACGGTCAAGGTCAACAGGCCGCGCGGGAGCGTGAGGTCGTTGCTGACGATGGGCTTGACGCCGCTGGCATTTTCAATTGTCAACGTCACATGCTTGACGTTGCTGCGATGGCCGTTGTCGACATGACAGATCGTAATATCGTCCGTCAACGCCGCCGTTTGGTTGCGTTGCAAGACGATGTTGGTCAGCCATGCCGATTGATTGGGTTGTGCGTGTTCCATTTAAGTCCTTTCTGTAAGTACGTTTAGAGCAGCTTACCCGGCTTACCCAGCTTACCCCTGAGGATCTGGATGTGCCGCGGGGCCCGGATGCCGAGTCGCACGCCGGAGTAGATGTAACCCTCTTCGTAACCCGACAACAGCGTGATGATCGTGTGATCGCCGACGAAGATCTTGCCGCCGTTGGGCGTGGACAACATCAACATGCCCCGGATGATACCCAGGTCTTCGGTGTCGAGTCGCGGTTTGGCGATCGACGTTTCGATAGACAGGTCACAGCTGATGGGCGAGGCGTGCTTGCCGTGCATTTCGCCGCAATTGCAGAGTAGGATCTCGGTGCCTATCGTTGCCTTCTCGTTGCGTCGCAACGTGATGATGAATTTAGACATTGGGTTTCCTACTTGAAGTTGACGAAGGCGAACTTGCCGAACAGGTACAGCGCCATGGCGTCGTAAGCGTGAGCCGCATCCACCGCGCTGTTGAAGCGGCCCAAGTGATAGAACTTCCCGCTCTTCTTGACCCGGGCGGTGTACCGGCCGTTCGCGAGCAGGCTAACGCCCTTGAAACCCGTCTTGTTGGTCTTACGCAGCCGGGAGTTGGCGTTGTTCCGCCATCCGCCGGCAAAGCGCAGATTCTCGCGACGGCAGTCCAGCGTGTCATGATTGACGTGATCCACCGATTGCCCCTTCCGCGCCCGCATGATTTGGCGATGCAGGTAGGTGTACTTCCGCACACCGGCTCGATAGTAGCACCGTGCGACGTAAAACCGTTTACCCTTGTCGTTCGGGTTTAAGTGCCAGCGGTACTTTCGCAGCTTGGTGTAGTCTTCGTCAGAGACAATCGCGAAAGTAGGACGGCCCGTGGGCGAGAACTTCCGCTTCGATAAAATGAGACGCTTCATGTGTCGGCCTCCATGCCGTTAGACTCCGCTTACCTGATGTCTTTATTTAGTATATTAACTTGACTGCGTGTGTCAAGTAGAAAGTGTGTTGAAAAAAGCCGCCGGCGACAGAGGGATCGGGGACATCAGCCGATTCGTGTCGCCGGCGGACGACTACATCGAGTAGGGGTAGGCCTTGTTCAATTCAATCTGGCGTTTACCGCAGGTACACGAGCCGCCGGTTACCTTGTGGTACCAGGCCTTAAAAGCGTTGCCGCCGATAGGGCCGACAATCCTCGCGATGGTGTCGCCGACGCCCTTTTCACCGGGTTGAGCCATCTCCAACGCCTTTTTCGCGAACAACGGCCAGTGTGACGGAGCTACAGGCGTCGACGGCACTACGGCCTGCGTGACTTTATCCGCGACGGCGTTGATCGCGGCGGCGATGACGGATGACAAGGTAGTTGGTAAAAAGGCTTTTGGAGTTGATTCTACATCCGCCGTGGTTTCGATTTCGTATCCGCTGCCTTTGGCAAAGAAGCCCAGTGGACACGCTTCGGCGGCAATGTGCCCGTCCAGGGGCTGGTGGTCTTGGGGGCAGACGGCCGGCTGGCCAGCGCGAATACGGGCGCGGTAGAGGCACCCTTGGCATATCTTCCCGAGAGCGATGTTTTTTTCGATGTTGGTCACTAGGTACAATCCGTTGACGAATGGGGGATGACGGTGAAGGAGCCGGCACTGATCAGGCCCGGGAAAGGGCCGGCGGAATTTATTAGGGAAGTGCCTTCAAAACAGCTGTCAATAGCCGCTACGCCGTCGAACACATTCAGTGCGGGGAACGGGTAGGGCCAGCCGCTTAACGTCACTTCCAGTGATCCGGCGGAGATTCCCACGTAAAGTTGCCAGGCCGATTGAGATGTGCTACTCCCCGAACAATCTGGCGGCGGACCGGTCGTTCCGTAATATTCCGTCAGGGTCGGGCCGGGGATAGTCACGATGCCGGAACATCCCGTGGTATTGGGCACGCAGTACTCGCCGTCCCACGATCCGGGAGTACCCCACGCGAGTCCAAGGGCGGGACTGAGTGCCCCCGGATTGAAGCAGCTTGCCGTATTCACCGTCGATCCGCTGATGATCACCGTCCAGCTGCATGGCGCCCCGTTGGGGCAATAGCTTGGGCAATTGCACAGACAGCGCGCTGCCGCGATGGGTGTCACCCCCACGGTAGCCCCCGAGGGGACATACCCGCACACCGGGCTGGTGAGCATGGTATTGTCAGCGCTGCCGGCCGTCAGGCAATTGCCGTCGGGGGAGGCCGGAACGCTGGCCTGAAAAAGTATATAGGGCGTGATGCCCGCATAGCCGGTGATCTGGACGTTGGCTACGCCGCCGCCGGCGTTGGCA
>Ga0302320_10021744_pt1 | contig 12706 bp, 13 predicted proteins | sample Bog_T0_3_FD_202130 | JGI IMG/M metagenome (GOLD analysis project Ga0302320, IMG submission 202130) | Peat permafrost microbial communities from Stordalen Mire near Abisko, Sweden - Bog_T0_3 | ecosystem: Environmental > Terrestrial > Soil > Wetlands > Peat | place: Sweden: Abisko, Stordalen Mire...
AGATCCAGCGCGGCGTCAACGTCATCGCCATCGCGCCCAACAGCCCCGACGCCATGGACCAGGTTCTGGACGAAGCTCGCGCCAAGAAGATCCTCGTGCTCGCCGTCAACGGCGATCTCGTCGGCAATGAAAGCCACCGTGACGCCAACATTCTGCCGGTCGACTTCACCAAGACCGGCCCGAATCAGGTCGAGCTGATGGGCTCGCTGATCGGCTACAAGGGTCAGATCGCCATTCTCTCGGCGACCACCGAAGCGCCCGACCAGAACACCTGGATCAAGGCGATGAAGGCGACGCTGGCCGACAATCCAAAGTACAAGGACATGAAGTTGGTGGCGACCGTCTATGGCGACGACCAGCCCGAGAAGTCGACGACCGAAATGGAAGCCCTGCTCTCCAACTTCCCCGACCTCGTGGGCGTGATCGCCCCGACCACCGTCGGCATCGCCGCCGCGGCGCAGGTCGTTCAGCAGCGCCACATCGCCGCCAAGGTCCATGTGACGGGTCTCGGACTGCCGAGCGAAATGCGCGACTTCATCAAGGACAAGACGGTCACGGCGTTCCAGCTCTGGTCGCCGTACAATGAAGGCTGGTTGGCGTCCTATTTCGCCGACGGTGTGATCAAAGGCACGATCAAGAACGTAGTCGGCGGGAAGTTCGATGTTCCCAACCTCGGCACGATCACCATCGGCCCGAAGAACGTCATGAACACCCAGGCCGAACTCACGACGTTCGACGCTGCGAACATCGACAAGTTCAACTTCTGATCGCCAACCCCAGGAGAGAGAGCGCCCGCGGGCGCTCTCTCATTCTATCCAACGGACTCACGAACATGCACAATTACGATCTGAACGGACGCGTCGCCATCATCACTGGCGCGGGTCAGGGCATCGGCCTGACGGTCGCGCAGCGTATGCTCGACAGCGGCGCTCGCGTTTCGATCTGGGACCGCGACGAGAACCTGCTGACTTCGCTTCAGGCGGAATATGGCGCGTCGGACAAAGTGCAGCTTCTCACCGCCGACATCGGTTCGCTGGAGTCGGTGGAAGCGGCGACCAAGAGCGTCTTGGACCGTTTCGCCAAGATCGACATTCTCATCAACAACGCCGCGATCGTCGGCCCCAACGCCAACACCTGGGAATATCCGCCGCAGGCGTTCAAGGACGTCGTCCACATCGGGCTGGTCGGAACGTTCTTCATGTGCCGCACCGTCGTTCCGCACATGATCGCCGCCGGTTATGGGCGCATCGTCAATGTCGCTTCCATCGCCGGCAAGGAAGGCAATGCAGGCGCGCCCGCCTATTCTTCAATGAAAGCAGGCGTGATCGCGCTCACCAAGTCGCTCGGAAAGGAACTGGCAAAATACGACATCAGCGTCAATTGCGTTACACCGGCCGTCGCCAAGACGACGATGGCGCTGAGCCAGAACCCCGAGTTTCTCAAAATGATCCTGAGCAAGATTCCGCGCGGCCGGATGCTCGAACTCGGCGAAGCGGCTTCGATGATCACCTGGCTCGCGGCCGAGGAAAATTCCTTCACGACCGGCGCCGTGTTCGACCTCAGCGGTGGCCGCGCGACTTACTGACGCGGGATTCGATCAACCGACCGTCCGTCGCACGAATTTCGCAGGCCCCTTGTCATCCAGACGAAAACGGAGATCCGGAGGCGCGATGTGAGTTCAACAGGTTGCTTTGGCGACGCGGCTCTGGATCCCCGCTTCTGAACTTGCCGAGGCGATCAGCGCCATTTGCGCGCGCCGACAGCGAGCTTTATTTCTTTTGCGGGGTACTCGAATTGTCGACGCGACCATCACTCGCGGCGGCCTTCGGGAACAAGCCGCCCATGACATTGCGAAACCAATCAGCGCCCGGCGCCCCCGTTGAAAACCACGTCTGCATCAGCCCTTCGGGTGAAAATTTCGCCGTTTCGGCCAGCAGCCTCTTTTCCATCTCCGCAAGGATAGCGACTTGCATCGGTTGCACGTCGGGCAGTCCGAAGAACAGTCGCGCTTCCAGTGGCGTGCAATCTACCTCGATCGTCACTTTCATGTTCGAGCCTCTGCCTTATTCGCACGCCGTTTTTCGCGGCCACATGGATCGCCGCCTGCGCGCAAAATTCCCCTCGCCATCAACGACCGATCCGCGGTCATATCGGGCGAACGGGCCGACGATTCCGGGCGTTTCGATCGTTGGTCTAGACAACGGGGCCCATGGTAGCACAAATCGACGCTACGCGAACGGCGCCTTTAGACCATGCCCGGGCTTTAAATTCGAAGGCGTTGTGCGAGCCCACGAGCCGTCCAACAGCGTGAAGCGGATTACGCTGAAAGGTCTTTGCAACGGCCTGCAGCTCAGCTGTCGGCGGGGAAGCGTCTCGACCTTCGAAGCCCGGGCGCTATTTCGGGGCGATTACGTCGCCAGCTGATTCTTTGAGGCCTTGCAATGTTTCGACGATGTAAATCTCTGCCTCCGCCCGAGTGCTAAAATATTGCTCGTGGATAATCTCCCCAGAATGGCTGATCACGGCCTTATATGGCAATGTAGCCGTCGGGGTCTCCTCGACCAGTCCCGTTGCTGCCGCCAATTTGATCTCCTGGATTTTGGTAAATTTACTGGATCGACTAACTCGCGGCGAGCGCTTGTCGAGGATCTCACTCGTCAAACCAAAACGTGACTCCCTTTACGCTCTGCTTCACGGGCGGAGGCATTCCGCGGCGGTTGCTTTGGCTTTCCAGAAAGAAACCTGCCCAAACAGCTCGCCGGGGTCGCTCGTTACGTCGAGAGACTCCAGATCAGGCGATCCTTGGCGAGCAACGGCGGCGATGGCCTGACCTTTCAGGGCGCACCGCGTCGCCTGGAGGAAGTCCTGGACGCCTCGGGCTACCCGAGGGCGAATTGCTGGGCCGTCAACCTAGTTTCGCACCGACTTCTGTACCGCCTCGATCTGTTTTTTCACCGGTTCGAAAGCCGCGGTGAACACGGCGGTCGTCAATTGGGCGATGTGACGGCTATCCGCGACGGCGGCTTCGACGCCGTCCTTGATGAGCTTCTGCTGCAATGCGATGAACTCCGCCGGGCTCTTCACGGCGGACAGCGCCTGGACCGCGGCGGTCAGATTGTTGACATTCTTGGTCGCCAACTCCTGATAGGCGTTGGTCAATTCGTGAACGCCAGCTCGCGAGGCGTTGCCGCCTTCGGTCGCAGCTGCGGCGCCGTCCTTCATGACCGTGTCCGCGATTTGGCCGTTCTTGGTTTGCGCATCGGCGACGTTCTCAACGATCGGGTTGGCCATGATTCGGTTGTCCTCTCGAATTGCGTGCTGGTTTCAACGCCTGACGGTAACCCGCAACCGACGGGCCGCAAGGCTCGGAGATTACCTAGTCGCGACGAGCGCAGGCGATACATCTCGTTTGCATCGAAGCTTTCGGCGTGGCCTTCCCGGCCGCCGCCGGGTTGAGCCGGCCGCGTTGGCGAGCGACTTCGTAGCCAAAGCGGTCGAAGGGATGCGCAAACGTCTTCGCCGCTTGCGGATATGATCAGGATTGAAGCGCATCGACGCCCGGGTGAACTCTCGATCCAGATGCCCGGCCTGGAATACGCCCAAGGTCGACACGGCGATCTCGCGAAGGGCTGCGACGGACCATCGCATTGGCGACCAAATTTCTATATGCTGGCGCCGCAATCTTCTTCACGCGAGAGTTCGCCAGGGCCTCATGAGTTTGGAATCAGATTCTGAGGAGCCAGTCAAGTCACGGAACGGAAAACGAAATGGTCGATGATGCTTCTCGCTTCGATTCACGTCCACGTCTTGGTCGGGGTCTTGCGGCGCTTATTGGGGATTCAAAAGCAAATTCTCCCTCAATAGACAGTAGTTCTTCGACAAAGCGGGCTCCTATCGAGTTTCTTTATCCCAATTCGCGGAACCCGAGAAAGAGTTTCAATGAAAGCGAACTAGAAGAACTTACAAGTTCCATCCGTCATCGGGGAGTATTACAACCGATCTTAGTCAGGCAGCTGCCGACGATATCCGGGCAATACGAAATTGTCGCCGGAGAGCGACGATGGCGAGCCGCTCAAAAGGCCGGTTTGTTCGAAGTTCCTATAATAGTGCTGGACGTAAATGAGCGTGAAGCCTTAGAAATTGCGATTATAGAAAATGTTCAACGCACCGATCTGAGCGCTCTCGATGAGGGACGCGGCTACCAGCTACTTATAGAGGAGCACGGTTATACACAGAACGAGGTGGCTGAAATCGTAGGTAAGAGCCGGAGCCATATCGCGAACACGATGAGACTTCTTTCCCTCCCGGAACGATCCAAATCATTACTGGCGAGCGGCACGTTGTCTGCAGGACATGCGCGCGCGTTACTCAGTATCAGCGATCCGGACAAGGTTGTCGATCAAATTATTCGCGACGGTTTAACGGTAAGAGACGTCGAGAAATTGGGAACCACACGAATTCGTAAACAGTCAAATGTCGTGACGCCGGCAAAGGTCGCTGATTTAGACACAAAGGCATGGGAGGAACGACTTGGTCTTGCGATTGGGGCAAAGGTTACTATCAATTATTCAGGGTCAAATGGCGAAATACGTATCGCCTTTCGCAATTTTGATCAGCTTGAGGAATTTTGCACGCGTCTTGTTACGCCCGGGGGCAGCAGCGATAGTTAAACTCGCACGGCTCGTTTCGCGTTGCGGGGTGATGATGCGACAAGGGGCTCGACCAGGCCGGAAAGCGGCGCTTGGCTTCCGTTATGCGCGATGCGGGTGAACGGAAAGAACGCGAAATAGATTCCAGCTATCCCATTTTTTCGTAGCCCGAAATACAACTGTGCGTCGGCGTTGTGGCGCGAAGTATCTCGTGTGACGAGTGGCCAATCGCGAGCTCGAGCCCCCAATCCGCGAGAAAGGCGCCGCATAGCGAACCTGCGCTGGCAAATGGCAAAACCTCGAAGACCCATCCTTACGAATCCCGCGCGCGCGTTACGGGTCGACCCGAGTCTCAAACCTCTGGCCACGCGGCTTGGTCAGGGCTTTGAACGTCTCGGGCCGGCCGTTACGAGCGCCTCAAATCCTCGGCGGCGCCCCGGCGCGAAGGCGAAGCAGCGCCTCGACAAGGGCGTCGATGTCGGCGCAGGTGTTGTAAAGCGCCAACGACGCCCGCACCGTCGCTTCCAACCCGAAGCGGCGCAGGATAGGCTGGGCGCAATGGTGGCCGGAGCGCACCGCGATGCCCTCCTTGTTCAACAGGCCGCCGAGATCCTCGGTTTTGTAGCCGTCGAAGGTGAACGACAACACCCCCGCCTTGACCGCCGCCGTGCCGATGATCTTCAGACCCGGTATTTCTCCCAGGCGATGCGTGGCGTAGCCGAGCAGCTGATGCTCGTAGGCCTCGACCGCCTCCATGCCGATCGCCGTGACGTAGTCGATCGCGGCGCCCAGGCCCACTGCGTCGGCGATATTGCCGGTGCCCGCCTCGAAGCGCGACGGCGCGTTCTGATAGACCGTGCGCTCGAAGGTCACGTCCTTGATCATGTTGCCGCCGCCCTGCCACGGCGGGCTGGCGTTCAACAGATCTTCGCGGCCGTAGAGCACGCCGATGCCGGTTGGACCGAACACTTTGTGACCGGAGAACACATACCAATCACAGTCGATCGCCTGAACGTTTACGCGCATGTGGGAGACGGCCTGGGCGCCATCGACCAGCGTCAGGACGCCATTCTTCCGGGCCTGCTCGACGATCGCCTTGATCGGCGTCACCGTGCCGAGCGCGTTGGAGACCTGGGTGACGGAGACGATCTTGGTGCGCGGCGTCAGCAGTTTCAGATATTCGTCGAACAGAATCTGGCCACTGTCGTCGACCGGAATGACGCGCAGTTTGGCGCCCTTCTCTTGCGCCAGTTGCTGCCATGGCACGATATTGGCGTGATGCTCCAGGTGGCTGACGATGATTTCGTCGCCGTCACAGATGTTTTGTCGGCCCCAGCTTTGAGCGACCAGATTGATCGCCTCGGTGGCGCCGCGGACGAAGACGATCTCGTTCGCGGATCTGGCATTGAGGAAGCCGCGCGCCTTTTCGCGCGCGCCTTCGTAGGCGTCGGTCGAGCGCGCCGCGAGTTCGTGCGCGCCGCGATGCACGTTGGAATTCTCGTGCTCGTAGAAATGCTTCAGCCGCGCGATGACCGATGCCGGCTTCTGCGTGGTCGCCGCGTTGTCGAGCCAGACGAGTTGACGCCCGTCGACCCGTTCGTCGAGGATCGGGAAATCGCGCTTGACGAGCAGCGGATCGAAGCCGCGAGGCCCGGACGCGAAATCCGGAACCGCCGAGCCGCCGAACTCTGGGACCGACAGCGGCGGCGGCGAGGGAACCGCCGGGATCGACGGTTCAAGGAAATAATAGGACGGGGTAGCCCCCGCCAACGGCGGCGAGGGGAGGCTCACAGGTGGATGCAGGGCTTCAGCCACGACGGCGGCCGCGATACCGGCATAATCAAAGCCGGCGCCGCTTTGCGCGAAGGGGAGCCGGTCGAGCGCCGGCGCCGAGGCGTTGGGAATGTTCAGCTCCCGCAGCGCGGCGGCCAGCTGTCCCAGGGCGAAAGGCTCACTTGTACTCATGGTACTTGTTCACTTCGACATCGTCGAGAACCGCGAGCGCATCGTCCACCAGCACGGCGAGCGAGCAATAGAGCGATACCAGATAAGAAGCGATCGCCTTGTGGTTGATGCCCATGAAGCGGACCGAGAGCCCTTTGCTCTGCTCGCCCGGCAGGTTGGGTTGATAGAGGCCGACGACGCCCTGTCGGCTCTCGCCGGTGCGAATCAGCAGGATCTTGGTCTTTTCTCCCTCGATCTGCACTTTGTCGGAGGGGATCAGCGGCACGCCGCGCCAGGTTATGAACTGCGACCCAAACAACGAGACGGTGGGCGGCGGCACGCCGCGCCGCGTCGCTTCGCGGCCGAAGGCGGCGACGGCGCGGGGGTGCAGCAGGAAGAAGCCCGGCTCTTTCCAAACCTTGGTCAGCAATTCGTCGAGATCGTCGGGCGTCGGCGCGCCTGTGCGGGTCTTGATCCGCTGTGACGGCTTGGCATGGCTGAGCAGGCCATATTCCGGATTGTTGATAAGTTCGCTTTCCTGGCGCTCCTTGATCGTCTCGATCGTCAGGCGCAGTTGTTCGGCGATCTGATTGTAGGGGCGGCTGTAAAGATCGGAGACGCGGGTGTGGATGTCCAACACCGTGTTGACCGAACTGAGCAGATATTCGCGCGGCTTGTCCTCATAGTCGACGAAGGTCTGCGGCAGCACGCGTTCGTCGCGTCCGGAACAATCGACGTCCACCTCCGTGCCTTCGCGCACCCGGTTGAGCCGGTAGATTCCGGCCTCCACCGGCACCCACGCCAGCAGATGCGTCAACCAGCGCGGCGTGATGCCCGGCAATTGCGGAACGGTCTTCGTCGCGTTGGCGAGTTGTCGCGCGGCAACGTCGCCCAGCGCCGTAGGCGCCCCAGTTTCCTCAACCATTCCATCGTTCTCCTGACTTATATACACTTGAAGGAGCGCCGCCTCGTGCGAGGGCTCCGTTACGGGGTCCGGTTCGCGCCCCGGGATCCCGCCCGGATCGCTCCGAGTGGAGTGTCACTAAAAATATCTTATATATGGATTTAATAGACTGATAAAGCCGGGAGAGGAAAATTTCCCGAAATCAACGTCGCGCTTTCAACGCAAATCCGTGCGAAGGCGCCGGAGCGCCAAGCGTCGCCGCCCAAACGCTTCGGTCCCCGCCACGATCAGCTTAATTGTCGAGCCAAACTCAGGTAACGTGCCGCTGGGAAACGGCCGGGACGTCGCGCGCCGTGTCGGGAGATGAAGATGGTCAGGGTCGCGATCCTCGACGACTGGCAGGACGTCGCGCGAGCCAGCGCCGACTGGTCCGGTTTGGCGGCGCGCGCCGAACTCAGCTTTTTCCCTGACGCTTTCGGCTCGCTGGAAGAGGCCGCCGTCGCGCTGGCGGATTTCGAAATCCTGCTAACGATGCGCGAGCGCACGCCGTTTCCGGAGACGCTGATTAAACGCCTGACCAAGTTGCGCATGATCGGCATCACCGGGGCCTATAACGCGTCGCTCGATGTCGAGGCCTGCACGCGTCACGGTGTCACAGTCTGCAACACGGCGGGCGGCGGCGGCGGCGCGCCTTACGCCGCCGCCGAACTCGCCCTCGGCCTGTTGATATCGGCCGCCCGCGCGATTCCCGCCGGGGACGCGACGATAAGGGCCGGGGGCTTTCAGCATGGCGTGCCCGTCGGTGTCGGCCTCGCCGGCAAGACGCTCGGCATCATCGGACTCGGCCGGCTCGGCGCGCGGCTGGCGCGCTATGCGCTGGCGCTGGACATGAAGGTCATCGCCTGGAGCCCGAATCTCACGGACGCCAAGGCCGAGGCTGCGGGCGCCCGCCTCGTTGCAAAAGCGGAGCTGATGGCGAGCGCCGACGCGATCTCGGTGCACATGGTGTTGTCGGCGCGCAGCCGCGGAATTCTCGGCGCCGAAGATCTCGCGCAAATGAAGCGCGGCGCGATTCTGATCAACACCTCGCGAGGCCCGCTGATCGACGAGGCTGCGCTCATCGCGGCCGTCCAGGCGGGCCGGATCGTCGCGGCGCTCGATGTCTACGATTCAGAGCCCTTGCCGGCGGATCACCCGTTCCGCGCCTCGGGCCATACCGTGCTGACGCCGCATCTCGGCTATGGCGTGGCGGAGACCTGGCGCGAGTTCTATCCCCTCAGCGTCGAGAACGCGCTGGCCTTTCTCGATGGCCGCCCGGTCCGGGTGTTGAATCCGCCCTGACCGCGCCTTCAATGCAGGAACAGCTCGACGCAAACGCCGCGCAGCCAGCGTCCGCCGCTGTCCTGATGATAGCGTTGGCGCCAATGCTGCTTGAGGGCGAACGTCGGAATCGGGAACGGGCAGGCGAGCACGCGCAGCCTGTTGGTTCGCGCCAGCGTCTCGCCGATCTGCCGGGGTAAAGCGGAGACGAGCACGCCGCCCAGCCCCAGGAAGCCGGGCACATTGAGCATCATCTCGCGCGTGCAGTCGTGTGTCGAGAGCGCATCGTCGAGCAACCGGTATCCGGCGCCGGAGGCGATCTCGACATGGCTCTCCCGCTCGTAATCCGCGCGCGTAAAACGCTCGCCAATTCGGGGTTGGCGGGAGCGGGCGAGACAGATCCAGTCCTGCGCGAACAGGTTCTGCGGGAAGAAGCCGGCTTCGAGATCCGGCAACAGGCCGATGGCGAGATCGGCTTCGCCCTCCGTCAGCTTGCGCCCGGTCGTCAGATCGATCCGCAACGCTTCGACGCGCAGGCCGGCGCCCGCTTGCGCACGCGGCGCAGCAGTTGCGGCAGCAGCGAGACATGGCTGTCGTCGGTGATGCAGATGCGGAAGCTGCGGCGCGCGACGCTCGGGTCAAAGGCCTGTTGGCGGTTGGTGAGGCGCTGGACCATCTCGATCGCGGCGCGAACCGGGCCAATCAGCGCCTCCGCCCTCGGCGTCGGCTCCAGCCCGCTGCCGGTGCGCACGAACAGCTGACGCTGCGGGTCCGATACAGGACGTCGAACAGCTGCAACAACTCGATGTCGATGAGCTGAGGCAGGCCTTCGGCTTCCCGGCGCATGGACGCGTCCTTTATTGCGGCTGCTATTCCCCGCACTCGACCCGTCGTTACGGAAGTCGATGCTGATCTTCGCCAGCGCGCCGATGCTCTGCATTTACCTGCTGCTGGGTCGCGCCTACGGCTTCGAGCACCTCGCCGCAGCCTCCCTACTCACTGCGGCAGCGCTGTCCTTCTTCACCATTTCAGTGCTGCTGATGATCATGTGGGGCCCTCGCCGCCGCCTCTGCCGGCCGCCGTTAAAATTCGCTTGGCATTTCCTGCGGAATTCCTATATGAGCCCTGCAAGGCGCGTAACCGAGAGGTTCCGCGCCGCTGATTTTTTTGCGACGTCGCGTTGGTTTGAGTTTCAGGCTCGGCGCGGAACGTCGATCGGACCGGACCCTCCCCATGGCCAATCCGTTTGAGTTCATACAGCAGGTGCGTTCCGAGGCGACGAAGGTCGTCTGGCCGACGCGTCGCGAGACGCTGGTCACGACAGGCCTGGTGATGCTGATGGCGCTGTTCGCCTCGTTGTTCCTGATCCTGGTCGACGAGGGCTTGCGTCTGATCGTCAGTCTCGTCCTGGGGTTCGGACGTTCCGGCTGAGTTCCGCGCGCGCAACTTAAGAAGACTCTGGGATTAAACAATGAGCATGCGCTGGTACATCGTCCACGCCTATTCGAACTTCGAGAAAAAGGTCGCCGAGTCGATTCGCGAAGGCGCGGCCCAGCGTGGCCTCGAGGGGAAGTTCGAAGAGATTCTGGTGCCGACCGAGCAGGTCGTCGAAGTCAGGCGCGGCCGTAAGATCAATTCCGAACGGAAGTTCTTCCCCGGATACGTCCTGGTCAAATGCGACCTCAGCGACGACGTCTACCACCTGATCAAGAACACCCCGAAGGTCACCGGCTTCCTCGGCGCCGACAAGAAGCCGATGCCGATCCCTGACAGTGAAGCCGAGCGCATCAAGGGTCAGGTCGCCGAAGGCGTCGACCGGCCGAAGGCGTCGATTCGCTTCGAAGTCGGCGAGACGGTGCGCGTCGCCGACGGCCCATTCGCTTCGTTCAACGGCGTTGTGGAGGAAGTCGACGAAGCGCGTTCACGCGTAAAGGTCGCGGTGTCGATCTTCGGCCGCGCGACGCCGGTCGATCTCGAATACAATCAGGTCGAGAAGGTCTGAGCGCCGCCGAAATCACGCGCTTGACAATGTAACGAACGCCTCGCTCGATACGAAACTCAGACGGAGGGCCAACGTATATGACGTTGGACCCGTAGTGTCCGAGGAGCGAGGCTCGTCATGTTCTATCACCGCAAGCGCGGCTGGGAATTGCCCTCCAGCGCGACCACGCCCGAATCGATGTTTTTTGGCCGCCGGGAATTTCTCGCCGGCGCCGGCGCCTTGGCGGCTTCCGCGGCGTTCGGGCGTGTGGCCCGCGCCGACGACGTCGATCCAAGCGCCTCGCTCTATCCGGCCAAGCGTAACGAGGCTTTCAAGCTCGACCGCGACGTGACGCCGGAAAAGACCAACCTCACCTACAACAACTTCTATGAATTCAGCACCAGCAAGCATCTCGACGCCAGCGCGCTGAAGATCCGGCCTTGGACGGTGAAGCTCGACGGGCTTGTCGAGAAGGAGCAGACGATCGACATCGACACGCTGGTGAAGTCAATTCCGCTCGAGGAGCGACTCTATCGCCACCGTTGCGTAGAGGCCTGGTCGATGGCGATCCCGTGGAGCGGCTTTCCGCTGAAGGCGCTGGTTGAGATGGCGAAGCCGCTTTCGGGGGCCAAATATGTGCGCTTCCAGAGTTTCCTCGACAAGAAGAACGCGCCGGGCCAGCGCTCGTTCAGTCCGTGGCCGTATATCGAAGGCCTGACGATGGCCGAGGCGACCAACGATCTCGCCTTCATGGCGACCGGCGCCTATGGCAAGCCGATCTCCAAGAACCAGGGCGCGCCGATCCGGCTGGCGACACCTTGGAAATATGGCTTCAAATCCGCCAAGTCGATCGTCAGGATCAGCTTCGTCGCCGATCGGCCAGAAACCTTTTGGGAGACTTTGGGGCCGGACGAGTACGGTTTCTGGGCCAACGTGAACCCCGACGTCCCGCATCCGCGCTGGAGCCAGGCCAAGGAGACCGAGCTTACGACCGGCAACCTGCGCCCGACGATGCTCTACAACGGTTACGGCGAACAGGTCGCCTCCCTCTACAAGGGGCTGGATAAAGAGCAATTGTATATGTGAGCGGCCCTCGCCTTGAAGGCCACATAAAAGAAAAGCCCGCCATTCGGCGGGCTCTCCCTTTTTTAACCGCTTCAGACGTAAAGATTACATCTGCGAGTAGGTGATCTTGCCGTCGGCGCCCTTCTTCCAGACGTACCAGACGTAGTCGACCGTCGTCCGGTCGCCCTTCTTGTCGTAGGCGATGTCGCCGATGACGGTGTGGAAGGTGACGCCCGAGTGCAGATACTCGGCGATCTTTTTCGCATCCAGCGACTTCGCGCCTTCGGCCCCGGCCTTGATGATCTGCATGGCGGCGTAGGAATAGAGCGTGTAGCCCTGCGGATCGAAGCCCTTGGCCTTGAACTCGTCGACGACGGCCTTGGCGGCGGGGTTGTTGCGCGGCTCGGGGCCGAACGACATCAGCGTGCCTTCTACGCCGGGGCCGCCGATCTGGGCGAATTCGTCGTCGGTGATGCCGTCGCCGGAAATCATGACCGTCTTCATGCCCTGGTCGCGCATCTGACGCACGATCAGACCGCCTTCTGTGTGCAAGCCGCCCCACATCAGATAATCGGCGCCAGAGGCTTTGATCTTCGAGACGATGGCGGAATAATCCTTCTCGCCAGTGTTGACGCCTTCGTAGAGCACTTCCTTCTTGCCGCCGGCGTTCATGGTCGCTTTGGCGAAGTCGGCGAGACCCTGGCCGTAGGGGGTCTTGTCGTGGACGATCGCGATCTTCTTGTCCTTGTAGGCGGGGCTGAGAGCGAGGCTGGCCCACAGGGCGCCCTGCTGGTCGTCACGGCCGCAGGTGCGGAACGCGTCCCAAAGACCGCGCTCGGTGAC
>Ga0302320_10021745_pt1 | contig 12706 bp, 11 predicted proteins | sample Bog_T0_3_FD_202130 | JGI IMG/M metagenome (GOLD analysis project Ga0302320, IMG submission 202130) | Peat permafrost microbial communities from Stordalen Mire near Abisko, Sweden - Bog_T0_3 | ecosystem: Environmental > Terrestrial > Soil > Wetlands > Peat | place: Sweden: Abisko, Stordalen Mire...
AGGTCTCGCGCTCGTTCAGCAGCACGGCGTGGATGTGGCCTTCGAGGTGGTTGATTGCGACAAGCGGCAGGCCCTGCGCGAAGGCCAGCGCCTTGGCGTAGGTAATGCCCACCAGGAGCGCGCCGGCCAGGCCGGGACCGGCGGTGACGGCGATGGCGTCCAGATCGGCGAGGGTGATGCCGGCCTGGGCGAGAGCCTCGCGGACGACCGGGACAATGGCGCGCAGATGCTCGCGGCTGGCCAGCTCCGGGACCACCCCGCCGTAGCGCGCGTGCGTGGCGATCTGCGAGGCCACGACCGATGAAAGAGTGCGCGCGCCGCGCTCCACCACGGCTGCCGCCGTTTCATCGCAAGAGGATTCAATGCCGAGGATGAGGCCGCGCGTGCTCATGCTTTTAGTTTAGCGGGCTTCGCTTGAGAGAATAGAAGTTTCCTGCTGGGCGGCAGCGCGGGCGACAATAGATGCAGCAGCCATGTTAACCACCTCTCACGAATTCGACGCGGCTCTCAAGATCATCGCAGCCCTGCGCGCCGCCGGGTATGAGGCTTATCTGGCCGGCGGATGCGTGCGCGACCTGCTGCTGGGGCGCGAGCCCAAGGATTACGACGTTGCGACCAGCGCCACGCCGGATGTGGTTCTGGGGCTGTTTCCGCGCACCTTCGCCGTGGGAGCGCACTTTGGCGTAGTGCTGGTGGCCACTGGCGGCGGTGCAGATTCGGCTGGCACGGGCGAAGCGGAGCGGGATGAATCGAGATACTTGGTAACTGAGGTGGCCACATTCCGATCCGATGGCGCTTACTCCGATGGGCGGCATCCAGACTCGGTACGCTATACCGTCAGCGCCGTGGAGGATGTACGCCGCCGGGATTTCACCATCAACGGGCTATTGCTGGATCCGGAACGGCTGTTCCCCCAAGGGCTAAAGCCCGGTTTTATAGCGGCATTTGCGGCACGACTGAAGTCGTGCCCTGACACAAAACAGTTTCAGAGCAATCTTCCAGAACAGTTTCATGAAAATCTTCCAGAACAGTTTCATAAAAATCTTCGCGCGTCGGTCATCGACCACGTGGGCGGACTGGCCGACCTCGAAGCCGGCATCGTTCGCGCCATCGGCCAGCCCGAACTGCGCTTTGAAGAAGACCATCTGCGCATGTTGCGCGCCGTGCGCTTCGCTGCCCGCTTCGGCTTCGAGTTGGACGCCGCAACGGCTGCCGCCATGCGCCGCCTGGCTCCCAAAACCAGAGCCGTCAGCCGCGAGCGAGTGCGCGACGAGCTGACCAAAATGCTCATTGAAGGCCATGCGCGCCGAGCCTTTGAACTTTTGGATGAAACCGGCCTCCTCGCTGAAGTGCTTCCCGAAGTCGCTCGGATGAAGGGCGTCGAGCAACCGCCGCAGTTCCATCCCGAAGGCGATGTGTGGACGCATACTCTGCTGCTGCTGGGCCAACTCGAAGCGGGATGCCCGTTGACTCTCGCGTGGGGCGGGCTGCTGCATGATGTGGGCAAGCCGCCCACCTTCACGCGGGCCGACCGCATTCGCTTCAACGGTCACGTGGACGTGGGCGTGGCCATCGCGGCCGAAATCTGCCGCCGCTTCCGCTTCTCGAACGACGAAACCCGCCAGATTGTCTCGCTCGTCGAGAACCACATGCGCTTTGCCGATGCGCAGCACATGAAGGCATCGACGCTCAAGCGATTTTTCCGCCTGGAGAATTTTCCCGAGCACCTGATGCTGCACCGCATGGATTGCATGGCCGGCAGCGGCAACCTCGACCACTGGAATTTTGTTCGCGAGCGCTATGAATCGATGCCAGAGGAGGCGGTGCGCCCGCAGCCGCTGATTACCGGTCGCGAGTTGATTGCCGCCGGCTACCGACCAGGAGCAGGTTTTCGCGAGATGCTGCGCGCTGTGGAAGACGCCCAGTTGGATGGGGCGATCACAACGCCCGCTGAGGCACTGGCGCTCGTTCGCGACCGCTTTCCGCTGGCTGCTGAAAAGGGGAGCGAGTTATGAGCGATGGCCGCGAGGAGCGCGAAGAACGCGAGAAACGCCGCGAGCTGGAAGAGAAAGAAGATCGCGAAGACCGCATCGACCACGGCCAGCGAGATCAATGGGAGCAGGAGCGGACCGACTCATAAAATAGAAACCAGCTGCCCTATTCGCGCCGGAGTGTAGAATGAGCCTCATAATCCTTCCATGTCAGAGGCCAGCAATGTCTCACGCCACCCTCAGAAACAGCTACCAGTCGCTCTCGGACCGGCTCAATCTTTTCCCGCAGGGCGCGCCCCCATCCGAGCTTCTCTTCCGGATACTGGAAGTGCTCTTTACCCGCGATGAGGCAGCCCTGGTAGCGCTGCTGCCTATCAAGCCCTTCAACATTGCCGCCGCGGCCAAAATCTGGAAGAAGGCCGCCGCCGAATCCCAAAAGATCCTCGAGGCCCTTGCCTCCAAAGGCATGCTGCTTGACATGGAGATGCACGGCGAGCAGATTTTTGTCCTGCCTCCGCCCATGGCCGGCTTCTTTGAGTTCTCCATGATGCGCATCGGCAACAGTTACGACCAGAAGCTGCTCGCCGAGCTCTTCTACCAGTACCTGAACGTGGAAGAGGATTTCGTCCGCAACCTCTTTGCCGGCGGCGAAACCCAGCTGGGCCGCACATTTGTCAACGAGAAAGCCCTTGCCGCCGACAGCACGCTCACGGTGATGGATTACGAAAGAGCCAGCGAAGTCATCCAAACCGCCTTGCACATGGGCATTGGCGCCTGCTATTGCCGTCACAAGATGCAGCACATGGGAAAATCCTGCAACGCCCCCATGGACATCTGCATGACCTTCAGCGGCACCGCGCAGTCGCTCATCAAGCACGGCATCGCGCGCCAGGTTGATGCGAAGGAAGGCATGGATCTCTTGGACAAGGCAGTGGAGCACAACCTCGTCCAGTTCGGCGAAAACGTGCAAAACAATGTGGCCTTCATTTGCAACTGCTGCGGATGCTGCTGCGAGGCCATGCTCGCCGCCAAGCGCTTCGCCGTGCTCAACCCCATCGCCACCACTAACTTCCTGCCGGAAATCACCGCCGAGTCCTGCAATGGCTGCGGCAAATGCGCGGAGGCCTGTCCCGTCGAGGCCATGGCGCTTGTCTCAGCCGGGGACCCGCACAAGCCCAAGCGCAAAAAGGCGCGCATCGATGAATCCCTCTGCCTGGGTTGCGGAGTTTGCGTACGCACATGCCCCAACAGCGGAATCTCGCTCCGCGCCCGCAAACAACGTGTGCTCACCCCCGTCACCACCGCCCACCGCGCTGTGCTCATGGCCATCGAGCGCGGCCAGTTGCAGAACCTGATCTTCGACAACCAGGCGCAGGCGAATCATCGCGCCATGGCCGCCATCCTCGGAGTGATTCTCAAACTCCCCCCCGTCAAGCAAATCATGGCCAGCAAGCAAATGAAATCCCGCTACCTCGCACACCTCATGCAGCCCAGAGATTTCGTCTATCTGGAGCATTGAGCATTGCAGTCCCCCACAGCGAATTTCAAAAACCAGCGCAGCGTCTTTCAATAGCCTGCTCTGTGTCAGGGCACGACCTCAAAGCCTGCGGAGAACCGTGCCTGTGCGTAACTGCGCGACTTCATCCAGGATACGCTGCGCCAGGCTGGACTTCGATTGTGCGGGAAAGGCGGTTTCGTGCGTGGCGGTGATGAAGGTGGCTGCGTTGCTTTTACTGTCGAAGCCGAGGGCGGGCTGGGAGACATCGTTGGCGACGATGGCATCGGCGCCTTTGCGTTTCAGCTTCTCCCGAGCGTTGCGAATGAGGTCTTGCGCGTCGATGGGAGTCTCGGCGGCGAAGGCGATGAGCAATGTGCCGGGGTTGCGGTGGGCCGCGACGCTCTGCGCGATGTCTTCTGTCGGCTCAAGCAAGAGCGTGAGCGGGCCGGTGCGCTTGAGCTTTTGCGGGGCGACGGCGGCGGGACGGAAGTCGGAGACCGCAGCGGCCTTGATGACGATGGTGGCTTGCGGAAGACGAGCAAGGACGGCGGCGTACATCTGGCTGCCGGTGGTGACGTCGATGCGTTCGCAGCCGGCGGGTGCGGCGAGAGCGGTGGGCGCGGAGATGAGGATGACCTTTGCACCGCGCGAGACAGCGGCTTCGGCGAGCGCGTAACCCATGCGGCCGCTGGAGCGGTTGCCGATGAAGCGCACGGGATCGATAGGCTCGCGTGTACCGCCAGCGGTGATCAGCACCGTTTCACCGGCGAGATCGCGCGGGGAGTTTTCATCGAGACGCTGAATGCGCGCGAGGACGGCGGGAACGATTGCGTCGATCTCGGCGAGGCGGCCGCTGCCGGTCATGCCACAGGCGAGATAGCCGCTGTCCGGCTCGATGATTTCCACTCCGCGCTGACGCAGCGTGACGAGATTTGCCTGCGTGGCGGCGTGATTCCACATGTTCACGTTCATCGCCGGGGCAACCATGACGGGCGCGGTGGTGGCGAGATAGAGAGTGGAGAGAAAATCGTCGGCGAGACCGCAAGCGAATTTGGCGAGCGTGTGCGCGGTGGCCGGCGCCACGAGGAGCAGATTGGTGGATTGTGCTTCAGAGATGTGCTCGATGCCGGCATCGTCGTATGCGTCCGTCTCCCAGATCGAAGTGATGACCTTGTGGCCGGTGAGCGAGGCGAAGGTTAGCGGGCGTACGAACTCCTCGGCTGCGCGCGTCATTACGACGTGAACGTCGAGCAAGTGCTGCTGGAGAGCGCGAACCAGTTCAGCGGCTTTGTATGCGGCGATACCGCCGGTGACGCCGAGCGTAACTTTGAATGGAAGCGGGCTAGGCATGGTCTGCTCCTATGAGGTGATTGTCAATCAGGCGCGTTTCGCCCAAACGGGCGGCAACAGCGATGAGCGCGCCACCGGTGGTGTCAGCCAGCGGCAACAGAGTGCCGGGGTCAACCACGGCGGCGTATTCCACTATGACCGACGGATCGGCTGCGAAGACTCGCAGCATGGTTGCGGTGAGCGCCTGGGAATTGCGTTCACCATGAGCGTGGAGATCGGCAGCAGCGGTGAGAGCGCGACGCAGGATGGTGGCGCGGCTGCGCTGCTCAGGCGTGAGGTAGCGGTTGCGCGAGCTGAGGGCGAGGCCGTCGGGCTCGCGCACGATAGGACAAGCGACAATCTCCACGGGGAAATTGAGATCGCGCACCATGGCGCGGAGGACGGCAAGCTGTGCGGCGTCCTTCTGGCCGAAGTAGGCGCGGTTGGGCGTGACGATGTGAAAGAGCTTGGCCACGATGGTAGCCACTCCGCGAAAGTGGCCGGGACGGCTCGCGCCGTCGAGGCGATCACTGATGCAGGCGACTTCAACGAATGTGGTTGCGCCGGCGGGCGTCAGCGTTTCAGCGGAGGGAGCGAAGAGGATGTCAACACCGGCAGCGGTGAGAGCGGCGCAGTCGGCGTCAAAGGTGCGTGGGTAGCGGCTGAAATCTTCGTTGGGACCAAATTGCAGCGGGTTGACGAAGATGGTGGCGACTACATGAGCGCAATCGCGCTTTGCCGCATCGATGAGCGAGAGATGGCCCGCGTGCAATGCGCCCATGGTGGGCACAAGGGCGAGCGTGCCGCCGCTGCGGAGTTCGCGGGCAGCGGTTTGCATCTCGGTAATCGTATTAATGACGCGCATGGAATTAATCAGTCCGTTCTCTTCGATTTGGCGGCAGCGAAAATCATCGCCTGCTGCGTTTCAGAGGCTCGCGCGAGAGGAGGTCTGCGCTGGCTTCGCGGGGAAGATGGTAGCTTTCGGCATCGGCGGGGAACGTGCCGCCGCGAACATCGCTCGCATAATGCTGAATGGCTTCGGTGATGAGCGCGGACGCGTCGGCATAGCGGCGGACAAACTTGGCGGGAGTTGCTCCGGTGAGATTGACGAGATCGTGGAAGACGAGAATCTGGCCGTCGCACTCCGGGCCCGCGCCGATGCCGATGGTGGGAATGGCGAGCGCGGCGGTGATGAGCCCGCCTGCCTCGCGCGGAATACATTCCAACACGATGGCGATGGCGCCGGCGGCTTCCAGAGCTTGCGCGTCGGCGATAAGGTCGTCGATGGCGGCGGCGGATTTGCCCTGCACGCGATAGCCGATGCGATGTACCGACTGCGGCGTGAGGCCGATGTGACCGACCACGGCAATCTCGGACTGGGTGAGGGTGGAGACCAGAGCGGCGCGGTTGCGGCCGCCTTCGATCTTCACAGCTTCTGCGCCTGCATCTTTGATGAAGCGGGTCGCGTTGGCGATGGCTTCTCCGGTCGAGGAGTGGTAGGAGCCGAAGGGCATGTCGGCCACCAGCAGTGCGTGGCGGACCGCGCGACGGACCGCGCGCGTGTGGTGCAGCATCTCCTCCATGGTGACGGGCAGAGTGCTGTCATAGCCGAGCACGGCCATGCCCAGCGAGTCGCCAACGAGAACCATGTCAATGCCGGCCTGGTCCACAAGACGCGCGGTGGAATAGTCGTAGGCGGTTAGCGCGGTGATAGGTTGATGGGCTTGTTTTCTATCGAGGAGGGTTTGCGCAGTGACCTTCGGCGCAGGGACAGATTCTTCCCGAGGGGGAAGCTGGATAAGACTCATTACGATTCTCCAGTGCAGCTCCGCAAGAAGCGCGGATGCCACCTGATACGTGCAGATTCAGTATACGTCCGAAGGGTGATGACCGGAAATATGCTCAGGAAGCCAGTTCGTTTGAATCCCGTGCATGCAAAAGGGGCCTCAATCAGCCAACACCTGATCGAGGCCCCATTACGTTGCTTTCCTTTACTTGGCTTTAGGTCCTGCGGCGCGAATCGCCTCCGATGCGTCGAATTTCTCGAAGTTAGCCTCGAAGCGCGCAGCCAGATCCGCCGCCTGGCGGTCGTAGGCTGCCTTGTCGGCCCACGCGTTGCGCGGGTTCAGAATCTCCGCCGGAACCTCGGGGCAGCTCACTGGAATGCTCAGCCCAAAGGCCGCCTCGGTGACAAACTCCACCTTGTCCAGCCGTCCGTCGAGCGCCGCATTCACCAGCGCACGCGTAATCTTCAGGCTCATGCGCTTGCCGACGCCGTACTTCCCGCCGGACCAACCCGTGTTGACCAGCCAGCAGGAGGCGTTGTGCTGCTTGAGGCGCTTGCCCAGCATCTCTGCATATATTCGCGGAGCCAGCGGCAAAAACGGCGCGCCGAAGCAGGCCGAAAACTCCGGTACCGGCTCCGAGCCAAGCCCAGCCTCAGTCCCGGCGAGCTTCGCTGTATAGCCTGACAGGAAGTGGTACATGGCCTGCTCCGGCGTCAGCCGCGCAATGGGCGGCAACACGCCAAACGCATCGGCGGCCAGGAACATTACATTGTGCGGATGCCCGCCAATTCCCGGAATCAAGGCGTTCTCAATGAAATCCACCGGGTAAGCCGCGCGCGTATTTTCCGTCAAACTGATGTCGGCAAAATCCGGTTCGCGCGTGGTCTCGTCGAGAATCACGTTTTCCAGCACCGACCCAAAGCGGATCGCGCGGTAAATCTGCGGCTCCTTTTCTTCGGTCAGGTTTACGCATTTGGCGTAGCATCCGCCTTCAAAATTGAAAATCCCTTTCGCGCTCCAGCCGTGCTCGTCGTCGCCGATCAGCCGCCGCGCCGGGTCAGCCGACAGCGTCGTCTTGCCCGTGCCTGAAAGGCCGAAGAAGAGCGCCGTTACGCCATCCGCGCCCACATTCGCCGAGCAATGCATGGGCAGCACATCGCGCTGCGGAACAATGAAATTCATGACCCCGAAGATGGATTTTTTGATTTCGCCGGCGTATCTTGTCCCGCCTATCAAAATGATGCGCCGCGTAAAATCGGCCAGGATGAAGGCTGTTGAAGCGGTCCCGTCGCGTTCCGGCACAGCCTCGAACCCCGGCGCGGCAATCACGGTAAACTCGGGCACATGCGTGGCCAGAGCCGCCGCCTCGGGCCTCACAAAAAGCTGGTGAGCGAACGCAGCCTGCCAGGCCTGCTCGGCGACCACCCGAATAGGCAGTCGATAAACCGGATCGGCCCCGCAGTAGAGGTCCTCGACGAACAGGTCGCGCGGCTTGAGGTACTCCACCACACGCTCGAGCAGCGCCCCAAAGTGCTCCGGCGTCATCGCCTTGTTCACCTTGCCCCAATGAACCAGCTCATGGGTCGCCGCGTCGTCCACAATGAACTTGTCCTTGGGACTGCGGCCCGTCCGCGCCCCGGTCACGGCCACCAGCGCGCCGTTTGCGGCCAGCCGCGCCTCGCCTCTAACAAGCGCAGTTTCAAATAGTTGCGATACAGGCAGGTTGGCATGAACGCGCGCCTCCGCGGTCAGCCCCTTCAGTAACTCCAGCGACTCAACTCCAGCGAGACTTGCCATAGTGAAGAACCTTTCATTACGAAAAATAATCAGAACTGGAAGTACTACCATTGTGCCATTTCGCGCCTGTCCCTGGGAAGGGCTGCGCCGGGAAGGCAGGGGGCCAGCATCGCCACTTGTTGCATTTGAGGGCAGGTCAACTGACTGAGGTGTTAGAGGTCAAAACTCTTTTTCCAGGACCTGGACGTCGTCAGTTTCCAGTTTTGCCAATTCAGAAGCAGGGTTTTCTTCCACCAGCGGCACCCAGAACCGGAAGCTGGTGCCTTCCTTGCGTGTGCTGGAGGCCTCGATAGCCCCGCCATGCGCAATCAGAAGGGCGCGCACAATGGCCAGGCCCATGCCCGAGCCTTTGCGGCTGGCGGCGCCTTCCCTGCCCCGATAGAACTTTTCAAAGATCAGCGGCAGATCGACCGAGTCGATGCCGGGGCCGTTGTCTTCGACAAAAAACTCGAGGCGCCCGCTGGTGCGACGAGCGCGCAAAGTGATGCGGCTGCCGGAAGGCGAATAGCGGGCAGCATTTTCGAGCAAATGGCGAAAGACGCGGCCCAGCAGATGGGCATCGAACCAGGCGGGCTTATCCGGCTCCTCGGCATCGATGATGACGCGGTGCCGGGCCAGAGCAGCTTGCGACTCCGCCACGGCCTGGTCGAGAAGGGTACGCGGACGCTGCGCCACGGGGCGGACTTTGACCACCTTTGCGTCGATCTCGGCCATCTCGACGGCTTCGCCGATCAGCGCATCGAGCCGTGAAGCCTCTTCATCGACAATGGTGGCCAGGTCGAGGCGGCTGGCATCGTCGAGGCCGTCGCTGTCGATCAGCGTGGTGGCGGCGGCGCGAATCGAGGTCAGCGGAGTGCGCAACTCGTGGGTGAGCGAGTCGATGAGCGCGGTGCGCAGCCGCTCGCCCTCTCGCGCCGCCTCCATGCGCGTGGAGGCTTCAATGGCCATGGCGCGTGTGAGCGCGATGGCCACCTGTGCGCTGACCGCCGTAGCCACTTCGTGGGAAAGCACTGCCGGGCGCAAGCCCAGTGCTCCCACCGGTCGCAGCCCCAGCATCAAGGTCATCGCCAGGAAGCCGCCCGGAACGGTCTGCGCCGGATTGTGACTTTCGGTCATCGCCCGCAGGCTGGCCTGGATGCTCATCGGCAGTTCAGAGGTCGAGGAATAGAGTTGGTCCCGGTCACAGATGTAAAGCACCACCCCATCCAACGCAAAGATTCGCTCGATCATGCGGGGTAGATCGCGGATCAGCCCGGCGGCATCCTCCTGCAGCATCATCTCTTGCGAGAGCGTGTAGAGGCGCTCGACGTCTTCGCGGCGCCGCTCGGCCTGGCGAGCCTGGCGGCGGGCTCGTTCAGCTACGCGGCCCACCACCGCGCAACTGAGCATGAACGAGATCATGGCCAACCACGCCTCAATGCCCGTGATTTGCAGCGAACGGAAGGGCGGCAGAAAGTAATAGTCGAAGGAAACCGCGCAGAGGAGAGCCACATACAACGCGAGCCAGATTCCCGCCCAAGCCGCAAACAACACCACCAGCGTGAGAAAGACCAGTCCGGCGGTGGTAGAGTTGACGCCAGACCAGACCAGCAGCGCCGTAGCCAGCGCCGCGGCGAGCGTGGCGGCAAACCAGCGGGCGGCGTGCCGCAAATGACTGAGTGAACTCATCGGCTTCTCCACAGGAATGATACCCCCGCCCGGATGATGTAATCTTCGGTTGAAAGAAGAAAGTTATGCCCGGCAGAATTCTGGTTATCGATGACGAGCCTCAGATAACGCGGGTGCTGCGCGCCGCGCTATCGGCACAGGGATTTGACGTGCGCACCGCCAACGACCCGGAAGAGGGGCTTCTGGTCTTCAAGGATTGGAGACCGGATATGGTGGTGACCGACCTGATGATGCCCGGCTTGAGCGGCGTGGAGGTCTGCCGCGCCATCCGCTCGCAATCCTCGATTCCGATACTGGTGCTCTCTGTCCGCGACCACGAACGGTCCAAAGTCGAGGCCCTCGACGCCGGGGCCGACGACTACGTGACCAAGCCCTTCGGAATTCAGGAGCTGCTGGCCCGCGTGCGCGCTCACCTGCGCCGCGCCCCCGAGCGGACCACGGCCGCCATCGAAACCGGAGATTTTGTGGTGGATGCCGGTGCCCACTCCATCACCGTCCTGGGCAATCCCATTCACCTCACCCCTAAGGAGTTCGACCTGCTGTTTCATCTGGCCCGCCACGCCGGCAAGGTGATGACCCATCGCGTGCTGCTCACCGCCGTTTGGGGGGCGCAGTCGGCCCACCAGCCGGAGTACCTGCGCGTCTTTGTCGGCCAGGTGCGCAAAAAGCTCGAAGCCGAAACCGGCAAGCAGTACATCCAGACCGAACCCTGGGTGGGCTACCGCTTTGTCCCCGAGGGATGGACCAGCAATGAGGAATGAGGCGAAAACTGGCTGTGCGACTGCTGATATTATCCATTTATGCGCTATCCGGAACCAGAAGACCGCAGGCTGCTCGCCCGGGCCAGGCGCGCCCTGATTGAGGTTGCGTTTATCGTCTTCCTCTTTTATTCCAATTTGCTAATGGGCGAATTCACGCGGGCTAACGGACAAGGAAAGACCCTGGCCTTCGCCCTTCGCGACATTTTTACCGTCACGAATTTTGCCATCGCCATAATTGCCGCGCTGATTGGCCATGGCGTTTTTCACTACCTCCGAAAGAAGCTTTAGGAGCAAACGCCGAATTCCTGGCGAATCGCTGCTATCCTTACGCTTTATTTAGGAAACTTTTTCGATACTAAAACCTGGCGTGAGCCAGAATCATTCTTGAGCAGGTGACCTGGCTCACAACCTAAGCACTGGACCGGATTGAATAACGGCCCACGCTCTCACCCCAGGCCTCATCGGCAACCTGCTCATGGAACTCGGACCTGCAACTCGGGAGACCCGCAATGCAAGATTTAGTGATGCTGCTGTTCACCGTAGTTTTCTTCGCCCTGGCGTTTCTCTACGTCAAGGCCTGCCAGAAGCTGAGGTAACCCATGCAGATTGATATCACCACCGCTGTCGCCCTGGCTCTGTCCGTTCTGCTGCTTGGTTACCTGGTACTCACCCTGCTTTTCCCGGAGAAATTCTAAATGTCCGTCAATGGCTGGTTGCAATTTGGCCTGTTCTCCGCGATTCTGCTGGCAAGCGTTCGTCCCGTTGGCATTTATCTTGCCCGCGTTTTGGAAGGTGAGCGCACCTGGCTGGATCCGGTGCTTCGTCCCGTCGAGCGGCTCATCTACAAGCTGTGCGGCATCCATGCCGACCAGGAGATGAACTGGCGCGAGTACGCCTATTCGGTGCTGGGCATCTCCGCTGTGAGCCTGGTGGTCACGTACGGATTTGAGCGGTTGCAGGCCCTTTTGCCCTGGAACCCGCAGCATTTGGCCAACGTGGGGCCGGACCTGGCCTGGAACACGGCCGCCAGTTTTATCACCAATACCAACTGGCAGTCGTATACGCCCGAGACCACCATGAGCTATCTGACCCAGATGGCCGGCCTGGCGTATCACAACTTTCTCTCGGCAGCGATGGGCATCGCCGTGGCCGTGGCCCTGATCCGCGCCATCAAGCGTACCAGTTCGGCCACCATCGGCAACTTCTGGGTGGACACGACGCGCACCCTGCTCTATGTGCTGCTGCCGGCCTCAATCATCGGCGCGCTGCTGATGGTCGCTCAAGGCGTCCCTCAGAACCTGAACGCCTATACCGCGGCACATACGCTGGAGCAGCCTTCCCAGACGCAGACCATCGCGCAAGGCCCAGTGGCCTCGCAAGAGGTCATCAAGATGCTGGGCACGAACGGCGGCGGTTTCTTCAACGCCAACAGCGCACATCCCTTCGAGAATCCCACACCGCTGACCAACCTCTTCCAGATGTTCCTGATCTTCGTGATTCCGGCGGGACTTACCTATACGCTGGGCCGCCTGACCGGTTCGCCGGGCCACGGATGGGCCGTTCTGGCCGCCATGTTTGTGCTCTTCGCGGCGGGATTCACCACCGTCTACTGGGCTGAGTCGCATCCTTATCTGCTCATTCACGGCGCCGCGCAGACCGGCAGCGCGACCGCCCCGGCGGGCAACATGGAGGGCAAGGAAGTCCGCAACGGCGTCTCCCAATCGTCGCTCTTCGCCACTATCACGACCGACGCCAGTTGCGGCGCGGTCAACACCATGCACGACTCGCTTACTCCGCTGGGCGGCATGGTGGTGCTCATCAACCTGATGATGGGCGAGGTGGTCTTTGGCGGCGTGGGCTCCGGCCTCTACGGCA
>Ga0302320_10021747_pt1 | contig 12705 bp, 14 predicted proteins | sample Bog_T0_3_FD_202130 | JGI IMG/M metagenome (GOLD analysis project Ga0302320, IMG submission 202130) | Peat permafrost microbial communities from Stordalen Mire near Abisko, Sweden - Bog_T0_3 | ecosystem: Environmental > Terrestrial > Soil > Wetlands > Peat | place: Sweden: Abisko, Stordalen Mire...
TGCCCCGGGCATTGGCAGGATAGCGGGCCGCCAATCCATTGCCGACATCCACTAAGTCGGCCTCGAAGGGCCCGCAGGGCTGCGTGTAGCCCAGGGTCGCGATCCGCAGCACCCGGGCAACCGGCTGGACCAGCGTGACTTCGTCGGCGCCCCGCTCCCATCCGGGCATGGGAAAGGCGTCCGTGACGGGGTGGAGGCCGAGGTCCCGAAGTTGCCCGGCCAGGCATTCCATCGCCTCCCGGTTTGCTGGGGACCCGGTCAGCCGGCCCCCGAAGTCGTCGCACAGATTCGTCAGCATCCGGTGGGCCGCCCGGCCGGAGTCCTCGAAGGACTCCGCGCCCCTCACCTCGGCCGAACCCGCGACCGCCAAGGCGATCACGAACGCTGTCAATTTGGCGGTCATGTGCGGCCTTTCTAGCCCACAATGGCGCCGGACTCAAGATATGCCCGGGTTCGAAGGGCGGCCTCTGCCGGCGTTCCGCACGAGCTCTGACTTCTGTAATTTTCCTCGGGCCGACGCCCGGGATTACAGATTTCAGAGCCTGACCCTCTCCGTATTCCGACCCTCTCCGTATTCCCGCCCGATTTCATTGATGTTCGGGTTAGACCCCATCGCCGCCGGCGGATGACCGGTCCATAATGCTCCCCAGGACTTGGGCACCGCACTCCGGAATCCAGGCGCCTGCAGACGAGAACGATCCAATTTCCCAAACCATGTCCAATAAAAGCACTGTCTACGACAAAACCAAGAAGCCGGTATGGTTCATCACCGGCTGCTCCACCGGATTTGGCCGCGCGCTTGCCGAGCTCTTGATCGGGCGGGGATACCGCGTTGTCGTGACCGCGAGGCGCCCTGCCGAGGTTGCGGACCTGGCGGCGCGCGGGGAGACATTGGTCCTTAAGCTCGATGTCACCAACAAATCGGAAGTGACTGAGGCGATCGCCTCTGCGGAGAAGCAATTCGGGCGCATCGACGTGCTGGTGAACAACGCGGGGATCGGCTATTTCTCGGCGATTGAGGAAGGCGACGACCAGAAGATCCGCGACCTCTTCGAGGTCAACGTCTTCGGGCCGGCCCGGATGATCCGCGCCGCGCTTCCGGGCATGCGCCTGCACGGGACCGGATCGATCGTGAACATTTCCTCGGTGGGCGGGCTGCGATCCTTCCCTTCCCTCGGGTACTACAGCGCGACGAAATTCGCCCTGGAAGGCCTGTCTGAGGCGCTGTGGCAGGAGATCGAGCCCCTGGGCTTGAAGGTCATGGTTGTCGAACCGAGCGGATTCCGCACCGACTGGGCGGGACGATCGGCCGACGAGAGCAAGCACCAGATCGACGCGTACGCCGCAACCGCGGGAGTGACGCGAACCCAAATCCGCGGCTCCTCAGGCCGCCAGCCGGGAGACCCTGTTCGCGCGGCGGAAGCCATTGTGGAGGCGATTGAATCGCCCCGCCCCCCGCACCACCTGCTGCTGGGCAACGACGCCTTCACCGGAGCAATCCAACAGCTGGAGCGGCTGCGCGGCGATTTTTCCGCATGGGAGTCGGTGACGCGCGGAGCCGATTTTCCAGCCACGCAATAGCCCCGAGCGAATGGGAGACTTCCCCCAAAATCGATGACGAAATTAACCACACGGGCCAGGAACAGCATCCCGATGCGCAGCTTTGCGCTTCCAGGCCGGAGGTATCCGATCGAGGATGTTGCCCACGCGAGAAATGCGCTCGCCCGAGTGGCGCAGGATGGCACCCCGGCGGAACAGGCAGCCGTGCGGCGGAAAGTCCACACGCTTTACCCGGAGCTGGGGCGGAAGAGCTAGGCCCGGCGTGCAGCCGGCCCGCATCGCCCCAACGATTTGGCAGATGGGAAAAGGCGATTAGGTTCCATCATGGTTCCTATTTCCATCCTCGACCTTTCTCCGATCATCCAGGGAGGCACCGCCGGCCAGGCGCTGCGTAACTCCCGTGACCTGGCACAGCACGCGGAAAAATGGGGTTACCGGCGCTATTGGCTGGCGGAACACCACAATATGCCTGGCATCGCGAGCGCCGCGACGGCGGTTGCCATTGGCTATGTCGCCGCGGGCACCGAGCGCATCCGCATCGGGGCTGGCGGAATCATGCTCCCGAACCACGCGCCCCTCGTGATCGCCGAGCAGTTCGGCACCCTGGAGTCGCTTTTCCCCGGCCGCATCGACCTGGGGCTGGGGCGCGCGCCTGGCACCGATCCCCTGACGGCGCAGGCGCTGCGCCGGGACCGCACTGATGCCTCCGACACCTATCTGCAGGACGTCGTCGAATTGCAGCGCTACTTCGGCCCCGCCGTGCCCCACCAGGCAGTCAGGGCCGTGCCGGGTGTCGGACTCGGGGTGCCCCTATGGCTGCTGGGGTCGAGCCTCTACAGCGCCCGGCTTGCGGCGGCGATGGGGCTGCCCTTTGCCTTTGCCTCGCACTTCGCACCGGATCACCTCGCCGAGGCGCTTAAGTCCTATCGAGAAGAGTTTCGTCCTTCCGCCACGGTCAAGCGCCCGTATTGCATGGCGGTGGTCGCCGCCTATGCGGCGGAAACCGACGCGGCCGCAGCGGAGTTGTTCACGTCCCTGCAGCTGAGCTTCATTGGCCTTCGGCGGGGAGCTCCGGCGCAGCTCCCCCCGCCGGTCTCGAGCCTGGCGGGCCATGCGACGCCGCTGGAAATCGCCGGCGTTGAGCACGCTTTCAGCGAGGCGATCGTCGGGTCAGCCGCCACTGTCAGGCGCGGCGCGGAAGTGTTTCTCAGGAGGACTGGCGTCGATGAGCTGATGGTCACCGCGGCGATCTTCGACCACGGCGCCCGCCTGCGGTCCTTCGAGATAGTCGCCCAGGCGCTGATCGGCGGGCAACGCATTGAACCTCGCTGACACGGGATCGCCAATGCGAATCCGGCAAAGCGGGATCGCTGGTCTGCCGAAAGCCATTGACAGAACCCCGTCGTCGACCAATTTTCTACCTTCCAAATGTTGCAGGGTGGAGCAGCCTGGTAGCTCGTCAGGCTCATAACCTGAAGGTCGTTGGTTCGAATCCAACCCCTGCACCCAATTTGAAACCCTCTGAAACCAATCGGAGGGTTTTCTTTGTCAAGAGGTTACGCCAATCAATTTGTCGTGCGAGGGCCCCGCAAAATTCCTCAAGTGGGCACCTGCAGGCGTCCACCTGAAGGTCAGCTGGTCGTGAAACCTCAAGAGACACATATGGCGCTCTGCTAAGCAGAAGCAGGTCGGTGGAGATTGCCTGAAGCATCGGGTTACATTGGGCAACCGGGATTGGGAGATCCCAAAGATTCCAACAAAAGCCTCACTTCGGGTCCACCATCGCGCCGTAGCGAATCCCCCTTCCCGCCGTCCCAATGGGAAAGATTCATTGAATCCGAGGGGCTTTAGCACGCATTTTAGCACTTCGCACGGAATATCCCCGCCGATGAATCTGCTCAACACTGTTTCCATTATAGTCTGTTTGGCCGCACTGTTCAGCTACGTTAATTATCGTTTCATCAAGCTGCCCCACGCCATCGGCCTCATGGCTCTGGCCCTTGGGATGTCGCTCGGGATCGATTTTTTCGGTCGATTCGAGCTAAGGCTTAACGGCGACATTCTCGCTTTCATCCGCACCATCCATTTCAACCAAGCCCTGATGACGTGGATGCTGAGCTTCCTGCTGTTCGCAGGCGCGCTGACCGTCAACCTTGCCGAGTTGCTGGAACAAAAGTGGCTGGTGGGCTCGCTGGCCTCCATCGGCGTCCTAGTCTCGACCGGCATCATCGGGTTCTCGTCGCGCTTCCTATTTGGATTGCTCGGGGTGAAAATCCCTGTGATTGCCGGCCTGCTCTTTGGAGCCCTGATCTCACCGACCGATCCCGTGGCCGTGCTCGGAATCGCCAGACAGGCGGGAATGCGCAAATCGCTGGAGACCACCATCGCAGCCGAATCACTGCTCAACGACGGAGTCGGCGTCGTAGTCTTTCTCGTGATGCTTGGGGTGGCCGCCGGTGGCCACCCTAGTTTTGCCGACGGTTCATGGTTGTTTCTCAGGGAAGTCATCGGAGGCCTGCTTCTGGGAATTGCGACGGGGCTCCTCTCCTACTGGATGCTCAAGGGCATCGACGAATACCAGGTGGAAATTCTGATTACCCTGGCTCTGGTCATGGGGACCTATGCGGCGGCCGCGGCTCTCCACGCGTCGGGACCTCTGGCCGTAGTCGTGGCCGGGCTGTTCATTGGCAATCGTGGCCGCAGCTTCGCCATGTCGGAAACCACTCGCAAGCATATCGACGACTTCTGGCAGCTGATCGATGTGCTTCTGAACGCAATCTTGTTCTTGCTGATCGGTCTTGAGATGCTGGTCCTCGATTTCCAGTGGAAGTATCTGGCCGCTGGGCTGGTCGCCGTCCCATTGGTGCTGGCGGCGCGCTTTATAAGCGTGAGCCTGCCGTTGCGTCTGCTTCGTCGCCAAGGATCTTGGCAGGACAAAACCAGCTTGATCCTGACCTGGGGAGGATTACGGGGCGGTCTTGCAGTTGCCATGGCTCTGTCGATACCCCGCAGCAACTGGCGCGATGCCATCGTCACGATCACCTACGTAATCGTCATTTTCTCCATATTGGTCCAAGGCCTGACCCTGGGCAGACTGGTACGGTCCGTGCCAGTGTCGGTGCCCGATGCAAACTAAAGTCGGCGCTAGCCAAGCCGATTGAGGGTTCAAGGCAGGGAATCTTTTATCCTCAAATCACCCGGCACTGCCTGAAATGGCAATCGGGTCAGGGATTTGACGCTGGTGTTGCCTTGGTGCTGCTGGAGCCCGGGCACGCCAGCTTCCACAGCCAAACGCATAGAAAGCCGCTGACAATGATGGCGACCACGCTCAGGCCTCGCCCAAAATAGTAACTGCCAACGACAATTTGAAAACCCCTGATCAAACGCAGAATGTGAACCAGGCAAAACAACCCAAAGATCACACTCGCAACTTTCAGACCCATAGTTTGTGACTTCATAACCATGCGCTCCGTTTCGTTTGTTTTAATGCTGACACTCGATCGATTTGATGACGGCCGCGCTGGATGCGGCTTGAAATCGGCTGCCTGTTGTTGAGGTGTCACGAAGTTGCCTGATCCCGCCAAATTGTCGACGACGATTATTGGGCGCCGGATGCTGTCGGGCACCGTGGTCGAAACGACCCAGCAGCTACCGGAGTGAGGAGAGGCGCGCCTCATCCCGCTCTGGCGGCCGATGCGACCCATGGTAGGGCAATACCCCATGGCGAAGCCGTCGTCAGCGGTGTAGTATGGCTGGCCTAACCCGGCAGATGGAGGTGAGTGAGGCGGATTTTCCGAATACGCTGCCAGTCGAACGCCGACACAACAGCATAACAAAAGCGGTATGCAAAAGACGAAAGCTTTATCATGTTAATCAAAGCCAAAACGCTCAAGGGCTACTCGTTGCACAGCCTCGATGGGGAAATCGGTAAGGTCGAGGAGTTCTATTTCGATGACCGGCACTGGACAATTCGCTATCTGGTCGCCAACACCGGAACCTGGCTCACGGGCAGGCAGGTGCTCATTTCCCCCTATGCGCTGGGCGACGTGGACGAGAAAGAGCGCCAGATCGACGTCGCTCTGACCAAGAAGAAAATCGAGGACAGTCCTGCCCTGACCAGCGACAAGCCTGTGTCCCGTCAATTCGAGGACAACTATTACGGGTATTATGGATGGCCGGGGTATTATTGCGGCGGTCTATATGGCTGGGGCTATTATCCTTATATTGAACGCGACAGTGAAAAATGGATGAGACCCACCCATGGTGAGAAATCGTGGGATCCCCATCTGCGCAGCACTCACGATGTGAGCGGTCGTAACGTCCAAGCCACAGATGGCGACATCGGCCACATCGAAGATTTCCTGATCGATGATGAAACTTGGGCGATTCGTTACTTCATCATCGATACCCGAAACTGGTGGCCTGGAAAAAAGATCCTGATTTCACCACAATGGATTGAGCGCGTCAGTTGGAGCGAGCGTAGGGTTTTTATCAATCTTACCCGCGAGGCCATCAAACAATCGCCGGAATACGTGGAGGAATCGCAGACAACTCGGGACTTCGAGGCCAAACTGCATCACCATTACAACCGCAAAGGATATTGGGTCGAAGAGTTAGCGATCGGTCAGACACGCCCAATGCACAAATGATCACATTTGCCTGAGATGAGACACCCAAAAGATGCCTCGTAAAGCGCATCAAGCCCGGTCGGTGGCCAACCTGCAATCGGGCCTGACCATTTTGCCCCTTGGCACCTTGGGTCGGTGCATTCTGATATGAACTTACGAACTGTCGGTCTTCGGGTTTCAGGCGTGATCTTTGGGCTTGTCAGCTTGGGTCTCATCGCTCGGTTATGGGCCCGGTCGGAAATCGTCATCGGCAGTTACCACCTGGGTCGAATCCCGAGCTCGATTTTAATTATTGTTACCGGTGGGCTGAGCATCTGGCTGGTGAAGCTGGCCGGCCCCTGGTGCACCGAGACCAAGGCGGCGCCGACGCCGAGAATCTAAATCAGCTGCAAACACCTTTCGGGTATGGGATTCGACGAAGGCGATGGGCAACCTTTGATCCACCTACGCAGGTGGGGGACCAAAGTGAATTTTGCGATGGTCCTTGGAGTCATTGTTTTTCTGGGCCTTGGGGTCTTTGCGATATGCTGGACGCGTTCGCACAAGAACAGGGTTGCAGACGACATCCAGCAGAAGATGGAGGACAAACGCTGAACCTCTCGCTTCGCCACCACCGGCCTAATTTGGGCTCGGCTTGAAGGACCCTGGCTGTGTTCAGGTCCCGGTTCCAGTGTCAGCCCAACTTCCCGCCATGTGGTCTTGCAATACCGCTGACAAATTCAACGTCGTCATTCTCTACGACTGCTTCACCTCAGTCGGCCGAGCGATGGCGGCCTATTTGCATCTTACGCGCGAACTGGAAAACGAGCTTACACCCGAACTCCGAATCTGGCGCGTCGATGTCGCGACGTCGCCCGAATGTGCCACCCAAGCCAATGGAGACATCGAGGCTCCCTAAATGGTCATCATGGCGGTCCGCAACATTCAACCTTGTCCGGCCGCGTTCCTTCGCTGGTTGGAAGGAGCCGGCGGCGACAGCAGTTGCGGCCTGCGCAAACGCGTCTTGATCGCCATCGTCGAAGCGCCGACCAAGAGGCTCTTTCGGCCGGAACTTGGAACCGCATCGCGCGCGGCGGGGCGCAAGGTCAACTGGATGTGTTGTTCTGGGCGCCATCCGCAGAGGCGAGCGCTCCGCCGTCTCCAGCACATCGCAGCGCGACTGCGATGCGGCCATGCACGGGATGCCTTGGATATTAGCCGAGATCGACTCTATGCCACCAGCACGCTCGAAGTGGCCGGCTTCGAAGCGGCGGTCCCGTTGGGCTGGCTTTCAGGTGTATCCTGTGGCTTGACTTTGCGGTCCTGACCCAAGCCCATGGTCAACGCTGTTAACCCAGCAAGGCCGCCAAGTTGCATGGATTCAACGGCCGTGCTGGGGACGACGACAATCGTGGCGTTCTCCCATCATCGGCGGTCAAACACAGCCACCTATTGCGCCGGCCCGTTCAGCAAGCGCTTGAGCGCGTCCATCGCCTTGCCGAAGTTTTCCCAATTCCCCTGCTGCATGGCCTTCTGGGCCTCCTCGAATTGCGCCCTTGCCTGGTCCAAGCCCGGTTGCGTGCGGAGCGCCTGCGCGGCACTCTGGGATGGCTGCGTCCCGAAGATGGATTGGATTGCCTCGTCGAGCGTGGGCTCCATCACCACTTTGTCCCCGGAAATCATGATCACGCGCTTGAGTTGAGGGAAATCCGTGCCTTCCGCCGTGAGGTATAGCGGCACGACGTAGAGAAAGGAATTTTCGATCGGTACCGCGATCAGATTTCCCCGGATAACCCTCGACCCCTTTTGGTCCCAGAGGGTCAGTTGCGCGGCGATCGCAGTGTTCTGATTGATCATCGCCTCGATTTGCATTGGGCCGTAGATCAGCTTCTCCTTGGGAAGTTCATAAAAGAGCATCTTCCCGAATTCGGGAAAATCGCACCGGGCGGCCAACCAGGAGATCATGTTGTTTCGCTTTTGGGGCGTAAAAGGAGTCATGAGGAGGTACTCCAGCTGGTCACTTCCGGGGAGCTTCATCAGGATGTAATAGGGCTGCATGGGCGTGACCTGGCCCGCGTACGTCTCGTTGGGGAACACCCAAAGGTCCTCGCGGTTATAGTAGACCTGCGGAACCGTCATGTGGAATGTTCGATACTGGTCGGCCTGGATCGAGAAGAGATCCTTCGCGTACCGCAGATGCGTTTTCAGATCGGCTGAGAGCTGATCCAGATCTTTGAAAACGCCCGGAAACGCCCGCCGGTATACCGCCAGGACCGGGTCTTTCGGATCCATGACGTAAAACCGGACGGTTCCATCGTACATGTCCACCACCACCTTTACGGAGTTTCGAATGTAGTTCAACCGTTGCTCAAAGAACGCCCCGTGAGGAGTGGAGTAGGGAAAATGATCCGAGACGGTGTAGGCGTCTTGGATCCAGTACTGTTTGCCCTCGCTCACCACGGCGTAGGGATCCTGATCGAGGCGCAAGAACGGAGCGATCTGCTGCACGCGTTCCTGAACGTTCCTCCAAATCTGAATCTTGCTCTCCGGCCTAAGATAGGTGGTAAACAGGATGTTGACATCGGCCTGAGTCCAGGTGAACAGGAGCCGCTTCCACAAGCTGTCCAGCGGGATCCCTCCTGTTCCGGCGTAACTTGTATAGACATTCTTGTTCCCTTTGGGGTAGTCAAACTCTGTGACCCTGGTCGCGGCGATCCGGTATCCAGGCATCGACCTGCCGTAGTAGATGGCGGGCTGGCTTATGGTGAGGCCGAAGGCGGATTCGGGTGGAATATTCTCAAGTACGTACTGCGGAAATCCGCCCCCAATAGTCTTCGAGACGAAGCTCATGGCCAAGCCGTAACCATGGGTGAACTGCAACCTCTGGTTCACCCACGTTTGGGCTTCAGCAGGAAGCTGGGGTGCGAGCTCACGGGTGGAAAGCATCACCTGATGATAACCATCCGGTAGGTGGTAGCGGTCCACATCAACCCCGTAAAACTGATAATAGAGCCGTATCTCCTGAGCTTGTTGGTACATCTGAAGCAAAGGACGGTAGTCCCAGAGCCGGATGTTCTGGATCGTGTCTTGATTTCTCGCAATTACTTCGGGCGTCAGGTCTGCTAGCGCCGGGTAGGAGGTCTCGTGGATCGCGTCGAGGCTGTAGGCCTTTCGGGTGAACTCGATGTTGTTCTTGAGATACGGAGTTTCGCGGGCCAGCTCGTTTGGCTGGACCGAGATCCTCTGGAAGAGGGCCGGTACCAGCAAAACGGCGATGACGTACAAGGCGACGTAGATTCCGGATCCAATCGCTATCGCTCTGAATCGTGGTCGGAAGATATTGACCGCCAGGAGCGCGCATAGCGCGGCGGCGGCGGCGGCCATAATCCAGAAGGCGATCCTGGTGACATGATCCGCCGTATAGCCGGCTCCGTAAACTACTCCTTGGGTGGAGTAGAGGAGTTCGTAGTGATCCAGGTAAAACCTCCATCCGAAACTGGCGATCAGGACGAAGAACAGGGCAGACAGATGTGGAACGGACTTCGTGCTCCGGCTCTCTATTTGTCCGCCGCCGCTATACTGCAGCAACCCGAAGTATGAGTAGGAGGCCAAGACGGCCAGGATCGCGACCAGCGCCAGTACGGTCAGGTTGCCCTGCAAAAGCTCGTAAAATGGGAGCCGAAACAGATAGAACCCGGCATCGACCCCGAAGAGAGGATCGGATAAGCCAAACGAGCCGCCATAACGGAAGCGGAGATATGTGTCCCACTGCGCATAGAAGATGAGCGCAAAGATCAGAGCGGCGAAAACGGTGATCGCGGCCGTGGCCAGCTTGAAAACCGTGGGCGAGATCTGAATCTCGAGTTGCGCGGGGATGCTGGTCTTGCTGGTCACGTGACCGGCACGGAAAGTGGCGACGTTTCTCGCCGCCAAGCGAAAATTGATCCACAGGTACAGAAGCGCGACAATGAAAGCCGCGCCAAACAGTCCCCATCGCAGGGATAGGAGTGTCCAGAAGATACCAGAGAAGCCCAGTTGCCCCATCCACAGCCCTTTTTGTATCACGCCGGTAATGACCGCCAGGAAGGCAATGAGTATTATCAATGCAAGAACGACAAGTTTCAACGCACGCCATCGCCCGGAAATGCCGCAACTTCCCGCGGGGCTATCCTGTTCACTTGGCGGATCGACGTGCGTTGGTGTCTTGACCATATTAATTATCGCCTAAGGTTATGCTTTCGCGGACGAACGGCTTTTTGCGCTGAATTGATTTCCTGGAACGGCTGAGACCACCGCTTTTATTGGTTCGCCCTTCGAGCTTACGTGCGGAAGCCAACGTCCGGCATGCGGCTGGTCCGCTTCGAGTCAGATCGCCACATCGCTGTCGGCAGGCTTCCCATACTGAACACATTGGTCTCCTGCGCACTGCGGGATTTCTTCGTGGAGCGGCGCATGTTTGGCATCGATTGGGCTGAGGGCGGAAGTGTGTGACTCTTGCTTGGCGAGACAAATTAGAGGTTCGTATTGAGTCGGTGGCGCCGGAAGTCGGCTGCTCTGGAAGACAGCCGATCATGCGTTGCAACGGCAGGCCGCGCGATCGGGTCTTACCACCACCACCACCAAGCGTGGTGCTTGAGCTTGACTTGGTCTACCACTTTGGTCGCGCCACCCTGATAAGCGTCGTTGTTTATCTCACCCAAGCCGATTCGAGTCCCGACGGTGCCGGTCAAGGTGGCCACCCCTCCATTAACGGTCACCTTGATATCACTGTTGTCCACGAAGGGACTCCAGAAGAACTCGTCCCTAATGCTCTTTTTGATCTGATCGTCGGTCATATAAAGCTGAGGTTCATACATACCGTAATCATAGTTGAGAAACTGGTTGTTATACAGCCCGCCGTAGTAGGAGTAATAGGGCCAGTCGCCGTAGGAGTAGTAGGGCGAATAGTCATAGTAATACGAAACCTCTGGTTCAGCTTTCAGACTATTGCGGACCGAGAGCACCCCTTTATCCGCGAGGCAACATCTTGCGCTTCGGCCTTTTCAAAACTTGAATCGACCGTCCCAGAGAGATGGGCGACGCGTTTGGTCACAGCCACGGTTATTGTATCACCGTCCACCAGCGGATCCCAGCCCAACGCCGCCTTCAATTGTGCTTCCATCTGCGCATCTGTGGGTTGCTCCTTTGCTTTCACCTTCAGAAGGTTGTCAACCCGCCACACGCCTACGATATCTTTTGCGTCCTCTTCAGCGGATGTTTTCGCCTTCAGGTTGCCAACATTGCCGCCGAGAATGACACCACCGTCTTCGACGGTCACATCGGGAGAAAAGGCTGAGACGCGGGGATCAAGATGAAGGGAAGCCTGAATTGCCTTTTTGATCTCGCTATCAGACCTTGTCGCGTATTCCTGCTCTTGGTGCGCGCCATTGCTTGTACGCGGCTCGATTTTCACGCCGCTGTCGTCCACGGAGGTCACTCCACTCACCCAGGCATCGTCGAGGGCCCTCGTTTTGCTAATCGCGCTTCCGATCGTTCCAGTGAGTGTTACTTTGCCATCTTCCACGACGGGCTTGATGAGTTCGCCATTGATCCAGATGTCCCATTGGAGGCGGGCCTTGATGTCGTCGGCAATCTGAGTGTTCGTGGGTTTCGCCAGGTAATCGATCGTGACATTATTGCGGACCTCCTTGACCCCCTTGATTCCCTCGGCAATCCGTGTGGCAAGTTGTTTTTCCCCATAAAAGCCGACGCTGCCCGTCAACGTGGCGACGGCATTCTGAACGGAAGCGGCCACCTGATAGGATTCTGTCGCGGGATCTTGCTTCAGCGCCGCCGCGATGTCCTTGTTGATGTCTTCGTCGGAGCGGGACACCGGAGTCACGGTAGTCTGGTCAATCACCCCGCGCACGCCACGGATACTCTCTGCGATTCTGACCGCTCGCTCTTTCGCGAGGAGATTGTCCAGCGATCCGGAAAGCGTCACGATCCCCTGACTGGTGCTGACATCCACATCATCCGGGACCACTCCCTTTTCCTGTTTTAGTCCCTTTTCAACGACGGATGTGATGCCGCTGTCGGTAATTTGCTTTTCCTTCGTCTCCGCTTTTAGGCGCGGAAGCATCAGAATCTGCATCCCGGCCGCAACCAGGAGGGTAGCAGACCATCGGCTGATCGCTGTGCGGTGAGTCCATTCCTTCGATTTACATGTTTTCATAGTTTGTTTCCTTCTCGTTTCACAGCGCCTCTCCGGCAGGCTATTTGCTCGCCGGGTGCAGGAAGCCGGCAGGGCGACCGGATCTGTCTTTCATGGGTGATGATACGTCTCCGATTGTCGGGGAACTTTTTTGCAGGGCGCGCACTTTAGCGCAAAGCGCAGCTTGCGGGCTATGGGGTGTTATCCTCCCTTGCAGGCTCAGATTTGCGCGGGGCGGCCCGAAATGCCAATATTCATGACCCAACTGCTACAGCCTGGTTTCCCAAGATGGGAATCACATGGTTATCAAGAAATGGGTAAGCCCTAAGACCAGCTGCTGGGCTC
>Ga0302320_10021748_pt1 | contig 12705 bp, 8 predicted proteins | sample Bog_T0_3_FD_202130 | JGI IMG/M metagenome (GOLD analysis project Ga0302320, IMG submission 202130) | Peat permafrost microbial communities from Stordalen Mire near Abisko, Sweden - Bog_T0_3 | ecosystem: Environmental > Terrestrial > Soil > Wetlands > Peat | place: Sweden: Abisko, Stordalen Mire...
GAGATCGTCGAAACCGAGCGCCACCCCCTGGTCTACGCCGACTGGCTGCACGCCCCCGGCAAGCCCACGGTCCTCTGCTACGGCCACTTCGACGTCCAGCCGCCCGACCCCCTCGATCTCTGGGAGACCCCTCCCTTCGAACCCTCCGAGCGCAATGGCAACCTCTACGCCCGCGGTTCGGCGGACGACAAAGGCCAGATGTACTCCCACATCAAAGCCGTGGAAGCCCTCCACGCAGTCTACGGCAAGCCCCCGCTGAATCTGAAGTTCCTCATCGAAGGTGAAGAAGAAGTCGGAGGAATCTCCGTCGCCGCGTATGTCGCCAAAAATCCCGCCAAACTGAAAGCCGACGTAGCGCTCGTCTCCGACACCGAAATGTACGCCCCCGGCCTGCCCACCCTGAATATCGGGCTGCGCGGCCTGGTCTATCTCGAGATCGAGGCGAAAGGGCCCGCGCGCGATCTCCACTCCGGCCTCTACGGAGGCGCCGCCCCCAACGCCGTCTTCGGCCTCATCGAACTGCTGTCGAAGGGCAAGTACGCTAATGGCCACATCCTCATCCCCGGCATCTACGACGACGTCGAAGCGCCTTCGGCCGAAGAAAAGGAAAGCTGGACGCACCTCCCCTTCGACGAGAAAGAATATCTGGCCTCGGAGGTCGGTTCAACCCAACTGACGGGAGAAAAGGAGTTCTCGGTCTTCGAAAGAACCTGGGCGAGGCCGACCTTCGAAGTCCACGGCATAGCCGGAGGCTTCACCGGAGCCGGCGCCAAAACCGTGATCCCCGCCAAGGCAGTCGCGAAGGTGAGCATTCGCCTGGTGCCGAAGCAGGATCCCGACAGGATCCTCGCCGCCGTAAAAAAATGGGTAGCCGACAACACGCCCGCCGGCATTCAATGCGAAGTGCGTGTGCTCAGCTCCAGCCCCGGCCTGATGGTAAATCCCGATCATCCGGCTATCCGGGTCGCGGCCCAGGCCTTCAGCGAAGTCTTCGGCAAGCCAACCGTCTTCACGCGCTCCGGTGGCTCCATCCCCATCGTAGGCGACTTCGCCACTCACCTGGGCATCCCCACGATCCTGATGGGCTTCGGGCTCCCCGACGACGGCCTCCATTCCCCCAACGAAAAATACAATATCCAAAACTACTACGACGGGATCCGAACCCTGGCCCACTTCTTCGAGCAATACGGAAAATAACAGCCCAGGCCTACCTCTTATACTTAAAATCCCCGCGGCTGAAATACTTCTCCAGCCATACATAGCAGCAACTGAAGAAATACCGGCTCCCCATCTCTTTCAATTTCAGCTTCGCCACGCCGCTGCGGCGATTGCGCCAGGTGATGGGGACGACGGTCCAGCTGTATCCTCGGACAATCGCCTTCAGCGGCAGTTCCACCGTGAGGTTGAAGTGCGGCGAGATCAGCGGGCGGCAGCCTTCAATTACCCGGCGGCGGTAAGCTTTGAAGGCGTTTGTGGTGTCGTTCAGCGAAATATTAAACACCACGCGGATGAGGCTGTTGACGATGCGGTTGAGGATCAGCTTGATAAGCGGATAGTCGATCGTGCCGCCGCCGCGGACAAAGCGGCTGCCGAAGACGCAGTCGTAACCTTTGTTGAGGGTCTGGAAGTAGGTCACGACGTCGCGGCAATCGTCGGATTCGTCGGCCATCATGATGACCACCGCGTCGCCCTGCATCACGTCAAGGCCACAGATGATGGCGCGTCCAAACCCATGGGCTCCGCTATTCTGCACCGGATGCAACTCGGGAATGCGCTGGCAGAGCTCGGTCAGGATCTGCCAGGTGGAGTCGGAACTGCCGTCGTCGACCACCACGATTTCATGCGGCACGTGATGGATGCCGAGCTCCAGATGCAGGTGCTCGACCGTCGAGCGGATACAGCCCTCTTCATCGCGCGCCGGGATCACGATGGAGATGCACTGGAGCGGATCGGGGGCGGTAACTTCGGCTGGCGCGAGTTCGGTGGCCATCAGGCGCCCGCCATGTTCAGCCAGTCCGGATGAGCGTCGACGTGAGCGGCGATCTCGTCAAGGATTTTCGGCAGGCTCATCTCCGGCGTCCAATGGAAAGCCTCACGGGCGCGAGCGGAATCGAGCACCACCCAGGGGACATCGAAGGCGCGGGTGGTGGAGTGGCTGCCCACGTCATGCTTGCCGAAGCGATCGTCGCACCAGGCGGTGAGTTGGGCGAGCGACATGGCGTTATCGCGGCCTCCGGCAATATGAAAGATGCCGCCCGGCCTGACACTACCGGGATTGGTCATTTGGCGGATGACGACGGTCGCGAGATCGCGCGGATGGAGGGCGTCGCGGACTTGCAGGCCGCGGCCTCCAAACCCGAAGAAGCCCAGTTTGCGGCGCCGTGCATGGGCGTGCAGCCAAAAGCTGAAGATGCCCTGCTCGGCGGTACCGAACTGCCCGGCGCCGGCGAGGACTCCGCAGCGATTCACCCACACCGGAAAATTATAGGTGTAGCCGTACTCGATCGCCATCGCTTCCGACGCAAGCTTGGTCGCGCCATAGAGGGAGATGGGAGCGGCGGTGGAGAAGTCCTCGGTCATGCCCAGCGCCGAGACTCCCCAGGGTGCAGGCCTGGCGTCGTCGAAGACCAGTGCGTCGGGTGTTTCCCTGAGCGGGATCGCCTGCATCTGCGGGATGGAATAGACGCGGCTGGTACTCAGCAGAATGACGCCGGCTTTGCGGGCTTTGGCGTACTCCAGGATATTGATGGTGCCGAAAAGGTTGTGTTCCACGGCCTGGCGGCTGCTGGTGCGTCCGTCGGCGCCGATGAGCACGCTGGGATTGGCGGCGGCGTCGATCACCCAGTCGGCGTCTGGGAGTTGGTCGAAGTCGCTGGCACAACGGATGTCGCCGTGGAAGAGATTGACGCCGAGACGGCGGAGTTCGAGGCGATTCGTTTCGCTTCCCGGCCGCACGAAATTGTCAATACCGCAGACTTGAGTGTTTTCCCGCTCGGTGAGCACCCGCGCGAGAGTGCTGCCGACAAAGCCACAGATCCCGGTGATCAGAACTTTCATGCGTGCGCGATGGCAGTTCGTGTGCGCCATCCGTCTGCAATTTCTTCGAAGATCTGTTTCAGCGAGCGGGTGAGCGACCAGCCTGGATAGTGGCTGCGCATCTTGCGCAGATCGCTGTAGTAGCAGATGTGGTCGCCAATGCGGTTCTGATCCACATACTTATAACGCTGCGGAACGCCGGTTGCGGCTTCCACCATCTGGAAGGCTTCGAGGATGGAGCAGGAATTATCCTTGCCGCCGCCCAGATTATAGACTTCCGCAACGCGGGGCTTCGCGATGAATTCAAGAATGAAGCCGCAGACGTCCACCGAGTGGATGTTATCGCGTACCTGTTTGCCTTTGTAGCCGAAGACCGTATATTCCTTCTGCTCCAGGTTGCATTTGACGAGATAGCTCAGGAAGCCGTGAAGCTCGACGCCGGAGTGGCTGGGTCCGGTGAGACAGCCGCCGCGGAGGCAACAGGTGGGCATGTTGAAGTAACGTCCATACTCCTGGACCATCACGTCAGCCGCGACTTTGGAAGCGCCGAAGAGCGAATGCTTGGACTGGTCTATCGAAAACGATTCGGGAATGCCGTGTTCGTATTGGGGATCTTCGTAGTCCCAGCGCGTGTCGAGTTCGCGGAGGCGGATTAAATTGGGCGCGTCGCCGTAGACCTTATTGGTCGAGAGATAGACGAAGGGAGACTCAGGACGGGCCTGGCGCGTCGCTTCGAGCAGGTTGAGCGTCCCGACCGCATTGGTATCGAAATCGGCGAAAGGAATTTTAGCGGCAAGATCGTGAGAGGGTTGAGCGGCGGCGTGGACGATGTAGTCGGGGCGCAGGGTGCGGATCAGTTCGAGGACGCCGGCCCGATCCCGGATGTCGATGGAGTGATGGGTATAGGTCCTGAGCGTAGTGGCGAGGCGCTTCTGATTCCAGGACGTATCGCCGTCGGGCCCGAAGAACTCGCGGCGCTGGTTGTTGTCGAGGCCATGAACCGAGAATCCGCGCTGGTCAAACGCCAGCGAGACTTCCGATCCGATCAGGCCGGCCGATCCGGTAATCAGAACCTTTTGTTGTGATTGCGACATGATTGAGCAACACGTGGGGCACCGTAAAACGGCCATGGTAGCACCACCCCACACGAAGCGCCTGTATGCTTTAGCTAAAACTCTCGCCCTCCGGCCGGGCGAAAGCTCTTCGGCATCTCTATTTGGGAATCGCTTCCTGCCCCAGTTTGCTGCTCTGGTTTTCCGTTGTTTTCAGCATTATCTTGAAATGAAACGGATTCGGTTTCAGGATGGACAATTCTCGTGTCGGCCGCCGTATGCTGCTGCTACAATGTTCCCTGCGGGTCGTAAGACCCCAAGCCTGGGATCGCTGGCTCAGGACTATTGCCTCTCTCACCAGCCAGGTGAAGCCATGACAATTTGGATCCCAACGGTTGCGGCTGCGGCCGACATCGTCTTTTTCCCGGTGGCTGCGGCTATCGTGGTCATCGGGTTGCAGCGCTCGGCTTTGTCTGTTCGGGAAAAACGGCTGTTTACCGCGGCGGCGGTTTTTTCGTTTTTGGCAAAGGTCGCGCTGGGCAGCGTGGGCCATAACTACGACCTCGATACGTGGCGATTGTTCAGCGACATACTCGCACAGGGCAAGAACCTCTACAGCGACACGGACCTCTACCGATATGGTCCGATATGGGCCTGGATCGTATCCGGGTTTGGGCGTCTTACCGGCCCGGGCGGCGGCGAACTGTTTCATATGCAGATTTCCGCTTTCCTCGCTGTCATCGACGTGCTGACGGCGATGATCATCGCGCGTACCTATTCCTGGACCGGCGCCATGGTGCTGCTGCTTTCTCCGGTCAGCCTGCTGATCTCGGGGTTCCATACGCAGTTGGAAAACGTGGCGGTTCTGGTGGGCTTGGTGGCCTGGCTTTTGATCCGCGAGGGCAAAGGAAAACTTTCCTCCCTCCTCGGGTCATCCGTCTGTCTCGGGGTTTCGCTCGTGGCCAAACACGTACTGTTCCTGTTCCCCATATGGATGCTGTTCTGGAAACCGTTGGGAAAGCTGCGCTACCGCCTTCTGTATCCGGTGATTGCGTATGCCATATTCTTCGGCAGCTTTCTACCGTGGTGGGGAGACCCTGCCTCGCGTGCGGGTATGCTGAAAAATGTCTTCGCCTACAGGAGTTCATTAGGATTGTCATGGACGGGAAACGTGGCCGGCCTGTTCATGCCCATCCAGATGCAGGTCCATGCGGCGCAGTCGAACTTCGGTGTGTTGGATCGGTATCTGCATCGCATCCCGGGAGGCAGCGTCGATCGGCTCTGGATGGCGTTGCTGGTGATAGCAGGCGCGGTTCTGGCGCGGAAACCGGGGAAGGATCTTTATCTCTTTTACCTGATGATTTTGTTTGCCTCTTCGCCGAGTGTTGCTCCCCAATACGTGATCGTTCCGATGATTGCCGCCGCGATATTTTATGGCTATCCGGAGAGTTGGGGGTATATCGCTGCCGCCACACTCGGCAACTTCTTAGCCAGGAGCAATATCGGCGGCTTTCTGTTCGATGCCATTTCACATTCGGGTGTGATGCTCGTCCGAGGGCGCCCGTACAACCTATCCGATCTGTCGGACGTCTCCATAAGCCCGTTTTTCCTTATCGCAAGCCAGTTCTGCATTGGTGTCCTGGCATGGAGACTATGGCGTCCGGTGAGCGCCCCTTCTACGGCGGCGATTCCAACCTCCTGGTCTCAGATACGTCGAGCGGCGGCTCTGGTTGCGGTTGGAGGGCTTCCTCTGCTGATCATGGTGGTGAGGAAGACGATGGCATACGGTTCCCTGGCAAGTCGATAAGCCGGTTTGCCGTTCGTCGTCACACCCATGCGCGCTCCACCTTGGTCCGCGACGGAGTGTTATCCGTCGCCTGAAACTGCCGAGGGATATCTCTGGCGAGCGCCTGGTCGAAACCCTTTGCCGCGAATGGCACCGTCACACCAGCCTGATCCATCGATACGACAGTGTTACAGTGTGAGTTTTAGTTCAAATCGTGGGTGCCACCGAGCTCCCGGGAGTATGGAATCGTTTTGCGTCGGATCGTAAGGCAAATTATTCTTTCCTCGATCGTTTGTACGTGCATGCACGCGACCGACACCTTCCCTTCCGTCACGGCCACCGTAGCCATGGAAGAGGAGCCGCTGCCGGTTCTTGCGGACCATGCCATTTCGCGGGCGATCTTGGACGCGGAACTCAGTGCCGCCCGCCGCATCCGGATGCTGGCCGGCTGCAAAGTGGCACCGCTTCCCGAGATCGAGGACCCCGAAGCCCTGACATTCGAGAACAACGCCGAATCCGTCCCCGCCGACGTCGAGGGCCTAATGACGGACACGGCTCAGGCGTTAGACGTTTTCCGGGACCTCGTGACCTCGTCAGGCGGGACATTTGAGCTGAAATCCGCTTACCGGCCGCCAGCCTATCAGGCCCATCTCCACGATGTCTGGGTCAAGTGGATGAAGGAACTCCGCAACAACCGGACCGCCGGCTGCCAGGCGCTGCGCGAGGAAGTGGGGGCCGAATTCAGGCGCCATCAACTGCTCGCCAGACAGCAACCGGTCCCGGCTTCCGACCATGAGATCGGACTCGCTTTTGATGCGGCTGTCGCCATGCCCCGTGGCGCCCGCCTGAATCGAAAGCGCGTCACCGTTGATAAGCTCGCGGCCCTCGCCGGCATCAGGCGACCGAACAGCCGCCGTGATCCGGTCCACTTCACTTTGCTTCCGCAACATCTTGCTGCAGGCCACTAGCCGCGCCCAAACCACACTTTCAGTCGAATGCGGCGCGGGCCTTCGCGACAGATCACAGGTGATCTCCGCGACCGCCGTTTCGGACGGCAAGGGGGCCTGATCTGCGAACTGGCGACGGCACATGCCGGTTTCGCGGCCTGGAGATTGGTTGTAGTATGAACGTTGGTTACAAAAAGAAGAGATGTTGGAGCGCCGATGAGAACCATTACGTTATGCCTTTTTCTGGTTTCAGCAGGGCAGATATTTTGCCAACCGAACCCTTATGACGCCAACGATCAATGGGCGCAACTCCCGGCCGGGAGAAAGTGGGGATCGGCCAGCGCGATCGCTATCGACCGCCGGACGGGAAATATCTGGGTCGCCGATCGGTGTGGGGCCAATTCCTGCGCCGCCAGCACCGACAACCCGATTTTCGAATTCGACCCGTCCGGGAAGTTGCTCAAAAACTTCGGCGCGGGGATGTTTGCGACGCCTCATGGCATGTACGTCGACAAAGACGGAAACCTTTGGGTTACCGACCAGGTGGCCAGAGACGGAAAAGGCAACCAGGTTACCAAGTTCAGCCCGGACGGTAAGGTTTTAATGACGCTCGGCAAGGCAGGAGTAACCGGCGAGGGTCCGGACACTTTCAACAGCCCCTCCGCCGTCATCGTCGCGCCCAACGGAGACATCTTCGTCGCTGATGGACACGGGGGAAACACGAACGCCCGGGTCGTAAAGTTTTCGGGTACCGGGAAGTTCATCAAAGCCTGGGGAAAGAAAGGCACCGGCCCCGGCGAGTTCGACACTCCCCATGCGCTTGCTTTCGATTCCAAAGGGCGCCTGTTCGTAGGCGACCGCGCCAATCGCCGGATTCAGATCTTCGACCAGGACGGGAACTTTCTGGAACAGTGGAAGCAATTCGGCGGCCCAAGCGGGATTTTCATCGACTCCAGGGGCATGATTTATACGGCCGATTCGCAGTCGAACCAAAAGAACAATCCAGGCTTTACTCGCGGCATCCGCATTGGCAGGATCAAGGACGGCAAGGTTACTGCGTTCATTCCGGATACTATGCCGACTCCGGAGAGCGACGATCATTATGCCAACAGCAGCGCGTTACCGATGTCGGACACCAGCGGCCCGGAGGGCGTGGTCGCGGATGCCAAAGGCAATATCTACGCAGCGGTGGTCGGGCAGCAGAAACTCATCAAATACGTGCCTGCAAAGCATTAGAGAATAGCGCCGATTCAAGCAGCCTCGGGTTGCGCGTGCGTCAAATTGGGGTGGAGGTTGGGGCGGCTTAAACCGCTCGCTTTTCGCGACATGAAGCGTCGCCTTGAATCCGCCGGTTTGAAGAGGTCGGGCCAGAGAGGAAGTCACGTGAAGTGCGCGCGCCTGTCACCTGAGGGCACCGGCACAGCGATCATGCCGCACCGCCGTGAAGTACCGGTCTGGACCCTGCGAAGCATTCTCAATCATGCGCACATCAATCCCGTCGGCACGTAGTTGCTTGATATGCAGCCCCACCATCCCAAAGACACCGCGTCTGGTACATCACGCCCGCAAACGGCACGTTACCGAAAATAAGAGCGTATACCCTCGCCGTGATCGAGAATCGGGGCTCCTGAAATCGCCGATTCCCTGTGAGACTTCTCTCCTTGTTATAGTGCCGGGCAATCCCCGCGCGGTCATTGACAGAAATCTGCAAAGTATTTTCGCCTGGCTAACTGCCGCCGAATCAACAAATGAGCCCAGCCATCCGCCCATTCCCGGTGAAGCTGCGCACGCACCGATGCAAGTATGAGGTCAGGCATGAAGCTCTCGAACCAACTCTCCATCAGGAATAAACAGCCTTCCTACGCTCTTGCGAGAGTGCCGCTCGGGAAAATAAAGTATGTTATTTGCGGAACGAACCCAGCAACCTGCTCAAAACAAAGGGGAGGTCATCCGACGACCCCGCCACCCAACCACTTCCGGTGCGCACCCGATCTCAAAATACGCCAATGCCGAACAGACCTGGATTTCTCAATGTTTTTGGGGTTTCGACCCCGCAACCCTGCACTTTGGCAGGGGCCAACACCCCCTCAAACCCTCTATTCTTAAGGATGGGTCCCATGGTGCACATTCGCGCAATCCTCTTAGTCCTCGCCGCCCTGCCCGTCGCCAGCGCCGCCACTCCACCCCTCGATCACCAGTTCGAGCAAACCGTGCGCCCCTTCGTCGCCAAATACTGCGTCGGCTGCCACAGTGGCGCCAACCCCGCCGCCCAGTTCGATCTCAAACAATACTCCACCATGGAAACGGTCACGCGGGATTATCCCCGCTGGGCGCTGGTCATGCAAAGGTTGACGGCGAAGGAGATGCCTCCCAAACCCGTGCCGCCCCCACCCGCCGAATCCCGCCAGCAGGTGATCGACTGGATTCAGGCCGTCCGCGCCGAGGAGGTTCGCAAGAACGCCGGCGATCCCGGTCTCGTTCTCGCGCGGCGCCTGAGTAACGCCGAATACAACTACACCATCCGCGATCTCACTGGCCAGGATATCCAGCCTACGCGCGAATTTCCCGTCGACCCCGCCAATCCCGAGGGCTTCGACAACTCCGGCGAGTCGCTCACCATGTCGTCGGCGCTGCTCAACAAGTACCTCCAGGCCGCCCGCGGCGTCGCCGATCACATGGTCCTGACCCCCGATGGAATCGACTTCGCCCCTTATCCCATGCTGGTCGAGACGGATCGTGAGAAGTATGCCATCCAGCGCATCGTAAACTTCTACTTCCGCCAGCCCACCGATTACGCCGACTACTTCCAGGCCGCCTGGCGATTCCAATACCGCGCCGCCCTCGGGAAGCCCAACGTCACACTGGCCGCCATCGCCGCCGAGACGAAGGTAAGCCCGAAATATCTGCCCCTGATCTGGCAGATTCTCGTGGATATGGATAAAGATGCAGTGGGCCCCATCGCCAGGCTCCGCACCATGTTCCGCGAACTGCCTGCCCCAGCCAGCAACCAGGCGCCGGACAGTTTACGTACTAAGTGCATCGAAATGCGCAATTTCGTAATCCGCATTCGCCAGGACGCCATGATGCAGTACGCCGCTCCGGCGGTGCCTGGCATTCGTGCCACCTCGCAGCCCTTGATGGCGTGGAAGCTCCAGGCATTCGCCACGCACCGCCGGGATTTCGACCGCAACGCACTGCGCAACGACACCGATCCGCCCCTCGTCGCGCCCCCGATGCCGGGTTATCCGCGGCTAGAAGAGGAATCTGCCCCGCGCAATATCGCCCTGCAGCTCAGATTGCGCGCCGGCGATAAGGATCTGGTGGTGCCCGCCGCCGAACGTGCCCGCTACGAGGCTGCCTTCGCACGTTTCTGTTCCGTGTTTCCCGACGCCTTCTTCATCAGCGAGCGCGGTCGTTATTATCCCGACGACTCCGAGGATAAGGGACGACTGCTGAGCGCCGGCTTCCACAACGTGATGGGCTATTTCCGCGACGATATCCCGCTAATGGAACTGATCCTCGATGAAAAGGGCAAGAAAGAGCTGGATCGTCTGTGGGACGAATTCGACTTCATTGCCGATTACACCACCCGGACGTGGATCCAATTCTTCCTCAATCAGAGCGGTCAGATTCTTGGCCAGAGTCACGAAAAGGACATCCTGAAGCCCGGCGAAAGCATCACCGCCGCCCGCGTGATTTTCGCCGTGCGCGATGCCTATCTGGCGAAGATTGCGCCCGCCAACAACGCCTTGGCCAACCAGTCCGCGCGCGACCATTTCGAGCGCGTCAATACGACCATCCGGGCTGTGGAAAAGATGCGGGCCGATGCCGAACCGCTGCACCTGCAGGCCCTGCTCCGGTTTGCAGCGCGGGCTTATCGCCGTCCGCTGTCGAAGGCGGAAAGTGACGATTTGCTCAGTTATTACCGGACGCTGCGGGAAAAGGACGGCCTGACCCATGAAGACGCCGTCCGCGATGTCATAGTGAGCGTGCTGATGGCGCCCGACTTCCTCTACCGGATCGACTTATGACGCACTTCCGCTTGGTGGCCTCCGCCCCAAAATTGGTCCAACCCCTTACTTTATCCTGGGTAACCTATCCGTCAAATCCTGTATCATATCTATGAGTTTCTTCATGCATCTTCGAGCGCTTCCCGTCATGCTCGCCCTCGCCGCCCTGCCTGCGGCTAACGCGGCCACACCCAAGCTGGACCGGCAATTCGACCAAACCGTCCGGCCATTTGTCACCAAGTACTGCGTCGCATGCCACAGCGGCCAGAACCCAGCTGCCCAATTCGATCTCAAATCCTACACCACCATGGATATGGTGACGAAGGATTATCCGCGTTGGGCGCTTGTAATGCAACGGCTTACGGCGAAAGAGATGCCGCCCAAGCCGGTGCCGCCACCGCCCGACGCCGATCGCCAGCACGTCATTGAGTGGATTCAGGCCGTGCGCGCCGAAGAGGTGAAAAAGTCGGCGGGAGACCCCGGTCTGGTGCTGGCGCGGCGCCTCAGTAACGCCGAATACAACTACACTGTGCGCGACCTCACCGGCCAGGATCTCCAACCCACTAAGGAATTTCCCGTCGATCCGGCCAATCCCGCCGGTTTCGACAATTCGGGCGAGTCCTTAACCATGTCGTCCGCGCTGCTCAATAAGTACCTGCAGGCCGCGCGCAGTGTCGCCGATCACATGGTTCTCTCACCCGACGGCATCGATTTTGCGCCTTACCCGATGCTGGTTGAGACGGATCGCGAGAAGTACGCCATTCAGCGCATCCTCGCTTTCTATTACCGGCAGGATACCGACTATGCGGATTACTTCCAGGCCGCCTGGCGATACAAGCACCGTGCCGCGCTCGGCAAACCCAACGCCACCCTGGCCTCCATCGCCGCCGAATCGAAATTAAGCCAGAAGTATCTCCCCATGGTCTGGCAGATCCTGCAGGATAAGGATACGGTAGGTCCTGTCCTCAAGCTGCAGACGATGTTTGCTGCGCTGCCCGCTCCCACTCAGGACGCGGCGCAGGCCGAAGCCCTTCGCGCCCAGTGTGTCGTAATGCGCGATTTCGTGGTGCGCATCCGTCAGCACACCGCCATGCAGTTTGCCGCCCCCATCGTGAAAGGTTTGCCCGGCGCATCGCAGCCCTTGCTGAACTGGAAGATGAAGGAATACGCCGAGAACCGGCGCAAAAGCGATCCGAACGATCTGCGTAACGATACCGATCCGCCTCCTGTGGTTCCCGAAATTCCCAAAATGCCTGGCCTCCACCAGGACGGCGCCGCGCACTGGGCCCTCGTTTCGGCAAAAGCCCGCGCCGGCGATCCCGATCTGGTCGTTCCCGCAGCCGAGCGCCCCCGCTATGAGGCTGCCTTCTCACGCCTCGCTTCGGTCTTTCCCGATGCTTTCTACATCACCGAGCGCGGTCGCTACTTCCCCGACGATTCCGAAGACAAAGGTCGCCTCTTGAGTGCTGGCTATCACAGTGTGGTGGGTTATTTCCGCGACGATACGGCGCTCTCCGAACTGATCCTCGACGAGAAAGGTCAGAAGGAACTCGACCGGCTCTGGAACGAATTCGACTACATCGCCCATTTCACCGAGCGTACGTATACCCAGTATTACTTCAATGAGTGCGGAGAAATTCTGGGTCATGGCGCCGAATCCTCCTGCGCGCGTCCCCCTGACCACGCCATTACCGATACTTCGGTCATCATGGGCCTGAAAGATGCCTATATCGCCAAGGCAACCGCGTCCGATAATCCTATCGCCGTGCTGGCCATTCGCGATCACTTCGACCGCATGAACGCGACCCTGCGCATGCTCGAAAAAGAGCGCGTCGATGCCGAGCCGAAACACCTCGAAGCGCTTCTCCGTTTTG
>Ga0302320_10021750_pt1 | contig 12705 bp, 6 predicted proteins | sample Bog_T0_3_FD_202130 | JGI IMG/M metagenome (GOLD analysis project Ga0302320, IMG submission 202130) | Peat permafrost microbial communities from Stordalen Mire near Abisko, Sweden - Bog_T0_3 | ecosystem: Environmental > Terrestrial > Soil > Wetlands > Peat | place: Sweden: Abisko, Stordalen Mire...
GCGGTGCATTGTGGTCTCGGACGGAGAACGGATTCTTGGGCTGGGCGACCAGGGCGCGGGCGGGATGGGCATTCCGATCGGGAAGATGGCGCTTTACACGGCGCTGGGAGGGATTCCGCCGGAGCATTGCCTGCCGGTGCTGCTGGATGTGGGGACGGACAACGAGGCGCTGCTGAACGATCCGATTTATATCGGCTGGCAACACAAGCGAGTGCGCGGCAAAGAGTACGACGACTTTGTGGAGACATTTGTTTCTGCCGTTGAGCGGCGGTGGCCGCACATCCTGCTGCAATGGGAGGATTTTGCCGGCGACAATGCGGTGCGGCTCCTGGAGCGCTATCGCAACCGGTTGTGCACCTTCAACGACGACATCCAAGGCACGGCGGCGATCACGACCGCGACGTTGCTGGCGGCGGTGCAGGCGACGGGCGCTCCGCTGAGCCAGCAGACGATTGCGATGTATGGCAGCGGCGCGGCGGGAGCGGGGATTGCCAACCTGCTGATGACGGCAATGCAGGAAGAAGGGTTGAGCCGGGAGCAGGCGCGCCAGCGGATTTATGTGTTCAACCGGTATGGGCTGGTGATTGAAGGCGGCAGAGGCACGAAGGAAGGCCAGAAGCCGTTTGCGCGGACACGCGCCGAGGTGGAGGGCTGGCAGCTTTCCGGGGGGCAGGATATATCCCTGCTGGACGTGGTGCGGAATGCGAAGGTGACGGTGCTGGCAGGAGTGTCAGCGCAGGCGGGCGCATTCAGCGAAGAGATTGTGCGCGAGATGGGGCGGCACACGGAGCGGCCGATTATCTTTCCGCTGTCGAATCCGACATCGTGCGCGGAAGCCACGCCGGCGGACCTGCTGAAGTGGACAGATGGGCGCGCGATTGTGGGAACGGGCAGCCCGTTTGCTCCGGTTGAGGTGAAGGGCAAGCTGGTTCGGATTGCGCAGGTGAACAACTCGTACATTTTTCCCGGACTGGCGCTGGGGATTCTGGTGTCAAGAGCGAGAAGGGTAACCGAGGGCATGATTATGGCGGCGGCCAAGGCGCTGGCTGAGCTTTCACCGGCGCGGCATGACAGCGCATTGCCTCTGCTGCCTCCGGTTGCCGACTCGCGCAAAGTGAGCATGGCGGTGGCGGAAAGCGTGGGCCGGCAGGCGATTGCGGAGAACGTAGCCGACCTGGAGAGCGGCGAGGAATTGCATCAGCAACTTCGCGCCTATGTGTGGGAGCCGGTCTACCTGCCCTACGAGCGGATAGAATAGCTTTCGGCGTGGCTGTGACATTTTGCATGAGAGCCAGCTGGGATCAGTTTGTTGAGCAGCGATTCATCGAGGGGGATTTATGAGGTATTCATTGCGCCGCACCGGGCTCCGGATTTCGGCAATCGCATTTCTGTTTGTTGTTTGCATGGCCGTTTCCGGCTTTTCGCAGCGCAGGCACGAGGCGCCCAAGCCGACCGGGCCATGGATGAACACCAGCCTCTCGGCGGATGAGCGCGCTGACCTGGTTCTGAAAGAGATGACGCTGGACGAGAAGGTGGCGCTGCTGCATGGTGTGGGCATGCCGACCGAAGATCCGCTGACGCCGGAGAATGCGCCGTCGAATCGCGGCGTGGGTTATGCGGTTGGCGTTCCGCGACTGGGGATTCCCGGCATCGACATGAGCGACGCGGCCTATGGCGTGCGTTCGAGCCAGGCGAACGGGCGCTACTCGACGGCGCTGCCGGCGAACGTGGCGGCGGCGGCCAGCTGGGACACGCATGCGGCTTATGAATACGGCGCGCTGATTGGCCGCGAACTACGGGCGCAGGGCTACAACATGTCACTGGGCGGCGGAGTGGACATTACGCGCGAACCGCGCAACGGGCGGACGTTTGAGTACCTGGGCGAAGACCCGATCCTGGCCGGGACGCTGGTGGCGCAGTTGATTCGTGGAACGCAATCGGCGCACGTGATTGGCGACATCAAGCACTATGCCTTCAACGACCAGGAGAGCGGGCGCAACTCAGTAAACATCAGCGTGGGCGAGCGCGCTGCGCGGGAGTCAGACCTGCTGGCGTTTGAAATTGGTGTGACCGAGGGGCAGCCGGCGGCGGTTATGTGCTCGTATAACCGCGTGAACGGCGACTTTGCCTGCGAGAACAAGTACCTGCTGACCGATGTGCTGAAGAAGGACTGGAAGTTCCCCGGGTTTGTGCTTTCGGATTGGGGCGGGACGCACTCGACAGAGAAGGCCTCAGCCGCGGGACTGGATAACGAAGAGCCCGGCCGCGTTTTCTTTGAGGGCAAGTACAAGGCCGCGGTAGAGGCGGGGACGATTCCGCAGGCGGAACTGGACGAGCATGTTCACCGGATTCTGCGCTCGATGTTTGCCGCCGGAGTGGTTGATTATCCGCGCGAGCGGGCCGTTGTTGACCCGTGGGCGGGACTTGAGGTTGCGCGCAAGATTGAAGAAGGCGGGATTGTTCTGCTGAAGAACCAGAAGGCTGCACTACCGCTTGAAGCCACGCGGCTGCATACGATTGCGGTGATCGGCGCGCACGCGGACGTGGGCATGATCTCAGGCGGCGGGTCGGCGCAGGTGGATCCTCCGGGAGGAAATGCGATTGCGGCTCCGGGCAAGGGAGCGACGCACTGGCAGGAAGAGATCTGGTTTCCGACCTCGCCGCTGAAGGCGATTGCGGCGCGGGCGCCGAAGGCTGCGGTAAAGTTCGACGCGGGCAGGGATCCGGCGGCGGCAGCAGCGGTGGCAAAGGATGCGGACGTGGCGATTGTTTTTGCGTACCAGTGGGAGAGCGAGGGCATGGACCTGCCGAGCCTCTCATTGCCGCATGACCAGGACGCGCTGATTGCGGCGGTGGCCGCGGCGAATCCGCACACGATTGTGGTTTTGGAGACGGGCAGCCCGGTGACGATGCCTTGGGTTGAGGCTCCGGCGGCAATTTTGGAGGCGTGGTTTGGCGGCGTGGACGGCGCGAATGCATTGGGGAACGTGCTGTTTGGCACGGTGAACCCGAGCGGCAAACTACCGAACACGTTCCCGAAGAGCGAGGCGGATTTGCCTCATCCGACGATTACGCAGCCACCGCCCGCTTCGCGGCACTTTGACGGCGCGGCCACTCCGGAGCAGTGGGCCAAAGGGCTGCCGCCGTTCCCGATGGCTTATGACGAAGGCGTGAAGGTTGGCTACAAGTGGTATGACGCGGAGAAGAAGGCGGTGCTGTTCCCGTTCGGGTTTGGGCTGTCGTATACCACGTATGCCTACTCAGGGCTGATGGTTGCGCGGGAGGGCAAGGTGAAGGTGAGTTTTACCGTGGCCAACACCGGGGCGCGCGCGGGAGCGGAGATTGCCGAGGTTTACGCGGCTCTGCCGGCAAGCGCGCAGGAACCACCCAAGCGGCTGGTGGGCTTCAGCAAGGTGTGGCTTGAGGCGGGAGAGACGAAGGCGGTGACGGTCGAAGTCGATCCCAAGTATCTGTCGATCTTCGACGAGCAGAAGCATGGCTGGACGCTGCTTCCGGGAGAGTACACGATCCTGGTGGGCGGCTCGTCGCAGGAGCTTCCGCTGAAGGCTGAGATCGATTTGAATTAGCTGCAGAGCAAAGATGATTTGCAGGCGCGGGAGATGCAGAGACATCTTCCGCGCCGTTTGTTTTTTAGCGGCTGATCTTGAGGGTCCAGGCCGGCTGCGGACGCAGGTCTTCAGGGAGTTCAGGGAGCTGAACACTCAGCCCGGCTGGCGTGCTTTTGAATTTCAACGGTGCTGCCGAGCCGAGGAGCGTTACCGATTTGACGCCAGTGACGTCTTTAAGCGAGAAGCTACCACTCTGCCAGCGCGGCAGGATGGCGAACAGGTCGTTGCCCTTGGTGGTGAAGAAGGCTTCGATGGCTGCCTTGCCGGGCTCCTGCTTCTCAGTGAGTTTCGTTACGTCGTAGGCAGTCTCGAATTCGGCATTGTAGCCGATTTTGGGGACATCTCCGGCGCTCCATTGGCGCGTGTTTTTCCAGGGGCGGGTGCCATAAATGGCTTCGCCATTGACGCTGAGCCAACTGCCGATCTCAGTGAGGCGCTGCTGCATGATGACGGGGATGGTTCCATCGGCATTGGGTCCGATGTCGAGCAGGAGGTTTCCGCCGCGGCTGACGATATCGACCAGCATGATGACCAGTTCACGGCCGGTGTGGTAGTCCTCAAGGCGCTCGGCGCGGTTGTAGCCGTAGCTGAAGCCCATGCCGCGGCTTTCTTCCCAGGGGTGGTCCATGCCGCTCATGCCGGGGGTGTACTCGGTGGTCCAATAGCCGCCGTGCTTGTGGCGGGTCTCAGAGCCCCAGCGGTCGTTGACCACCACTTCGTCTTTCACGGGCGAGTCGTTGAAGAGCCAGGAGAGCAGTTCGGTGCTGCGCCATTCGGCGGAGGGCAGTTCCCACTCGCCGTCCGTGAAGATGATGGAGGGCTTGTAGTGGGTGACGACGTCTTTGAACTGGGGGATCATGTGCTTGCTGACGTAGCGGGACTTATCAGTGAGCCAGAGCGGGTTGTACCACTCGTAGAGCGAATAGTAGATGCCCATGCGCAGGCCTTTGCTGCGCACCGCCTCGCTGAGATCACCGAGCAGATCGCGTTTGGGACCGACCTCAACCGAGTTCCAGGGGCGGTCCCATGTGGCCGAGGCTTCCTTGCTGGGCCAGAGGGCAAAGCCCTCGTGGTGCTTTGAGGTGAGGACGACATATTTTGCGCCGGAGCGCTGAAAGAGATCGGCCCATTGGTCGGGATTGAAGAGCTCCGCCTTGAACTGTGGCGCGAAGTTGGGATAGGCATAGGCGGAGCCGTAGCGTTTCTGGTGGTAGAGCCATGTTCCGGATTCGACGCCGTTGGCGTTGGGATTGTCGCGGCCTTCGATCATCTGGTGCCAGTACCACTCGGCATAGGCGAGCTTGCCGGGAATGACCGGCGCGTAGGCGGGGACAGAATAGACGCCCCAGTGAATGAAGATGCCGAACTTGGCGTCAGCAAACCAGGGCGGCGTGGGTCGCTTGTCAATAGAGTCCCAGTTGGGCTGGTAGGTCTGGGCATTGAGGTTGCGCGCGAGAGGCAGGAGCATGAAAACGGCGGCAGCGGCAAAGAGGACGCTCCGCATGAGGCGGGCACTGACTCGGATCTGGATAGCAGCTGAGACAAGAGGCTGAGGAGGCAACATTTCATCTCTCCGGGAACTATCGGGTTGAAACTGAATCTCGCATCGGATGGTACCACGGCGAGATGTGCGAAAGGCATCATGGATTTGCAGAGTTCAGGAGAGTGGCAGGACGGGGCAACGCTGGCTGACATGGGCGCAACCTGCGCGAATGCTGATAGACTTCTCTGCGGACGAGAATGCCCCCTGCGCCGCGCGCCGAATCGCACCACCGCGGGCGCGCACCGCTGACGCGGCGGAGTTATGCAATGCGATGCGGGCATTCAATGAAATCAAAGGAGACACCGTGCGCACTTTACGTAACTTCCGCTTCCTCTTTCCAGCCCTTATCGGCCTGGCCGTGCTCACACTCAATGTCCGCAGCCAGGCACAGCCTGCTCCGGATGGCGCCACGCCACCCGCGCCGCACGCCAAACAGATCCACCTGAAACATGTTCTGGTGATTGGCCAGACCAAGGGATTTGAGCACGATTCAGTCTCCTCGGCGATGGCAGCGATTTTTAACATGGGCAAACAAACTGGCCTGTGGGATACCGAGATGCGCACCGACACCAAGCTGATCACCAAGAAAGATCTGCAGGCGAATGCGAAGAATCTGAATTATTTTGACCTGCTGATCTTTGCCAGCACCACCGGCGAACTGGATTTGGACGACAGCCAGAAGGCGGACATGCTCTCGTTCATTCACGACGACGGCAAGGGGTTCGTGGGCATTCATGCGGCGATGGACACCAACTATAACTGGCCGGAGTATGGCGAGATGATTGGCGGCTGGTTTGACCAGCACCCGTGGATGACGTTCAACGCGCCGATCATCAATGAAGACCCGAGCTTTCCCGCGGTGCGTCACCTGCCCGGCGCGTTTGTGAAGTACGACGAGATTTACCAGCCGAAGGCGTGGTCGCGGGACAAGGTGAATGTTTTGCTGAGCCTTGACCCGACGAAGCTGGACTACGAGAACAATCCGCGCATCCACCGCACCGATCATGACTTTGCGGTTGCGTGGAGCAAGATGTATGGCAAGGGGCGGGTGTTCTATTCGACGCTGGGGCACACGGAGGATTCGTGGGACGATCCGGATGTGCGGACGATGTATTTTGAAGCGATCAAGTGGGCTCTGCGGATGACCGATGGGAGCACGGCTTCGCACCCGCGTCCGGCGGCTCACTAAGCACGCGCGTTTAAGTGCGCATGAATCAAGATAGGCGGTGCCTGGCATCCGCGACATTGTTGTGGATGCCAGGCGCGGCCCGGCTGGCCGGTGTGCGCGTTGCAAGCATGTACGATACAAGATACCAGCGAGGGGCTATTCATTGATGCGACATTGCCGGCTGACAGGGCCGCGTGCACGCGTTCTGTGCTCGGCAATTCTCGCTTCGTTCTGTGCTATGGGGATGGCGCAGGCTCCGGGCAGTTCAGCGCGGAATGCCGATTCCCCAACCAGCATTCCCGCGAAGACTGAATACAAGAATGCGCTGACCCGGACGACTGGGGCGGTCTTGCACAATCCGTGCAAGGGGCCGCACGTCGATATCGAGAAGCTCAATCAACTGGGCACGGATACGAGCTTTCCGCCGTACGCCGACACCATCACCGGGGCCGACAATCCTCTGCGCAGGGCAATGCTTTGCGGTGACTGGACCTACCGCATCTTCAATCCGCCGAGCTTCACGGTGAACTTGCTGCAAGACTGGGTTCCGAAGGCACAACAGGTTTTCATCGGGCAGCGGCCTACATGGTCCACGGGGCCATCGCTGGGGCTGATTGCCGACCTGGCGAGCATTCACCTGCCCGGGTGGCAGTTCACGGCGACCGGCATCTATGGGCGGGCGAGCTGGTTCTGGGCGTTTGCCAACACGCTGAAGATGGCGCAGCTTGTTCTCTACAAGCCCATGCTGCGCGACCGGCTCTCAATCAAGTTCGGCTATCAGGATAATGACTCGGAGTTTGTGGGCACATCAGTGGGCGGAAGCATGTCTTCAGGGTCGCAGGGGGTCTATGCGGTGCTGCCGTACGAGGTGGGGCTGTCGTATATGCCTTTGACTTCGCCGACCTTTATTGTGAGGGCGCAGCCGCTGGGCGACTTCTATGCGAAGGCAGGATTGCAGCGCTCGATGAGCCCGGATGGCGAGCCGACCGAACTGGCGCGCAATCCGACGGGATTCCGTTTTGCGCCCAAGGGGGATGGGCTGCTGAAGATCTTTGAAGGCGGGTATAACCGTGCGGCGCGCGAGGATGCGCACGAGTTCTGGGTGCGGGGCGGCTACTTTAACAACAGCACTCCCTATGCCAACCTGAAGACCGGGACCAAGACCGCGGGCAACAACTGCGAGTTTCTGCTGGTGGACCGGCAACTGCATCAGGGCGACAAAGAGCATCCGAATCACGGGCTTTATATGGGAGCATCGGCGATTGCCGTGCCGCCAGCGATGAATGCGTATGCGCGTTATTACGAGCTGCGCATGTATCAGATTGCGCCGTTCCGGCGACGGCCGAGCGATTTGGTTTCGGTGGTTTCTTCTTACTCGAATTACAGCAGCTATTTCACGAAAGCAGATATTGCCGCTGGAAAGACCGCGGCTACGCATGCAGCGACTTTGACCGGAAGCTATTCGATGCGGGTGCATGCTGGCATTTATATGGTGGGCGGAGCGAGCTACGATTCACGGCCAGCGGTTACGCCGAAGCTACCCGGAGCGTTGACGGTGACGGCGCAGGCGGCGCTTTTCTTTTGATTGAAGAGGCTGCCGGAGCTGAGCGCTACTCGGCTTCAAGCGGGACTTGTTCGAGCAGGCGCTTCCAGGTTTTCTGGTTTCTGCGGAAACTCTTTTTCAGATCGTCGAGGATGCGTTCGAAATCGGAGTTGGTTTTGAGGTTGTTCCAGGTGGGGTTTTTCTGGAACCATGGATAGTTTTCGTTGCCGAGATAGATGGCGCGGCGGAGCCAGTGGAGGGCTTCGCTGGAGTCGCCTTCGACGGCGAAGTAGGTGGCGAGGCGGTAGGCCATTTCGTTATCGGCTTCGGCGGCGGCGAGGGTGTCGTCCTTGAGCAGGGCGGCGGCGCGAGCACGGTCGCCGGCCTGGACGTAGCAGAGGGCCAGGGTGGGCACGGCGATGCGCATGGACTGGTCGTCGCGGATGACGCTTTCCAGTATCTCGATGGCAGCGCCGAGGTGGCCCTGGCGCATCTGCTGATAGCCGGCGGAGGTGCGGAGCAGCGGATGGCGCGGCTCAAGCGCGAGACCTTTGGCGAGTTCATTGCCGGCCAGCTCAATCTGATTGCGGTAGTGGTAGACGCGCGCGCGGTGGTTATAGAGGATGGGCGCGTTGGCGGGGTTGAGCTTGAGTGCATGGCTGAACTCTTCGAGCGCCTCTTCATACATGCCGTCTCCGCGGAGGGCGAGACCGGCAACCATGTGGACGTTCCAGTCGTTGGCTGCGGAGGCGAGCAGGTTGGCGATACCGTGGCGGGCCGACTCCTTTTCACCGCGGGTGAGCAGCATGTAAATGCGATACATGTTGGCCTCGACCGAGGCGGGATCGAGCTTGAGGGCTTCGTCAAAGGCGCGGCGTGCGTGCATTACGTGAATCTGCCCACCGAAGCCGTGGCGGACGTACTGAAGCTCCGCGATGCCGAGGCCTGTGAAGCCTGCGGCGAAGGATGGGTCTTTGACGGTGACACCGGAAAAGAGCGCGTGGGCACGGTCGAGATCGGCGCGAGAGCCGGTGCGTACCATGAAGGAGCTGAGCAGGGCGCGTGCCTGGAGATACTCCTCGCTGACCGGACCGGGGAGCAATGGATCGCGGGGAGCGGAACTGGAGATAGAGCGCGCGGCGTCCAACTGATCGCCTGCGCTGAGACCATGGAGCGCGGCAAAGACTTCGTTGGAGATCTCGGTTTGCACGGCGACCAGGTCAAGGGAAGCAACGCGGATGACGCCGCCGGAGCGTACGCTCTGAGCGGCGACATCGAGCAACTGCCAGTTGAGATCAAAGCCCTCGTCTGATTGGAGGAAGCTGCCGGCGAGGACGAACGAAACCAGCAGTTTTTTGCCGACGGCGAGCGGGTCCATCTGGGCCATGGGCAGTTGCATGAGCGTGCTGGAGGGGCGAATGACGAGGGCGGGAATGCGGGCGAGACGCGCGGCGATGGCGTCAGCGAGGGCAAAGCCGTAAAGCGGGGCGATGCCGACTGCGCCAAGATTGGCAAAAGGAAGGACGACGAGCGAGTTCTGCGGAGCGCGGTCGGCGGCCGACTCGCGAAAGCGCTCAGCCAGCATGGAGAGAAGCCCGGTGGTGCGCTTTTCGGCCTCGGCCTCAGTAGTGGGCAGATTGGCTGCCGCGTCGCCGGGGATGACGCCGGTTTCGATACTGAGTGCCTTCATGATGGTCTTGAGGGCTTCGCGCACTTCGGCGGCGGAGGCATAGCGCGATCCGGGATTCTTCTCAAGGCAACCGGCAATGACGCCTTTCAACTCAGTGGAGATGCCGGGAACGATTTCGCCCAGATCTTCAGGGGTGGAGAACTGGATGGCGCGGATGATTTGGAAGTCCTCGCCATCGGGACGGGCAAAAGGGTGGCGTCCGCTGGCCAGCTCATAGAGGATGACGCCGAGGGCCCACACGTCCGACTGGGCGCTGGACTGGCCGGTCACGAACTGCTCGGGGGCCATGTAGCGGATGGTGCCGCCGCGGGCGGTAGAAGCGTCGGGAAGCGAAGCAGTGGGCGCAGGCGTGGTGGCTTCGGCGGCGGAGTCTTCCGGGCGAAGGCGGCGCGCCAAGCCAAAGTCGAGAATCTTGACCAGGCCGCCGTCCGTGAGCATGACGTTCTGGGGCTTTAGGTCGCGATGGAATATGCGCAGCGAGTGGGCAGCGTGGAGACCGTCTGCGATCTGGATGCCGACCGAGAGGACCAGTTGGAGGCTGGCCGGGCCGCGGGCAATGAGTTGGTCAAGCGACTGGCCGGGAACGTATTGCATGACGATGAAGCCCTCGTCGCCGCTTTCGCCCACTTCATAAATGGCGCAGACATTGGGGTGTTCGATGGCCGAGGCGAGGCGCGCTTCGCGCAAAACAGTGGAACGCAACTGCTGGGCCGTGAGCTGGCCGGTGCGGAGAATCTTCAAGACCACGGGGCGCTGGAGGAACAGGTCGTTGGCGAGATAGACCACGCCGCTGCCACCGGAGCCGAGGCGGCGAAGAATCTCATAGTGCTCGATCGTCTTTCTCTTTGTCACTGCGATCAAGTTTAACGTTCCGCGCATCAGGAACGTCTAAGGCTTAAAGCATTGATAGATGAGACTGCGGGATGGAATTGTTGAAACAGGCCGGAGAGACGGCGGACCGAGCCGCGACGTGGCGGCGGCAGCCGGGGAAGCGGCGCTGTGGTTGGAACCAAGCCAGCGCAGAGTGACAGAATCCATGAGCAGAATCTGTTACCTTCTTACTGAGAATGAACTGCTTGCGCAGAGTGGGTAAAGGAACGGGTAGAAGCCGGGCAGGAGGCTTGGCAATATGCGCGCTGGCTCTTGCGGCCTGGCCGTTGGCCGCGCAGCAGACAGCAAGCCCGCCTGCCGCAGCCGAGGCTCAGCAGCCCAGCCCTGGAGCGCAGGTGAAGACGGGAACCAGCAGCGGACTGGACACGGATGCGCGGCTTGAAAATCTGCTCGCCGATCACGAGTTCCTGGTGCTGGAGTCGCAGTTGGACCAACTGCCGGCAGAGCAAGCGCAGCTTTATCGCGGCATCCTGGCCAACCGTTCGAACGACCTGGAAAAATCAATCAGTTTGCTGGAGCCGCTTGTGGACAAGGTGACAGCGAGCGGCGACCTGGCGCAGGAAAAACTCGTGCGCAAGGCGCTGGCGGAGGACTACCTGCGGTCAGGCGATCTGGCCAAGGCTGCCAAGGCCTACCAGGCGCTGGATGCACGGATGCAGGGCCACTTGAGCTCCGACGAGACAGATGAGATTGAGATGCCGTTGAAACTGCTGCCGCTGGCGGCGGAAAACCCACCGATGACCGTGGAGCCGTGCGACCCGTTCCGGCTGCAAGTGACGCGGAATCCGCTGGGGCTGACGGATATTCCGGTTTACGTGGATGCGCGGCCGCATACATGGATGCTGGACCCTACGGCGCCGTTTAATTTGATTTCGCGTTCGCTGGCGAAGGAAGCGGGACTGAAGGTTTCGCTGGAGCCAACGACCATTCGCACGCTGACTGGGCAGCCGATTCCGATGTACGTCACGGTGATTCCGCGGTTCACGATCGGGGGCCGGCTGACGCTGCGCAACATGACAGTGTTTGTGTACGAGGATGCGGATTACTATTTTCCGAAATCGCATTACAAGGTGGAGGGGGTGCTGGGGTATCCGGCGCTGGCGGCGCTGGGCAGACTGACAGTGACGTCGAATTCGACCGTGGAAGTACGGCCCGCGAAGCAGATTCAGCCGGCTGAGAAGGATGATCTGCTGACGGACGGGGCGCGGTTTTTTCTGGATGGGGACCAGGTGATTGTGGCGCTGGGGAAGGGGGGCGCGGCGGACGTGAAGGCGGGCGAGGAGCGGATGTTTGTTGTGGATGCGGGGGGGCAGCAGACGTATCTGACGGCGCGGTACTTTGACGAGCACAGCGGGGATTTTGCCGGGCAGAAGATGGCGTTGCTGGCGATTCCCGGGGAGCCGGGGATGGATCCTCAGCCGGCTTATATTGCTGAGAATATTCCGCTTACCGTGGGCGGAACGACGATCAATGTGCACTACATCGAGGTGCTGACGCAGTCGCTGGGGAAGGCGGCGCTGGACGATGTGTATGGGGTGCTGGGGGTGGATGTGCTGGACCAGTTGAAGTCATATACGTTCGACTACCGGACGATGCGGTTCGCGGTGAGGGCGGAGTAGGAAAGGCAGGGAACAGGGAGTAGGGAACAGGGAGTAGGGAACAGGGAATAGGGGGTTACTGGGTAGTTAACTTTGGGGTGCAAAGGTTGGCTTGCAAGGTTCGAAAAAACGCAAAAGGTTGGCCTGCATGGTGCGCATTTGTGGCCAAAGGTTTGCTTAAATGGTTGGGAAAAGTGTCAAAACAGACGTTACATGGTTGCGCATTTAAGAAATCGGAACGTTACATGGTTGTACATATTGGGGGTGGGTTGCTTTGAATTGACCCTGTTTTGTGCAAAGGTCGTTGAAACGGGGTGGGTTGAGGGCGTAAGGCGTTGAAAAGGCTTGGGTTTTCTGAGTTGACGTTGACTGTGATCGCGAGGTTCGCGGCTCTAGCGGAGTTGGCGGGGTTCGCAGGCTGCGGTGAAAGTCCAGATGGGGCGAAAAACATCCCTCAGGGGCTGAACAGGCTGCGGAAAAAGGGTAGTTTGAGAGTGAAGTCCGAGTGAGGGTTTTGCAGGGGCTAAAGCCCGAGGTTGATTTGATTGAGCTTATCGGCTCGCGACCCAGAGGGTACCCCGAGTCGAGCCCTGATACAAAGCCTTTTGAAATTGGCGGCCAAATGAGTTTTTCCGCAGGCTGT
>Ga0302320_10021755_pt1 | contig 12704 bp, 9 predicted proteins | sample Bog_T0_3_FD_202130 | JGI IMG/M metagenome (GOLD analysis project Ga0302320, IMG submission 202130) | Peat permafrost microbial communities from Stordalen Mire near Abisko, Sweden - Bog_T0_3 | ecosystem: Environmental > Terrestrial > Soil > Wetlands > Peat | place: Sweden: Abisko, Stordalen Mire...
TTCTACTCGTCCTCGGGACTCCAGGTGGTGGGGACGACCCCGGTCACGGTCAAGCTGAAGGCCGGCCACACCCGGCGGGTCGACCTGGACATCGGCTACTAGTCCCCGGGTGGCCGACGTCCCACCCGGGTACCTGGCCGCCAACACCGCCTGGTGGGAGAGCCGTCGTGCCGATCAGCTGGCACTGGCCCATCGGCAGTGGGCGGCGGCCGAGCCGAGCTGGGGGGTCTTCGGCGTCCCCGAGTCGGAGGCCCGGATCCTGCCGGACGACGTCGACGGCGCCGACGTGGTGGAGCTCGGGTGCGGGACCGCCTACGTGTCGGCGTGGCTGGCCCGCCGGGGTGCACGTCCGGTCGGGATCGATCCCACCCCGGGCCAGCTGGCCATCGCCCGGCGGTGCCAGGCCGACTTCGCGCTCGGATTCCCGCTGGTCCGGGCGGCCGCCGAGCAGGTGCCGTTGGCCGATGGGCGGTTCGACCTGGCCGTCAGCGAGTACGGCGCAGCCATCTGGGCCGACCCGTACCGGTGGATCCCCGAGGCGGCCCGCCTGCTGCGATCCGGCGGCCGGCTGGTCTTCCTGGGCACCAGCACCCTGCTGACGCTGTGCCTCCCCGACGTGGACGGACCTCCAGCCGGCGACCGCCTCCGGCGCGACCACTTCGGCATGCACCGGTTCGAATGGCCCGATGAGCCCACCGTCGAGTTCCATCTGGGCCACGGGGACTGGATCCGGCTCTTCCGGTCCAGCGGCTTCGAGGTCGAGGACCTGATCGAGCTGCGGCCGGCGGCCGGTGCGGGGACCGGCTACTCGTTCGTCACCTCGGAGTGGGCGCGCCGCTGGCCCGGCGAGGAGGCCTGGGTGCTGCGCCGGGCGGGGGGTCCCTAGCGCGAGGTGGGAGGAGGCGGTGGCGGCGGCCACGGGGCCTGCGTGGGCCAGTGGCCCGGTGCCGGCTGGGCCGGCAGCGGCGAGGGTGCCTGGGGCCAGTGCCCGGCAGGAGGGGGAGGCGGGGGCCAGGGCTCGGCCCGTCCGTCGGCGCCCGGCGCCCCGGGCTCGGCCGGCTGCGTCGATCCCGGGTTGGGCTGGTCGGTGGCCCGGCTGGCACCGGAGACGCCGGAGTTGACGCCCGGCTCGGCGTCGGCGGGCCGGGATCCCCCGACCGGGGCGGCCCCGGCCGGTCCACCGGCGGTCCCGTCGGCGGTCCCGTCGAGGGGCTCGGGTGGGCCGTCGGCGTTCTCGGACCCGGTGGGGCCGTGCTGGGAGGCCACGAAGATCGGGGGCACCGTCTTGACGCCGTGCTCGTGCACGGGCTTCCCGTAGGCCGTGTCGACCAGGCGGCCCACCGTCTCGCCGTCGATGGTCTCCTCGTCCAGGAGGGCACGGGCCACCGCGTCGAGACCACCGCGATGACGGGCCAGCACCTCGAGGGCACGCTGCTCCTGCTCCCTCAGGATGATCTCGACCTCGTCGTCGATGATCTGGCTGGTGTGCTCCGAGTAGTCCCGCGTGTGCATGAGGTCCTCGCCCAGGAACACCTGGCCCTGGGATCCCCAGGCCATCGGGCCGATCTTGTCGCTCATGCCCCACTCGCGCACCATCTTGCGGGCCAGCTCGGTGTTCCCCACCAGGTCGTTGCTGGCACCGGTGGAGAGGTCGCCGTAGACCAGGAGCTCCGCCGCCCGGCCGCCCATGCGCACGGCCAGCGAGTCCTCGATGTGCTGGCGGGGATGGATGTGCCGCTCCTCCATGGGGAGCTGCATGGTCACGCCCAACGCCATGCCGGTGGGCAGGATGGTCACCTTGTGGACCGGGTCGGCCTCGGGGAGCACGTAGGCCAGGACGGCGTGGCCGCCCTCGTGGAAGGCCACCCGCTCCTTCTCCGCTCCGGACAGGACCAGGCTCTCGCGGCGCTGGCCCATCAGGACGCGGTCACGGGAGGCCTCGAAGTCGACGTTCTGGATGACCTTGGAACCGCGCCGCACGGCGTGCAGGGCGGCCTCGTTGACCAGGTTGGCCAGGTCCGCCCCACTCATCCCCGGTGTGCCCCGGGCCACCGTGCCGAGGTCGACGGTGGGGTCGACCCGCTTGTCCTTGCAGTGGACCTGGAGGATGGGCAGCCGTTCGTCGAGGTCGGGGAGCGGCACCACGATCTGACGGTCGAAGCGACCGGGCCGCAGGATGGCGGCATCGAGGATGTCCGGCCGGTTGGTGGCCGCCATGACCACGATGCCCTCGGTGGGATCGAAGCCGTCCATCTCCGACAGCATCTGGTTGAGGGTCTGCTCCCGCTCGTCGTGGCCTCCCCCGAGGCCCGCCCCGCGCTTGCGGCCGATGGAGTCGATCTCGTCGATGAACACGATGGCCGGGGCCTGCTTGCGGGCCGTGGCGAAGAGGTCCCGCACCCGGCTGGCGCCCACCCCGACGAACATCTCCATGAAGTCGGAGCCGCTGACCGACATGAACGGCACGCCAGCCTCGCCGGCGACGGCCCGGGCCAGGAGGGTCTTGCCCGTGCCGGGCGGGCCCACCAGCAGGATGCCCTTGGGGATGCGGGCCCCGATCTCCTTGAACCGCGCCGGGGTCTTGAGGAAGTCCACCACCTCGCTGATCTCGAGCTTGACGCCGTCGTACCCGGCCACGTCGTCGAAGGTGGTCGAGGGCCGCTCGGTCGAGTAGAGCTTGGCCTTGGAGCGGCCGATGGACATGATGCTTCCCATTTGCCCCTGGGCCTTTCTGCTGATGTAGAAGAAGATGCCGCCCAGGATGGCGAACGGCAGCACCCACTCCAACAGGATGCCCAGCAGGGGGTTGGTCGTCCCTGACACCAGGTGGTAGTTGGAGCCCAGCGGCTTCAGCGCGGTGAGCTCGGAGTCCACGACCGGATTGGGGCCCTGGGCGGTGAAGGTCCCGCCGTCCTTCAGGTCGCCGGTGATGACCCCGGTCGACTGGTTCACGGTGGCGTTCTTGATCTTGCCGCCCTGGATGTCGGAGAGGAACGAGTTGTACTGGAGCGTGTTGGTGGTGCTCTTGTGCACCAGCGACGGCACGATGAACACGGCGAGCACCGCCACCAGGATCACCACATAGACGAGCATGCGGTTCTTGTTCTGGCCCGGCGTTTCCTGGCCGGGTCCTCCGGTCGCCGGGGGGCCACCGGGCACGTTGGGGTTGGGCGGAGTCACCTCTCCATGCTATGCGCAGCGGCGGCGCTCTGAGGCATCGGGACCCTGCCCGAGGGGGGTCGGGCCCGGTCGCGCTACGTGCGGGGACCCGCCCCTCGGTAACGTGGCAGCGTGATCGAGCGGTCCGAACACGGCGCGGACCCTCGCGCCGCCTCTGGCGGGGTTCCCGTGGGCGACTCCGCACCGGGCCCGGGCAGCCCGGTGCCACCGCCCCCCCGGTGGGCGCCGCCGCCACCCCCGTGGGCGCCGCCCCCCGCCGGGGACCCTCCCCCTAGGGGCACGGTGGGCACGGTGGCGCCGGGCGGGCCCGACGGGCCCGACGTGTCACTCGGGAGGCAGCTCGCCGCCGGGGCCGCTCCGGACACCAGGGCCTCGGCCTGGACCTGGCTGCTCTTCGCCGCCCTCGGGTTCCTCGGTGGGCAGGTCCTGGCCGGGATCTTCGCCGTGGTGGCCGCCGCCCTCAGTGGCGACTCCACCTCACTCACCGCCATCGCCAAGCTGAGTGAGCCGCCGACCTGGTACATCGTCTCCACCCTGCTCGGTCTGTGGGGAGGGTTCTTCGGTTCGGCCTGGCTGGCCACCGGGGTGCGGGGCACGAAGAGCTTCCGGCGCGACCTGGGCCTCCGCTTCCGCTGGATCGACCTGATCGGGATCCCCATCGGCATCGGCGGCCAGTTCCTGGTGGCGCTGATGTACATCCCGATCTCCCACCATGTCCACGACTTCAACCAGCGTTTCGACGCCCCCAGCCAGAAGCTGACCGGCGGCTCCCACGGCGCGTCCTTCATCGTCATCGCCGTGTTCACCGTGGTGGGTGCCCCCTTCTTCGAGGAGCTGTTCTTCCGTGGCGTCCTGCTGCGGTCGCTGGCCCGGTTGTTCGGGACGTTCGGGAGGTGGGTGGGCCCGACCCTGGCCGTGCTCGTGACCGGCCTGCTGTTCGGCCTGGCCCACGCCGAGTCCCTGCAGCTCCTGGGCCTGGCCACCTTCGGCGTGATCCTCTCCCTCGTCTCCTACCGGACGGGCCGCCTGGGGATGGACATGGTGGCCCACGCCTCGTTCAACCTGGTGGCGGTCATCGCCTCCGCCGTGGTCCTCCCGCTGTCGACCGCCCACGGGACCTGGTTCTGAGATGACCGCGCCCGTCGAGGTGGCCCCCGACCGGGCCGCCCTCCCCACCTCATCGGCCCGCCCTCCTGGTGGGGACGGCTCCTTCGTCCGACGGATGACCCGGCGGTCGTCGTGGCCGGCCTGGTCCAACCTGGTGGTGGTGCTCGGGGTGACCCTGGTGGCCCTCAGCCAGCTGCACCCCTCCCTGCTGGTGGCCAATACCACCACCGCCGGTGGCGACACCGGCGCCCACGTGATGCTGCCGGCCTTCTTGAAGTCCCACCTGTTGCACCACGGCCAGCTGACGGGATGGGATCCCGACTGGTACGACGGCTTCCCCCTGTACACCTTCTACTTCCCGCTGCCGGGCCTCATCACCGTCCTGTTCAACGTGGTGATGCCCTACAACGTGGCCTTCAAGTTCGTCACGGTGCTGGGAACGCTGACCCTGCCCGTCTGCACCTGGGCCTTCGCCCGCATGGCCGGTCTGCGGGACCCGGCCCCGGCCTGCCTGTCCGCTGCCACCCTGGGCTTCCTCTTCGAGCCCAGCTTCACCATCTACGGCGGCAACATCCTGTCCACGCTGGCCGGCGAGTTCTCCTTCTCGTTGAGCCTGTCCGTGGCCATGCTGTTCCTCGGCGTGGTGGCCCTGGGCCTCCGCACCGGCCGCTACCGGTCCCTGGCCGCCGTGCTCTTCGCCGTCACACTCCTGTGTCACCTCCTGCCGGCCCTATTCGCTGCGGCCGGTGCCGTCGTGCTCCTCCTGCTCGACGCCGATGTGGTCCGTGGGGTGCGACGGGGCATCGCCGGTGCCGTGGCCCGGCGCCGCTGGTCGAAGCGTCTGGCCTGGTCGGTGGTGGCGGGCGCCATCGGGCTCGGGCTCACCGCCTGGTGGCTCATCCCCTTCGGCGCCGAGCAGGCGTACACCACCAACATGGGGTACACCAAGGTGCTCGGCTTCCCCCATCTGCTCTTCCCGGGCTCGGCCCGCTGGGTCCTGGCCGCCGACGGGGTCGGCCTGGTGGCCATGGTCCTCCGTCGGAACCGGGTGGCCCTGTTCATCGCCATCATGGCGGGGATCTCGGCCGCAGCCGTCTGCCTCGACCCCGCCAACAAGCTGTACAACGCTCGCTTCCTCCCGTTCTGGTTCCTGTGCCTGTACCTCCTGGCCGGGTACGCCCTGGCCGAGACGGTCGCCGCCGCCGCCCGTTGGAACCGACGCCGCCGGCTGGAGCTGTGGGTGTCGGTCGTCCGTGAGCGGCTGGTCACCGCCCAGGGGATGGCGTGGCGGCCCGGCGACCGGATCAGCCGGTTCCGGCGGCCGACGCCCGATGCCAACGCGCCGGGCTCCGTGGTCGGGCCCCTCATCGCCCTCGCCGCGGTGTGCCTGGCCGTGGTCCCGCCCCTCATCCTCCCGGCCACGACCCTGAGCGCGGTCGGCGTGACTGTGGGCGCGGACCAGCCCAGCGCCTGGGCGGAGTGGAACTACTCGGGCTACCAGGAGAAGCCCGACTACGCCGAGTACCACGCCGTCATCCAGATGATGGCGAGCGTGGGTGCCCAGGACGGGTGCGGCCGGGCCATGTGGGAGTACGACCCGTCGGAGAACCGCTTCGGCACCACCATGTCGCTGATGTTGCTGCCCTACTGGACCAACGGCTGCGTCGACTCCATGGAGGGTCTGCTGTTCGAGTCGGCGTCCACCACGCCCTTCCATTTCATCAACCAGAACGAGCTCTCGGTCAATCCCTCCGACGCCGTCGTGGGCCTCGCCTACGGCGGCCTGAACGTCCCGCTCGGGATCGAGCACCTCCAGCAGCTGGGCGTGCGGTACTTCCTGGCCGCGTCCACCACCGTCGAGCAGGCCGCGGCCGCCGACCCCGACCTGGTCCAGTTGGCCTCCACCGGGCCCTGGGACACCAGCTACAACGGGGAGGCCCTGGACACCACCTGGAAGGTCTACGAGGTGAAGCAGTCCCCGCTGGTGGAGCCGTTGGTCGACCAGCCGGTGGTCTGGGACGACGTGACCCCGACCCAGTCCAGCTGGCTGAACCCCGCCGTCAGCTGGTACGACGACCCGGCCCGGTGGAACGTCGTGCCGGCCGCCGGGGGCCCCTCGGGCTGGGCCCGCATCCCGGCCAGCGACACCCATCCCCCCGCGGTGGCCGAGCCGAAGACGACGGTGTCCGACGTGTCCCAGACCGACAGCTCGGTCGCGTTCCACGTGAGCCGCATCGGCACGCCCGTCGAGGTCAAGGTGTCGTACTTCCCCAACTGGACGGCGTCGGGTGCCGACGGACCCTGGCGGGTGGCGCCCAACCTGATGGTGGTGGTTCCCACCAGCCACGACGTGACCCTCGACTACTCGTCGACGGCCTCCTCCCGGCTCGGTGAGCTCATCTCCCTGGCCGCCCTGGTGGCCGCCGTCGGGCTGGCCGTGGCGGCCCGGAGGGCGCGGCGGCGCCGGTCCGGGCTGACCCGCTCCGGGCCCGGGTCGCCGTGAGTCCGGATGTGACCACCCGGACGCTCGGGATGTTCCCCCTCTCGACGGTCTTCTACCCGTTCGGCCTGCTGCCCCTGCACGTCTTCGAGGAGCGGTACCAGACGCTGATGTCCGACTGCATCGACGGTGACGGCGAGTTCGGCGTGGTGCTGATCGCCCGGGGGTCCGAGGTCGGTGGCGGCGACCAGCGGGTCGATGTCGGCACGGTGGCCCGGATCGACCAGGTCGGGGAGATCGAGGACGGCCGGTTGCTGGTCGTGGCCCACGGGACCGGACGGCTGCGGGTCACCTCGTGGCTGCCGGACGATCCCTACCCCCGGGCCGAGGTGGAGGAGTATCCGCTGCTGGCCGGCGCGACCGATGCCGAGGCGGTCGGCCCGGCGGAGCTGGCCGTCCGCCGGCTCCGGTCGCTCCTGTCCGAGCTGGGCGACGTGCCGGCCCTGCCCCACGATCTGGACCTGTCCGGCGGGCCCGGGTCGGCGGCCTGGCGCCTGTGCGACCTGGCACCGCTGAACCTGATCGACCGTCAGCAGCTTCTGGCGTCGGCGACCGTCGAGGGCCAGATGCAGCTCCTGACGCAACTGTGCGACGCCATGGCCGAGGACGTCATCGGACTGCTGTCCGGCGGGCCCGGCGACTGACGCCCGTTCACACCGACACGTCCGCCGGTCGCCGAGCGCCGGGTCAGGGCACCTCCCGGGCCACCAGGAACTGGGTCATGCCGGCGGCGATGCCTTGGGCTGCCTGCTGGCGCCACTGGGGGTCGGTGATGCGGGCGGCGTCGGTCGGATTCTGCATGTTGGCGCACTCGATCAGCACCTTGGGCACCGTGCTCAGGTTGAGGCCGCCCAGGTTGTTGCGGACGTCGATGCCCTGCGTGCCCGAGTAGTCGGAGGGAGGCTCGCCGGTCTGGGTGATGAAGCTGTTGCGGACATCGGCAGCCAGCTGGTCGGAGGCCGGCACGATGGCCGTGTTGTCGCTGATGGAGCTCACCACCGGTGCCGGCGCGATGACGTCGAACCCGCGGCCGCTCACCGGCCCTCCGTCGGCATGGATGGAGATGGCCGCATCGGCGTGCGCGTTGTTGCCGATGGCGGCCCGCACGTTGACGCAGGGGCCCACCCCGACGTCGTTTGACCGGGTCAGGACCACAGTGGCTCCTTCGGCGGTGAGCAGGGCCCGCAGGCGGATGGCCACGTCGAAATTGAAGGCGTGCTCGGGATAGCCGCTCGCCGTCTCGCTCCCCGCCGTGTCACACGATTCGGTGAAGCCGCCGCCGTCGATGGGCTGGTTGATGAAGGACGGGTCGGCGCCGTTGCCGCCGTCGTGGCCCGGATCGACGGCCACGACCTCACCGGCCAGCGGCGCCACGGACACCCCGCCCGAGACGGGCGCCCCGCCGAAGGGGGTGATCGATCCGTCCGACGAGACCACCCGGTACCCGCCCGAGGGGCCGAGGGAGAGGCCCACCGCGGCGCGCTTCAGGGAGCCCGCTGCCGAGCCCTCGAAGGGTGTGCCGAAGGCGAACACCCCGCCATCGCCGGCCACCAACCAGTAGCCACCGGTCGGTCCCGGCTGCATCCCCACCACCGGCGAGGCCAGGGCGATGCCGCCGGTCGACCCGGCGAACCGGGCGTCCCCGAACGAGAACACCCCGCCGTCCGAGGCCACCAGCCAGTACCCGCCGCCGCCCGGCGTCGCCGCCATGCCCACCACGGGTCGGTTGAGCCTCGTGCCCCCGGTCGATCCCTCGAAGCGGGCGTCCCCGAACGAGAACACCCCGCCGTCCGAGGCCACCAGCCAGTAGCCCTTGCCGTCGGCGGTCGCCGACATCCCCACGATGGGCCGGTCGAGGGGCCGTCCGCCCATCGACCCGTAGAACCCGGCGTCCCCGTAGGCGAACACCCCGCCGTCCGAGGCCACCATCCAGTAGCCCCCGCCGTCCGGTGTGGCTGCCGTGCCGACGATCGGCCGCACGAGTGGGAGCGCCCCGGCCGAGCCGAAGAACGGTGCGTCGAAGCTGAAGACCCCGCCGTTGGAGGCGACCATCCAGTAGCCGCCGGTGGTGTCGTCGCTCGCCACCCCGACGATGAGGTGCAGGCTGGTGGGCTGGTCCACTACCCGGGCGGACGCCGGACGCTCCGAGGGGCCGGCGGCGGCCCGGCTCGACCGATCGACCGACGCTCCGGACGGTCCGCCCGGTGTCCCCAGCACGGCGACCGCCGCACCCAGGATGGCCAGGACGGAGACGATGGCGACAACCGTCCTCCGGGCCCACGGCTCCTGCGTCACTGCCGGCACCCGTCGATCCTGTCACAGCCGCCGGCCCACCGTGCCCGCCCGCCGTGCCCGCCCGCCGTGCTGGTCCGCCGGTGCCGTCTCGGTGACCCAGGGCAACATACGGATGTCAGGTAATTCTGAAAACCGATGGCGACGGGAGGGGTCCCCGCGCCGGGGCGCCCCGGGCCCGACCCCCACCGCCCGGGGCCCGACCCGCACAGGCCGGGGCCCGACCCCCACCGCCCGGGGCCCGACCCGCACAGGCCGGGAGAGCGCCGACGCCTCGGCCCGGTCCGGCTTAGGATGACCCGTCCATGGGAAGCCTCTCCGACGTGTTCAAGGCCTACGACATCAGGGGAGTGGTTCCCGACCAGCTCAACGCCGAGCAGTTCCGGGCCATCGGGGTGGCCGTGGCCCGGTTCACCGGGGCGCACCGGCTGCTGGTGGCCCGGGACATGCGCGAGTCCGGCGTCGAGCTGTCCCGGGCCTTCTCCGACGGCGTCCGCTCCGAAGGGGTGGCCGTCGTCGACCTCGGCCTCGCCTCCACCGACCTGCTCTACTTCGCGGCCGGCAGCCTCGACGCCCCGGGGGCCATGTTCACGGCGTCACACAATCCGGCCCGTTACAACGGGCTGAAGCTGTGCCAGGCCGGTGCCCGGCCCATCGGACGCGACACCGGCCTCGATGCCATCCAGGCCACCGCCGAGTCGTTGCTCGAGGACTGGGGCACCGACGGGCCCCCACCGCTCGACCCGGACCGGATGGCTCCCCTCGAGGAACGGTCCGTGCTCGACGCCTACGCCGAGCACGTCCGCTCGTTCGTCGACGTGAGCGCCCTGCGTCCCCTGCGCGTGGTGGCCGACACGGCCAACGGGATGGGAGGCCTGGTCGCCCCCAAGGTCTTCGAGGGGCTGCCCTTCCGCGTCGACATCCTCTTCCCCGAGCTCGACGGGAACTTCCCCAACCACCCGGCCGACCCCATCCAGCCGGAGAACCTGGTGGCGCTGAAGGCGGCGGTGCTGGCCGAGGGTGCCGACGTCGGCCTGGCCTTCGACGGCGACGCCGACCGGGTGTTCCTCGTCGACGAGCGGGCCGAGCCGGTCAGCGGATCCCTGACCACCGCCCTGGTGGCCTCGTCCATGCTGGCCAAGAACCCCGGTGCCACCGTCCTCTACAACTGCATCTGCTCCCGGGTGGTTCCCGAGGTCATCGAGGAGCTGGGCGGCGTGGGCATCCGGACCAAGGTCGGCCACAGCTACATCAAGCAGGTGATGGCCGAGACCGGTGCGATCTTCGGCGGCGAGCACTCCGGGCACTACTACTTCCGCGACAACTACCGGGCCGACTCCGGCATCATCGCCGCCATGGTGGTGCTCGAGCTGCTCAGCGTCACCGGCTCGCCCCTGTCCGAACTGCTCCAGCCCTACCAGCGCTACGCCGACTCGGGCGAGATCAACACCGTGGTCGACGACCCGGCCGGCGCGGTGGCAGCCATGGCCGCCCACGTCGAGGAGGCGGGCGGCGCGCTGGGCACCACCGACCACCTCGACGGCCTCACCGTCGACCGGGGCGACTGGTGGTACAACCTGCGGCCCTCGAACACCGAGCCGCTGCTGCGGCTGAACGTCGAGGCCCCCGACGCCGCCTCCTGCGACGCCCACGTGGCCGAGGTGCAGGCGGACATCACCCGGCTGCTCGGCACCTGACCGTGGACCTGACGAGGGACCTGACCGTGCAGCTGCGACGTCGACGGGGCCATCCGACCATCGCCGAAACGATCCGACCAGAGAGGAACGCACCATGACACTCGACCCACTCCTGATTGACGTGCTCGCCTGCCCCGAGGACAAGGGCCCGCTCCTGTACTTCGAGGACGAGGCCATCCTCTACAACCCGCGGCTGCACCGGAGCTACCCGGTCCGCGACGGGATCCCGGTCATGCTGGTGGACGAGGCGACGACGGTGGACGACGCCGAGCACGCCCGCCTGACCGCCAAGGCCGAGTCCGGAGGTGCGCAGACGACGAGCGGGGCGGCGTCCTCGTGAGCTCGGGCGCCGACGCCCGGTCCCTCCCGTCGCCGCTCCCGGTGGACACCCTCGACATGTGGGGGGCCACCACCGGCCTGCCCGAACAGGTCGAGGCGGCGGTGGTGGCGGCCCACGGGCTCGGTGGCCTGCCCCAGCACGACCGGGTGGAGAACGTGGTCGTGCTGGGCATGGGCGGCAGCGGCATCGCCGGCGACGTCCTGGTGGCGGCGGCGGCCCCGTTCATGCCCGTGCCGGTGACGGTGGTCAAGGGCTACGAGCCCCCCGACTTCGTGGGCACCGGCTCGCTGGTGTTCGCCCTGTCGTTCTCGGGCGACACCGAGGAGACCCTGGAGGCGGCCACCGGGGCGTTCGAGGCCGGGGCCTCGCTGGTGGTGGTGGCCGGCGGCGGCGACCTGGTCACCCTGGCCGGCGAGTGGGACGTCCCGGTGGTGCCGGTGCCCACCGACCTCCCCCAGCCCCGCGCCGCGCTCGGCGCCATGTCGATCCCCCCACTGGTGGTCCTGGAGGAGATCGGGCTGTTCCCGGGCGCCCTCCAGTGGGTCGACCAGGCGGTGGCCCAACTGCGCATCCGCCGGGACCAGCTGGTGCGTCCGGGCAATCTGGCCGAGGAGCTGGCCCGCCGGATCGGCCGCACCATCCCGCTCGTCCACAGTTCGGGTGACCTCGGTGCCGCCGCCGCCCTTCGGTGGAAGTGCCAGATCAACGAGAACGCCAAGTCCCCCGCCTTCTTCAACGTCTCCCCCGAGCTCTGCCACAACGAGCTGATCGGTTGGGGCCAGCAGGGCGACGTCACCCGACAGGTGATCACCCTGGTCAACCTGCGCCATGACGCCGAGCACCCTCAGGTCAGCCGGCGATTCGAGCTGGTGGCCGACGTGCTGGCCGAGGTGGTGGCCGACGTCCTGGAGGTGCGGGCGGCCGGCGAGGGCGACCTGGCCCAACTGCTCGACCTGGCCCTGGTGGGCGATTTCGTCTCCCTCCACCTGGCCGGTGTGGAGGGCATCGACCCCGGGCCGATCCCGGTGCTGGTCGACCTCAAACGGGCCCTGGCCTCGGGCCCGGCCTGAGCCCCCGGGGGCGGAAAACCGTCCTCCACCTGGTCCTTCGATGAGCGTGTGCCCCGGAGGCCGGGTCCATGGCCCACATTGCCGTCGTGTGACGACATGGTCACAACCTGGTGAACTCGGACGGTCGGCCCCTGGATTTCGGCGGCCGCGGGCGTACACTCGACGGGTGAGCTGTATGCGGGTCTGTGGTTGCAAGTCGAAGCCAGTCGCAGGCGAAACGACCCACGTAAGGCAACTTGTGGTTGCTGAGCATGGTGCGGCTTAGGAGTAAGACCTGCCCGTCGGGCTCCCGGCTGTCGGGGGCGGATGGAGAGGAGATGATGCGTGCCATCACGGGCTCCGAAGGGACGCCGGACCCCACCGGGTCCGGTGCCGCCGGAGTTCGGCCGTCACTCTCCCTGCAGGCGAGTGTGGGGTCAAAGACCAGGTCAGCCGCGTACAGCTCACGTCAATCGCAGCAGGACCGCCCAGGAAGCAAGACGAATCAGAAAGCAAGACGAATCAGGAAGCATGACCGA
>Ga0302320_10021756_pt1 | contig 12703 bp, 12 predicted proteins | sample Bog_T0_3_FD_202130 | JGI IMG/M metagenome (GOLD analysis project Ga0302320, IMG submission 202130) | Peat permafrost microbial communities from Stordalen Mire near Abisko, Sweden - Bog_T0_3 | ecosystem: Environmental > Terrestrial > Soil > Wetlands > Peat | place: Sweden: Abisko, Stordalen Mire...
GCCGAGCCCGAATTCGGGCACGTTGCTCTTGCCGATCAGGATCGCCCCGGCCGCGCGCAACCGCGCCACCATCAGGCTATCGGCCGTCGAGACATGGCCGACCAGCGCCGGCGAGCCCTTGTTGAGCGGCATTCCGGCGACCGCCTCGAGTTCCTTCACCGCCATCGGCAGCCCATGCAGCGCCCCCCGCGCCGGCCCGGCGTCTTTCGCGCGCGCCTCCGCGATCAGCGCCTCGCCGTCGCGCAGCGCGACGATCGGGTTGAAGCGCGGATTGAGCGCCTCGATCCGCGCCAACGTCGCGCGCATAAGCTCCTCGCAGGAGAGTTCGCGGGTTGCGATTTGGGCGGTGAGGGCGCAAGCGCCCAGGTTGAGCAGGTCGGTCATGGTGATTCTAGGGGCGGAGGCGTGAAATAGGGTAGCCGCAAGATGGGATCGAAGTCGACCTCAGGGGCGTTCGCATCCGCGGGCGGAAGGGCAGTTTTGGGCGGTCGAAAGCGCATGAATGACATCGGCCAACCCCACGTCGGGCGGCTTCATTCGACCCAAGGCGCCCGCGCCGCGATGCGTAGGAACGGGTAGCCGGCGGAAACCCGTTCGGCCCGGTATTCAGGAAACGGGTTCGCTTCGCTTTGTCGCCGCCTCCAGTCCTGCCGACCAGATTCGGCGGGGGCGCCAGACGCCGAGCACGACGTTGACGGTCGAGACCGCGAGCAGCACCCAGAGCGTGCTTACCTCTCCAGTAGAAATGCCGGTGAGCGTCGCGGGGTCCAACCCGCCGGCCAGCGCCTCGGCGCTGAGCCGCGCCTCGTCCTGAATGGGGGCGAGCGCGTGCAGACCGCCCGCGAAGATCAGTAATCCGGTCGCGGCCTTGATCCAGACCCAGCCGGCGTCGTGAAAGGCGGGGGTGACGGCGATCGCCAGAAAGCCAGGGACCAGCGTCAGAACCAGTGAGGGGAAAACGATCCAGGCGGCGATCTCCGCCATCGCGCCGCGGATGAGCGCGTATCCGGAGAGCGAATCCGGCGGCGGCGCCAGCCGCGCGAGAACGACGAGGGCGGCGAGCGAGCCCATGAGCCCGATCGCCCCCATCGTATGGAGAAATTTGATCAGCCGTCGCATCGTGTCCCGAGGATTGCGTCTCTGTGGCGTTCGCATGTCTATGCTATCAGAAGGCGCCGCGACGGCCGAATCTTTCGTGCCGCGCGTTTCTTGAACGACAGGGCAGGGACTGACGAGCGTCGCCCGCCAAATTCGCCTTCGATTCCCATCGATTTCCGCTAAATAGGATCGATGGCAAGCTCAACGAGAGAATTCACATGACGAGACCCCCGAATCGGTATCGGCCGACCGACGCCTTTTCCGCGGCCGAAGCCGTGTTCAAACCCGCGACGCCGCCAGTGGACGAGCCCGTACGCGCGCAAACGAAGGGCGGCGTTCCCGTCTCCAAGGAATTGGTGTCGATCAAGCTCGACAGCGATCTGCTTGCGCATTTCCAGGAGGATGGGCCGGGTTGGCAGGAGCGAATCAACGCTGCGCTGCGGCGAGCGACGGGCTTGTAAGGTTGTTTGGGTTGGCGGCAATTGGCCGGGGGGCTGAAGGACGGGTTTGGGCCGAATGATCTTACCCCATCGGTAGGCTACAATCGGTCCCCAACCTTTCGGCCTCAATCCCACGGTCCCCGCGCCGCCGTCCGCTGCTTCAAAAACCCGATCACCCTTTGCTCCGCCACCTTGCCCGGCCCGTCCTCGCGCAGATGGATCGTCAGCACCGAATGCGGTGGTTTGTCGGATGGCGCGGCGTCGGAATCCTCGAGTTCGATGCGTTCGAAGCGGTCGCCGAACGCTCGCGTCAGCGCGTCGAAGCGCGCGTCGGGCACGGCCTTGTCGCTCTTGAAGCGCAGCCCGATCATCGACAGGCCTTCCGACTCGAACCGGCGTTTGGCGCACAAAACCTCGGCGTTGCTGGCGTCGATCCCGGCGGCGCGGGTCGCTGAGCCGAGGGCAACCGGCATCGAGGGTTGCGACAGCACGGGGGCGACGACGGCGGGTTCGGTCATCATCGCCAGCGCGAAGCCGCCGGTAAAGCACATGCCGACGGCGCCAACGCCGCGGCCACCGCAATCGCCGTGCGCCTGTTTCGCCAGGGCGCGCAAAAAATCGACGATCGGGCTCGACCGCCCGGCGCGCCAGACGTTGAATTCGCGCCGCACGCAAAACAAGTCGACGAGCGAACTCAGCACATAGCCGCTGCTGACCGGTTTGCCGGCGACGCCGAACAGCACGGGCAGGTAGACCGTCATGCCGGCCTCGACGATGCGGTCGGCGAAGCGGACGACGCCGGGATGCAGGCCGGGGACTTCGTGAATGACGATGACCGCCGGGCCGGCGCCGCGCTTGTAGACGTCCCTGACCCAAGGGCCGGCGCCGAAGCTGAACTTCGTGTAGGCGCTCAGGACTTTGTTGCGCCCGAACATGCTCAGTAGCCGAATTGTTCGCGCAGGATTCGCTCGTCGAGCGAATGGCCGGGATCGTGCAGCAGGATCAGCGCGGTTTCGTGATCGGTCTCGACTTCGACGCGCTCGACATGGCGGATTTCGAAATGGTCGGCGGTGGCGGCGACCGGGCGCTTGTCGGCCTCCAGAACATCGATCGCCACTTGCGCGTGATCGGGCAGCAGCGCGCCGCGCCAGCGGCGCGGGCGGAACGCGGAAATCGGGGTCAGCGCCATCAGCGTAGCGCCCAGCGGCAGGATCGGCCCGTTGACGGAGAGGTTGTAGGCCGTGGAGCCGGCCGGGGTGGAAACCAGCACGCCGTCGGCGATCAGTTCGGAGAGCCGCACGGCGCCGTCGACGCTGACGCGGAATTTCGCCGCCTGCGAAGTCTGGCGCAGCAGCGAAACATCGTTGATCGCCCGCGAAACCGTGCGCGCGCCGTGAATGTCGACGGTGCGCATGATCAGCGGATGCACGATCGACGGCCGCGCCGCGGCGAGGCGCGCGGGCAGGTCGGCCTCGGAATAATCGTTCATCAGGAAGCCGACCGAGCCGCGGTTCATGCCGTAGATCGGTTTGGGCGCGCCCATGAAGCGGTGCAGGGTTTGCAGCATCAGGCCGTCGCCGCCGAGCGCGACGATGACGTCGGCGCTCTCGGGCTCGCAGTCGCCGTAAAGGCCGACCAATCGCGCGCGCGCTTCCTGCGCTTCTTGCGCGTTCGAAGCGAGAAAGGCGATCGTCAGGGTCGTATTCCTCGAGGGCGCGTTCATGTCTTCCAGCTTTCGCGGGACGCGCACTGATAGGGGATGGCGGCCCTCACGTAAACCCGACCCATGACGATTGGGGGCTCATTGAGCCGACGCGATCCGGCGACGGCGGATTTCGAAGAGCATCGTCGCCAGCCCGCTCGTCAGGATCACGGCCGCGCCGATCAGCGTGCGCGGGCGGGGCAGGTCGCCGAACACGAAATAGCCCCAGAAGATCGCATAGGCGAGCAGCGAATATTCCAGCGGCGCCAGCAACGAGGCCTGCGCGCGGCGCACGCCCTCGAACCACAGATACTGGCCGGTCGCGCCGACGCAGCCGGTCGCGGCGATCCCGAGCGCTTGTGAGAGGCTCGGCGCCACGCCGAACCACGGCAGGCCGGCGCCGCAGACGAAAACAAACCCGATCGCCCCGCCGAGCATCATCGCCGCCGTGCTGACGCCCTTGGCGAGGCTGCGCGCCAGCACCGTCGTCATCGCCCAGAAGAGCGCCGCCATGAGGGCCAGCGCGACCGGCTCCAGGGATGCGCGGCCGGAGGGATTGGCGGCGATCACCACGCCGCCGAAGCCTACCAGCACCGCGGCCCACCGGGCGGGCCCGACATATTCCTTCAGGATCGGCGCCGACATGCCGACCACGAACAGCGGCGCGACGAAATAATAGGTGGCGAGGTCGGCGAGTTGCAGCGAGCGCGAGGCGCGATAATAGGCGAGCCAGGCGGCGAGGATCAGGCCCGAGCGCACGACGATCGCGACAGCGTTGCGGCGCTCGGCCATGGCGCGATAATCCTGCCGCTTCACCACGAACATCGATATCGCCACGATCACCAGCGAACGGCCGAACAGCACTTCCGGAACCGGCAGATCGACCACCAGCGCCTTCACCAGCGCGTCCTGCAGGCTGAACGCCGCCCAGCCGCCCAGGGCCAGCAACGCGCCGGTCAGCGCACGCGAAGACTGCGGGGAGGGCATCGAGCGACCGGTTCGGCTGAGGCCGGCGATGGCGGCGGCGTCAGGTCTATATCAGGCGCCCATGGCGAGGCGCGAGGACTTCTGCAGGGTTGGGGGCGCCGGAAGGGTGATCAAAAAACGGGCGCCGCAATAGAAATCTTCGGGTTCGCGGGGCGCCAGGCGGATCGAGCCGCCGTTGCGCTGCACGAGGTCGCCGGCAATGGCGAGCCCCAGCCCGGAGCCTCCCTCGCGGGTGGAATTGTGGAACGGCTCGAAAATGTGCTCGCCGCCTCCGTCGGGCAGACCCGGGCCGCTGTCGCTCACTTCGATCAACGCTTCATGTTCCGCGGTGCGGATCGCCGCGAAGCGGATCGCCGCGGCGCGGGGGGCGACGGCTTGATTGGCGAGCGCCTGCGAGGCGTTGCGCGCCAGATTTTCGATCACGCGCCTGACATGGTCGCGGTCGGCGTAGACTTCGAAATTCGGCGGTATGTCGACCGCGAAGGTGATCTGGCAGGCGCCCGCCGCCTCCGCCGTCTCGACGATCTCTGTGACGAGTTGTTCGAGGTCGAAGGCGCGATGGTTTGGAGCGCGTTCGCGCGCGGCGCCGTAGGTCAGCGTCGACTGGCAGAAATCGATGGCGCGATCGAGCGTTGCGACCAGTTGCGGAGCGAGGCGCTGCGCCAGCGGATCGGTGATTGTCGCCAAACGGTCGGAGATCAACTGCGCGGTGGCGAGCATGTTGCGCAGATCGTGGTTTATTCGCGCGACCGCCATGCCCAGTTCCGCAAGGCGCTTGCGTTGCCGCAGCTCGTGGGTCAGCGCGATCTGCATCGTCGCCAGCGCGGCCTCGGCGCGGCCGATCTCGTCGTCGCGGCCGCTCGGGATCACGACGCGCCGCAAATCCTGCGGGCTTTCGCCGAACGCCACGATGGCGTTGGTGAAGCGCCGCACCGGGCGAATGACGAGCTGCCAAAGCGCGCCCCACAGCACCAGGGTCAGCGCGCTGGAAACGATCAGCGACAGGGTCAAAAAGGTGCGCGACACCCGCCACATCTGATCGATCAGCGGCGTCTGGTCGATGACGATTTCGACGCGCGAGCCCGGCGTCGGGCCGGGTCCCGAGGCGCGTAACGTCGAACCGCGCGGCGCGAACAGCGTTTGGAAAGCCGTTGCGACGCCCTCGATCATCGACGGCCCGGTATTGTCGAAATGGTAGTCCGCCGACGGCGCGATGTCGGATTCGTTGAGGACCACCTGCCGCGATTGCATCGACAGCACGATCATCTTGGCGCCGACGGCGTCGAGAATTTTGCGCGTCAGATCCTTCGGCAGCGGCGCCGGTTCCTCGGCGCCGAACACCATCGCCGCCGTCTCGGCGGCGATCAATCGGTCGCGCACCCAGTTCTCACGCGAAAGCGAAAGGCGGGTGACGTAGAACACGCTGATCGTCACCACCACACTGGCGATCGTCAGCATCAACAGCCGCCCGGCCAGCCCGATCCGTTTGCGCGCTGCGCATACCTTCTCCGCCGGCGCCACGTTAGCGGCCTCGGCGAAAGGCGCGACGGGCGCGCGGAACTGATCAGGCGCCAATACGGACATGTTCATCCTCGATATAGGCGCGAAGTATCTCGGCAAAAGAGGCTTCGGCTCGGAATCCGAGAGAAATCGCGCGCGAAGCGTCGAAATTTCTTGGCCAACCGGCAACGATCTTCTCGATCACCGGATCGCTCTGGCGGCGGATCAACGCCACAGTCGCATCGCCCGCGAGTTCGCGCAGCGCCTCGATCTGCTGCGCGACCGTCGCTGCGACGCCGGGCATGGTCAGGCTGCGCCGGGCGCCGAGCGCCGTGGTGTCGAGCGTGGCGGCGTGAACGAGGAAGCCGACCGCCGAACGCGGCGACGCGTGCCAATGCATGACCGTGTCGGCGACCGGCAATATCGCGGCCTTGCCGGCCAGCGGTTCGCGCATGATGCCGGAGAAGAAGCTCGAAGCCGCCTTGTTGGGCGCGCCGGGGCGCACCGAAATTGTCGGCAGGCGGATGCCGACGGCGTCGAGGAAGCCGCGGCGGGAATAATCGGCGAGCAGCAATTCGCAGATCGCCTTTTGGGTGCCGTAACTGGTGAGCGGGGTCGAGAAGAATTCGTCGCCGATCGCCTCGGGGAAGGGCGCGCCGAACACCGCAATCGAAGAGGTGAAGACGACGCGCGGGCAATAGGACGCGCCCGAGAGTTCGCGCTCGCGGCGGATGGCTTCCAGGATCAGGCGCGTACCGTCGAGATTGATGGAATAGCCCTTTTCGAAGTCGGCTTCGGCTTCTCCCGATACGATGGAAGCGAGCAGGAAGATCACGTCGGGCCGCGAGGCGACGAGTTTGGGCGCGATATAGGGCGCCGCGATGTCGCAGGCCTCCGAGGCGATGGGAAAAGGCGCCGGCCCGGGCGCGGGCGCGACGATGTCGGTGGCGTGAAGCGAGGCGATGGTTCTGCCGCCCAGCGCGCCGTCCCGGGTCAACCGCTCGACCAGTTTGCGTCCGATCATGCCCGCGGCGCCGATCACCAATACCTTCATGATTCCCTCCCATGCGTTTCACGCTCCGGGCGATCGTACCGACGTGCGGCGCGCCGCTCAAGTCCTTTGAATGCTTAGGATTTCCGATGCGCCGCATTTAGGGCGCATTGAGGCGCGAAAACGCGTTTGGGTCAAAGGGGGGAGTCAAGGGCTAAAACGCCAGAATACAAAGGAAAACATAGATTTGATCAAAAGCACGATCCTAGTCGCGTCTCTTGCGACCGCTTCGCCCGCCCACGCCGTCGAAACCGGCGTGGCGACATATTACACCAATCCCTATCACCCTGGCTTGATCGCCGCGCACAAGACGCTTCCGTTTGGAGCGCGGGTAAAAGTGACGAATCTCGACAATGGCCGCAGCGCGGTGGTCGTGATCGTTGACCGCGGGCCGTTTGCGTCTCGCGAGCGAATCATCGATGTTTCCACCTATGCGGCCGGCGTGCTCGGCTTTCGGCAAGCGGGCGTCGCGCACGTGCGGTTGGAGCGGCTGTAGAGTCCGCTTCTATCTGGCTGCATGAATCCCGCGACGGATCGTTCGTCGCGGGGCCGGGCGCGCGAGAAAGGCTCGTGACCGCATGTCCGCTTCGCTGCTGATCTATGGCGCCACGGGTTTCGTCGGCGAGCACGTCGCGCGCGTGGCGGCGCAATCGGGCCTACGGCCGATTGTCGCCGGCCGCGACGCCGCCAAACTGGCCGGGCTCGGCGCCGAACTCGGCGTCGAAAGCCGCGCCTTCGATATGGGGCGCCGCGACGCGGTCGGCCAGGGGCTCGTCGACGTCGCGGTCGTGCTCAATTGCGCCGGGCCGTTCGTCAACACCGCCAGGCCGATCGTCGAAGCCTGCCTGCGCGTCGGCGCGCATTATCTCGACATTACCGGCGAGATGCCGGTCTACGAGGCGCTGCATGCCTTGGACGCGCAGGCCAAGGCCCGCGCGGTGATGCTGCTGCCGGGCGTCGGCTTCGACGTCGCGCCGACGGATTGTCTGGCGCTTTATCTGAAGAACCGCCTGCCGTCGGCGACGCGGCTGACGCTCGCCTTCCAGGTCGAAGGCCCCGCCGGCGCGCCGCCGGGCACGCAAAAAACCGTCATCGAGATGTTGCCGCTCGGCGACCGCGTGCGCCGGGCCGGGCGCCTCGCGCCGCCCGGCGAAACGCCCCGGCGGCTCTCCGTGGATTTTGGTCAAGGTCCGGTCACGGCGCAACTGGTTCCCTGGGGCGACGTGTTCACCGCCTATTTCAGCACCGGCATCGGCGACATCGCCGACTATCTCGCCGCCGGCCCGGAAATTGCCCGGCAGGCGGCGATCGGCCGGGTGATCGCGCCCTTGCTGCGCTTCGCGCCGATGCGCGCGCTGGCGAGACTGGCGATCCGGCCGGGCCCGACGCCGCAAGCGCGGGCGAAATCGCGCACCCATGTCTGGGGGCAGGTCGAGGACGGCAAAGGCGGCAAGGCGACCGCCCGCCTGCACGGCCCCGAGGCGGGCGTGACCTGGACGACGATGACCGCGCTCGCCGCCGCCCGCCGCGCGCTTTCCGGCGAGGCCCCCGCGGGCTACCAGACGCCGGCGATGGCCTACGGCGCGGATTTCGTGCTCACCGAGGGGGTGACGCGGGAGGACGTGGGGTAGAGGGCGCGCCGTCGAATTTCGGCTTGGCTCGGACTCCTGGACGCGTCAATATAACGATAATTTTGCGTAAATAAAATGGATAATCCCCGGGCTTTGCCGGGGTGACATTAGACGTTTGACGTTTCGGGCGGTCCACCGCGACTTTTCCAATCGTGAGCAGGCAAGCCAAGAAAGGTCAAATCGCGATGGACGAGTTCGAGAGCCTAAACCACACGAAATGGGACTGCAAATTTCACATTGTCTTCATTCCGAAGGGTCGCAAGAAAGCGCTTTTTGGTCCGGTGCGGCAAGATTTGGGAGGCGTTTTTCGGCGTTTGGCGGTCGGGGCGAAAGAGTAATCCGTGAATATATTCAGAATCAAGAAAAAGAAGACGCGCGCACGGATCAAATCAGACTATTCCGCTGAATCCCCGCCGATAGGCGGCTCCAAACTCGGGGCCGCGTTAGCGTCCCCGCCACGCCGTTTCACGCGGTTCATGCCCAGCGGCCGCGTCAGCGTCGGCAAACAGCCGCTTTTAGCGGCCCTCAACCTAAAGCCTCCGGCTTTGCCGGGGGATACTTACTTCGTCCCCTCGGGCGAGGTCGTATTCTGGGAACGGCGTTTGGGCGTCACGATCGCCAAGCCGAGGCTCTAATTCCCGCCCTCCAGCAAGCGCCTCGCGATCACCTGCGCCTGAATTTCCGCCGCGCCCTCGAAAATGTTGAGGATGCGGGCGTCGCAGAGGACGCGGGAGATCGGGTATTCCAGCGCGAAGCCGTTGCCGCCGTGGATCTGCAAGGCGTTGTCGGCCGCCGCCCAGGCGACGCGGGCGCCCAGCAGCTTGGCCATGCCGGCCTCCAGGTCGCAGCGGCGGCCGTCGTCCTTGGCGCGGCCGGCGAAATAGGTGATCTGGCGGGCGATGTGGATCTCGACCGCCATCGTGACGAGTTTGTCCGCCACCCGCGGAAAATGGATCAGCGCCTTGCCAAATTGCACCCGGTCCCGGGCGTAGCGCAACCCCAGTTCGAACGCGCATTGCGCGACGCCGACCGCCCGCGCCGCGGTCTGGATGCGCGCGGATTCGAAGGTCTCCATCAATTGCTTGAAGCCCTGGCCCTCGACTCCGCCGAGCAGTTGCGTCGCCGGGACTTCGAAATCGTCGAAGGCGATTTCGTATTCCTTCATGCCGCGATAGCCGAGCACTTCGATCTCGCCGCCCGACATGCCTTTGGCGGGAAAGGGGTTCGAGTCGTCGCCGCGCGGCTTTTCGGCCAGGAACATCGACAGGCCCTTGTAGCCCGCGACGTCCGCATTGGTGCGGGTGAGCAACGTCATCAGATCGGCGCGCACCGGATGGGTGATCCATGTCTTGGCGCCCTTGATGAAATAGCTGTCGCCGTCGCGCACGGCGCGGGTGCGCAAGGACGCGAGATCAGAGCCGGTGTTGGGCTCGGTGAACACAGCGGTCGGCAGGATTTCGCCGCTGGCGATCCGGGGCAGATATTTCTCCTTCTGCGCCTCGGTGCCGCCGACGAGGATCAGTTCGGCGGCGATCTCGGAGCGGGTGCCCAGCGAGCCGACGCCGATATAGCCGCGCGATAGCTCCTCGGAGACGACGCACATCGCCACCTTGCCGAGCCCGAGGCCGCCGAAGGCTTCGGGGATCGTCAGGCCGAACACGCCCATATCCGAAAGTCCCTGGATGACTTCGAGCGGGATATATTCGTTCTTGCGGTGCCAGTCTTGCGCGAAAGGCACGACCTCGGCCTCGGCGAAGCGGCGCATTTCGGCGCGCATCGCCTCCAGGGTCTCGTCGAGGCCGGGGTCGCCGATCGCGCCGGCCGGCGCCTCGGCAATCAAGGCGGCGAGCCGGGCGCGATTTTGCACGGTGTTGCCTTGCGCGATCAGCTCAGCGACGGCGCCTTGCTTTAGCGGCGCGATCTGCTCGTCGACGAGGCCAAAGTCCTCGAGACGGACGATCTCGCCCTGGTTCATCGCAATGCCGGAAAACATCTGCGCCAGATATTCGCCCAGGCCGATCCGCGTCAGCAGCTCCTCGGTCTTGCCAAACCGGCCTTCCCCGCGCATGCGCGCCGCGTAGGCCTGCAGTTCCTTGATCGCCTCGACATAGGTCGCCAGCCAGGAAAGGCCGTGGACGGCGTGCTGTTCGGCCTCCAGCTTGGCGGCGCTGAGCTTGCCGCCGACGGTGACGCGTTCGCGGAGCGCGGCCGACGCGCGCGCGAGCAGCGTTTCCGCAGCGTGCTGGCCGTCGAGGGCGATTTCGTCGAGGTTCAAAGAGCGCTCCTTGGGAATACATTTCGAGGATGGTTTGTTGCGACGCAACATGCCGAGCCCGGCCGCCTTTGGCAATCGGTCATTTGGCTTAAATCGTCGCGTCCGCCGGCGCTTTGATCTGTGTCGAGATCACGATGGCGCCCCGTCGCAAGGGTGGAAATGCGGCCCGAAAGAAAATTTCCCGACATTTTGAACTTTTCGCGATGCGAGCGCGACTTACCGACAAACAGGCAGACCCGAATTTCACTGCCTCCCGGCCAAGCTTTGCGCCAGCCGGCACCATTCGAGGGAGGGTATCGTCATCAACAATATTGCAATATTGCGCGCGCCGTCGTGGCCGGATTTCTCGCTACTGCCCTCGTCTCCGCCTTGACGGTCGCCACCCCTGGGTCAAGCAGGCGGCGCCGGCGGCCGCGCTGGCGAAGCGCACTGATGATGATCTTGGCGCCACGCGAACGACGCCAACCGAGCGTGGCGCTTTGAACAGCCAGCGGATACATCCGAAAAGCAAGGCATTTTGCGCGGATTGAGAGTCCCCGCTTCGCGCATTGAGAGGACGGCGCGGACCTCCCCGCATAGTTTCCAGGCGCACTTCCTGATGTGCATCTTCGGCCAAATGAGAACGCGAACATGAAGAGATATCTCCACGCCGCCTTGCTTGCCCTGACTTTCGCGGGCTCCCTCGGACCCTCTCTGATCCTCGCCGCCGCGCCCGCCCATGCCTTGGGCCGGAATGGCGGTTGCTCGAATTGCCAATAATTCAGCGCCCGAACGAGAATTAACCATCGACGAGCCCCGCCGGATCGACCCCGCAGGGGACGGCTGCCCCCGAGACCCACGCGGCCTGGAGCGCCCCGCAACATTCTGGCCAACGCGATGATCGCCGCGATGGCCGAAACCCAGCAAGAGGCCGCCTGACCAGCGGAAATTGCCAACCAAAGCCAACCGCAATTCCGCGCGCGGCCTGAAAAAAGGACACTGAAACCATGACGAAACTTCGTTTGCTCGCCCTCGCCGCCACCGCCGCCGCGCTGGTGGCCGCCGCGCCCGCCCATGCGCTTCTCATACCCAATGGCGCGCAGCAGAATGGCAACCAGCAGAACGGCAATCAACAGAACGGCCATCAGCAGAACGGCAACCAGCAGAACGGCAACCAGCAGAACGGCAATCAACAGAACTCTCTGATGGCGCCGGCGACCGCCGTTTCCAACCTCAACGGCGTCACGGTTGAGTCGGTCGAGTTTCCGGCGGAGCTGGCGCGTTGAGCCCGCGCCGAGCCGCCGCCTGGCTCGCCGCGATGACGCCGCTCGCGTTCGTCGCCTCGGCCAGCGGCGCGCCCGGCGCGAGCGTCACCCTGGAACGCAACGCCTTCCGTGTCACGCTCGCCGACGGGCGAGTATTGACGCAAGCGCAACTCATCGGCGTCACGCTCACCGTCGGCGATGGCAGCGGCGCCCGGCGCCGCATCCGCATCGACGGCGTGGAGGCCGACAGCCGCGACCCCAGCGGCGAAACCGTGCTTTATACGCTCTCCGAGCCGGACGCGGCGGGAGGCTGGGCCAACGCCTGCCAGCCCGACCCAGACGGACTGCGGCTCGGCTTCCCCTTGCCCGGCGCTTTCGACGGCGCCGGACACTACGAACCCGATCGTCCCGGCATCCTGATCACCTGCACCGCCGGCGCCGAGGGAAAATGCGTTCGCTTCGGCTACAAGCCTTGGAAGGCCGGCCTGACCCCCTATTACGAGGCCTGCGTGCGGCTGGTTCGCGCCGATTATGGCGGCGACGCCGTAGCCCACACCCGCAACGGCACGCTGATCGACATTTTCGATCGCATCGGCGTCCAGGCCGACGAGCCGGCGCGGGGCATGACGCTGGAGGCCGCGTTCGGTCCGGACGGCGCGGTCTGCGTCGCCCACACCCGCCTGCCGGACTTGCTGGATATGTCCGCCCTGGTTCAAGCCTATCCGCGCCTTGCCGGCCACCTCGGCGCGGATTGCGACGAGTCCGCGGGGCTGCT
>Ga0302320_10021759_pt1 | contig 12702 bp, 13 predicted proteins | sample Bog_T0_3_FD_202130 | JGI IMG/M metagenome (GOLD analysis project Ga0302320, IMG submission 202130) | Peat permafrost microbial communities from Stordalen Mire near Abisko, Sweden - Bog_T0_3 | ecosystem: Environmental > Terrestrial > Soil > Wetlands > Peat | place: Sweden: Abisko, Stordalen Mire...
TGTATTCGTCGAGCGACATGTTTTCAGATTCTCAAATTTCGGCCAACAGCGATTCTAGCCAATGTGTGCGATAAAAGTATGTGCCGTTGCCTCCGCCGAAACGCGAATACCCGGATGCTCCCTTGGTCGGAGTCGGTGCGGTGATCATCGAGGACGATCGAGTGCTGCTGATCAAGCGTGGACAACCGCCATTGGCCGGTCAATGGTCGATCCCCGGCGGCCTGCTCGAAGTCGGCGAAACGGTGCGCGCGACGGCCATCCGCGAGGCATTTGAAGAGACTGGACTCGTCGTCGAGGCGCTCGATCTGCTCGGCGTCTTCGATCGTGTTTTACCAGATGGCGAAGGGCGAACGCAGTACCACTATGTCCTAATTGACTTTCTGTGCCGTCGTGTCTCGGGAGAAATTCGTGCGGGGGACGATGCCGCTGAGGCACGATGGTTCCAGCGCGGGGAGGTGCGGGATCTGGGATTGGCGAAGGATACGGGCGAGGTCATCGAGTTAGGATTTGAGCGTGCGAATCGGGGAGCGCGGCGATGGTAGGGATTCTTCAAATACCTTAAGTCCTGCGGAAGCCGCATGGCTTCCTTCGATCAGAATTATAGGGCGTTGGTTGTCCAACTTCCGTGACGTTCGTAACCCATAATCGCGGATGCAATCTGCGCGGCCAATAGTAAAATCGAGCGAATGGCTTCGGATACGGCAACTGCTCCCACCACGCGCGCGACGCAGCTAGAAAGCGCGCTGCGCCAGATCATTCGCGGCAAGGACGAGGTCATCCGGCTCACGCTCGTCTCAATTATGGCGCGCGGACATCTGCTGATTGAGGGCGTGCCAGGGGTCGGCAAGACCACGCTGGCGCAGGCCTTGGCGCGGGCGCTCGATTGCACCTTCCAGCGGGTGCAGTTCACCAGCGACATGCTGCCGTCGGACGTGCTGGGCATTTCGATTTACTCCGCGCTAGAGCAGCAGTTCGAATTCAAGCGCGGCCCGGTGTTTACCAATGTGTTACTGGCCGATGAGATCAATCGCACCACCCCCAAGACGCAGTCCGCTTTGCTCGAAGCCATGAGCGAAGGCCAGGTGACCGTGGACGCTCATTCCTATTCCCTGCCCCAGCCGTTCCTGGTGATTGCAACGCAGAATCCTGGCGAGCACCATGGGACTTATCCGTTGCCGGAATCGCAGTTGGATCGTTTTTTGATGCGAGTGCGGATGGGTTATCCCGATGTTGAAGCGGAGCGCGAGATATTGCGCCTGCAGGCGGGTGCGTCCCTGCTGGATAGCATGAGGCCGGTGCTGAATGGCGACGATGTGCTCGACATGCAGCGCACGGTTTCACAAGTGCGCGTGGACGAATCGTTGGTGACCTACGCGCTCTCGATCGTCACGCAGACACGAACCTCGAACCGCTTTTCGCTGGGCGTCTCGCCGCGTGGAGCGCAAATGCTTTATCGCGCGGCGCAGGCGATGGCCTTCCTTGACGGCAGAACGTTCTGCGTTCCGGAAGATTTCAAACCACTGGTGGTTCCGGTCTTTGCACACCGCGTCGCGCTCAACGGACGGAGCACCTCTCTGACCCGTGCCGAGGAAACCGAACAGGCCATTCTAGAGATTGTGGAAAATACAGCAATCCCCATCTAGCCAACCTAACGAAAGTCCCTTCTGCTAGGGCCTTTTTTCTCCATTCCCATTTATCAGCTTTTAGAGTAGGCTTTCTAGGCTTGCGTTGAGCCACGGATCCGCCGGTGCTAACATCGCACGCAAAAACAACTTCCCCAATCCCGAGGCTCCTCTGCTGCGTCCCAATTCGTTCCCGCGGGCCGCGCATTTCCAGTCGGCGAAGGCGAAGGTGGATGTTGTTTCGTCGAGAAGAAATTGGCCGGATCAGCTTCGACGCAGATGTAGGGGCCACAGGAGGATCTATGAACATCGATACCGAGCAATCACCCGCTATTAGATTGGCAAAGTTTGGGGTGAGCCGATTACTGGCAAGTGGATTTGTGCTTGTCTTGGCGGTAGCGGCGACCGCCAGCCTCCCTGTTGCTGCGCAAACCTATTCGGTTATCTTTTCGTTTCCCGGGGGCACGGATGGTGCGTTCCCTTACGGGTCGGTGACGCGATCTCACACGGGCGTGATTTACGGTTCCACCTATAACACCGACGGTGCGAATGGAGGTACCGGTTTCGGAGTGGCCTATGCGGTTTCCGATCTCACCGGCGAGGAGCATGTCGAGCAGGTCTTCCAGGGGCCACCGAACGACGGAGGCAATCCTAAGGGTGGAACGATTCACTACCACGGCCTTTACAGCACAACGACGACGGGCGGATCCAGCACCAACTGCAAGGGCGGGTGTGGCGTCGTTTGGACCCATAATTTCGTCGAAAACAATGGCGATCCATCGAGCTTTGATAAAATCCTATACAACTTCACCGGGCAGGATGGCGATGGCTCGGCACCCGTGGGCGACATGGCCCGCGATGTGTTGTACAACCTTTACGGAGTGACAACCTACGGCGGAGACACGCAATGCTCGGCGCAAGGTTGCGGTGTCTTGTACAAAGTAACGCTTTCGGGCGTGGAGACGATCTTGCACATTTTTTCCGGTCCGGATGGTGAATTCCCGCGTGCCGGATTGACATTATGCAAGCAGTGTTCCACCACAAATGAGCACGTGTACGGAACCACCGCCTCAGGCGGCGGGGCAAATGCGGGCACAGTATTTAGCTTCGAGTTAAACGGAGACTTCTTTACCACTCTCTATCAATTTAAGGGCGGCGCGGATGGAAGTGAACCCGAGGGATCGGTGCTTCCGGACGAAGCCGGGAATCTCTACGGCATCACGTTAAACGGGGGAGGCAGCACGAACTGCCCCGGCGGTTGTGGCACCGTATACAAGATCACCCCTGAAGGCCAGGAAACCGTGTTGTATGCATTTACCGGCGGGGCGGATGGGGCGCATCCCAGGGGAACCATCGCCCTCGACTCCTCGAATAATGTCTACGGCGCGACCACCGACGGTGGTACGGGCACCACCGGGAATGGCGTGATCTTCGAGGTGAGTCCCAGCGGGACCGAGACCGTGATTCACACCTTCGCAGGCGGCACGGACGGGGCAAATCCTTTTGGCGGGATAGTAATGGACGACTTCGGCAACGTCTATGGCACCACGGTTTACGGCGGCGATATGAGCTGCGGAACAAAGGGCTGCGGTGTGGTGTTCGAGGCCGCTACGAAGTCGTTGAATAAAGTTCATCCAGATTCTACGGTATTGAGATAAAAAACAGGAGGGTTTTGTGAACAGCAAAGTTAATCAATCGGGCGCAGTTTGGTTTGGAGCGAGCCGCCTACTCGCGACCGGGGCCTTGCTGCTGCTAGCCCTCCTATCAGCCGCAACGCTTCCCGTCTCAGCCCAGACCTACTCCGTCGTCTTTTCATTTCCGGGCGGAACCGATGGCGCGTTCCCCTTTGGGTCGGTGACGCGGTCTCACACGGGCGTGGTTTACGGCAATACCTATAATACCGACGGGGCCAACGGGGGCACGGGTTTCGGGGTGGCCTATGAAGTTTCCGCAGACGGCTCAGAAAAGGTTCCTTATACTTTCAAGGGTCCGCCGAGTGACGGCGGCAACTCCAAAGGAGGCATGATTCACTACCATGGCCTTTACAGCACGACTACCAGCGGAGGAAGCGGTACCAACTGCACCGGCGGATGTGGCACGGTTTGGACGCATAGTTTTAGTGAGGGCGGAAAGTGGGACAAGATTCTGCACAACTTCACTGGCGGGTCGGATGACGGAGCAGCTCCTGTGGGTGATCTGGCACGCGACGTGTTGTACAACCTATATGGCGTGACAACCTATGGCGGAAACACAGCCTGTTCATCGCAAGGTTGCGGCGTGCTATACAAAGTGACGCTGGCTGGAGTGGAGACAATCCTGCATACTTTTTCTGGCCCTGATGGTGAATTCCCGCGCTCCGGTTTGACCACATGCAAGGAATGCTCGAATACCAATGACCATGTCTACGGCACGACCGCCGCAGGCGGAACCGCAAACGCTGGGACGGTATTCACCTTTGAACTGAATGGGGATTTTTTCACCACTCTGTATCAGTTCAAGGGCGGCGCGGATGGAAGTGATCCCGAAGGCTCGGTGGTTGCTGACCAGGCAGGTAATTTGTACGGTACGACATTGAACGGTGGTGGTAGCACCAACTGCCCTGGTGGGTGCGGCACCGTATTTAAAATCACTCCCCAAGGGCAGGAAACCGTGTTGTACGCTTTCACTGGCGGCGCGGACGGGGCTCACCCGCGGGGAACGATCGCCGTCGACTCCTCGGGTAATGTTTACGGCGCTGCGACCGATGGCGGTGTAAGCACTCCTGGGCACGGTGTGATATTCGAAGTAACTTCTGGCGGGGCGGAAACGGTGATTCACGCTTTTGCCGGAGGCACGGACGGGGCAAATCCATTTAGTGGAGTGGTCATGGACGATTTCGGCAACCTCTATGGCACGACCGTCTATGGCGGCGACATGAGTTGCGGAACCCAAGGCTGCGGCATTGTTTACACGGCCCATCCGTAGACCAAACCGGATAATCTCACGGACGGCGGGGAGATCATCCCCTCCATCGACATTTATTGCCCGGTTTTCCAGAGACTCCCTCAGAATTTAATTTCTTAGGGTACGAAGTTGTTGCCGCCGCAACTGAATTGTCCTAACCTCGTACGAGTCCGATTATGGCGTTCGCTCGTTATTTCATGCGGCTGTCGCTCGCGATCTGGATCGGCGGCTTGGTTTTCTTCCCTTTTCTCGCGCAGAATGCGTTTTCGACATTGGCGTCGCGGCAGAGTGCGGGACTGATCGTTGGCAAGTCGCTCATGAATCTTCATTGGATCGGTTTGGGGTGTGGCGTTGTGTTCCTCATTTGTTCTGTGGCGAGCAGAGGCGCTCGAAAGTTTGCCGTGCGCAATCTTTCTGGTGTTCCTCATGATGATCGGAACTTCGATTTCGCAGTTCGGCGTCATCCCGCGCATGGACGCGATTCGAGCTTCCATTCCCGGTGAAGTCGATTCGGTTCCCGCGGATAATTCCGCGCGGGCAAAGTTCGATGCGCTGCATAAGGCGTCAACTGACATCGAGGGACTGATTTTGCTGATGGGCTTAGGTGCTTTGTATCTGGCGGGCTGAAGAAGCTGAAAGAAGGAAGTGATCGCTTTCAAGAAGCTGCTTTGTGACGACAATTTCCGCTCCTTCTCGCGCGAGTTTTCGCATCATTTTCGGCCGCCGGGCTTTGGTTTTGCTGGCGACTGCGTCTTCAATCACGGAACAGGAAAAGCCCCGTTTCCGCGCTCCCAGAAAGGTTCTGTATACGCAAGCTTCCGCTTGCAAGCCCGCAAGGTAGAGGCGCTCGATCTTGGCGTTGCGCAGGAAATCTATCAGTGCTGGATTGGAGATTGCATCCCCCTGTCGCTTCCAGAAGTAGTGATTGTTGACGACCTTGAGGCGAGGATCTAGTTTGGCCCCTTCCGTCCCCTCAAGCGAAGCAAAATTCCGGAAGATGTTGAGCGGGTCGAATTTATGAAATTCGTTTCCGATGTAAATCGGCAATAGGGCACCTGCGTTGGGAGAAGTCAGGATCGCGTTGATGTTGGCGATCATCTCCTCGGCTTGGGTCCGATCGACGGGCAGCCTGCCGGACGGTTGCGTGAAATCATTCTGTACGTCAATGATGAGCAGGGCGGACGCGTTCATAAATCTTGCGGTCGGATGCAGGCGCCAAAATCGAAACTTAGCGCAGTTGAATCTCCGTCGTCAAGGCCGTCTGCATCGGTTCCGGGCGCTACAATGAAGCGTGGTGGATCCCTCCACATCTCGCGGCAAACCGTCCCCGCTGGATAAGGTTCGCCGTGTCGAAATTCGCGGACTGATGTTCATCGCACTGCTCATTCTGGCGATCACAGTGGCGCGGCATTGGGGGCATATTTATTGGGGTCTCCGCTAACTGTGGCGGACGCGCCTCTGGTCGTCATTCTCGGGCCTACGGCAAGCGGCAAGACTGGGCTGTCACTCGCGTTGGCGAAAAGATTCGGCGGCGAGATCGTCAACTGCGATTCGGTCGCGATGTATCGAGACTTTGAAATCGGCACCGCCAAACCCAGCCCCGACGAGCGCGCGCAGGTACCGCATCATCTGTTCGATTGTGTTTCTCCCGCCGCTGTGATGACTGCGGGCGAGTATGCGCGGATGGCGCGTGCGGCGTTGGCCGAAATTGCGGGTCGTAACCGACTGCCAATGGTTGTGGGCGGAACCGGACTGTACTTGCGCGCACTGCTGTATGGACTATTCTCCGGGCCGCAGCGTTCTGAAGAATTGCGCGAGCGACTGCGGGAGCGCGCCGAAAAGTTTGGCCCGCCTCATCTGCATCGCATTTTGAGTCGCATCGATAGCGAGGCCGCGGCCAAAATTCACGCTAACGACCGACCCAAGCTGATCCGAGCCATTGAGGTGTGTCTTGCATCACGAAAGCGCATGACCGATTTGTGGAAACAGGGACGCGATCCCTTAAAGGGATTCCGGGTCCTGCGCATCGGGTTAAGTCCGGAACGCAGCCTGCTCTATGACCGCATCAATCGGCGCGCGGCGGCGATGTTCGGGTCGGGGTTGGTGGAGGAAACGCGAGAGCTTTTGGCCAAGTACGGGCCGGATGTGTGGCCGCTCAGTTCGCTTGGCTACCGTCAGGCGCTGCAACTACTACGCGCAGAACTGAGTTTGCAGGCCGCCGTGCAAGCCGCGCAACAAGCGCATCGCAATTACGCCAAGCGGCAGATGACTTGGTTTCGCCGGGAGCCAGATGTTCACTGGCTCAACGGCTTTGGAGACGATGTCGCGATTCAGAAAGATGCCGTCGCTCGAACCGAAGCATTCCTCGCGACGCCAATTTGATATGGTTAGGGATTCATGTCGAGACTGATCGCGGCGATAATTCTCGGGGCTTTATGCGCGGTGAATGGGTTCGCCGCCGAAAAGCCGAAGCCGGCTGCGACTTCGACGATCCATCTGGATCGCGACGGCGAGCGCTGGGCGGAGAAAACGCTGCGCAAGATGACGCTGGAAGAAAAGATCGGCCAGCTCTTCATGATCTGGGTGCGCGCCGGATTTCTCAACACGGAAAGCCCCGACTATCAGCAGCTAGTCGACCAAATGCACAAGTATCATGTCGGCTCGTTCGCCATGACGGTTCGCTGGGAGCCTCCGTTTCTGTATCGGTCGCAGCCTTTTGAGGCAGCGGATTTGTTAAATCGGTTGCAGCGCGAGTCGAAACTGCCCCTGCTCATCGCCGCCGACTTCGAACGCGGGGTCACCATGCGGGTCAACGGCGGAACTGAGTTTCCTCATGCGATGGCATTTGGCGCGACTGGAGACACGAAATTCGCTGAAGAGTTTGGCCGCGTCACCGCTGAGGAATCACGAGCCATTGGAGTGCATTGGAATTTTTTCCCGGACACTGATGTGAACTCAAATCCGGCGAATCCCATTATCAATACGCGATCATTCGGGGAAGATCCTCGTCAGGTCGGCGAACTGGCCGCGGCTTATATTCGCGGAGCGCATGAGGGCGGAATGATGGTTACGGCAAAGCACTTTCCCGGACACGGCGACACCGCAACGGACTCGCATGTCGCGCTGGCCCAGATAACTGGGGACCGCGCGAGACTCGATGCGGTCGAATTGCCGCCGTTTGAGCGTGCGATCGCCGCCGGAGTCGATGCCGTGATGATCGCTCATCTGTCCGTTCCAACACTCGATCCTGATCCAAGTCATGTAGCCACGACTTCGCATTTGGTTGTCACCGATTTATTGAAAGATCAGCTTGGCTTTAGGGGAATCGTGGTGACCGATGCGCTCGACATGGCGGGGGTGACACGGCTTTACGCAGCTAATCCGGGGCGGGCCGCGGTGGACGCCTTCAAAGCTGGCAACGACTTATTGCTTATCCCGGCCGACCTAGACGTGTCTTACCGCGCAATGCTGGAGGCTTCGCACAGCGGAGAAATTCCTGCGGCGCGCCTGGATGCCTCTGTGCTTACGCTGCTTAAAGCCAAGGCTGCTTTGGGTTTACACAAGAATCGCACCGTCGATATTGAGGCCCTGCCCGACCGCATCGGCAAGCCGGAAAACCTCGCCATCGGCCAAGCGATTGCCGATCAGTCGATCACATTGATCCGAGACAACGGCAAAGTGCTTCCGCTGAAAAGTTGGGGAACCTCCAGGGCTCGTGCTCCGTATCAAGATAGGCCGGGTTCCGCTGCGCCGAATTCCGGTCCGCTGCTTGTGGTCATATTTTCCGACGATGTTCGAACGGAAGCAGGACGAATTTTGGAGCGGCAAATAAAATCTCGTGTTACTGGAGCCACCGTCATTTACGTGGACGACCGGATTGCGTCCGCATTGTCGAACCAGGTTAAGCAAGAAGCGGCAGCTTCGCAGGCCGTCGTTACCGCAATTTACTCGGTGCCGTCGCCGGGTAAGGCTCCTGTGCTGGGCAGTGCAGAGGGATCGAATCCAAGCGGCATTTTGCTGAAAGACTTGCTCGAACGTTCGGCTGAGAAGACGGTCGTTCTTACGATGGGGAACCCCTATCTGGCGCAAAACTTCCCGGAGTTGCAAAATTATGTATGCGCGTTTTCGAATGCGACCGTCTCGGAGATGAGCGCAGTGAAAGCACTGTTCGGAGAGATTCCGTTTCACGGCCACTTGCCGGTTACCATCCCTAATATCGCGGAGCGAGGATTCGGCCTAAGTCAATTCGCCTCCGCTGGAGAAATCAATCATGCCAATTAAACGCCTGTCCGCCGTGCTTCCGGCAATTCTCCTGTCGCTGCTTTTGTTGGGTATCGCAGCCTGCGTAGTCCGGCAGAGTAAGGATTCCAACGGCGACGATCAGAATGTGAGCATCGTCACGCCCGCCGGCACCATGCATATCGGAAAAGACGCCGACGTGCAGGATACGGGCCTGCCCGTTTATCCCGGGGCGCGCTCGAAGCCTAACAGCAAGGATGATGATCAGAACAAGGCCAATGTGAACATCTCCAGCAGTTTTTTCGGGCTCAAAGTGGTCGCAGTCGAATATCTCTCGGACGATCCACCCGCAAAGGTGCTCGATTATTACAAAACGCAACTCAAGAGGTATGGCAGCGTCCTGGAATGTCGTAGTACGAAGAAAGTTGATAAATTCAATGCCGACATCGATATGAAAGAAGACAACGAAAAAGGGCGCGCGCTCAAGTGCGAGGGCGACAACACCGGCAATAACATCGAACTCAAGGTCGGAACGACGGATAATCAACACATCGTGTCGATTGAGCCGAATGGAACCGGCACGGACTTCGGCCTAGTGGCGGTGAAAGTTCACGGCCACGACACGATTTAGGGAAGTGTAGGCGCGGGTGCCCGGCCCGCGTAATCACCGTGAACCAGGTTCCAGCGCAGATCGTTGCGGCTTTTGCTCCGACTGCCACGCTGCGATACTCTCACCTTAGTGGAATATTCCTGTCATAAATGCGGCGCGAACGTCGAGGAGGGCACGGCGTTCTGTGCCCAGTGCGCGGCCCCGCAGATCCGTGTGCAGGGCGCTGCGCCGGAAATTTTGCCGCCAGCATTCGCCGCTCCGTCTCAAGCCCCGTCCATTACGAGTTTGCAATGGCATTATGCGGTGCCTTCGGCCGTCGTGGCAGGCGGAATTTCGGCGCTACTCATGGTGGTGCCGTTGGGCGGATTGGGAATCGGAATGTTGGCTGGTGGCGTAATCGCTGTCATGCTGTATCAACGGCGTATGACAAGTGGAAACTTGATGGCATCCCAGGGTGCCAGACTGGGCGCGGTGGCCGGCGTATTCGGATTTTTCATCTTTGCCACTTTCACCGCGATTCAAGTGGCTCTGTTTCACTCCAGCGGAGAGTTGAGGTCAGCGCTGCTGGAAGCGGTTCGGCAAGCGGGGCAGCGCAACTCCGATCCCCAGGCGCAGCCAATCATCGACTTCCTGCGCACTCCCCAAGGGCTCGCAGTCGTGATGGCTCTCGGCTTGTCTGTGATGTTTGTGTTTTTTATCGTGCTGGCGAGCGCAGGCGGCGCGATTACGGCGGCATTACTTCGCCGGAAGCCGAATCCAGGAGGCGGCTGACCTGGGCAAGCACCTTGTTTCCCACAGTGGCTCCCACGTATGATGCAGCGTTCATGACTCCGCAATCCTCATCTCGTTCGGCGAATCTGCGCGAAAAAGGTCAGATCATGTCCGCCTCGGAAATCGAGCGTACCTTGGTTCGCCTCGCACACGAAATCATTGAGAAAAATGATGGCGCGGAAAATCTCGGCTTCATCGGTATTCGCAGACGAGGCGTGCCACTGGCAGAGCGTCTGGCCAAGACGATCGAGCGCATAGAAAAGCTCGCAGTGCCGGTGGGCACGTTGGACATCAGCTTGTATCGCGACGACCTTTCGGCGGTAGCAGAGAAGCCAGTTGTACAAAAAGGCGAAATCGGATTTTCTGTCGCGGGCAAGAATATTATTTTGCTGGACGACGTGCTCTATACCGGACGTACCTGCCGCGCCGCGCTGGACGCCTTATTTCGACAAGGCCGCCCCAAACGTGTGCAGCTTTGCGTCCTCATTGATCGCGGCCACCGCGAACTTCCCATCGAGGCGACGTTCGTTGGCCGCGTCGTGCAAACCACCAGCAACGAAGTCATTGAAGTGCAATTGCAAGAAGTAGACGGAAGCGATCGCGTACTTCTCGTCGAACGGCAGGATGGAACTCTCTAAGTGAGCGCAATCGATCCCCTGGTCGGACAGCCCGCGCGCGGTTCGCTGCTCGGCATCGAGCATTTGAGTCAGGCCGATATTTCTGGATACCTGCAACTGGCCCGCTCGATGAATCCGCAAAAATCACGCCCCTTGCTCAAAGGCAAGCGAGTATTTCTGCTTTTCTACGAAGCGTCCACTAGGACGCGCAGTTCGTTTGAGGTCGCGGCGAAGTCGATGGGCGCAATGACCACGCTCATTCTGTCCAGCGGATCGAGTATAGAAAAGGGCGAGTCGCTTCTGGATACGGGCTACACGCTGCGTGCGGTCGGTGCGGACGTAATCGTCATTCGACATCCGGAAGCGGGCGCGCCATTGCTGATGGCGAAGCATCTCGACATTCCGGTGATCAATGCTGGCGACGGAATGCATGAGCATCCCACGCAGGCGCTGCTCGATGCCTACACAATTCTGCGTCATAAGAAGACGATCAAAGGCCTGCACATCACGATCATGGGCGATATTTACCACAGCCGGGTGGCGCGCTCGGCGGTGCATCTGCTGACCAAGTTCGGAGCGAAGATTACGCTGTGCGGACCGCCAGAATTTTTGCCCGATCTCGCGACGACGCTGGCGCCTGGGTTAAAAGTTACCCGCTCCGCGGAAGAAGCTCTGCATGGCGCTGATGTGGTCATGATCTTGCGCGTCCAGAAAGAGCGCCTCGGCGGTCAGGCTCTCAGCGTGGCGGATTACGTGGATCGGTATCAGATGAATAGTGAGCGACTGAAATTGGCCAAGAAGGACGCCATTGTCATGCATCCCGGCCCGGTGATTCGCGGCATGGAATTTAGTTGGGAGGTTGCGGATTGTCCGCAGTCGGTGATCGTAGAGGAAGTACGCAATGGTGTGCCGGTGCGCATGGCAATTCTGGCGAAAGCATTGGGTAAAGCGAAGTGAAGAAAGTGGGCAAGCACAATTCCGATTCGCTGCTGATCAAAGGCGGACATGTTATCGATCCCGCCGGCAATCTCGACGAAGATCTCGACATCCTGCTGCGCGACGGGTTGGTCGCCGAAATTGCGGAAGCGGGGCAGATTCGGGGAACTGGACTAACCTTCGATGCAAGTGGACTGATTGTTTGCCCCGGACTGATCGACATTCATGTGCATCTGCGCGAGCCCGGGCAGAGTTACAAAGAGACGATCGCGTCGGGAACCGCAGCGGCGGCGGCGGGTGGTTTTACTTCAGTGTGCTCGATGCCGAATACGCTGCCTGTCTCGGACACCGCGGAAATAATCGAGTGGCAACAGAGCCTTGAGCGCGGCGCGGTGGTCAATGTTTTTCCCATCGCCGCTGCGACGTATGGCAGTCAAGGTGGCAAGCTAACGGATTTTGCAGCGCTGCAAAAAGCTGGGGCAGTCGCCGTGACGGATGATGGCAAGCCAATTCTGTCGGACGACATTATGCGCGAGACTTTGCTGGCCGCGGCGAAGTTGAATCTGCCGGTGATTCAGCACGCCGAAGACACGCGCATGACCATCTCCGGATCGATGAATGAGAGTGCGGCTTCTTTTCGTCTCGGGCTACATGGCATGCCGAGCGCTGCCGAATCTTCCATCGTGGAACGCGATATTCAGTTGGCGCGACAGATCGCGGGCTCGCACATTCACGTAGCACATCTTTCGACTGCCGGGGCGCTGGAAGCCGTGCGGCGGGGAAAACGCGAAGGCGAGCGGGTCACGTGTGAAGTCACCCCGCATCACTTCACGTTGACCGATGCCGACATTGTCGACTACGACGCCAATTTCAAGATGAATCCCCCATTGCGCGCCGCGGCAGACGTCGAAGCTTTGCTGGTTGGATTAGAAGACGGCACGGTCGACGCCATCGCGACCGATCA
>Ga0302320_10021761_pt1 | contig 12701 bp, 6 predicted proteins | sample Bog_T0_3_FD_202130 | JGI IMG/M metagenome (GOLD analysis project Ga0302320, IMG submission 202130) | Peat permafrost microbial communities from Stordalen Mire near Abisko, Sweden - Bog_T0_3 | ecosystem: Environmental > Terrestrial > Soil > Wetlands > Peat | place: Sweden: Abisko, Stordalen Mire...
CATAAGCTAGGGTTCCGTAGAATCTGACCCGAGCAGGACTACTGGTCTGAATGGACAGAACCGCAAAGGTGCTGTATGCGGCAGCAACTGTGGTGGTAGATCCGGTCTTGGGGGTCAGGGGGGCAGTGGTGAAGGCGAAAGAGTAACGAGCGTAGGCCCCAAGCCCGGTCTGACCAGTTGGCCCGGTTGCTCCTCCCCCGCCACCAGTCCCACCGGCTGATGGCTGCCAACTGACATCATAATCCGTGGTGCTGTTCTTAGTCAGCACTTCACCCGTATACCCACCAGTGGGGACTCCAGCGCCAGTCTGACCGGTCATTCCGGTGTTGCCAGTCCCACCAGTATTTCCTGTATTTCCAGTATTTCCTGGGGCCAGCACACCAGTTAAGCCGGTGGGGCCGGTTGCGCCGGTCTGGCCTGCCGCACCAGTAAGTCCGGTCTGTCCGGTCTGTCCGGTTTGCCCAGTCTGTCCCGTCACACCCGTAGGGCCGGTGACAGTGGAGGTGGGACCGGGGGCTCCTGTGGCTCCGCTGTTCCCAGTAAGGCCGGTACCCCCTGTGGCTCCGCTGTTGCCAGTCAAACCAGTAAGACCAGTTCCTCCGGTCACACCGGTTAGACCGGTTAGGCCGGTGCCCCCAGTATTTCCTGTATTTCCTGTAACTGTAGAGGTGGGGCCAGTGGCTCCAGTAGGACCAGTGTTACCAGTCAAGCCGGTTCCTCCGGTTCCCCCAGTCGCCCCACTATTTCCTGTGAGACCGGTTGCTCCGGTGGGTCCGCTGATCCCAGTTGCTCCAGTAGGGCCAGTTAAGCCAGTGTTTCCGGTGTTTCCTGTTACAGTTGAGGTGGGTCCGGTCGCACCCGTTGGTCCAGTTGCCCCCGTAGAGCCTGTATTTCCAGTTGTCCCACTATTCCCAGTGTTTCCCTGATTTCCATTGGATCCGAGGTTACCGGTGAGCCCAGTGGCTCCGGTCTGACCGGTCGCACCAGTATTTCCGGTGCCCCCAGTCATTGTCCCAGTCGGTCCGGTCGCCCCAGTCGGTCCGGTCTGACCCGTGGAGCCGGTTTGACCGGTATTTCCAGTGTTTCCAGTGTTTCCAGTTCCTCCGGTGGCAGTTCCAGTCGGTCCGGTAGCGCCGGTTGGTCCTGTATTTCCAGTTGGGCCGGTATTTCCAGTCAAACCGACATTTCCGGTCGCTCCGCTGTTTCCAGTAAGCCCAGTGCCTCCGGTGGAGCCGGTATTTCCAGTCGGACCGGTGTTTCCAGTGCCTCCGGTGACGGTTCCAGTCGGTCCGGTATTTCCAGTGGCTCCGGTAGTTCCGGTTGAGCCACTATTTCCCGTATTTCCCGTATTTCCGGTATTCCCAGTGACCGTTGAGGTGGGTCCAGTCGCCCCAGTCGCCCCAGTTTGACCAGTTTGACCAGAATTTCCAGTGTTGCCGGTATTTCCAGTGCCTCCGGTGACAGTTCCGGTCGGTCCGGTAGCTCCGGTCGGTCCAGTATTGCCTGTTTTTCCAGTCGGTCCGGTCGCACCAGTATTTCCGGTGCCCCCAGTCATTGTCCCAGTCGGTCCGGTCGCCCCAGTCGGTCCAGAGTTACCTGTTGCTCCGGTGTTTCCAGTGTTTCCGGTGCCTCCGGTCATCGTTCCGGTTGGCCCAGAGGCTCCGGTCGGTCCCGTAGACCCAGTTGAACCCGTATTTCCTGTGTTTCCGGTATTCCCAGTGCCTCCGGTGACGGTTCCGGTCGGACCAGTTGGTCCGGTTGGTCCGGTTGGGCCACTATTTCCCGTATTTCCAGTGTTCCCAGTGCCTCCGGTGACGGTTCCGGTCGGTCCGAGCGCACCAGTGCCTCCGGTGGAGCCGGTATTTCCAGTCGGACCGGTATTTCCAGTGCCTCCGGTGACGGTTCCAGTCGGTCCGGTCGCACCCGTAGGGCCAGTGTATCCTGTAGAACCGGTGTTTCCGGTATTTCCAGTGCCTCCGGTAACGGTTCCGGTCGGTCCGGTCGCACCCGTAGGGCCGGTAGATCCAGTATTCCCCGTTGTTCCTGAATTTCCGATGTTTCCAGTGATTCCAGTCGGGCCGGTTACACCTGTGATACCAATATTTGAGCCAGTCGCGCCAGTTGAGCCGGTAGAGCCGGTAAACCCTGTCTTACCAGTGGTCCCTTGAATACCGGTGGAACCAGTTTGTCCGGTCGAACCGGTCTGCCCAGTGTTGCCATCCGTAGCCCCAGAGGGGCCGGTAACCCCAGTCATGCCGGTCATTCCGGTCGGACCGGTGTTTCCAGACCCTGTGTTTCCCGTATTTCCGGTGTTTCCCGTTGCCCCTGTCTCTCCGGTACCCCCAGTTACACCGGTATTTCCATCCGTGGCCCCAGAAGGACCAATAGGACCGGTGGTTCCGGTCGGTCCGGTAATCCCCACACCCGTCTGCCCTGTTCCTCCGGTTGAACCGTAGGGGCCGGTCTGTCCAGTTGCCCCGGTGGGTCCGGTACCACCTGTATTTCCAACAGTTGCTCCGGTCGGTCCGGTCTGGCCAGTGCCTCCAGTGCCTCCAGTGCCTCCGGTTGACCCCGGATAGCCCGTAACTCCAGTATTTCCAGTTAACCCAAACCCCCCGGAGGGGCCGGTTGGACCAGTGGGGCCGGTATTTCCATCTGTAGCTCCGCTGGGTCCGGTAGGTCCGGTATACCCAGTATTCCCAGTCGATCCTGAGCTTCCTGGAAGCCCTGCGGAGCCGGTCGAACCGGAAGTTCCTGCTGGGCCGGTGTTTCCAGTTTGACCTGTAGGGCCAGTGCCGCCTGTATTTCCAGCCGTATTTCCCGTTGGTCCGATGGGGCCAGTGATTCCGGTCGGTCCGGTTACCCCAGGAAGCCCCTCTGGGCCAGTCGAACCTGATGGTCCGGTGGGTCCAGGAACCGTGCTAGTTGGTCCGGTGGCCCCAGTGTTACCTGCGGTTGCTCCGGTAGGCCCTGTAGCCCCTGTGTGACCCGTATACCCCACCCCTGGAGGCCCTGCCGCTCCGGTCGGTCCCGTCAAGCCAATGCCGGTGTTACCTGTATTGCCAGTTCCCCCGGTCACACCTGTAGGACCAAGATCCCCAGGAACCCCAGGCTGAAGAACTATGACCGAGTTAGAAGACATGCCAAAAACTACCTCATTGGAGAAACAGGAAGCTGGGTTCCCTCACCCTCGTTTAATCTAAACCTCTAGGGTAAATCTGACCAAAAGCTGGAATATTCCCATTTTGAGCCTGATAGACAGCCGGAAAGGTGGTCACACCAATCGTCCCACATCTGGATTCAACCTCCCCCACCGGAACAGCCCCATTCAGATAGCTATGAAAAATGGGGGCCTGAGCAGAGGTAAAGGCGGTCACTAATACAAATCTAGGGACTAATATTCGAGGGTTCAGAAAAACGGGTGAAAAAGCCGCGAACATTTTGGGAGGGGATATCAAATTGTTGGTAGAGGACGGACCGTTCGTCCAAAAGGTTTGGTAACCGATTGGGGGAAGAAGATTTTTTGCAGGGGAAGTACCCATCAGAACCTCATGTTAGGTAGGTAACTGGTACCCGGCGAAGAGCAAACCGTTCTGAATCTTCACATACCAGCCCCCAATGAAAACCGTTGTACCAGGGAAGAGACCTTGGGGGCTGGTCAAATACATCCCTCTCGTGCAACTTGTAAATGCGGTCGGAGTAATCCCGTTATATTGAATGATCTCCCCATCAATAAACAGAAAACCAGTAGTGGGGAAGCCAATCGCATCTGATACGTTTATCGTCGTATCAGTGGGGAGCCCTTGAATTGTGATGGCTGTGGTGTAATCGGTGCTTGGGGAAAAAATGACTTGCTCGTCAGAAAGGGAGCCGACAAACTTATACCAGTCTAGATTTGCGTAGGCGGGGCCAGTAAGTCTAGCTGCTGTAGCATCATAAGAATTGGCAATGTTCGGGTATTGAATAGTGGGGTTGGCAGACATTCGATGCACTGAATAAATTAACCCAGAATCCCCTCCGTTAAATAGTCCTTCCCCGTCCATGGACATATTGATTGAAGCAATACCGTTAGTTGCGTAACTTGTATTTCCAAAATCTTGAATCTGCCCAGGAACTTGATGGTGGGACCAAATGGATGCGGAGTTGTACTGGCCATTATCAATAGGTGCCATACCCCAATAGGCAGTGGAATTGCTCCAGGCATTGGCAACTCCCCACCAGTGCGAGGTATAGCCGTAGGCCCCAGTCTGATTCGTAGGCTCATCTGTCCCAACAAATAAATCAATGGGGGTGCAAGGAATGCTTGAAATATCCGAAATGGGTATTTGTGCAAGAGCAGAGGGATTATCCCCATAACAAGCGTGGACAGGAGTGACGTATGAGCTATTTGTTTTAATTGCTAATGCAATTCCGCGACTACAAACTTGCAGATAGAATACAAACCCATTAATAAGGTCAATTGTAACTCCATTTACTGGGGCTAATTGAGAACCCTGAACCATTGGGGCATTGCAGTAGCTCCCCCTCAGATGTGATGTAATATTTGTGGAGGTTATTGCCACATTGGTGGCTGGAGTTATCTGTGCGGCCTGGATGTACCCACCCCCTGCGGTGCCTTGAAGAGAAGTAAGCCAAACCCAATTCCAAAGGGCGAAATCAGAATCAGCACTATTTTTTATAGCCTCATATAGCCCTCTGGCGTTCTGTTCAGCCGTATTTCCAGCAGTTCCGACAAAGGAGACCGTGTTGGCAATATGGACTGAAAGAGTGACTGCCCCTGCCGCTGGCGTATCGAACATATACATCTGGGGAAGGGGGGTGAAAAGCTCTGACACCGAAAGCATGTTGATGGAGGAGGAGTTAACAGTGATTCGAAGGACATCTCTGGCCACACTATTCCCGATAAACTCAGTCGTCGGAGGGATCATATCTAGGAAGGTAGAGTTTGTCAGCCAATTACCATTCTGGTTTTCAAGAGTCCATTCAGTAATGTAGGTATTCGCACCATTTGAGGCACTGACGTTCATTCTCCAATAAGTCTGAGCCGTTGCTCCATAAACAATGTATCTTCTACGCTCCATATTAGTCCAGACGTTCTGATTTGTCCAGGTCTGTAACGTTTGCCAAGTGGACCCGCTGTTAATACTGTATTCAAGATCGAAGCTGAATGGAGCAGAGCCGCCCCCATCGTTGTTTACCTGCACGTACATCACAGTTGGGAGAAATGCCGTGGGGGCCACACAACCAATATTGCCGGTGCCACCCCCACCCGCTTGCGTGGTGCTATTCATATCAAAAGCGTTGGCTGCGTTTGCCAACGTCCCAAAGGTGGAGTTAGGAATGACAGATTGGCGCACAACCTGCCAGCTACACGCTTGGAGATTGGACTTCAACATGGACTGCACACCGGCCACTGTGGAGCCAATAGGCATCAGATATGAGAAAAATCCAAGAAACGTTGACATTCTTACTCCTCACTGCAACTTTAGGGTTTGCATTGTAATTGTTATAACTGCTGGGACCGTCCCGGTATTCTGAATGGAGATATACATATTTTGGTTTACCGGAGAGTCCTGGTTAGCCAGAGTAGGCATCGGGGAATTGATCCAACTCAAAACCCCAGGTATCATGACCATTTCCAGGTAAAGACCGTTATTTCCCGTGGCTTTTATAGAAGCGGGTCGGGAAAAATCCATCGTGGCTAATTGTTGTGTCCCGTATATTCGGAATCGACAAGCTACGTTTGAATAGACATTCCTGATCTGGAACTGGTAAGCCTGCATTGGGACGGTGTAGACGGCTCCCTGTCCTACCCCTAGAGATCCGGTGGTGTAGACGATGGTGAAGGGTTGCATCAACGCAAACCCCACCCCTACCTGGACCCCCACCTCAATTTTAATGAGACCTGAAGTAGCTGAATCTGCAACAAAAAGGGGTTTAGATACTTCGCTTTGTAATGCGGGGCGATTCAACATCATCTGACCCGGAGTGGTATCAGATAAAAAGTAAACATTACCTGGGACCAACCCACTCATACCTGAAATATGACCTTGAGTTGTTAGAATGAACTGGTTTGCCGAGGGAACTGATGTAACCATCCCCTCAACTTCGGAAGAGGCGAAAGCAGTAGCGGATGCTAGAGCCCATATGGATCCATTAAAAAATAGCCACTGTCCTGCGAGAAAGCCATGGGCCGTTTGATTAACAACGAAAGATCCACTCCCAGTGATATTGGTCCAATTTATATCAAGAATACCACCCTGCAACTGCCATGTCTGTTGGTCACTGGCCGTATAGCAAGTCATTCCCTCGCGTCTACGATTAGGGGGAATCGCATTACGAGCAGTCTCACCCGCTACTTCATGCCCACCACCCAAACCGAACTGGGAATCGTGAGTCGGGTACATATCCGTAAGGCTACTTGGGCTCATATACCCAGTGACTTGAACACCACCAGGAAAATCAGACATCTAACTCTCCTTTTTTAACTAATAGTGCAAACTCATAATAATCGTTTGCAGTAAAATGCTTAAATCCATAAATATGGTGGAATTTTTTGTGTACATACCCCAATTTTTTATAAAATTCCTTATTACGACCCACAATTGTCACTGAGGCTGTTTTACTTATAAGCATCAAGCCTCCTCATGATATCACCACGTTAAGTGCCCCACCAATTTGGTAATAAGTCCCAAAAACATTATAATTTATAGAGATGCCATATGAGTTTATTACTGTAATTATGTAGGGGATGCTGAATGGTACGTTCAAATTAGTGCTTTGATCTTTGAAAGCAATTGGGGTTCCCATAGAAACCGGGAAACAAAGGTACTTAAACTCTCCTGGTGAAGCAATAAAGTCGTAGATTCCGGGGAAAGCAGATTGTAGTCCGCTAACCCGAAGTCCCGTGATATCAGAAGCAGCTAGTAAGGAAGAAGAACTTTCTCCATAATATACCCTGTCATACCAAGAAATGGTGAAATTAGCGGAAAATGTATCACTTTCTGAATCAATTCCGGTTATTCTAAAGTTTTCTGAGCTTACAGAGGTCTTAGTGACCCCTGCATATGTTGCGGAGAACGGAGAAGTCAGTGAGAGTCCGGTCCCCAACGTGACAGAGGCGGTAGTGTCTGAAATTGCAACCGTATTGGCCACCGCATTGCTCAGATTTGTAACGGACCATGCGAACACTGGGTTAGCAGAGCTTGTGGCCCCAACTTCCAGAGAAGTGCTCTGAGATTCGATAGAAAATCCTGAGAAAGCTGGAGTTTGATAAGGATTCCCCCCTCCCCCACCCCCTCCTCCGCCAATTTTGACATACCCAGAAGTGGGGCTGTCCGCGACGAAAAGGGGCATAACACTTGTCCCCGAAACGGGGCTCATCCCACCGGGGGTACCGTTGGAGAGGTAGTAGAGGGCTCCGGGGGATAAGCCGGTTAGGCCAACTGAAGAGTCCACATAACCTTCGAGCGTCAAGACAAACACATCAACCGTGGCAACCGCACTAACCATACCGATAATCACTGAGGAACTGGCGTTATTTGCCTGCCCCAAAGCGTAGGCGGTGCCGTTAAACCAAAGCCAGTCCCCCACAGCGAAGCCATGAGCAGTTTGGGTAATTTGCTTTACGCTTGCCTGAAGGGCACTTAATTGATTTGGATTATTCACCTGACTCGGCTCCCTCAACAAAGGGTTGAGAAGTGAGAAAACCTTTGTTATGAAGCGTGAGCAGTTCCGGCAGTTGGCAGAAGGAAATTTAGCACGATGGTTCCGACCCCATCAAACGTCAAATCACGAGCCACATCATTCCCATTTGTGTCAATGACAGAAATATTGACATAATGACCTGTGGGATTGGGGAAAGTCCAAGTGAGTGCCGGAGTTGTTTGGATATATTCGAAGTATTTAACCAAACGCCCCCCATTTCCGCCCGTATCCATGGGGATGTTTGGCTGGTAGATGAATTTATCCACATCAGTTGCACGACCTACCGCAATAATCCATCGGCAATTAGTGTTAACGTAATTGAAGTCATGAGTCAGTAAACCACCAGGGCCAACATAAAGAATTTGACCAGGAAGGAGGTTCCCAGAGGAGGCCAACGGAGTTGTATTGGAACCTGCCACCCCGGAAGGAGAAGCACTGGCCTGTATGGGCATGACCGTAGAGGTGGTGATCTGATACTCCTGGCCATACATCAGGGCTGTCGAAACCGTCTGATTGGCCGCAGCGTTGTTCAGGACCACCCCATCATAGTAAGGGGTATCAGGCTGGTCTATCTCCGGAGTAATCGGAAGGGCCTTTCCATCGGCATTTGTGTAGACTGCGGTCAACGAAACCAATGGAGTGGCGGCGGGTTGCTGCTTAACCCCACTCCCTAGAATACCCCATGTATATTTTCCATACACCGGTTCCATATCTGTCCCAGATAGTTTGAGGTTAGAAGTGATTTTTGATATTAACTGGTCTACTGAGACCGCCGCAGTGGACTCAGAGGTGTCTGAGGTGGTGGGGATGGTGCTGATGCCACCAGATTGAATGATTTGACCATCGGCGGAGACGGTAAATCCATAAGAGGAAGTGTCCAATGTGAAGGCTAGGCACTGGAAGTTGAAATTAGGTAAAAGTGTAGCGGGGCTTTGGCCATTTGTGGAGGCGTAAATCTGCACTGTGTCATTTTTATTGAAAATTATCGTCTCATTCAATTGAATCGTAACCTGATCAATCACGTTATGTGATGCCTGCGTGAAGACAGGGACTCCGTTAATCCAGATTTGAACCTCGCGTACGGCTGGGACGGTCAATGCTCCAAAAATGTAGGTTCCGGTCAACAGATAACTCCCAGCGGTTTGAATAGTGAATAGTCCGGAAGAAGTGACGTTCCCAACGATGTCTAAAGGGGTGGTATCGAAGCGAAGTAATGATGTGGTCGATGGACTGATGGAGGCCCCAACACTACTGGAAACCTGGAAACCCTGAATCACTGAATTCGCAACGATGGCCTTCAAATTAGATATCTCTTGTGAGGCGACAGCGATAGATTTGTTTCCATTATTCAACGCAGTGGCCCAGGCGCTGTTTAGGTCCAGCATAGTAAGTTGAGTGGTGACAGGGAGGGACTGAATGTCTGGGCGGCTAAGGAAAGTCTGGGCATCAAACGTTAAATTAGGGGAAATTCCATTCCAACCTGCTGATTGGTCGTCTGGAGGAACCCAAAGTCCCTGAGCATTGGCACTTGTATCAATTGCTGTGGGGAGATTGATCACATCAACCCCAGGAACCCATCCGGAGGAACGTGTGATTGCATCCGTATAGAGATAAGTGTAGAGAGCAATGTCCCCTAGTGGATTGACAGCCGAATCTATGGTCTGCCAATAATTCATCACGTAGGGCAGTGCCGCTGGGCTCTCTGAATTTGAATTGCTGGAAGCTACCAATGTGTTGAAACTTGCCGCCCACTCACGCCAGTATTGACTGTACCGATCCACTTCAGTTGCAATGGCAAACTGGTCGTATATGAAACGATAGCTTGGATTTTGGGACTGAAATTGTGAATTATTCTGAATAGCGGTCTGACCAACTGCGATTGCGGCATTAACTTGCTTAGTCCAAGCGGGGTCAATCATAATAGTTGAGGGATAAGCAGCTAGCCCATCAGAATTTAACGTAATCGCTAGGCTACGAGTGCCAATAGTGGTTTCCGAAAAGTCTAATGCCCCATCCGTATAGCCAAAAAATGAAGAAATGGCTGAAGAATCCCATGTGGTATTGCGCGTGTACCCTAGAAGAGAGGCTTCCACATAGGATAGCTGCCAAAGAAGAACGCTGAGTTCTGGATCTTGCATACTATTAAGGACAGCAAGAATAGGGAGGTCGGAAGGCCCACTAAGGATATTATTTGGATCCAGACCGTTCCATGGGGTGGGGGTGTTCTGCAAATAAGCAATGGAGGGGGCAATATACTGCTGGTAAGTAGCCTCATATTCTGGAATCCAAGAACCAGCCCGACCCTGACGGCACAGGTAGAGATAGATGATCCATGCGGCAGAAATGTTAGAGTCTCGGTTAGCATTTACTTGTCCGAGGTTGATAGCAGAAACTATATCAGTCTTAAAGATGGCTGAATCCACAGTCGGGGCAATCGGCAGGTTAGCCGCAGAGGCTATGTTTGCAATATACACCGCTGACGGCAGGTTATAGTTGTTTATAATGGATGCTGGGGCTGGCAGGGAGCCTTGGAAGTCAGTTGTGGGGTTGAATGAGGATGGGTAGAGGGGGGTTGTGGTAGTTGGGGGGTTTAAGAATAGAGATTGGAATTCAGGGTCAGCCTGTTGATCCGAAGAGACAACAAAGCCAGCGAATGGACCACTACCAGGAGCATCCGGAGTGCCTAGGGCTGGGTTGACGGGTAGGGTAACCGAGGGGGCCACTGATCCTGCGGTTACGGGGGTTGGGGAAACGAATGAGGCCGAAGCGATTGGTGAAGTCGCATTCGTAATCGTATTTCCGTATGGGGATATGGCAATCCCCGGAGAGTAAAATGGTTTGGGAGACTGAATCGAGCATTGTGGAAATGTGAAATGTAAATTCATTGAAGGGAGCCCAAGTTTCAGCCCCTTAAGATTGAATCCCTGGAAATTAAATAGATTTCCGAGCAAAAATGCGAGAGATGGGAGTTTCGGAAGATGAAAATTGCAAATCTGGCTCAAAAGCAAAGCAATGGCGTTAAGAATCGACTGAATCATCGCAACCATGTTACGAATCATGGTTTCGATCAGAGCGATGATCTTAATGATGGCTTGAACGGTCTTGATTACATTATCGATAAACGTAACCATCTGTTTGATGAACACAATGACTTGGGCAATGCAGGCCGGAGGGGCGGAGGTTGGTGGTAGAGCCGCCAACATGGCGTTGATAATATGATTCAATTCAGATTGAATCCATTGCATCAATTCCTGCTTCATCTTCTTTACTTCATAGATGAGTTGACCGATTTCCTGTTCAACCATTCTCCCATCAGTCATGGCCGTATGATACTGGCTTTCAATCCAGGGTAGGCATGGAACATTTGCAGGCTGGCTTACACCAGCCGGAGCGTTAATGGGGAGAAAAGTAGAGGCAGGCATGGGTTAATTACCACCAGTCGGGGAGAGGAAAGAAGGGGAGGAGGGGTTTGTCGATGGGAGAGAGTCATCTGTCTGATTGATCACATCCGCACCACCCTCATATTGCTGAATTCCACCTGTTCCGGACTCTCGATAGTTGATAGAATTGCCAACATCCAGAATAGCGGTTGCTCTTCGAATGTCAGCCGTGTGGGTCAGAGCGAGTCGATGATTAGTTTCAGAAATTATGTCCCCCGTAACATTGAGGTGGAGATTTCCTTTAATTACAATGTCCACATCTCCGTTAATTTCCAATCGGATCGCCTTGGTGTAATTTGAAGCAGAGCTTGTCTGATTTGAACCAATCGTGGCCTCAATCGCCCCATCCAACTGTGCGATAAGCGAACGACCCATGCTATCCGCCCCAATGGCAGCAAGAATAGCCCCAGCTAAATCGAATGTGGCAGAGAGGCCCACATTATCATTCTTTCCGGCTCGAACGAATAGATCCCGAACCGCATGGATATCGGCAGAACTTCCCAGATAGTCCACAAACCCCCCCGTTGCATCCCCGGCCCATGAATCATAGGGAGAGATGCCAATCGGTGGGGCCTTTCCAAGCAGGGGTTGACCAACTTTGGTCAAATCGTGAAACTGGTAGATCGTATCTAGGGCTGCGCCTCTGGTTGCGGTTGAAGCAAGCTGGTACACGGGGCGATTGGGACTACGGGAGTCTAGGCGATTTGAATCTGTGATGGAGTAAGGGGTTTTACCTTGACCATCTTGATAACCGTTAAAGAAGTGACGGCGTTTTGAGCCCTTGTTCCTACCACCAAGACGGAGAACCATACCACCATCCAATGCGGCTCTGAGACTCACATTCTCTGCTCCAGTCTTCGCACTAAGATTTCCTGCGTCTCCAGGATTCAGCTTCACTCCAGTGGTTGTACCCGTAAGGGGATTTTTAAACTGAGCGCCCCAATATTGAAGAGAGCGATCTGTGACCATATCCTTCAGCCCCCGAATTTGTGTCTGAGATACACGGCGGAAGTTGGGAACGGAAGCGTCATCAGCACCAAGACGGAGAACCGCACCCCCGGTGGTTTGAATGTCCAAACTTTCTTCTTCATCCCGGTTTTTACCAACCACCAGCTTGACCGAACCAGTGAAATTACCTTCAAGAGAGCGACCCGCACCATGAGGATGCTCATATTTGCCTGAATCCCAGACGATATTCTCTTTAGGGAGGGTTGAGCCAATCTCAAACAGGGCCATCCCCTCTTTGGTGACTTCAAAACGAGTCGTATTGTATTCATAGGGAAACCGGAGGGACCAAGCGGAGGCGGCTAGACGGGCCTCAGACTGGTCAGTCATCTTGGTGATCGCAGAGTAGCCGGACATCGTATCCGCAGCAAAGCGGCCCGCTGTGGTGAGCGGAAACACCATCGGCTTGAGCACCTTCCCATAGGTGGTAGCATCAAACATATTGGATCCGACGACCGTTCCTTCGGCTTTTTCAATAATCCATCCTCTGCGACGAGGGGTGGGGCCGTCATTCAAGGCTGGGCCGACTCCAGGGTTCTCAATGGGGTT
>Ga0302320_10021762_pt1 | contig 12701 bp, 13 predicted proteins | sample Bog_T0_3_FD_202130 | JGI IMG/M metagenome (GOLD analysis project Ga0302320, IMG submission 202130) | Peat permafrost microbial communities from Stordalen Mire near Abisko, Sweden - Bog_T0_3 | ecosystem: Environmental > Terrestrial > Soil > Wetlands > Peat | place: Sweden: Abisko, Stordalen Mire...
AGAGATACTCAACTCGAAACTCTTTGCAAGAATGTCGATCGTGTTCAGGCATGGCTCTTTCGTTCCGTGTTCCAGATTGTGGAGGAACGCATCGTCTAGCCCGGAATGCTCTGCCAGATAAACGAAGGTCCAGCCTTTTTCTTTGCGTAACGCCCCAAGTCTCTTTCCAAATCGGACATTTAACAGACTCTTCGTTTTCCCACTTGCCATGCGGGAATGATTGCAGGTATGATCCTTCCTCGTGACCGTCTATAGACGGTCAGAGTTTGAGACGGCGTTTGAGAGGGGGATGTAAGCATCCTGTGCGGTCAGGATGTGCCGAACGCCGTCTCCTTCCCCCCGGAGGTCTCGTTGGAGGGAGAGCTGTGCAACATTTCTGCCCCGAATGCAACCGCAACTACGACTGTCAGGTTGAACTCACCAAAGAATACGCAACCCTGATGCCTCACGGCCTGCGATGCGGAACTCCTTTTGAATGGCGTTGCCCCGAGTGCGCCAGAAAAGACGTTCTGCTCCACGGTAAGACGACTTCTATCCTCACCGACTTCGCCTACACGACGCCTGCCGCATGAGACCTGTCGTATGAGCCTCGTTCCTTGTGCCAATCTCGGCGGTAACCACTGCGACTTCTGCCAGTCGTCGCCAGTGTTCACGGTCTATCCCTGCTCGAATTTCCTTCATAATGGTCTTCCGGTATTCCTTGGGCGTACCACTGGCACATGGGCTACTTGCAGAAAGTGTGCTGAGTTGGTGGACGGAAAGAAATGGAGCGACTTGACTGAGCGGGCTTACAGGAAGTTCCTGAAGAGGCACGGAGCCTCTCGTCACGAGCAGCTTGTTGTCAGAGCGCAATTCGCAGAGTTGAGTCGCCTCTTTGCTGCTCACATGCTCGACAGGATTTGACTTCAAGGCACGGCTTCACTCCCGAGCGGGTGAATCCTATACTGTCAATATGTGCGGTCGCTATCGCCTCGCCCGGAAGAAAGAGATTCTTGCTGAGGTCTTTGATGCTGGGGACGACGTTGACTGGAGCCCTCACTACAACGTTGCTCCAACCCAGAGTGTGCCAGTAGTCCGCCAAGACCCGTCCCGGCCGATACGATCACTGTCGCTGGTGCGTTGGGGCTTGATTCCTTTCTGGGCAAAGGACGCCAAGACCGGATACAAAATGATCAACGCCAGGGCCGAGCAGATTGCTGAGAGGCCCGCATTCCGGGAGCCGTTGGAGTCTCGCCGCTGTCTGATTCCCGCCGATGGGTTCTATGAATGGGCGAAGAAGGGCAAGGAGACGTCTCCCTTCTGCTTTACCCTTGCGGATGATTCGGTATTTGCGTTTGCCGGCCTATGGGACCGGTGGAGAAACCCAGAGAAGGAGTTGATCGAGACGTGTTCGATCATTACGACCTCTGCGAACGCGCTGGTATCCGGAATCCATGACCGAATGCCGGTCATCCTTGAACGTGAGAACTACGATGTCTGGCTTGACCCCGGCCTAAGGAAAGTCGAACCTCTTCTTGATTTGCTCATGCCATACCGAGCAGACTCCATGCGTCAATACCGGGTCAGCACTCGGGTCAACTCGGTGCAGAATGACGACCCGGCCTGCGCCGAAGAATACAGTCCACAAATGTTGTTTTGAGGGCTACGCAAAATGTAACTTCCGAGCAGCCGACCAACCAGAAATCACTTCATTCTTGGCTATGAGCGCGTTTCTCGGTTAGCGTGCCGCTTTGTTAGCGGCGACTTCTCCCATTGAGTGTGGCCAAGCGATAAGCTTTATTTCGTGGAAATCGAACAGGCGAAGATCTATCACCATCACACTCCGCGCCAATACCTTCTGCCGTGGACGGACGCGGACGAGCGCATCGCCTGGTATGGGTATGGCAAGGTGAGCCGTTCCGGCCTCACCGTCGTTGGAGGCGAGAACGATTTCTATAAGTTAAAGGAGCTGACCATCCCGGATATCGATTGCCTGAAGCTGGTCATCGACGGCTTCCCGGAAATCGGCCGGGACGGACATAGACACTTCCTGGAAATGTACACTCTGCCAACGCGACTCAAGAGGCACTTGGAAGAGCATAACATCCAGAGTCCCGAAGCAATGAAGCAGCTAGAGGTAGCCATTTCGAATCTGAACGAAAACTACCACGCAGCCATTGAGAATGGTTTCTGGCCTCATCTCGCAGTAATCAAGAATCGCGATTTCAGTTTCTATGAAGACCCCCAAAAAGCGTGCGGATTCTTTCATGGTCTTTATGTTCAGTACCTAAGAACGAAAGCCGTAAAAGAGCGAGCTTGCCAAAAAGAGAGCGTCCTGTTCGATGACATGGAGCGGGTGTGGGACGTATTGAGCCATATCCTCGCCGTCGAAGCTGGCAGATCGTTTTTCTGCAGTCGTAACGAATTCAGGATTCTGGTTCTCGACAATGACACCGAGGTGCCTTTCATCACGTCTGATCAGCCGATCATCAATATGCTCACTCCAGGTGGGGGCTGGGACGTTCCAGAAAGAATGGAGCTTTATTACCCGCTGAGCCCTACGCAAGCAATGCTTTATCTGGAGACAGCAACTCCGGTCGTTGGTATCAGCACGAGCGTTTCGATCGACGAAGCTCATCGATACAACATGATGATGCTCGATCATTGCGCTTTCCGCATATTCTCCAATTCCGAGGAATATCTGAAGTTCCTCAAGCAGTGCGCTGAGCTCAAGAAACGATCCCACTAATCCACGGCTTAAACACTGGCTTGCAATGCAGCCCAATTTGAGTGATCCCGTCCTGTCAACCAGGAGGAGAAATTCTACCGAGGATCGGCTTGTTGGAAGTGATCTTCGCACTGGCATCGACTCTGGGCGGTTGACGGGCAACTCTTCCCTAATCCTGTAAAGGAAGGGTTGCCGACACTTCTGGAGTTTACGGCGACAAGCCCAATTATCAAGACCGATTCTGGAGAAGCGACTCCTCGATGATGGAATCAACGATGACTCAGTAGTAGGATCGGCGGTGTCGAATTCGGGCGCCGCTCCCATTGATTCGCATTCGGAGTAGCGGCAGGCTCACGCCATACATTTCGCAGGCCGTATCCTCATCGAACCCTTGTCGCACGATGTGGAGGGCCGCTTCGTTGGAAACAAGAATTGTGGGACCGAGCCAGCTCGCTTCGTCCTCAATGTCGCGGTCCAGATTCCTGCATCCCGATGGATCGATGGGGTAGGTAAAAGGGTGGCCGAGCAAAAGGTGGGCCAGTTCATGCGCAAGGTTCCCGCGCTGACGGCGGGGATCGTGGCTATCGTTGTGAACGATAATACGCTGGCCGAAATCTATGGGCAGGGTCGCAGCCGAGAATGACCCATTGTCAATGATCGACAGCCGCCTCACAGCCGTTTGACAGTCTCCCTTGAGTACGCTGAGGGGCACGATCTCGATGCCCAACCGCTCGGCAATAATCCCCAAGTCGATTGGAGCTTGGGGACTTCTACCCTGGCCCTTCCGAAGGCGAACGGAAATCTGGTTTGCTCGCGTCTTGAAACCTCGTCTCAGGCTCATGGCTCTTTCACCCGGAAGCGCTTATACGCCGCCTTTAGAATCTGCTCGATGGCTTCGGCGCTGTCCCTACTGAGATTCTTGTCCGCACGCAGAACGGCGGTGATCTGCGCCAGGGGCTCCGCTGTCTTTTTCTTTTCCGCTCCAGTGTCTCGAATGAACATTTCCGCCTGAAGACCCGACCAGCGCAGGAGTGCGGCCAGTCCGTCCACATCCGGGCGCTTACCCTGTGCCATTCGCGTTAGGGTCGACGCGCTGACGCCAGCTTCGGCGGCAACGTCCTTCCAGTTCAATCCCATTGCCAAGCGCTGGCTGTCTAGGGCCGCATGGAAGGCACCTACGTCGAAATTCTCTGACATTCTCGGATTCTCCTTAATTGCGAGATTGCAATCGCACGCCAGTTATGCAATCATAGTTCCTGTAATTGGAGATTAGCAATTCCAGGTCTATATCGCAATTGAGGGGGAGTACATAGGATGAGTCTGCGGTGAGGGGCACGCCCTCTCGCAATTCAGAATAAGGACGAAAATCAACCCTTTCAAACAAAGGAGATGACACTATGGCAACCGTCTATGTTGAAGCCCGGCCTAAAGGCCGCCCTGAAGGGTCACGGATCGATGATTATGTGGTCGAGACCCAAGGCGACGAAGTGCTTGGCACTTTTACCACTCAGAAAGCAGCAATCGATTGGGCTAAGGCAAATGGCCACTCCCCTCATGTTGCTCGTGTCCGGCACCTGAACGACAAGAGAAAGCCTGATCACTGGCGGGCAGTGTAACGAGATTCCGTCGATTTCGTCGATTCGCGATTGGAGGCACCACTTTCTGCGGTGATCCCACTCGGTTGTTGTCCTAGCAGAAAGTAACAGGAGGAAATCAGATGAGAGAGCCAGGATTGGATGGGCGCCACCGTGACAAAACTCCCCCCAAAGCAGGCGAGATTCAACAGAAACGAAGCGACACCTTGAATCGGAACTTGAGCAGGCCAATTCCACAGTTCCGCTCGGATGCTACTCTCGGAATGATGCGCGAGGAAACTGGCAAGGTGAGTGAAGAAGCAGTTCGGAGAGCTGCTCGAATCCTACGGCCCAATAGGGGCTGAGGCCCTTCGGCAATTATCTATCGACACTATGAGTACCGAAACGTCCGTTGACGTGAATCGATCACAGAAACTCCTGGATAACGGGCTAACCGGAAGTAATCCAGTCGCCGATGCTCGTAAAGCAGGAAGCGGAAAAATAAAGTCGATGACCGTCAATGGAAATCGTGAGAGCGAACATCAACTGCACTGATTTCCAGTGAGCGGACGACATCGGCTTTAACCGAGACCACATTTTCCTGATTCTGAAGTCTACCCTCAACTATCAGGAACTTACCGTATGTCACCAGGCGGCGATACTGCTCGTAAACACTCGGCGTAACAATCGCGTTGGAAATTCCTGTCTCATCCTCAAGGCTCAGGAAAACGAAACCCTTGGCCGTTCCCGGTCTCTGCCGGGCGATCACGCATCCTGCGATGCGGGTCTTCCGTCCGTCTCTGAGCTTTGCTAGATCGCTGGAACAAACAATGCCCATCCGCGAAAGAGCTTCACGGTGATAGGCCATCGGGTGCGGCCCTACGGTGACACCGGTGCCGTGGAAATCAGCGGCTAGCCGTTCATCGAGTGTCATCTGAGCAAGTGGCGATTCTTCGTCCTGCTCTGGCAAATCCTCCAATAACGGCCCTGCGGAACGGCCGGCGTATTCGACCTGCCAGAGCGCATCGCGACGATGAATGTTTTCGCCCAGCGAATTAAGAGCGCCGATCTGCGCCAGCATCGTAAGATCTCTCTTCCGTAGCTCCGGCACACGCAGCGCAAGGTCTTGGATGGAGTCGAAAGCCCGGCACTGGCGCGCGTTCACCAAAGCCTGGCCCGCCCCTTGTCGCAATCCTCTGGCGTAAAGCAATCCAAGCCGCATGGCAAACCGTTTGCCGTCATTATTACTACTGGCTTCACGATGAACATCCGGCTCCAACGTGCAGAACCAATCGGAGCGCAACACGTCGATGGGCTTAACGCGCAGTCCGTGAAGCTGCGCATCTTTCACCAAAGTGGAAGGGCTGTAGAACCCCATCGGCTGATTGTTCAGTATGGCCGCCGTGAACGCCGCAAGATAATGACACTTGAGATAGGCGCTGGCGTAGGCAATGAGCGCAAAGCTGGCGGCGTGCGATTCGGGGAATCCATACTCTGCGAACGACCGTATGGATTGGACAATCTGCTCTTGCGCCTCCGGGAGAATGCCATTGTCTCCCATGCCCCGGCGCAGCTTCACTTCCAGTTCCCGCATCCGCGCCCGCGAGCGGCGCATTCCCATCGCCCGGCGCAGTTCCTCCGCCTCGCCGCCGCTGAAGTTGGCGACGATCATTGACATGCGAATCAATTGTTCCTGAAACAACGGCACTCCGAGCGTGCGCTTCAGTACAGGCTCCAGCAGTGGATGCGCATAGGTGACCGCTTCTTTGCGCTGTCGCCGTTTCATGTAAGGGTTCATCATCTTGCCAACAATTGGTCCGGGGCGGATGATGGCGACTTGCACGACCACGTCATAGAAGACTTCGGGATGATTGCGCGGCAGGGCGGACATCTGGGCACGGCTCTCGACCTGGAACATTCCTACGGTGTCAGCGCGTTGCAGCGTGCGATAAACCTCTGGGTCGTTGTGTGCAAGCTGGGCGAGGTCAAGTGGTTCGTGGTAGTGCTTGGGCACCAGTTCTAGACAGTCTTCTAACACGGCCATCATGCCCAGTCCGAGCAGATCGACCTTGATGATCCTCATGTCAGCGCAGTCTTCCTTGTCCCATTGGATGACCGTGCGCCCCGGCATCGACGCCCGTTCCAGGGGGACAACCGCATTCAGTTGCCCTGCGCAGATCACCATGCCGCCGGAGTGCTGCCCGAGATGGCGCGGCAGGTCTTGCATACGTTCGCAGATATCGAGATAGGTGGCGATGCTCCGATGATGAATGTCAAGCCCCGCTGTGCGGAAACTACCGTGCAACGTGTCGGTCGGCCCTTTCCATTCCCACGCGCCTACCAATTTTGTGAGCCGGTCTAATGTCTTAGCATCGAAACCCAGCACTTTCCCTACTTCGCGCGCGGCGGACTTTCCGCGATAGGTAATAACATTGGCGGTCATCGCCGCGCCAAGTTCACCGTAACGCTGGTACACGTATTGAATGGCGCGCTCACGGTCGTCGCCGCTCGGAAGATCCAGATCAATGTCCGGCCATTCGCCACGCTCGGCAGAAAGGAAACGCTCGAAGAGCAATTCCATCCCGACCGGATCAATGGCTGTGAGGCCGAGCGCATAGCACACCACGCTGTTCGCCGCGGAGCCGCGGCCTTGTACAAGAATGCCCTCACGCCGGCAGAACCGCACGATGTCCCAGACGATGAGGAAGTAGCCCGCCAATTCGAGTTGCCCGATCAGCACCAATTCACGCTGAGCCTGTTGCTTGGCTTTTTCAAACAGCTTGGCATCCCGCTTCGGCAAATATCTGTCGCGCACTCCTTCCTCAGTGCGCTTCTCAAGAAAAGACTGCATGGTTTCGCCATCGGGCACGGGATAGTTCGGGAAGCGGTATCCCAAATCGCGCATCTGGTAGGACAGCCGCGCGGAAAGCTCGATCGTGTTGCCGATGGCTTCCGGGAGGTCATGGAACAATTCCTGCATCTCGCGTGGGGAGCGCAGGTAGCGCTCGGAATTCAATGCGAGTAAATGGCCCGCTGTTTCTAGCGTGCAGTGGTGGCGAATGGTAGTGAGCACGTCCATGACTTCACGATCACGAGGCTTCGCATGGCTTACGCCGTTGGTTGCGAGGACGGGAAGGCGCAACGTCCGCGCAATTCGGACCGCTGCCTGGTTGCGATATTCTTCAGCGCGGTCGCAGTGACGCTGCAATTCGACATAAACATTGCGAGGACCGAACAGGTTCACGAGTCTTTGAACTTCGGTCAGACCTTCGTCGAATCCGCCACGCGAAAAGGCGGACGCCAACGGGCCTTCGTCGCCTCCCGTGAGACAGACCAATCCTTCAGCGTGCTCTTGTATGTCGGCCAGCGTTGCGGCGCCTTCGGCCTTCGTGTCTTCCCGCAGTTTGTAACGAGTAATCAGACGGCACAAGTTCTGGTAGCCGGTGACGGACTCGGCTAATAGGGGAAAGCGCATCGGCTCCGCAGGCACGCAATGTGGCAACCATTCTGACGGGCGAACCCGCTCCCCGGCATCACTCACTGCGATCTCCGCTCCGATGTGCGCGCGCAGTCCCAGTTTTTCCGCCGTGACGTGAAAACGCGGCGCACCGTAAAGACCATTGCGGTCGAGCAAGGCCATAGCTGGCATCTCTAGCTCTCCGCAGCGGGCCATCAGTATTTCCGGCAGGGAAGCGCCTTCGAGAAAGCTGAACGCCGAACGCGCATGTAATTCCACATACATTGCAATATCTCAGTCGTAGATCCCGGTCAGATACCAGCAACGCGCGCCAGGGTCATAAGCGACGCGGCAACACAATCTTTCCTGCTCGCCCAACACAACATCCCATTCCTCGCGGCACCACTCCGAATGCGTCCACCATATCCCACTTGCCTTCCAGGGCCCGGATGTCTGGTAGACGGGCAGCTTCCGGCCATCGAGAAAAAGCGCGGCCATGCGCGAATCTTGCATTTCAACTCGCACCGTGCGGGGAGGACGCAACATACGCAACGCCGATGCGGGAATTCCAGTTGTGGCAGGTTGCGGAGAAGTGCTTGTGTTGGGAAGAAAGGGAGCCATGCGGAAAGCGTCCGGTCGACGACTGTCGAGTAGTTCCGGTGCGCCGATTCGGTCCTCGCCGAGCAGTTTGCGAAGCCGCGCCAGCAAGACTTCCAGCCGCCCTGCCTCGGGTGTTTGCGGAGCAAACAATCCTTGCTGTACGGTTTGCGGACGCGCCGGTTGCGCCTGCATGTGCAAGGCGATGACTGACGCTTCCGGCGGATGCGTCTCCAAATCAAGTTGAATCAGTTTGAGAAGTGTGTGATGGTTGCACTCGGGTAAGGCAGGACGAACCACTCGATGATGTTCTTTCCGTGTCGCACAATCCAGTACTAGCCGTGTTTCCACGCAGGCGATGGCCAGAGCGCGTTCTGCTGCGTGCACAATGATCCGCTCCAGCATCCTGCTGAGTACAAATAGCAGTGGCTCCAGCAGATCGACCGGATGTTCCAGCTCTGTGCTTTCGCTTAGAACGGCATCTGCGGGCGATGCAACTGGCACAAGCAGATGTTGATATTCGCCGCGCGCCAGTGCCTGGAGCCGATAGCCCGCCTGCCCAATCCGTGCAATCAGCGCCTTTTGGGGCAGCGCGCCCAGCGCGCCCAATGTGTTGATCCCCCAGGACGCGAAGGTTTCTTCTTGCTCAGGTTCTAGCTCAAGAACAGAGAGAGGAAGGGTGAAGAGTATGGTTGATTCACTCTGAGGCGGAATGACCGTGATACCCGGAATTCCACGCGCAGCCAGCACGGCGGCATAGGCGTTACAAGAAGTTGCGATGCTCGGTTCAAATCCTGCGGCATCAACTTCCCGGCGTAGCGCAGCCGCAATCTGTGCCGGGGCACCAAACAGGCGCTCCGAACCGGAAGCATCCAGAATCAGAGAGGCCCCGGATGTTCTCTCTGTGGGAGATGTCAGTACCTCGATCCTCGGCGAGAATCGCGCCGCAGATTTCATGAATATGCGGAAGGCGGAATCTTCCCGCTGCTTCACTCTTGCGGACACAGAGATACCTTCAAAGGATTCTGCTTGCAACCGACTCATCCCTGACTCAAGGCCGAGATTGCGTGCTGATTGGTTCAGCGCGAAGACGGTTTCAAGCGGTGGGTCACCATCCAGAATCGCCAAAGGACGTTTGCCTAGCTCAGGTTCAAGGCGCGCTATCGTCTGCGCGGCAAAATCGCGCAGATGGAGACACAGATACAGCGGCACAGACATGACTCATCTCGCCCATAGGGTCGTTCGCTTCCAAGCAGTCTGCGCAGCAGACACCGGCTTCTTCCCGAACGGATTTGCAAACTCTCGTGCGCTTGCACGTTTGCGATCTGCGCTCACGCCGTATTGAAGGCCGGTCAGCAGCGGCAAGCCATTCTGGTTTTCAGTCGCATATTCCCACCGCTCGTGAGCCTCGGTGCAATGCAAAACTACTGACGCGCAACTGCTCGCGCATGGGGTTTGCACCAGAAGCAGGAAAAGGGCCTGGGACTTTTCTGCTTGCAGCCGATAGCGATACCAGGAGGCCAAAGGCACACGCCGCACTTGTTCGGCGCGGACATCGCCCATATCGAGCACGATCACCCGAAAACCTCCGGCATTCAGCAACAAGTCCGTTGCGCGCAATGCCCGATCGAGAGATGCCCATACTTGCTTGTCCGATATCTCAGTCCGGCCGGCACGTACCCAGAGCAGGCGCCCGAGGTTGATTCCAATTGCTGCGGCAGAGAGCGGATCAAACGTGTCCGCCACGTCTACATATGCGCACGCTGCTCCGTGCCGGGTGGCTCCGGCCAGAATGGAGGACACTAGCGTGCTTCTGCCGGAACACGTCGGGCCGGTGATTTCCACCAGGCCGCCGAGGGGCAGACCACCTTCCAGCAAAGCATCCACCTCTGCGATACCTGTAGGCAGAAGTTCAGTAGCCTGATGAAGGCGAGGAGACAAGGCTGCGGGAATTCGCGCCGCGAGAGATGATTCGATATTTTCTCGGACTGCAGCCACGGAGCGCCTAGACACATTCGCCTTTTGTTCGCCTAGCTAGGCTATGCAGTCAAGGGCGTTTTGTCAATGGGCTCAGTTAAATCCTCACCTCACCGCCGCTTTCTCGGAGCCTTGCTCGGAATATCGTCGAGACCACGCACAACATCGCACATTGGGGCGGCGAACAAGCGGCAGATACGAAGTAATGTGCGGAGTGTTATGGGCTTACCGGCTTCGACCTTTTGCCAATACCGCACGGAGTATCCGTGGGTAATCATGTCTTCCTGGCTGTACCCCGCGCGCTCGCGCAACGCTCGGATGCGAGTTCCTAACCCCTTAAAGAATGCGGTTTCGTCTTGCACGTCCCGTTTGTAAGCGATTCGGTACTATAAACACCACGTCTCTTTTATGACGTGGTATATTTAGGACGTGTATGACAGATCCCTTTCAGTATCCGGGCGACGATGTCATGTGCAAGGCCCTCGGTGAGGCTTTGAAAAGAGCTCGTCTCGAAGCTGGGCTTTCCATAGAGGAAGCCGAAGAACGCTCGCGAGTTGCAATGAAGGGACTCGATCGCAAACGCATTTCCAGGGCGCTGGGACTCGCCATCAAAGAGGCCCGAGAGAAACGCCATGTGTCCCGCAAAGAACTGAGTCGCAGTACCGGACTACCCCTGAGAAGGTTGATCACGATAGAACGTGGCTTGGCTGGGGACATGCCGGTAACCGAATTCTTCAGGATCAGCTATGCGCTAAGAATGAAGCCAGACGAGTTAACTGAGCGCTTTGAAGAAATTGAGAAAAACATCGCACAAGGAGTGATTCACCGTGAGTAGTGTGAACTTGAGCGATTGGTTCGCCAACTTCAAAGCCAAGATAGTGAGGCGGAAATGGCAAAACCTACGACGAAGCGTCCGATCACATTTGACACCCTAATATCTCAGTTCTAGGCCCACGTGCTCTCGACAAGAACCTGGTCGCGATAGGTTGTGTGACAGACTTTCTCCGCACTGTCGAGCACAACACGCGGCATTTGCTGAGACAGCGCATCAAGGTTTCACCGGAGTTGAAAGGGTTCCGGGTGCGGTTCCAGTAGAGGAATTGTCCCATGAAACGTAGGACTACGAGTTGCGAATACCCCGCCCTCAAAGGCAAGGTCGTCCGGCAAGTGCGTTTTGCAAACGACGAGGAATTTACGGTGCTCGTTATCGAGTTCGAGGACAACACGCACGTCAGCTTTCGCCTGAAGGCGACGATTGAGCTTTCGATGGAGCCTGAGATTTCCACTTTGAGGAGTGGGAACATCGTGAACTGGAAAAAGTTGAAAGCGCAATCCGTTGAGAGACGCGGAGAAGGTCGATGAAAAAGGGTGACAAGGTCTTAATAACTTGGGAGAATCTGGACGGCCCAGAGGGAATCGGACGCGGGATGGCGCGTTGCGATGTGGTGATGGTGCGGAAGGCAAGTCGTACCAATCCTTTCATCGATGTCCGTATCCGTGATCCAAAGGGCAGATTATGGTGGACTCCACCAAGTACGTTAACGCCGTGCAAAGTTTCGTCGAAATTGCAGCGCCAACGGCCCCGAGGGAGAAAAAAGACCAAAGCAAAGCCGAGAAACCACAAGCCACGATAAATAAAGATGATTAGGCGTGTCGCCAAAGGTCGCGCTGTATCTTACGGTTGACCATTAACCGCCCCATTCCGCAACCCTCGGTCGCCCCAGCTGATGTTCTACACCCGCGTGTTCAACAACAACCGGACCAGTTCGCTCTGTCGCTTGACCTCAGTCTTCAAGAAAACACACTTGAGCTGCGACTTGGCTGTATTGTGAGTCAGCCGACGAAATCGCACAGAGGTTAACACCCGAACGGCTGAAGGAGATCAAGAGCTTTGATCCGACGAAACTGGACGAGGAAGAGCGCGCTGCACACGAAGCAGTCGATAATTTCAGTCGAGGCATAAGCGAGATCGAGATCCAGTGAGAGATGTCGATCGAAACAATTCTCAGACATGGAATGCCGACTTTGCGCCTCTTCTCCTATACCGATCTGAATTCGGTCTGCTACAATTCAATCACAGAGCAGGGACAGATGTTCTGGATCGCGGCTGTACGAGGGCGGTATGGAAGCCAGTTTGGCGTGCTGTCCATGCTGTCCATTTCTCCCGGAATTTAGATAGATCCGGTGGAAACAGTTGAAACCGGCGAAACGGTTGACAGCGAGAATAGACAGCAAACATGCGGGTTTGGCCCTAACCGTATGAAAAGCAAGTGGGGACGTAGTTCAGTTGGTTAGAACGCTGCCCTGTCACCGATCTGCAGCAGAATTACCCAATCCCGCGCTACTTAGTCAAAACAAAGTCACTTCTCGGCCGCTCACCAGTTCCCGT